>Ga0315543_1001219_pt1 | contig 28493 bp, 27 predicted proteins | sample SalMarSW160210MG_2_FD_203098 | JGI IMG/M metagenome (GOLD analysis project Ga0315543, IMG submission 203098) | Salt marsh sediment microbial communities from the Plum Island Ecosystem LTER, Massachusetts, United States - Salt Marsh Sediment SW1601-210 ... | reverse complement strand
TTGGAAAAGGTGATGACAGATTTTATCGCTGGCAAGTATGACATCCTGGTGACCACCACTATTATCCAGTTAGGTCTGGATATGCCTAATGTTAATACGCTAATTATTGACCGGGCTGACAGGTTCGGCCTGGCTCAGCTTTATCAGTTGAGGGGCAGGGTGGGCCGCGGTATCAACCAGGCCTATGCTTATTTCTTCTTTGACGAGGGGAAGCAGCTGCCCCCCCAGGCTTATAAGAGACTCAGGACTATCTTCGAGGCTACCGAACTGGGGTCGGGATTCGGTATTGCTATGAAGGACCTGGAAATCCGGGGGGCGGGCAATCTTTTAGGTGTCAAGCAAAGCGGGCATATCGCTGCCCTGGGCTTTGACCTTTATTGCCAGTTGCTGGCTGAAGCAGTAGAGGAGTTGAAAGCAAAGCAAGTCGGCGAAGCGAGGAAAAGTGTCATTGTCGGGGAAACGAAGGAATTGCCCAGCATAGCCCTGCCCTTAGCCGCCCACATACCGGAAGAGTATGTTCCCAATCTAAATACTCGATTAAGCCTTTACCACAGACTGGCCAGGGTGGAGCATATCGAGGAAGTGGAAGATATGGCTCGAGAATTTAAGGATAGATTCGGTCCTTTGCCTAAGCCTGTGGAAAATCTTCTTTATATAGTGAAAATCAAGGTTCTGGCTGCGCGGGCCGGCGTGAGCTCTGTTTCCACACAGGGAAGGCAAATTGTAATAAAGCCCCAAACCCATGGTTCCCCTCTTAAGGTAAGAGGGGAAAGGGGAGTTATGAGTAAATATATTGGTTCCGCAGTTAAAATAGGTGCCACGCAAATCAAGTTGGACACCAGGCTCCTGGGGGACAAATGGACAGAGGTGCTGGAAGAGATACTGAGGTCTAATTAGAGGTTACTGAAATGCAAAAATATGTGAAAACCAAAAAACTTGTTATATTAGCAGGGCAGAACTTAAAGGTTGCCGTTCACATGGGAGAGCACAAATGACGGATTTTGGAGATAAGCTGGTTGGGGTTTATCACTTCCTCACTGATAGGGCACCCAGGGATATTCCGCTTGTTGACCCCCGGCCTCGCCCTGCCAACCCCTGGCTCAGAAATGGCCAGGCTCTGGTGGCCAAGGTGAAGGCAGGTGGAGACATCAGGGCTGTTATTGAGAGGGCTATCGCACTGCTGGGTTCACTGGAGCAGGTTATAGACAGGGGCGAGAGGGTCCTGCTTAAGCCAAATTTTAACAGCCAGGACCCATATCCTGGCTCTACCGACCTGGCGTTTCTGCGCGCCGTAGTCGAACTCCTCTTGGAAGCGGGAGCAAAGGTTATGATAGGCGAAAGCTCGGGAGGGATATGGAGACCCACCAGGAAGGTGTTCAGGAAACTGGGTATGTTCGAGTTAGCGCATGATTTGGGGGTGGAGCTCATTGCTTTCGATGATAAGCCTGATGATTGGGTAAGGGTCAAGATTAATGGGGACTATCTGAGCTCTGTTTCCATGCCGAGTTCAGTCTATGAAGCTGACAAGATAGTATATCTGCCCTGCATGAAAACCCATAATATGGCACGATTTTCGGGGGCGCTGAAGCTTGCGGTAGGCTTTGTGCACCCTGGCGAACGGCGTGCTCTTCACGCTCGCCACTTGGAGCAAAAGATTGCGGAAATCAGCCTGTGCTGGCAACCAAATCTCATAATCATGGATGGCAGAAAGGCCTTCGTTTCAGGTGGTCCTGCCAAGGGCCAGTTGGCGAAGCCTGAAGTGGTGCTTGCCTCTGGGGATCTTGTGGCTATTGATGTTGAAGCGATTAAGGTACTCCTGGCTTATGAAGCCAATAACAAGCTCGTGTCGGACCCCTGGCAGTTACCACAGGTCATAGCAGCTTTGAGGCATGGCTTGGGGACAGGAGAGAACCGCTACATTGTAGTTGAATGAATTGTTGATGAGTGGCAGAAAGCCGGGCAAAAATCCGGAAACTCATCCCTGATAGCGCTGCCATAGGAGCGGGGGCTCGACAACCATTCGGCAGCTATTCCAAGGATTTAACTCTGGTGAGGCAAGACTTGCCAGCGTGTGCTATCGGGTATAAAATCAGTTAATTACGTGGCGTAAGGTGGCTTTGGTTTGCTGTAAATTATAAAGCGAGGATTTGAATGACGAAAGCGGGCATCTCTTCCGTCTTGGCAGATGGAACAGTCTACAGTAAGAGAAAGAACTTTTGCCCTTTCTCCACGTCTCCTCCGGAGGCTTATGTCCCCATCGTGGGGGAGGAGAGAATGGAGAAACTGCAGAAGATAGCTCAGCGGGTGAAAGGATTAAAAATACTAACCCTGAATGCTACCGCCCAAGGTGGTGGTGTCGCTGAGATGCTTTACAGCGCTGTCCCATTCCTGAATATACTGGGCATAGAAAGTGAATGGAAGATAATCCGTGGTTCCAGGGAGTACTTCGAGTGCACGAAGGAGCTACACAACTTACTACAGGGCAAGATAGGCTCCTTCAGTCCAACGTGCCGGCAGAATTACTTTGATACCCTCGAGGAATGTGCCAATCAGAATCTTATTGACTACGAACCTGACGTGATAGATGTGCATGACCCGCAGCCGCTGGGCTTGGGTCACTATCTCAGAAGACCAGGGCAAACCTGGCTCTGGAGATGCCACATAGATATTGATAGAGAGATTATAGAGGCTAACCCTGATTTGTGGGATTTCCTAACTGAGTCGGCTGAGCCCTATGATGCCGCCATATTTTCAGCCGCTCAGTATATTCTCTCACGGTGGCCACTGCCCAAGTTCATAATTCCCCCCTTCATTGACCCTCTTTCTGAGAAAAATAGGGAATTGAGCCAGGAGGAGATAGACAGGGTTCTCACCAAATACCACATAGACCCCAAGGTCCCAATCGTTGCGCAGATTGGGAGATTTGACCCCTGGAAGGGAATAGACAGGACTATTGCTACCTACCGCCGGGTGAGGAAGGAAAAAGAATGCCAGCTTATATTGGCGGGCGGCTTGGCTGCCGATGACCCGGAAGGAGAGAGAATTCTAGCCCGAGTTTATGAAGACACAAAGGACGATGAAGACATCCACGTACTGAATCTGTCGCTGGACGACCGTCTGGAGAATCATAGGGAGGTGAATGCCCTCCAGCGGGCCGCCAGAGTGATAATGCAGCCATCTACCAGAGAAGGCTTCGGGTTGGTGATTACTGAGGCATTGTGGAAGGGCAAACCGGTAATAGGAGCTGATGTGGGTGCTATACCTCTCCAGATCATGGACGGCGATACCGGATACTTTTACCAGACAGCACGCAAAACGGCAAAAAAGGTAATCTATTTCCTAGAGAAACCCGAGGCTTCCGAGGCGATGGGCAAAAGGGGCAGAGAGTATGTAAAGCAGCGCTTTCTCCTTCCCGATCGGATTGCCGATTATCTCATGGCCATAAACATGATTATAAATGGGGCTGTCAATAAGAAAGTCTGTACTGAATGCATAATCAGCTTTTCTCCTTGGTTCAAGCTGAGCAAGCGGAGGGGAGTCCAGTTTTTTTAGTTGCTTGGTTCATCAGGGAAAATCGCCCAATAAACCAGACAACTGCATTTTTTGTCCCACCATTTTTCTTAACAGGGAAGTCGCTTTGCTCGGGGAACTAAGGCTGAATCTAGCTGCCGAAGCACCAAACCCCACCTTTATAGACCACGCTGTAGAAGGGAGAACCTTGAAAGTATCCTCATCGGTCCAATCATCGCCTATCGCCAATATAAAGTCCCATTCCTCTCTCGAAATCCATATTAAAGCCGTGCGCCCCTTGTTTATGCCGGTGTTTTTCACCTCCACTACCTTACTTCCTTCCAACACCTGAAGGTTTAAATTGGCAGTTATATTTGAGAGATTGTTTATCAGCTCCCGGGCTCGAAGCTCACCTAGCTTGGTGTCAGTTTTTCTATAATGCCAGACAAGGGAGAATTCTTTTTCTTCAATGAAGGAGCCCGGGGTTCTGTCCACCCATGACTCAAGTATCGGATACACCTCTTCCTTCCACTCACTTGTCAAGGTCTCTATCGTCTCCCATCCTCCTCCACCCTTTTCTTTAATCCACACGCCATGTTCAGCCACCAATCCCACATTGAGACCGCCGAACCAGCTCTCCAGGGTATCTTTATCGCGTCCACTTATGAGCACTACTTCGGTTCGAGGATTCCTGGTAAACTTTTCAAGCAATCTTAAGAGGTTGGCTCCTGGCATTGCGTCCAATGGTTTGGGTGAAAAAGGGACAAGTGTGCCATCATAATCCAATAGGAGTAATGCTTTATTGCTCTCCTGGAAATCGCTGGCTAATTTCCTCTGCATCTCATAAGTCAATGCCTTTTCTTCCATCTCCCGTTGAAGTTTCTTGGTGTAAAGCAGTTTATCCATAAATTCATTTGCCCATCGCTCCACGTCGTAACGGCGCAGGCGTTTCTGCATTATGCTGTTGCGCTCTATTTGCTCTTGTTCTGGCATTTCCAAGGCTTTTGTCAATGCCTGGGTAATCTCTTCCTGGTTATTGGCATTTATTATAATCGCCTCCCCGAGCTCTTGAGCAGCTCCGGCAGTCTCACTAAGTATTAAAACCCCTTTCCCATCCGTCTGAGTTGCCGTGTATTCTTTGGCTACAAGATTCATCCCGTCTCTGAGAGGGGTAATAAGGGCAACATCAGCCAGGCTGTAAAGGGCGGCGAGGGAGTAGAAGGGTAAAAAGCGGTATAAGTACCAAATTGGTATCCAGCCTATAGTCCCATGTTTTCCGTTGATTTCGCCCACAAGTCCATCTAGCTGTTTCTTCAACTGCATATAGTGTTCCACTCTTGTCCGTGAAGGGACTACCACCAAAACCAAAATCACCTTCCTCTTGAACTTCGGATTCCTGTCCAGAAACACACTGAAAGCTTCCAATCGCTGGGGGATGCCTTTGGTGTAATCCAGACGGTCCACCGAAAGGATTACCTGACAATCTCCTAGTTTTCTGTGAAACCTTTTTCTCTCTGCTTGCGCTTTTTGGTCCTGGGCAACGCTGGAGAATTGTTCATAGTTTATTCCCATGGGAAATGTGTCTGCCCTCACTGTCCGATCGGCCACGGTGATTTGCCCCATGGCCACTTCGTAACCCAATAGATGATGCACGCTGTCCAGGAAGTGCCCGGTGTAGTCATAGGTATGAAAACCTACGAGGTCTGCGCCTAAAAGTCCTTCCAGAATTTGTCTACGCCGTGGTAACAAGCGAAATATTTCAAAAGCCGGAAAGGGGATGTGGAGGAAGAAACCTACTGTTGCCTTTGGCAACCTTTCTCTCAGGAGCCTGGGAAGCAACATCAAGTGATAATCGTGTATCCAGATAATATCGTTAGGTTTGGCAATTCCCGCAACTACGTTGGCGAAGGCTGTGTTGACTTGTTCATAAGCCTGCCAGAAATCTTCGCTATATTCTGCGTAGATGGGGAAGTAGTGAAAAAGGGGCCAGATGGTTCTGTTACAGAACCCGTGGTAGTAGGCTTCAACATCGTGCTGTGAGAGAGCAACCGGGTGACAGTTTTCAGATAGCAATCTCGCCATGATGTCTTTTTCCCCTTTTATTTTTTTCCGGCCCATCCCTGCCCATCCTATCCAGATGCTGGTGCGGGATTTGTACCAGGACCTTAGACCTGTAGCCAGGCCACCAACACTGGGCTCAACGTGCAGCTCGCCTTTCCTCTCCTGAATAGTGATAGGTAGCCTATTTGAAACAATTAACAACCTCTGCATGATTTTCTACTCCAATTCCACTTTGCAATCATCGCCTATGAACAGCCTTAGCTTCTCAGGGCTTTTCCCCTGTCCAGCTAATATCGTATTTCTACCAATGACGCTATCAGCCAGGTGCTTGATTTTCAAAATTTGGCAATTTTCTAGTATTACCGAATGCTCCAGGGATGAATCCTCGACCACCGTCCCAGCCCTGATGTTGGTGAAAGGTTCGATGAGGGAATTTTTTATCCGGCAATTTGCCCCGATAAATACCGGACCTCGAACACGGCTGCTTTCTAATTTTGTTCCCTCCCCGATTTGGACTCTGCCGACGACGCGGCTTTGCGAATCCACTTCCCCTTCAATGTCCCGCTTCAAGAAGGCATCAAGAACAACGCGATTAGCCTCAATGAGCCCATCATTGTTGCCGATGTCAAGCCACCAACCCCGGAGAAGGTGGCTTTTAATCCTCTTTCCCATTTCCAGAAGCTTCTGGATAGCGTCGGTAATCTCCAGCTCACCCCGCCAGGAAGGCTTTATCTGAGCTATAGCTTCGTGGATCACAGCGGTGAAAAGGTAGACTCCGATTATGGCCAGGTTGCTCTTGGGTTTCTTGGGCTTTTCTACCAGGTGTACCACTCTTTCTGAAGAGTCGAGCTCAGCTACGCCAAAAGCCCTGGGGTCGGGCACTTCCTTGAGGAGAATGCTGGCATCGGAGTTGGAAGCGCGGAACTCGTCTAGGAAATCTTTGACGCCTTCCTGGATGAGGTTGTCGCCCAGGAGCATGAGAAAAGGTGAATCGCCGAGGAAGCCCTGGGCTACCTGGACAGCGTGCGCCAGCCCCAGGGGTTCAGGCTGGACTATGAAAGTAATCTTCCCTCCCCACTCTGAGCCAGTACCGATGGCTTCCTCTATGTAAGAGCCGGAATCTGGAGATACAACGATGCCGATATCTTTGATGCCAGTTTCTTTTATATAGTCCAGTACATGAAATAAAATCGGCTTATTGCCCACTGGCAGGAGGTGCTTCGGGACGGTGTTAGTTAGTGGCTTAAGTCTTGTGCCTTTGCCGGCAGCTAGAACTAAAGCTTTCACCCAGCCACCCCGCTGCTGTGCCTGTTGGCTTGCCCGCACATTTTCCCGACCAGCTATGCCCTTTCAGCTCTAAATTAATCACTCGAGATATTGGAACGTGTGAGGTACTGCTTTATAAAGTTTATTGCATATATATGGGTCGGGTCAACCCTGTTTAGCATTACCCATATATAAAAGAATCGCGCAACAGCGAAGCTCTCCTCGCCAAGCCGACAATCGGGGATAAGCCCCCTTTTATTTAGTTTCAGACCCTTTCAAGAAATCTAGATTACTCGAAATAGCGGACTGGGCAAGGTACTGCTTCACAAAGTTTATCGCATTTATAGATGTTGGGTCAACTTCGTTTAGCATTGCCAGATAGAAACTGGAATAATCGCCCAGGAGGATCAAACTCATCACCTGAGCTAAGGCGCTTTCCCCTCTGGCTTCTGCAAACTCGTAAGCGATTCCCATTTTGGATAGCAATTTTGCGGTAGCCTCGTAGCGATGCAGGCTCCGGGGACGGAGCGAAGCGGAGTGCAGCAAAATCACGAACAACCTTTCCTTCGCCTCGAGGGGGAATTCGTAGCCTGCCACAGCATTATGGTTGAGTTCAGGGAAACTTTCGAAGAAGGCCCAAGCCTTGCTGTTCTCGTTAAATTGAGTCTTCCAGCGCCGCGCTACTTCTGAAAGTATCTCTGCCCCATAAATAACTGCTATATGCCCCCACAGCTTGGCTGCCAGTTGTTTTGCTGGATTGGAAACAAGTGGCCTGGTTTCAATAAGATCTCTTGACAGTTTGTTCAGGATGTCCACCGCCTCTCGAAAATCTGTCGACTTGTCTCCAAGCAGACCAAGCTTCTGAAAAATGCCCACCAGGGGAACAAAATTGCTGGGGAAGGCAGCCCTGGGAGGTGCCTGGTAGTCTATCACGAAAGCAGGAATGCCTTCATTTTCGGCTAAATGTTTAAGTTTGCCGCCTGAAGTGATGACCAGCTTTTTGGCCGGGGTTCCTAGCGATTCGGTGAACGCAGACAGAGTCTCTTCGGTATTCCCCGAATAGCTTGAGGCGATGACCAGGGTGCTCTCGTCAACAAATGCCGGCAGTCCATAGTCACGGTGTACCCAGATAGGCAATTTACTTTCAGCCAGAGCAAGCCGCCGCGCAATATCGCCGCCGATAGCAGAGCCACCCATCCCCACGATAACGACATTAGATATTTTGGTGTATTCGGGGGGTAGGTCAAACTTCAGCACCTTTTCCCAGGCCTTCTGGCATTGCTCGGGAAATCCTTGCAGGTGATTAAGCATTCCTGACTTATCAAATTGTTGGTAAACTGAGGCATTATCTAAATTAACCATGGTTGACCCTTGATATCTTGCTACCTGTGCCCTAATCGGCTGAGCTATGGTTCCCGTTTAGAAGAATACTCCAATTGAGTAATTCAGGCAACTCGCTAAGCTGTGCCACGGTTGCTTTGGTGAGCTTTTCTTAATCGCTCACCCTCGCCCACAACCTTTCCCCATCGGTAATGAGCTCGACACTGCCATCCTGGTCTGTACGATAAACATTGTCCTTACCGAGCCTGTCAATCAGTCTCTCCACCACCTCAGGGCTGGGATGGCCAAAGGGGTTATCTGCTCCCGCCGAAATCACCGCCACTTCGGGGTCAACCGCGGCCAGAAACTGCTGGGAGGAGGAGGTCTTGCTGCCATGATGGGCTACCTTAAGCACAGTGCTTTTTAAATTGGCTCGCTGCCCGATAAGCTCGAATTCAGCCTCTTCTCTGATGTCGGCAGTAAATAAGAAACTAACTTTGTCCCAAGTCAACCTCAGCACCACTCCATTGTTATCTACATCATGGCTGGTCCCTTCAAATAAGCCTTCTGGCGGATTTAACACCTCCATCTTGATTCCGCTGCCCAAATCAATTTCATGTCCGGCCCGGGCTATGTTATATTCGATGCCTTTATTTTCAACAAGATTGCACCATTCTTGATAGATAGAAGAGTTATAAGATACTCCGGGCTCAAGCACTTGATTCACTTTGTACCTCTGAAGAACCTCTACCAGGCCTGTGACATGGTCGGCGTGAGGTTGAGTACAAACCACGAGGTCTATCGTCCTGTCCCAGAAAGGGAGCTTCTTACTCAGCTCCAAATTAATTTTCTGGGGGTCAGGACCGCCATCAATGAGTATGTCCTGGCCACCGGGCGTCTGAATCAGGATAGCATCTCCCTGTCCCACATCAAGAAAACTCACATGAAGCTTGTCATCAGGCGTGGTCAGAGCCACAGACCATACCAGGATAGCTACTACCAAAAGGGGGAGGATAAGCCATTTAATAGAAAAGCCGAGACGAGGTTTGGGAATGCCTTCCACGACCTTCTTTATTCCTGAAGTCAACCTGGAGGAAAAATCAGCCAACTGTTTTCGACTGTTAAGGAATGCTATAACTCCGGCCAATATAGCATAGTACCCCCAGATGTGCCAGGTGGAAACAGTGGACACCTCTAATGATGAGTGTGGCAAGGCATCAAAGCCTTTAACCACCAAAACGAGATAGCTGAGAAAAAGCCAGGCCAGCCAGCCCAGTATTTGAGCGGTAAACAGAGCGAAGAGTCCTGCGAAGGCGACTAATGCTGCCGTGACTATGATGAAGGGCAAAGCCGGCAGGGAGAAGAAGGTTGCTGGCAGGGCAACCAGGGAGACTACGCCAAAGTTATAAGCTATAAGCGGCCCGACTGCCACGATAGCCGCCAGGGTTGCGGCAAAGCCGTCGGTTATCATGCTGCCTGCGGCCGCAATCCTTTCCTTGGCTCCAAATAAGGAGGCGATGCCCTTTCTTCCCCATACCTGGAAGTAAGGATAGAGGAGAATAAGCCCGGCCATGGCCAGAAAGCTGAGTTGAAAAGATACGCTCCACAAGACAGGCGGTTGGATTCCCACCATCACAGCGGCAGCGAAAGCCAGGGCAATAATGGCGCTTCGCTGCCGGCCGAGATATTCAGCTATTAAAAACAGGCTTCCCATAATTGCTGCCCGAATTATGGGAGAATGCATCCCGGCAAGCATGGCATAAAGCCAGGTAATCGCGAGGGTCAGCCAGATATATATGGAACGCTGCCTGCCAAAGGCCAGAATGCCCAAGCTGAGGAACATGGCGATAATGATGCTGATATGTAAGCCAGAAATAGCCAGCAGGTGTGCTGCCCCCGTCCTGGAAAAGGCTTCGTAAAGGGAATCAGGTATGTTGCCTCTCAAGCCCAGCAAAATGGCTTGAGCCAATGAACCTTGGGGTTCAGGCAAGGCTCTGGCTAAGGAAGCAGAAAGGCGTTCCCTCAGAGAGTAAATCCACTGCAAAGGTTTCAAGCCCTGGCCACGGTCTAGAACTTCCACCCCGGGATAATAAATGACCGAATAAATTCCCTGGCGAGCCAGGTAGCTTTTATAGTCAAAATCTTCAAACTGGAGAGGGGTCTCCAACTCTCCAGTTACCTTGAGCACATCCCCATAATGGTAGGCGGGGTATCGAGGTACTCGAATTAAGGCGGTTCCCGATACCTCTTCTTTTTCGCCGTTTACAATTATTTCGCTGGCGGAGAATGTCAGCAGGCAATATCTATCCCGGATGCCAGGCTCCTCTGCCACCATGCCTTGAATCTCTATAATTCCCGTGTCGTTGTAGAAGCAGAGAGAATGCTCGTCTACCGGAGGCAAGCTTGATGGGAAGTGAAGCCCGCCGCCGAAGAGGGCAAAGAGGCATAACCCGGCTACTATTAAGGTCTTCTTGCTGCCGGGGAGGAAGGGTATAAGCGCGAAAGGGATAAGTCCCAAGGCGAGTGCAAGCAGCGGCGGGCTAATCTTTGAACCCAGGAATATACCAGCCACCCAAGCACAGCTAACATAGAGAAGCCACATGTAAGAGCCCCCAATCCCGTACGACTATGTTGTGACCTAGTTTACCAGTTTGCCTTGCATGAAGGGTAGGCATAATGAGCTCATCCCTGTGATAAAATAAAACTACATTGAAAATGCAGCAAATGCTGTAATTGATAGGAATCATAACGCCTGCGGAATTGTTATAGGAGGTGAGATTCTTTATAAACCATTACCTGATATAGAAAGGAAGGTAAGAAGTTATGAAGGTTGGTTATAATCCGATGGGTCTTTTTGAGTATGATGCCAGTAAAGAACTTATTGTGCGCCTCAATTATGATGTTGACCTAATCCAGTCCATAACTGAACTTGCCAGGAACAAGGGAGTTGAGGCAGGAAGCTTTACGGCAATCGGTGCCTTAAGGCGTGCCAAGCTCGGCTATTATGACCAGAAAAATCATGAATACCGGGAGATGAAAATTGATTCACCTCATGAGATGGTAAGTTGTATAGGGAACGTCTCGTTAAAGGATGGAGAGCCCTTTATTCATGCGCACGTGGTACTTGCCGATGAAACGGGAAATACTAAGGCCGGCCATTTGTTGGAGGGAATCGTTTTTGCTGCTGAAGTCCACTTGCGTCAGCTGGAAGGTCCGAGCCTCGAGCGAAAATACGATGAGGTAACCGGCCTTTCGCTTTGGAACATGGAATAAAATTTATCTTATATTAATAACCCCAAACTAGCCTTCAATCATGGTCCAGCCTATCGCGAATATATGATGGCCCCGCAAGCTATCGACAAATCATCAATTAAAGAGTTCCGAAATATAATAGGAGGAGATGATAAATGTACAAAACTATTCTGGTAGAAAAGAAAGACCATTTAGCCATTCTCAGTTTTAATAGGCCGGAGAAACTCAATGCTATAAATGTACAGGTAAAGCGAGAGGTATCTCAAGCTCTAATCGAATTGGAGGCTGACGATGATGTGAGAGTTGTCATCATGACTGGAGCCGGACGTGCCTTCTCAAGTGGCTATGACATAACCGCTCCCGAGTCTGAACTGGAGGAGTTTATGAGTCTCAAGGAGGAGGAGAAGTTGTTGAACCTTGATAAGCCTACAATAGCAGCGATACATGGCTACACTTTGGGGGATGGGCTTCAGCAGGCATTGTTGTGTGATATCAGGGTGGCTGCAGATGACACTGTTCTTGGCTTTATTGGGCCTTTAGTTGGAGGACTGTGTTATAGTGCCTTCTCAATTCTTCCCCAAGTGGTGGGTAGAGGCAAAGCCAATGAATTGCTTTTTACTTGCAGTCAAATAAGTGCTGAGGAGGCTTATAGAATAGGCTTGGTAAATAAGGTGGCGCCTCGTGAACAACTCATGCCAGCGGCAGTGGACATAGCAGAGCAAATTACGAAAGTTGCACCATTGTTGCTGAAATACAGCAAACGCATGTTAAGACAAGATTTCTTTAGCACTGATTACAAGAATCGCCTGCGAGAGGGGCTCAAGGTGATCTCAAGCCAGCGAAATTTGCAAGGAAGCGGCTAGACCCTTTAAGGAGAAAAGAACGCCTGTTTTCAAGGGTCTGTGAGCTCTGCAGCTTGTTACAATCACACTCACTTGGTGAGCTCCATCTCTACTCGATCACCAGCCCAGCCAGCGGATTTGGAGCGAAATTAAGGAGGTAACAAATGGGAAAAGAACAAGCGGAGATGTTGATAAAGGTATTGGAGAAGATAGCCGCTGAACTGGGGGACATAGAGAATACCTTGCGAAACATAGTGGCCCGTACGTATAAGATAAGCCATTAAAAACGAATAAGCTTATTTAGACCTTAATGCTGAGTGAGTGTATCATTTGGATTAGATAGCCCAGCCAGCGGATTTGGAGACAAAGCCTCGAGTTATCCTCAAACCTTGTGTTTCTTGTGTATCGTCTACCAGGCTGCTATAATGGCGCAAAGGGAATTGCGTTTACTAGGAGACGGATGGCTCAGAAGAAAGCAGCCAAAAAGACAGGAAAGAAAGCGCGGAAGAACGCCTCTGAATATCTTCGGAAGGGCCCGAAGAAGCGATGAGATAAGAGTCGATTTATTTGCAATCTTGAGCGGATTCTGTTTCATTCTTGCTCTACAGATAGCAAGGGAATAAAGTGAACGTAGCCCAGCCAGTGAATTTGGAGAGGGTCATGCAAAAGGGCACAATAAAACGGCTAATTACAGACCGTGGTTTTGGGTTCATCAAGACAGAGCGGGAAGAAGAGCTCTTCTTTGGCCGCAACCAGCTTCAAGGGGTGGACTATGGTTCCCTTAGAGAAGGGCAAGAAGTGGAATTTGAGGTTACACGAGACCCCAACGGTCACCTCCATGCAATCAGGGTGAGGCTTGCTCAGCCTAAAGGCGAATAGCAGCAAGTCCAGCCAGCGGATTTGAAGAGGGCTTTCCGGTTATCATGAAAGAGTAAGGCAACATTGCCTAAAAGAACAGTGGAGGTGAAATGAATGGAGCAAAAGAGGCTAGAGAAGCTTGTAGGGCAAGCCATAAGATTAATTGATTTAGCTGATTATCAAGAAGGTTCTGTGGTGAGCCGAACGATAATTGATAAAATGATGGGCACAGTTACCTTTTTCGCCTTTGTCGAGGGACAAGGCTTAAGTGAACATACGGCGCCATTTGATGCCTTAGTTTATCTTCTTGAGGGTGAAGCAGAAATTGTTATCTCCGGCAAACCTGTTTGCCTGAAAGATGGTGAGATGGTCATAATGCCAGCTAATCAACCACATGCTCTGAGAGCAATAAGGAATTTCAAGATGATTCTCACGATGATACGGTCTTGATACGGAAAGAAGGAATTAAGATAGCAACGTTGCTTAATAGAGTGAAAAAAACGAGGGTTTCCTAATCTGACACGGTTATGTAATCCTTTATCTTTTCAAATGTCGCTTCGCCGATGCCGCTGGCCTTGAGCAAGTCCTCGATTCTTTTGAAAGGGCCGTTTTCACTGCGGTAATCTACAATTCTTTGAGCTAATGCCTCACCTATGCCCGGTAGGGCTTCGAGAAGCCAGGGCTCGGCCCGGTTGATGTCTATCTTCTGAAAAGATTGTTCTTCGCCTTCCCGGGGAACATAAAGCTCAATATGGCTGAGGTCGGCATGGGTTTCGACGCCGGCATCGGAAAGGAGCGCCTGCAGGGTATCATTTTCCTTTAAAGGATAGATGCCGGGGTTAGCGACGGCACCGCCGATGCAAATCTCCCCGCTCAGCTCCGGAGGCTCTGTTTGAGACAGCACGATTTCCACAGGCTGGTTTCGGCTGTGCTGCACCGCCAGCATGACGCCGCCAGCTATCGCGGCGATAACCAGGAAAACAGTTACGAATAGGTAAAATCTATCGGCACGGCTCATGGCATAGCTCCTTTCTCAATGACTAGCGTTCTACATAACATTCTATAATAAAATCCCCTTCCTTCCACTACATTTTAGAACAACCTCCCCCTCTAGTAAATTCGTCTTTTGTGAAATAGGTTTTTGATGGTGCACAGCACCCTCCTTGACTTCGCTATAAGCCTACACATACAATCTAGTAATAAAACTTAATGGTCAATTAAAGGAGGAGAAATGGACAGTATGTGGATAGTCTTTTTTTGGTCAGGACCCATTGGGCTTGGTATCGGCCTTGCCCTCATAGGCACCTTTGTCTGGATGCTTGCCAAAGCTGACGAGATAAGCAAGCGCACAAAGGCATTTGCTAGGGAAAAAGGACTGGAGAAGAAAAAGGAATAACTGCGGTCGTTTAGCAACTCGAATCGTCATTGCTGACCCTTCGCCTTTTGTCATTGCGAGCACTTGAAAGGTGCGTGGCAATCTCAGGGACAGCACCGGGTTTATCAGGAACTGTACCATAAATTGCTCACCCTACGTCCCGGTGCTAAAATTGCCATATGGCGAAAGGTTCCGGCGTAATAACGGTTAATCGCAAAGCCTACCACGACTATCATATCCAGGAGAGCTTTGAGGCAGGTATTGTTCTCAAAGGTTCCGAGATTAAGTCCATCAGGGCGGGCAGGGTAAATCTGAGTGATGCCTATGCCAGGCCAGAAAATGGTGAGCTATGGCTCTATAATAGCCACATTGCTTCTTACGACGCTGCCAGCTATAACACACATGAGCCAATCAGGCCTCGTAAGCTTCTTCTTCATAGAAAAGAGATCGATATCCTTGCCAGCAAGGTAGTGCAGAAGGGTTTGACTTTAGTGCCCCTTAAGCTGTATATTAAACATGGGGTGGCTAAACTGGAGCTGGGGGTGGCCAGAGGGAAGAAGGTTTACGATAAAAGGGAGGCTATCGCCCGTCGAGATGCAGAAAGAGAGATGGAGCGGGCGCTGAAGTTGAGAAGGAGGTGATGGGAAAGCAGGCTAGAGCATGGGGGCGCGTGGGTTCGACAGGGGGAGGCCTACAGAATTGCAGGCTGAGGTGCCACTCACCTCATTAAACAAGTGGCAAAAAATAACTGGCGAACCTGTTTACGCTTAACGGGTCACATCTAACCTGAGCTCTCCTCGAAGTTTGGGATTAGGTGTCAGAAAAAATCGAGGTGCTCCAATCCTGATGCCGATAGGGGTTGGCTAAGAAAAATTGGCTGGTCTGGCTGGATTCGGTCAGCAGATTAAAGCTAGACGAGATAAAAAGAGCTGACTAAGCCTGTAGGATATTCTGGCAACCTTCTTTTGGACGGGGAGTTCAACCCTCCCCCGCCTCCACCAAGAAGTAGTAACAACGCTAGCCTTCTATCGCTAGCGTTATCCTATTTAGAGATTATACGAATTGGAGGAACCCCCAATCTCCCCGGCTAAATGCATTTGCATTCTGATTCAAGATAGATTTTTAGCGAAATAGGTTCCTTTTTCTCTCTTGATAACCAGATGCCATGGACATACTATTAGTGATTAAGCAATAAAGGTCAGGATGATTCATTGCGAATTGAAATGGGAAATCCCGACTAAGTTCTTGGCTGGGGGTGTCACTGATGAATAGACCTTCAAATGCCAACGAGATCGCTAAACTCCAAAAAGCCCTGGTAGAGAAACTAATTAGTATGGGCTGCATTCGTTCCCCCAGCGTTGAACGGGCCTTCAGATCTATCCCCCGTCATTTGTTCGCGCCAGGAATAGCCTTAGAAAAAGTATATAGTGACAATTCAATTCCTACCAAGCGCATAGACGGGAAACCTGTAAGTTCGTCCTCGCAGCCAGGTATCATGGCGATAATGTTAGAGCAGCTTCAGCTACAACCGGGACACCGTGTCCTGGAGATAGGTGCGGGAACAGGCTATAATGCGGGGCTCATGAAGCATCTGGTGGGTGACTCAGGGCTGGTCGTAACAATAGACATCGATGACGACCTCGTTGAGAGCGCACGAGAGCATCTTAGGTCAGCGGGTCTAGATAGAGTAAACGTGGTTTACAGTGATGGGGGTCTGGGGTACGCCGACTACGCGCCCTACGACAGGATAATCCTGACAGTAGGAGCCTGGGACATTGCCCCCGCGTGGTGGAAGCAATTGAAACCCAGTGGACGACTGCTGCTGCCCCTAGAAATAAAGGGGGGCATTCAAAAATCAGTTGCCTTTGATCAGAGGGACGGCCATTTAGAAAGCGTCTCGGTCAGAGATTGCGGGTTTATGACCCTCCAGGGCGCCTTCGCAAAGCCACAAGATATCATTTCCCTCGGCCGGGAACCTGGCTTAAGTATCTCGGTTAACGGTGGGGTCAAGGTAAATAGGGATGTAGTTTATGGGCTGCTGTCCGGCCCAAGTGAAGACCAGCCCTCTGGTGTACATGCAAATCCTGGTGAAGTCGTTTTCGGAGGTCTGGCTCTCTGGCTGAGTTTGCGAGAGCCAGACTTGTGTTTTCTATCAACTGAGGGTCAATTAGCAGAGCGGGGCATTGTGCCTTGCCTCCTGGCAATCCAGGCAATCCAGAAAGTATGCGGAACTATAGGTCTATTAGGGGATGAGGGACTTTGTGTATTTGTCCGCCCTCCTGGGTCGGATTCTTCTTCGGAACAACCGGACGGCTCTCAGACTCTCGAGCTATTTATACGAAGTTACGGATCAGGAACCGAGATTGCCAAGCGTCTTATCGAGCAGACCAGAGCTTGGGATGCTGCCGGACGTCCGTCCAGTAATGGGCTTTGCATAAGGGCTTACCCGAAGGATACCGATTACGTCCCATCAACGGATGAATATGTCATAGACAAACGATGGACCAAGCTCGTCTTAGACTGGAAATAGCCAGCTATAGGGCATGACATCATCGGTCGTCATGACGAAGAACCCGGCTTTGAACAGGTCGTGTAGGTTAAGCATAATAAATAGTAAAAACGACTAACGGAAGAACACCGCCAAGGCTCGTCGCTCTCCAAGGTTATGAACAATGATTTCGGTAGTATGGAGATGGGGACTCCCCCGCCTCCACCAAGAAATTTAGAAGCGTCAGCTTTTCATTGCTGGCGCTTTTTTATGTCTGTTCTCTCCGATTTCTCTGCTCTAAAACTTTTACCGACGTTAAGAGCAGGTTAGCGGGCTAAATAAGTTAGCCGGCACAATCTTCGGCACTATCACCTTCAGCGATGAGGGCACGGTACGGATGGCGACCGGGGTCCTGGTAAAAGGCTCACCATCTACATGAACTGGCAATGAGCGCGCTGACTCGACAAATATTTCACGACATTGGTAGTACTCTACCTTCGGGTCTTGGAGATGTCTATGCGAGAGCACCTTCATGGCATGCTGCACAAAGGTAAAGAAACCGCCTCCCTTGAAAATACACACATCTAACTTGGCGTCGTTCACGCAGGCCTTAGCCCCAATCGCTATCATGCCCCCGTAAAGTTGAATATTGCTGACAACAATTAGTGGCGTGCTGACCTTTACGACCTTTCCGTCTAGATTCAGGCAAACATCAGTGCTGGAGTATCTATAAGCTGACTCAATTGTCGGGAACACGTATGCCCAAGAACCTAAAGCCCTTTTTTCTTTCACCAGTACGCTTTGGGCGACAGCGGCATCAAATCCCATACCTACCCACATTAAAAAGTGGCGACCGGAAAGCTCGCCCATATCGACGGCAACGGTGTGTCCCTCTACGAGCACTCGAGCAGCATCCAACAGCACCTTTCGATAGTAGCTGGCAGGTAATGGACGTGCAATTCTTTCCTCCAGAGCAGCAATTAGCTTGACTGCTTGTATGCCTGGAAGCATGGGGTTTAAGGTCGGGATGCCCATCTGTAATGCCCATGCGTTGGTCGTTCCCACAGGAAGCACCCCCAGCGCTACATCAGTGTTCACCAGTCCATTTGCTACCTCGTTGATGGTGCCATCGCCACCGGCGGCAATGACTACCTTGGCACCTCTATTGACAGCATGGCAGGCTAGTTCGGTCGCTTCCAACGGCTTGCTGGTTTCTCGTAAGGTGACAGACCACCCGTAGCGATTTAAAAAAGCAACCACATCGTCAAGTTCGTGCCTGACGACCACCTGGCCACCGGAAGGATTGTATATCAACTCAGCCTGCATTGGATTCTCATTTCTATCTCGATTTTCTCTGTCTATTGAATCCTATCCCTCGAACCATGACCTGTCAATTTCAAAATGACCTGGCCAGCGCGTCCTATGCTTCAGAAAAGTTGACCATAATTCGATTACAGGAAAACTCAGATTGTTCAACGCCTCAAGCTATCGGGCTTAGCTCATTTGATAGACCTGAGGTGTGTAGTAAGCTTGACAGCTGGGTTGCGAGGGCTTAACATAGCTTCACTGGTAGATTCGCGGAACCCGGGGAGGAGGTTTCGGTTATGGAACAGCAGATTGGCTTTTGCACCAGCCCTGATGGTGCTCGCATTGCCTATGCAACTGTGGGTAAGGGACCGGCGCTTGTTATGCCTACAACGTGGCTTAGCCACTTACAACTGATTTGGCAAGACCCACAAGCACGCCGCTTTTTTGAAAGGTTGGCACTTTATCATACTTTAGTGCGCTACGACCAGCGCGGCAGCGGTCTATCCGACCGAAACCGGACTGACTTTACGTTGGAGGCAGAACTTAAGGACCTGGAAACGGTTATTGACCATCTTAAACTGAAACGCCTGGCACTCTTGGGCATTTCTCTAGGTGGTCCAATTGCTGTAGCCTATACTGCCAGGCATCCCCGGCATGTCAGCCACCTAATCTTCTGTGGTACCTGTGCCCGTGGTGAAGAAATCACCACAGAGGAAGTCAAAACCGCGTTTATTTCCCTAGTCCGCGCTCACTGGGGAATCGGTTCAAAGGCGCTCGCTGACATTTTCATACCTGGTGCCGATGCCGCTGGTATTGAATTGTTCGCAAAGTACCAGCGTGAGTGTGCCACCCCGGAGATGGCTGCTCAACTACTAGGCCTTGTCTATAAAACTGATGTGGTGCACCTCCTTCCCAGTCTACGGGTTCCGACACTGGTGCTCCATCGCCAGCGAGACCGGGTCATGCCCTTCCGGTTGGGTAGAGAGCTGGCATCTTTGATCCCAAATGCCCGCTTCGTCCCCCTAGAAGGAAGAGACCACCTTCCCTGGCTCGGCGATTCCGATTCAGTGCTGCGCGCCATTGCCGAGTTCCTTGGCGACCCGGTCATCGTTGGTCAAGCGGTAGAGTCTGGGCAGCCAGTAGCGCCGGACATTACTGTGGCTGTGGATGACCCCGTGGCACGCGAGGCACGGTCATTCATCGTCGCAATGAATCGGCTTGCCTTAGGACAGTATTGTGTTGTTGGTAAATTCACTAGGTATGATGAAACCGTGCGCAATGCGTTGAAGGATGTCCGGCAAAAGATTGCGGCTGGATTTGACCGCCCGAGCCGAAAGCGGGAAAATCACTTTTTTTGGGCAGCACCAGGGAGCGGCAAAACGTATTTCGCCCAACAGGTAGCGACCTCACTGTCACAGACCATTCATTACCAAGAGTGCAACCTCGCCAAGTGTAACCGCAAGGAGTTCCTGTCAGGCCTTGCCCAACTCGATGCCGGGAATAGACCGTGCCTCTGCTTGATTGATGAGGTCGATGCCAAACCTAAAGAGGTTTGGCCATATGAAGTGCTCTTGCCATACCTGGATGCTAACGTTGACAGAGGCGCACATTTTGCTTTTTTATTGGCAGGCAGTTGTGGCTCCAACCTTATCGAGATAAAGAATCGTATTGCTTCGCGACCCAAAGGTGCCGACCTCCTAAGTCGTATTCCAGCTGGGAACGAGTATGAGATTCCGCCAATGAACCTTAGAGACCGGGTGCTTGTCGTCCTCAGCCAGTTCAGGCAGGCAGGACAGGAGGTAGGCCGGCAAGTCCAAGCAGTAGAAAAGCTCGGTCTGTATTATGTTGCGCTCAATTCTCGCCTGGCAAATGCTCGCCAACTGCGCGAGCTGGCTGTTCGTACCATCGAACGTCTGCCAACGAGTGAAGATAGGGTGAAGTACGACCACCTGTTCGGTGCCGGAGACCCGGAGAACAAGGCATTCTGGATGCAGTCTCTCCCGGCTGCAACAGACCTTGCCAACAGGTTCGTTACTATGGAGGACTGATCGCGCCCCGCCAATGCCCAAACTGGTATGACGTAAAGAACCACATCGAACAATCTAGCGAGATGTTCAATCTGAAGTCAGCGGAGCCAATCTTAAGTGTCGTCTATTCTATAGAGAATGCTCAGGCTCACCAACTTTTGAATGCGCGCCGGCTTTATCCCCCACTTTTCAGGACGCTCTCCATAGAGTATAATCAATAGCAGGGTAAGGAGGGAGCGATGATGGTAAACAAATTTTTAACACGAAAAGGATGGCGTGTTGTGGCACACTCTACGCTGGCAGCGGCTGGGATTGGTCTTCTCTATTTAATCTCGAAAACGGTGATAGCGGATATCCAGCAGGGGGATGTGTCGGGCTGGTTTATTTTAGGCATGGGAATCGTCCTTTCGCTATGGTTAGTGGCACTGGGAACTATGCTGGCAAAGGCCGAACTAACTGACTGGAGATAATATCGTAGACGGAATGATGGCTCCTCTCGCCATGGTAGCTTGGCCTGTTGTGGTATCATTTCCTCGCACGGTTTATGTGCAATCAGCAGCATATCTACAGACGGCCCGGATCATTCTAGTCCCCTGTGGCCGCAAAATGATATTATCTGGGCTGTTTGGTGGAGGAAAGGATATTATCCTTGCCTAATGTAGCTATTGTGACTGATAGTGTGGCTGACCTGCCCCCTCAGGTAGCTGAGGAGTTGGGGATTACAGTGGTTCCGCTTGTTGTCCGCTTTGGCACCGACCTCTACCGCGATGGTCTTGACCTGAGTCCTGACCAGTTCTACGAAAGGCTAAGGACTAGCAAGGCTTTGCCTGCGACATCTGTGCCGCCACCGGGGGCTTATGCCGATGTATACGATAAGCTCGCCGAAAAAACAAACGAAATCCTGGTTATAACTTTAACTTCTAAGCTCAGTGCTACCTATCAGGTAGCGTTACAAGCGGTGGGGTTGATGAATAAGAAAGCTCGTGTGGAGGTCATGGACTCGCAATGGGCGATTATGGCACAGGGTTTCATAGTAATTGCTGCTGCCAAAGCAGCCCAAAGTGGGGCTAGCCTCGATGAAGTGCTGGATGTAGCCCGTCACACCATGCAGCGGGTAGATATGTATGCTGGCTTTGATACACTTGAATATCTGGAACGCGGCGGACGCATTGGCAAAGCGCAAGCCTTTCTTGGTTCATTACTCAAGGTAAACCCGATCATCGGCCTTAAGGATGGCGAGGTGTATCCCTTGGGTCGGGAGCGTTCCCGAGCTAAGGCGATAGACCACCTGTATAACCTTGCCGCAAGCTTTGGCAACGTTGAAGGGTTAGCTGTGGAGTATGCCATTGACCTGGATGAGGCAAACAGGTTGATGCAGAGGCTTCACTCAAAGTATCCTCAAATTCCTATTTACCTCTCGCGTACAAGCCCTGTTATCGGCACGCACACGGGGCCTGGTCTCATTGTTGTTAGCGTGCTTGGAGACAGGCAATCTGCCACCTAGCAGCGATAGAAAATGACGGAGGATGCAACGGGTTTAGCTTGACCTGAAAATTCATTTCACGGAGTCCAAGGGTGCTGTGTCACCATGAGTACAACATAAGGCATTCTTTGGGGGTGAGGACATGCTCCCAGGTATTCTAAGCATAATCATCGGGTATCTTTTAGGCTCCATTCCTACAGCCTACATCGTGTCTCGCATGAGGAAAGGCATAGATATCCGGAACGTCGGTTCAGGTAACATGGGTGGCGCTAATGTTATGCGCGAAATCGGTGCCCATGAAGGCGTACTTGTCGGTATTGTTGATGTCGCGAAGGGGGCAGGGTCTATACTCATTGCCCAGGCTCTAAGCGTTTCGGAACTCTGGGTCTTTGGGGCTGGCTTTGCGGCTCTGGTGGGGCATAACTTCCCTGTGTTCGCACGTTTCCGGGGTGGACGAGGTTCAGCCACCATTATAGGTATTTTTTTCGTGCTCGCCCCCAAGGCAATGCTTGTTACACTAGCACTAGTAGCCATTCCGTTCTTTACCACCCGTAAATTTATGGCGGCTCTATTTATTGGATTCGGCCTGTTGCCTCTATTCATCTGGTTGTTGGAAGGCTCGCTGGTGCTGGTGCGTTATGCGTTGGTTATCGACCTTTTCATGCTGGTTCGCAATCTGCCCGATCTTAGACAAGTCCTGGCTAAAGGCATAATGAAAGACATAATACACGATAGGCAGCAGAAGAAAGTGAAATAATGTCATCAGTCATGGCTTATCCGAGTTTTCACAAGTAGTTCCAGCTGAACAATCGTCCACAGTGTATATTCGGCAATTTCAAACTTGATTGTGCTCTCTCCGGCGCGGCACAGTTGTCTACAGACTCCTGATGAACAGCTCTTGAATAACAGGTTTTCTGTAACCTCCGGGGGCTGAAGCCTATGAAATTGAAAAGGCCTTTGGAGAAGCCGACAGGGGCTAGACAACATAGGAGATAGATGCTACTTTATCTATAGTCTAGTATAGGAGGTAGGGGAATGACTTATAAAAGGTACGATATTCTGACGGTGCTAGTGTGGGTGGTTCTGGGTGCTGCGCTGATAATCCTGGGCCTTTTTCTAAGGAGGCCTGACTTCGGGGAAGCAGTTTGGTGGGTGGTAATGGGCGTGGGAATAGCGCTGGCGGTCGTGGGAATTGTCAGCATCGGCTTTACTGCAAGACAAGCTATTGAGATGCATTGTCCTTATTGTGATGGGAAAATAGTGCCACGGGTGAAATCGAGTACAAGCCAGCTGTATCTTTCAAAAGGAGATGAGATAGTGGCGAGTTCCGCCGAGGAGGAGACGAAAACCCCAGAGAACTGAGAAGCCTGGCCACGTTTGAGCGGCCTGCCCGGCTGTGCAAGGTGAAGGCTCGGGTCAGGCTTATGGACCAGATACAGGGGGAGCAGGCTGTAACAAAGGGGCCGCGGTCTCGTTATGATAGTTAGGCAAAGCCGACATCGTATGTAAGGAGGTTTAGCATGGCGCGTATCGTTCTAGCGATTGTGCTGGCTCTCTGCGCTGCGGGAAGCGGCACCGTTTACGCTGCGCAGGATAGTCTGCCGGGTGACGCCCTCTACCCGGTAAAACTGGGCACTGAGCAAGTGATGATGTGGCTGGGGGATGATGTTGCCAAGGCGGAACGAGCCCTGAGCTTTGCCGAACGACGTGTGGGAGAGATGGAAGCCCTGGCTGAGAAAGGGCGTTCACAGGACCTGGACCTAGCTGTGGAGAAATATGGTTATGCCATGAGTATGACAGTGGCTGCGATGAAGAGGGCACGCAATAGAGGACCGGATGCGGAAAACGTCACAGCACGGGTGGCCGAGGCTATGGCGGAGCATCTCCCCATTCTGGACACGCTCTACGACATGGTGCCGGACGAAGCGAAGGCAGCGATAGCATGCGCGAGAAACGTATCAGAGAGGGGGCGGGAAGATGCCCTAGCGGCTCTGTCCAGGGATGATACTATGCACGCAGCTGAAATGAACCTGGCTGCCATGGAAGGACGACTGAATAGGGTCAGGGCGAAGGTCCAGGATCCAGAGGCATTGCAGATTGCCCTGCAGCAGTTTTATGATATGGCAGGATTTGTCCAGGAAATTTCCCAGATTGCTGAGGAGACAGATGTGAACGTAGCCGAGGTGGCAGAACTTGTGACGGAGGCGACTTCCAGTCATCTGGAAGTGCTGGCGGAGCTCTATGAGGAGGTGCCTGAGGAGGCGAAAGAGGCCGTTAAATGGGCAATGGAAGAGTCGTTCCGAGGTTATGAAGAGATAACGAAGGTCTTAATGAGAAGCGGCGCGGGGGAATCTGAGCTCCCGGCCATACCGGAAAGCATACGGCAGCGGATGGAAGACATCCTGGGCTGGACAGATGCTCCCAAGGCACGTATTCCCACTGGCGGACCCTCAGGATCGCCGTGTCCCAGTTGCAGGCATTAACAGACTGCGCACTGTCATGCCAAAGTGTTCTTGATAAGGGCAAAAAGGCAAAGACCTGATAACAACAGCAGGGTGACTAGTCATCAGGCGGACTTGGGAAGAACTAGTAGAGAAGCTATTGTTGCGGCTAGGCAGGTAGTTTGTGTAAGAGGGTCAATATGCGGAGATAGGTTGTTTGTCGGTGATGATTCTTTTGCTTGCAGCTAACTGTTGGCGAATGTGTTTAGGGATAGTAAACATGGCTTGATGGGTAAGGCCATCGTAGGATCTTAGCTTTTTTGATATTCTTGTTGAAATTCTGGTGTCAACTTCCTTGGGAGTCAATTCAGAGGGGTCAAGGCTTTGGGAAGCCGCGATAAAGCCCCATAAGCCCAGAAAGGAAGGGACATGGACCTGGTAGGGGCGGGCTATCGGGAAAACGTTTCTCAATGTACTGGTAATAGCGGTGAAATTATCTAAGTTTCTCCATTCAGCAGGTTCAGCCTGCACCGACATAATGCCAGCGGGCCCTAGTTTTTGTTTGACTATTTGGTAGAATTCCTGGGTGTATAGCAAGCGTGCTGGCCCTTGCTCTAAAGGGTCAGCCAAGTCAATGATGATGACATCGAATTTGTCGCTACTTTCATCCAGGTATTTTCTGGCGTCGACGAAATGAAGCTCTGCCCTGGAGTCATCGAAGGCATTCTGGTGCCAGGTGGGCAAGAAGCGGCGACAAAGGCTTACAACCTCTTCATCAATATCCACCATGACAGCCCTTTTTACCGTCTTATGTGCCAGGACCTCTCTTAAGGTGGCACCCTCACCTCCACCAGCAATGAATACCCTCTGTGGCTGGGGATGGGTAAGCATAGCTGGATGTACCAGAGCTTCATGGTAAATAAATTCATCTGCCTCGCTGGATTGAATCTTGCCATCGAGGACGAGACAGATACCGAAGCTGCCCGTGTTGACAATATCGATGGATTGAAACTTACTTCGCCCTGAATATATCCTCTCCTTAATGCTATGCAGCATAGTAAGGTCAGGACTTATATAATCAGAAAACCATCTATGTTTATCAGGGTCGCTATCTTTCATTTTGCACACCCGACCTGGCTATCTTCTATAATCCCCCTGCGAAGCTCGATTATGGAGTGATTCTTGGCCCCCAGTCTCTCTGTTATCACCCTGGCAGCCTTTCCCGGGTCTACATCATCCCCGCAAGTGAAAACGTCTACAGCAGCGTACCCGTATTCCGGCCAGGTATGAATGGCAATATGTGACTCAGCGATATTGACCACTCCGCTCACTCCGTGAGGGGAGAAATGATAAAAGGACTCGCCCACTACGGTAGCGCCACTTTGAATGGCGGCTTCGTGAAGACAATCTTTGAGAAAATCTAAGTCATCCAGCACCTCCTCATTGCATATTTTTAGTTCCAGTAGCAGATGTCTTGCAAGCGCGTTCAAATCATCTTCCCTCCTTTAGAATTTTAGATTTGTGATGGAGCCCTTTGGGCAACAGGGCAAATTTTATACAATATCCATCGTTTTAGCAATACTCCAAGAGTTTCTGCTAAAATAAACGAAGGCAGGAGCTATGTCTGCAAGGAAACAATTGGTTTCTGTGTGCACTACCAGGTACATGGAGGCGCAAATAATCAAGGGACGGTTGGAGAGCGAAGGTATACCAGTTCTCCTAAGCTACGAGAGCGCTGGTCTGGTTTACGGCATTACAGTTGATGGGTTAGGTGAGGTGAAAGTAATGGTGCCCAAGCGTCTGGCAGAGGAAGCTAAGGAGATTTTGGGAGCGGGTGAATTTGCCGAAGGTGGAGGGCGATGGGGAAAGAGTTAATTTTGCGGTTTCAGTTGTATTTTGGGCTTTTGATTTCTGATGACTTCAAGATTAGAACGCATAACTGAACAGCGGCTGGATAGCCTGAGCAGAATTCGGGCTCGCGGCATAGACCCTTATCCCCACTCCTATCATCCCAGCCACACCGTTCGAGAGGCAATAACCCTTTTTGAGCAGCAAGGGGAGAGCTCTCAGGACATATCACTGGCTGGCCGCATTATATCAAAGCGTTCTATGGGTAAGATGTCCTTTCTTGATATTCGCGATAGCTCGGGGAAGATACAGCTTTCTTTGCGCTACGACCTTCTGGGCCGGGAGAGATACGAATTCCTTCAAGATGTTGATATTGGCGACATTATCGGAGCAAAAGGGAAGCTCTTCCGGACAAGAGCTGGAGAGCTCACTCTGGAGGTATCCGATTTCACCATGCTCTGTAAATCCCTTCGCCCGCTGCCAGAGAAGTGGCATGGGCTGGCTGACGTAGAAAAACGCTATCGGCAGAGATATCTCGACCTCATTTCCAACGAGGAGAGTAAAAGCATTTTTACTTTGCGTAGCAATATTATCACTGCCATAAGAAGTTTTCTCGATAAGCAGGGGTTTATGGAGGTAGAAACTCCGGTGCTTCAGCCCCATGCTGGCGGAGCACTAGCACGCCCCTTTGTCACCCATCATCATGCCCTTGATGAAGACCTCTATCTGCGAATTGCCCTGGAGCTCCATCTCAAGAGACTGGTGGTAGGCGGCTTTGACAAAGTTTACGAGATGGGGCATGCCTTTCGCAATGAAGGCATTTCTGTTAGACATAACCCGGAATTCACCTTGCTTGAGTGCTATCAAGCTTATAGCGATTACAATGACATGATGAGATTGGTTGAGGAGATGCTCGCTCATATAGCTAAGGAGGTTCTGGGTGATACCAAGCTTGCTTGCAACGACAAAACCATTGACCTTGGTCTCCCCTGGCAAAGGCTTTACCTTCGTGAGGCAATAAAAAATTATTGTGGCATTGATTTTGAAGACTATCCTGATGCTGCTTCACTTAGGACACGGATGACAGAGCTGGGAATGGAAGTCGAACCAAGCAAAGGGAGGGGCAGGCTGATAGACGAATTGCTTTCCTCTTTTGTCGAGCCAAAGCTTATTCAGCCGACTTTCCTCTTGGATTACCCTGTGGAAATGTCACCCCTGGCCAAGAGGAAGCGGGGTGATGACCGGTTGGTAGAGAGATTTGAGGGCTTTGTGGCTGGCATGGAGATTGCCAATGCCTTCACCGAGCTTAATGACCCCCTGGAGCAAAGGGAAAGGTTCCGCCAGCAGCTAAAAGAACAGGCTGCCGATGAGGAGGTGGAACTCGCAGATGAAGACTTTCTTCAGGCTTTAGAGTATGGGATGCCACCTACTGGTGGTCTGGGGATAGGCATTGACCGCCTGGTGATGCTGCTTGCAAATCAGCAATCTGTTCGAGAAGTGATACTTTTCCCCCAGCTCAAGACAAAAGAATAAAGATACAAAATGCAAGGCAAAATATGACAAATCCTAAGCACGAAATTCGAAATCCTAAACAAAAGAAAGGAAAAATTTAATTCTTCTCATCTAATGACCAAAATTCAAAACAAAATGAGTTTCGGTATTTAAATTTGGAATTTTGGATTTGTTTAGAGTTTAGAAATTAGGATTTAGGGTTTATATATGCTTGATATTAAACTTATTCGTGAAGACCCTGAGCTTGTTCGCCAGGCTCTGGAGAAAAGAGGCGATAGCTTTGCACTCGATAGCATCCTTGAGATTGACGGCCGCTATCGCAGCTTGCTTCGTCAAACCGAGGAACTCCGTGCTAAACATAACGAGGCAAGCAAACAACTGGGCAAAAGCCAGGAAAAACCACCTCAGCTCATCGCCCAGATGCGTCAATTGGGAGAGCAAGTATCTTCCTTGCAGCAGCAGACCAGAGAAGCTAAGGCCGACCTTGATTCCTTGCTACTGGAGTTACCCAACATCCCCCACCCCAGCGTGCCCTTAGGAAGAGGCGAGGGTGATAACGTGGTAGTGCGTACCTGGGGCAAACCAAGGGAGTTATCCTTCAAGCCCCTGCCTCACTGGGAGCTGGGGGAAAAACTGGGCATAATAGATTTCCAGCAGGGTGTGAAGCTCTCGGGGACCAGGTTTTATGTTCTCAAGGGGCTTGGCGCACGCCTCCAACGAGCGCTTATCTCATTTATGCTCGATGTCCATGTAAACGAGCACGGCTACAAAGAAATCTATCCTCCTTTTATGGTAAAGCGAGAGTGTATGGTCGGCTCAGGAAACTTACCCAAGTTCGGCGATAATTTATACCACGACGAAGAAGATGACTTCTGGTTTATACCCACGGCGGAGGTACCGTT
>Ga0315543_1001218_pt1 | contig 28515 bp, 21 predicted proteins | sample SalMarSW160210MG_2_FD_203098 | JGI IMG/M metagenome (GOLD analysis project Ga0315543, IMG submission 203098) | Salt marsh sediment microbial communities from the Plum Island Ecosystem LTER, Massachusetts, United States - Salt Marsh Sediment SW1601-210 ... | reverse complement strand
GTTCTCTCCTGCCCGCCATATAAAAACAGCCGGGGCCTATACCGATTAGCTCAGTATAGGCCCCGAATTGGTGCAAACCTTTATGTCATTCCCGCGTACGCGGGAATCCAATTAGCTTCGTATCATCGCTGATTACGGCCACATTTGCTCCTCAAGCCACATATCCGTCATAAGGGCAAAGTCCTTGAAGTTGACCTTCCTTTGGCCTACCGGCTCTTCCTCGTACACCTCAGCGCCTGACGGCACGTCTCTCTGCAGTGGATCTCCAGGGGTCGTGTCAGCCAGGTACGCTATCTCACTGGCGTCCAGAGCACGGTTAAAGATGTAGGCTTCGTCCAGGTCGCCGTTAAAGGATTCGACGCTTTGATGCTCGAGCTCAGCGGTGTTGCCTATCGTCAGATCGATCGTATTGGGGTCGCTACCGCTAAAGTAAAATGGCCCGCTTGTTACTTCGGCGCCATTGAGATAGAGCCTGGCAGTGTTGGAATCGCTCCCGTTATACGTGGCGGCCAAGTGCACCCATTTGCCGATAAACCCATCCAGTATATCGGCCTCTGTCCACACAGAATAAGCAGAGTTATACTGCCGGAGAGAAAATGAACCTCTCGGGTCGTCGACGGTATCACACTCGAACATGAACGTCACAGTAGAGTCAGTCCAGCCGCCTCTTTTACCCATCAAGCCCTGACACTTGACTCTGACGGGGTGTGCTCCTGCCCACTTGGCCCAGATAGCCAGAGTCAGGTCGCCCTTATTAGCATAAACGCCTTCACTATTAGGGTCCCCAGGAATCCAAACCCCATCTGAATCCAAGCCTCCAATAGCAAAGTTTCCAATAGGGTTCCACCTTCCAGCGGTAATCCTGTTGCCTATGCCTGGGTCCAGGGTGGCGTCAAAGCGGACGCAGTTGCCATCAGGTCTGGGGTTGCACGGGTCAATAAATATTACGCCGGGTGTTACCCATGTCACCGCGGTTTCCCGAATTGGCGACGCACAAGGATCCGATGGTGACAAAATCGCCCAGGTGGAATTTGGATGGGGGGTGGGCGCCATATTTTGGGTTAGAATAACACCATTTAAATCATTTGAGTCAGAATTTGCAAAGATGAGAGCCTCGGTTTCACTTGGAAGAACAAAGCTATTTGCGTCATTGAAATCGTCGAACGGGTAGTACCCAACAAGACCGACCGTGCCAGGATTATTCGTATCAATGATGCTATCTCGATAAAGCCAGGTGTTTGCCATTACCTGAAGCTCTAAATTGTCTATCACGCAATCGCCGGCAACTACACCACCAGGAGCGTAGTCAAGCTTGGCAAAATCGTCTGAACGCTCCGCAAGGACACATCTGGTCACATGCACTGTGATATCCTCAAAGTACACGATACCTGGGTCTTTACCGCTGCCGTCACCGAAACCGATAGTAATTGTCGCAACATTGGCCAGGTCCAAGTCAGGGTTGTCGTCAAGAAACTCCTGCAGCGCAATATTCCATTCCTGCCACTCTTCCACCTTGATGTCGTTCATATCTTCCCTGGGGTCGCTCAAGCCGTATGACACTTTCGCTGTATTCGAGTCGCCATCGGTCAGACTTACATACATCCGCGAATTAACGGGATTTGCTTCTTGGCCATAAAACCACAGCGCCAATGATTTAACGTTCATGCTAAGCCAATCCGAACCGATTCCGCTTGGCAAATCAGCAAGAGCCGCTTCGGCCACGGAATAGTATGGGGACTTATTATTTTTGAACGAATACTCCACCGAGTTGCCATCGCGAACAGGACGCTGGCCTGGCTCGCCTGTCTTCACAAGCTGAAGGAACGCTCTGCTGTTGTTATCGAAATAATCCTCCCATACATCCGTCAGAGCATCGCGGCTCTCATACGAATCAAAATCCTCCACAACAAAAGACCGTGATGTCGTAAAGCTCCAGACCTCGCTTGGCCAGATGTCGAGGCCATTGACCTCGTCGACGCGCCAGTAGTAAGTCCGGTCCAACTCGAGTAAGCCGGGAGGGTCATAGCTGTTAGTATCTACTGTGTCTTGGTATATGCCGGCCGTAGATGTATTGGCATCGGCCACATCGTTAAAATCGGTGCCGAAATATACATCGTGTTCGTCAACATATGCTCCCGGTCTCCAGCTAAGGACCACATCTGGGGGCACCTCTTCTTGCCCATCAATCGGTTGCGGACGGTGGGCCTCTTCTACATTGTTGTAATCGCCATACGGAATCACCACCAGGGCGTTGACAAAAGCGAAGATAGCCTCACTGCATGGGTCAATAGTACAGGTCAGGAAGATGCTACCAAATTCATCTGCATGGGCTATCCCGTTAAAGTCGTAGTAAAGGGCGGTAGAGACGAACCAGTCGGGATCGTAAGGCCAAAGCGAACTATCGTCACCCGTGAAATCGGTCGTAAGGAGATATTCGCCGTTGGCTGTCCAGTTCGCGACATGGCGGCCTGAGGATCCGTCATCGTATGCGTAGATGTATATCTTACACTCTCGACCGGCTCCCAGCCCCCATAGTGTGATATCAATTCCGCTCGGAGATATCCCAAAGATAAAATCACGATACATCTCCTCTTGCACTATAGGAATAGGAAACTCTGGGTCGTTATTGCTATTGGGGTCGGGACGCCGGCGTGAGTCAAGATTACCGCCAAGGTCAATTATAACACCATTTACTTCGCTGCCGCTGTCCGTGAGCAGAAAGCTGGTAAAGCCAGGCTCGGTGTTTACGTCGTCCGCTTCGTCAAAGTCCAGCTTGAAGATGGGGCTGTCGCCGTAACCGGCGGACGCCAGAGACAGCGCCAAAACAAGAGAGATTAAAAACAGAAATTTATTAGACATGATATTCCTCCTTAAAAAATTAGACCATAATTATTAATGAATGACTATTTGCTTTTTGGCTACACACCAATAAACACCTTCCTCTTTAACTTCTACCTGGCATGCTATTCTCCTGCTTGATAAGGAGACTAACCCTCTTAAAAAAGCGGCGTGCAGAGCTATCCTCCTAAAAGCATTAACTTACATACAGCACACTTGTTATGACATATTATTATTATAATCGATTTCAGCCTTAAATTCTACTTTATTTTGCGCAAAAGTTACGTCATTTTGCGCATATTCCTTGCAGGTACAACAGAGAAAGGTATAGTAAAAACGAATTATGTTAAAAATTCCCAAAGTCATATTGCTCATCGAACGTTCAAGAAGCTTCGGCCGAGGCCTGCTCCACGGCATTATCCAGTATTCTAACCTTCACGGCCCTTGGCTCTACTATATGAAGCCCGAATTCTACAGACAGGGCGGAGAAAAAACCCACAAATGGCTCAAGGGTCTCGATGCCGACGGTGTTATGGCGCACACCTGGGACAGTGATTTCATCGATACAATCGTTAAACTCGACATCCCAGCAGTCATTTGCGGCCTTGACAAACCAAAACGAAAAGCATATCGCTTATTCACTGATGAAGCCGGCGTTGGCCGTATGGCCGCCGAATATTTTGTGAAACGCGGTTTTAAACATTTTGCCTTCTGCGGCTTCGATGATATGATTTGGTCTCAGCAGAAGTGTGACGGCTTCAAACGCACCCTCGCCGAGACCGGTTTCAAGACCTCCATCTACCACCAGCCCCTCGCAAAGCACCTGCACAAATCCGCCAAAGAGCAGCCCCTCATCGCTGATTGGCTCAAATCTCTGCTAAAGCCTCTTGCTTTAATGACTTGTAATGACGACCGTGCTCAGGATGTCTTGGCGGCCTGCAAAATCGCAGAATTCAAAGTCCCAGACGAGGTTGCTATCCTCGGCGTCGACAACGACGAATTAATCTGCAATTTCTCTTATCCACAGTTATCGAGCATTACTTTAAGCACCGAAAGAGCCGGCTACGAAGCTGCAAAAGTCCTCGATAAGCTGATGAGAGGCCAAAAAATAGCCAAAAATGAAAAAGAAGTCACCATCCTGCCCCTGCACGTCGTAACCAGACAATCAACGGACATTACGGCCATAGAAGACAAGGTTGTTGCTGAGGCCGTCAGCTTTATTCGTAGAAATTCCAGAAAGATGATTCAGGTCGGCGATGTTGCACAGGCCGTCGGCCTATCACGCAGAGCGCTCGAGCAGCATTTCCGCAAAGCGCTCGCCCACTCGGTTCATGAAGAAATCAAATACACTCGAGTTAATCAGATGGCTAATATGCTCATCAGCACAAATCTATCCATATCCCAGATTGCAAAGTTATTGGGATATCCCTATGCAACTAATAATATATCTCGTTACTTCAAGCAACAAAAGGGAATGAGCCCTTTGGACTACCACAGAAAATTCAGCCCCAAGTAAGTTCCTCGCGAACAGCAGCTTTCTTAACTAAGCTTTCCGGCTTTGCCTTAGGCCATCTTTGATAAATTTATCAAAGTTCGTAACTCCTTTATCTAAAAGTCGTTACAAATAACCACTTTGGCATAGGAGAAAAAGTTTTGTCAGCACCTAACATTGACGACCAATATGGACGCGCCCGGCAGGACTCGAACCTGCAACCTTCGGATTCGAAGTCCGCGACTCTATCCAATTGAGCTACGGGCGCTGTAGTTCATAACTGCTTGCAAAATAACCGGTTCGTACAAAATTGTCAATTAAGAACAAAGAAGCTGCGACAGCTTACGAAGTAAACGAGTGAAATTCCTGAATGAGCAATTTTGTGTATCTGCCCGGCTTACCGTTTCTGATAACCCTACCGTCGAACTCTACCACAGGAACAATATCTTTAGTGGTTACAGCAATGAAAAGTTCATCCGCGCAGCTTGCTTGTTGCGGCGTTAATGATTTCTCAACTATTTCTAATCCGATATTTTTGCCCGCTTCGATTACGAATTTGCGCGTAATTGAAGGCAGAATATTAGTTGTAAGTGGAGCGGTTTGCAGCGTTTGTCCGGAGACCGCAAAAAACGTCGAACCGGCTCCCTCCGTTATCAAATCTCTGTCATCAACAAGTATAGCCTCGGAACAACCTTTTTGCGCTGCATCCTGACGGGCGAGGACGTTCGCTAACAGATTCAGCGATTTTATGTCGCATCTTTTCCATCGCCAATCAGGATGTGTTGATACCGCAACACCTTTGGTTTTTTCTTCCGTATTATCAGGTAGTTCCATAACAGTCAGAAAGAAATTGGGCTTCAGGCCTGCCTCCCACGTATGGCTGCGCAGTGCAGAACCACGGGTAACGTGGAAATATATCTTGGCGTTGGAAATACCCGCAGCGTCAAAGGCCTTTTTTATTCGAGAACAAATCTGGTCGATGTTTACTCCGACTATTTCAATTACAGACAGATTTCTATCAAATCTTTGCAGGTGTTCTTTAAGTGCAAAGATTTTACCGTTGTAGCTTCGCACCACTTCGTAAACCCCGTCGCCGAAGTAGATTCCGCGGTCGCAGTAAACCGGCTCAAGCTCGGCCAACGGCACGATTTTATCGCTTATCATAGCTACCTGCATATAATCGCTCCCGAAGTCGCTATTGCCTTTAATCCTCAAATAACAGGATACAAAAATATCCGATAATCTGCTTTACAAAAAAGAATAGAATATGTAGGATACCACAGTTATTGGGATTTTTGAAGGTAAACCCTCTGGGAGTTTTTAGAATGTATGCGGTGATTGAACAAGGCTCAAAGCAGTATAAGGTCGCCCAGGGCGACTGCATAAATATCGAACTGACCGACGTCCCGCCCAATGCAAGGACGGTTGAGCTGGATAAAGTTTTGTTTGTAAGTGACGGCGAAAAAATCAAAATCGGCACGCCCTTCCTGAAAGGTGCAAAGGTTGTTGCCTCATTTAAGACTACCGCAGCCGATGCCATCGTTAAAGGCAAAAAGCTCTATCCGATGTACTTTCGAAGACGTAAAAACAGCAAAAGGCGTATTGGCCACCGCCAAAAGTATCTGCAAGTGACAATTGACAAAATACAGGCCTGAGATAACCTCTCTCTGACAACCGCTTTTTAGTTTTTAGCCTTTATTTCTCTTTGATATGAGTCTATCAGCATACTCTTGCCATTGGGCGGGGCCGTTTTGAATAAAATACTCGAACGACTTATCATCAACCAGTTGTCCTAATAGGGCCTTACGGTCGGTTGGGTCTGGAATGTCCTTAATAATGCGGCTACGAAGGGTTTCCAGTTCAGCTAAGAATTCGCCATGTTTATTGGTGAAGGTCTGCTCTAATTTCTTCCGTAAATGACCGGCATAAGCCGGGCAATGTCCTTCGGTTCCGATAGCTATTTGTAGCTCGCCGCGCTTCACGACGGCAGGCACGATAAAATCACAAAGCTCCGGCGAATCAACAACATTGCATAAAATCTCCAGCTCCTGACAATCTTTATAGATTCGTTCGTTGAGTTGCCTGTTACTCGTTGCAGCTATAACTAACACCGCCTCGGCGATATAATCTTTGGAATATTTGGATTTTACCAATTCTGCATTCGTCCCCTGACAAAGTGCCGTTAGCACATCATCGATGTCTTTGGATACCACCACCAGTCGGGCTCCTGCTGCCAGCAGTGCTTGTGCCTTTCGCACCGCTACCGCCCCGCCGCCTATCACGACCGCACGACGACCGCCAAGTTCGAGAAATATGGGATATTTAGCCATAATAGTAACATTATATCTGAACTTTGCACAATTCAAGGAAAATTCTAAGCTTTTCAATTCGCAAAAAGTACTAATATATTGTAAACTTTCTGAGTTCTCTCTGGGTAGGAAGATTAGCAGGAAGATTAGAAGATATGAGCCAAATAAAAAAATTGCAGCCACCTCTGACCGATTCCGTCGTGCATTCGCTGAAGGCGGGCGATGAGGTTTCTATCAGTGGTGTAATCTACACTGCCCGTGATATGGCCCATAAAAGACTATGCCGGTCGATAGATGTTGGAGAGGACCTTCCTTTTGAACTTGAAGGAGCGATTATTTATTTCCTCGGCCCCACGCCTGCCTGGCCCGGCCGAGTAATCGGCTCTGCCGGCCCCACTACCTCATCAAGGATGGATGCTTTCAGCCCTATGCTAATTGCCGAAGGCTTGCGAGCGATGATTGGAAAAGGATATCGCGGTGTCGAGGTTAGAGATGCTCTGAAGAAATACTGTGCGGTTCATCTTTCTGCTGTCGGCGGAGCAGGAGCATTGCTGAGTAAGCACATTATCTCGGCAGAAGTAATCGCTTATGAAGATTTAGGGACCGAAGCCGTCAGGAAACTACAGGTCGTTGATTTTCCCGCTGTTGTTGCGTATGACTCTTACGGAAACACCGTTTATAAGTAAGGGTAAGGAGTTTAGTAGTTGAAGGTAGCGCTTCTCGGCTTATTACAATCCGGCAAGAGTACCATTTTAGCCGGGCTGAGCGGCAAAGCAATCCCGCCGGTCGGCTCGACCAAGATTGAAGAAGCTATCGTGCCGGCCCCCGACGTTAGACTCGACTGGCTGACCGAATATTACAAGCCCAAGAAAACAACCTATGCGACGATTGATTGCCTTGACCTGCCTGGCTTTAACTTTACCGATGAACATGGCCGAGTTGCAGCGCGACGGCTGATTAACCAGATAAGAACCACCGATTTACTTGTTCTGGTTGTGCGGGCGTTTGAAAATCCAGCGGTGCCGCCCTACCAAGATAGTGTAGACCCAGCCAGAGATTTAACGGAGCTACTGACTGAATTGCTGCTCACCGACTTAGAGCTTGTTATGACACGCATAGAAAAACTCGAGAAGCAGGTCAATAAACCCACCAAAACCCGAGCACACGACAAAGCAGAATTAGAATTGCAAAAAAAATTACAAGAAGCAATTGAGTCAGAGGAGCCAATTAGTTCAGCTATTGAAACCGATGAGCAGCTCAAAATGATAAAATCCCTCGGATTTTTGACCTTAAAGCCGATGACAGTTGTAGTAAATATCGGAGAGAACCAATTAGACGCAAAATTCGATTTTACCGGCGTAATTGATAGCCCCATACCGGTCATCACAATTTGCGCCAAACTCGAATACGAGCTGGCACAGTTAGACACCGACAGCAAACGGGAATTTATGGCTGATTTGGGTATAACAAAATCGGAAGCAAGCAAATTCGTCGATAGCTGCTATTCGGCGATGGGGTTAATCAGCTTTTTAACGGTTGTCTCGGATGAGCTGCGTGCTTGGCCTATAAAAAGAGGCACCGTTGCCCTCGATGCAGCCGGCAAGGTGCATACCGACATAAAACGCGGTTTCATTAAGGCCGAAATCTTCAGCTTCGACGACCTCAAAGAGCTCGGCGACGAAAAAGCCGTCAAAGCCGCCGGCAAAATCCGAATCGAAGGTAAAAATTACATTGTTCAGGACGGCGACATTATCAGTTTCAGATTTAACGTCTGATGGCGACATATCTGAAACAGACCGGGTTAACAGAAGCGATGTTTGACATGCTCCTTTTTTAGCTCCGCAGCTGTCGGCAGTAATACGAAGAGGGTTATTTTTTCAGATTCGGTAAATTTGTTTATTATATGCTGAATCTCGCCCATACTCTTACCGTGCATCATCGCAAACAGATTATAAGGCCAATCTTCAATAGTCTCTCTCTCGTAGCAATGGCTCACTGCCCCGAAACGAGCTAATGCCTTGCCCGCTTCGACAATCCTGTTCTCTGGAACCTCGCTGCAAAACAGGACATTCGCGATAAATCCTAATTGACGATGGTCAACTACCGCTGCTATGCGCCGAATAACCCCCTTGTCAATCAGCCCCCGTATAATCCGTAAAACCTTCTCCGTTTCTAATCCTTCACTGCACAAAAAATCAAACGGCTTGCTCGTCACTTCCAGGTCATCCTCTAATTTTGAGAGTATTTGTCTCTCAGCCTTATTTAGTTCCACCGTTTCACTCTTTGGAATCTGCGCAACATCACCGAGCATCTGACCCCCACCCTCGGCATCAAAGCGAACGTCCAGCTTAAAAACACGCTTGACAGGCAGACTGTGAAAATCAACGCCGAAACGAACTGAAAGATTTGATACCGTAACCTCAATTTGTTCAGGTGACTCAGCTTGTAATGTAAACCATAGATTGTAGTAATGCTCCCTCAAATAATTATGGGAGACATTTTCTAAGTTATTAACTGTTTTAGTAACTTCTTGTAGATTCTCTTCCAGAATATGTGCGGCAACCAGAGTGCTTGTCATACCCAGCGCACGACTGTTTATCAGCGCACGAATCCGCCGGATAATGCCCGCATCTTTTAGCTTTCTGACCTCCTGCAAAACTGTTTTTTCATTGCTATTCAAAAACACTGCTAAATCAGCGTATGGTTCGGGACATATCGGCAGACCTTTCTGAAGTACGTTGCACAGTTGTTTCTGCAGTTTTGTCAAACGCATGCTCACGCTTTATCTTTTGGTTTGTAATTACAAACCGGGTCCTCAGCCAGATAATCTCCGCTCATCGCATAAGCCCTCGCCCTGCACCCTCCGCAGATACTGGCGTATTCACAAATCCTGCATCTGCCCTTGTAGGCCGATACGTTGCGAATCTCTTTCAAGAATTCCGACTCCTCCCAAATCCTGCCGAAATCGAAATTATTCTCAATTAGATTGCCCGCCGGCACGTCAAGAAAACCGCAAATCTGCACATCACCGCGGTAGCTTATAAACCCAAACCCTCTGCCGCCCATACAGCCGGCCACTTCCTCCATTAGTCCTTTAGTGTCAGCTTGCCTGCACACCCGCGCAAACTGGGGCCCGCACGTAACCCTCACTTTGATTTCTGATTTAATCTTTATCCGCAGCAGCTCGTTCAGCAGCGTCTCATACTCTACCGGGTCGAGAATCTCATCGGCGATTTCTCTGCCTCTGCCGGTCGGAACAAGGATAAACGGATTGAAGCAATAAGCGCCTATATTTTTGGCCAGCTCTGCTATACCGATAACCTCGTCAACATTAATTTTGCTGATTGTAGTATTAATCTGGAAGCGAACACGTGCCTTGCGAGCTATTTTAGCGGCGGCAATAACCGAATCAAAAGCCCCTTTAGTCCCCCTGAACTTATCGTGGCTCTCTGCGCCGGCCCCATCGATGGAAAAAGACAAGGCCATAACGCCCGCCTTTTTCAATCTGACAATCGTTTTCTCGTCAATCCTGTAACCGCACGTGGCCAAAACCGGCCGCAGGCCAATCTTGCGTCCGTATCGAATAAGCTCGTAAATATCATCGCGTTCCATCGGCTCTCCGCCGGTCAGAATCAGAACGCACCCCTGCTTGCGCAGGGGCAGGCCTACATACTTTGCTATGGCTTTAAGTATTTTTTTACATTCCTTTGTTGTAAGTTCTTCTTCAACAGAGGCGCTGGCATTAGCCCGACAATGTCGGCAGCTATACCGGCATCGGCGGGTAACCTCAAATGCTATTAGTCGCGGCTTTACTATTCTTTTACTCATAATTTATGGCTTACGCCATCGCACAAATGTAGCTTAGTTTACCGTGAGATTCAACCAAATCTTCAAGCCCCGCATACCAGTTAAAATTGGGTTCGTTTGGGTTCGTTTTGACCAAGTGTCCATTGTCAATTTTTCGTTGTAATTTGTTGTTTTTAATAATGTTGCAACCATTTGACTTTTTGAAAAATTGGGTTCGTTTCGCATAATTAGGTTGTTGGTGATTGGTAAATGGTAATTGGTGAATGGTAACTGTGCTCTGCTGAAAAGCCCTACCGTCATTTCGACCGAAGTCCCGACTTGTCGGGACGAAGCAGAGAAATCTATAAAAAAACAGATTCCTCGACTCGGCTGCGCCTCGCTCGGAATGACGTTTTTAACAAAGCATGGTAACTGGTAATTAGTTAAATGGCATTTAGAATCTTTTTTCATAGCGTTTCGCAAACAGACGTTCCCCTTAGCAGGACGGACCTGCGCGTTTGATGTGAAAAAGGTTCTTGCTTCTCGATTTCCGATTCTCGTAACCCGATGTGAAAAAAGGAGTAAAAAAATTTTGAAAAAATGGATTTTTACTTTTAACCTGCTGCGCTTTTGATTGAAATGCAGCCAGGGGACAGGGTGTAGAGTATAGGAAATGGAGAGATAATTAAAAAGGCAAAAGGAATTGTTTGTCAGGTGAAGTAGCGACCATTACAGATTATTACGCATTATCTATAATCTTCTAATGTCCAATGGATTATAGTCATCGTAGCTCTGTTCGGGTGGATTAAAATCAGGATTATCGTAAAATTTACCACAAACAGAGCAGCTCCATCCTGACGGTGATTCTTGCAACTCTACTCTTTTGGAGGGTGTTGAATAATAGCATTTTTGGCAATATCTGATACCAGATGTCTTAGAAACAAAAGTACCAGAACGCCGTTCAAATTGTAAATCATCTTGCTGTACTAATGCGGAAGCATCTGAAGAGGACGTATCCTGCAGCGCACTGGTCCCCTTTTTTAGTGTATCTGCGTATTCATAACCTTTGTGCGTAACAGCAAATACCTCACCCTTATAGCCGCGTTCTTCGACGAAGTCATTACTGACCAATTCACTAAGTGCATATTCCCATTTTGCAATAGTTCGAGAATTGTTATCAGGAATTAAATCATGACCATTGGTTGCTATGCTAGTTCCGCCCGTATGCCTGAGTTTAAAAATGTGCCCATTTTTGTCATTTACAGCTTCAAGCAATATTGTCTTGGCTTCATCAGATATTTCTATTTCGCTGGTATCATTGAAATCACCAAAGTTTGAAATTTTTATTTCTAGTTTTTTATTTTGAATGTATTCGTTCTCGTTTACAGTAATTGTTAAATGTTTAAAGAATTTATCCCTAAATTCATCCCTATTGCACTCATGCAATAGCCCTTTCTTTTTCATGTCTTCTTTAAAAGTCATTAATTTTTCATATTGTTTTGTGTCGAATTTTGAAGGGTCAACTTTTTCTTCTAGGAAGTAAATCATGGCTGGTTTTCCGCTACTTGTGTGACTGTCAATTTCATGAGCAGTACCACTTTGAGCATCTAATGTGGGTGTGCCCAACCGGTGCAAAAAAATACCGACCAATAAATCAGCGTTTCGCAAAATTTGCTTGTCAATAATAATTTGAGGGTGCGCTCCCATTTCCGGTGCAGTATGTGTATCCCACCCAATAGGCATTAACACTATATTTTTATCCTTAGAATGAAGACTATTCCACTCAAAGATAACTTCTCTTGCAAGTTTTCGTTCACTTTCAACATCGCTTGGTGAAGCAATCATTACGTTGTAAACTGTGGCTTGATATGGCATTATATATCCTTCTTAATCAATGCCTTGTATGTAATAGGGATTTCCCATATGCGCTACTTATTATCATCCTAATTATTGCCAAAGGCAAGGGAAATTGTAAATAGATTCCTGTTTTCGCAGGAATGACAAATGGAATTGCGCGGTGCCGCTGGAGGCCACAGCAGCCTGCGGTGAGCTTGTCGAACCTACTCGCCCCTGTCCGAGACAGCCAATTAGCTCTTTGATATTAGAAGTTATCCCAAAACCCCTTAATTTTGCGTTATCAACATTGAAAAACGTGGTTTTGTATAAGTTTTGGGATAGGTTTTAGTTATATTATGGCCGGAGAATTATAAATCATCTCCAATACTATTTTCCCCAAAGCCAATTATCCATCAAAAGGGCAAGGTCTTGCATATCAACTATCCCATCACCGCCAGGTTGTGCAATGTCCGCAGAAGGTACACCAGGCGGCTGCGGCTGCAGCCACTGCGAGGCAAGAATTGCAAAATCTACAAAATCAACGTCGTAATCGTAGTCTAAATCACCCATGGCCCCAATACACTGCCGTATAATCCCAAGGTCATAGGGAATGTTGCCGTAAGCTCCATAATCTCCATCCACTACTCCCTGAATCAGAATCTCACAGCGGTTTATATCGCTGATTTCCATTCTTTCATTCGTTCCCGCGCGGATTATTTCACCGTGTGAAACCTGGTCTGTCCAGTGGTCTGCAAAGTAAACAAGCTTATTTTTATGCGCCCATTGCTCTTCAATCTTTGTCCACGTCCCACCGGGGCTGTCTGCGGTCCACAATTCGTAGTACCTGCCTACATCCTCTCCATCCTCAACTATCATATAGAACTTACCATCCGCAATATTTTTATAGACACACGGTGCTTCAAAGGTATCAGTGGCAACTATTGTAGGTGCCGACCAACCGTATGGGAAATTCGCAACTGTTGTGCTGCGCCGTTTAACCGTGCCGTTCTGTGCCGAATAAAAGCAGTACACATTGTTGCCGTCGGAAATACACCAGAAATCGAGACCATCGTTGGGCCACATTGATTGTCCAGCCGTCCATCCATCTGGGTTGTTGATATCTGTATTGGTCGAAAAGGTCGGCCCTGAGTAAATTAAATACCATTTGCCTTGTGGTTCAAACCAGAATACCTGCGGCGCGTTGCCGGCTACTGAGCTCTGTATAGAAGTATGATTAGCCTGTAGCCCGGCAATTGATGTTGCATTAGCATAACCCATACAGTAACTACAAGAACCGCCACAGTAGGTGTAAAAGAGGTGCCATTTGCCCCCGGCATACACAATGGACGGGTCTTTGACAGATATCTCATCAAATGCACCCGGTGGTCCATTTAAAAAACATCTTGCATCTACTCTCCACGTTAGAGTCGGTTCGTAAGTCGTAAAGCTCCAGACATTGCCTTTAAAGATTGTGTCATAATGTGCGGCATTGACCTCGTCGATACGCCAATAATAGGTTGTGTTAAAATCGAGGGGCGGGTCATAAGTCGTAGTTGAATGGTCCTGGCTAACCAGTACGCCCAGCGGATTACTTCTGTTGGCGTCGGTTACAGCGGCTTCACTGGTGCCCAAATATACATCGTGCTTTTCTACACAATCGCCCTTTTCCCAGCTAAGAGTCACATCTTGGAGCACTCTTTGTGCGCCATCAAGCGGCACCGGATTGCCGGCAATTAGAACCGGCACATGGGTCGTAAAACTCCAGACTTCGCCTTTGAAGATTGTGTAGTCTGGTGCAGCATTGACTTCATCGATACGCCAATAGTAGGTTGTGTTGAAATCAAATTCGGGAGGATTATAAGTCGTAGTTAAATGGTCTTGGCTGACCAGCACGCCTGGAGGATTGCTTCTGTTAGCATCGTTGACATCGTTAAAATCGGTGCCGAGATATACATCGTGCGTATCAGCATATGCGCCCTCTTTCCACTCAAGATTTACATCTACCGGTACGTCTTCTCCGCCGTCAGGCGGTAACGGATGTTGAGCGTATGGCGTAGGTATATAAGTGCCTTTCGGAGCCACTACCAGAGCGTTGACGAAAGCAAAATCTTCTCCAACCGGGCTGGCCGGGTTCCTGGTGCTCTCAAGGACGATTCTGCCGAATTCATCTGCCGTTGCTGTTTCCGGACCGAAGGCGTAGTCAATTCCCCACCATGGACTGGGCCAAAGGAATGGATCGCCGCCCAAGAAGTCGGTCGTAAGAAGATAGTCCCCGTTAGCCGTCCAGTCTGATACTCGATTCGGTGAGCTTTCATCGTCGTATGCGTAGATGGTTATATCGCACTCCTGGTTGATCCCGAGCCCGCCTAATGTAATGGTAACTCCGCTCGGCGACACTCCATAAACGAAATCACGATAAATCTGCTCGGTGTATATGGGTATTCCAGTACTTGCACTGGGGTAGGAACGCCTGCAGTCGTTTATATCGCCGGCAAGGTCGATTGTAATACCGTTGATTTCCGTGCCGCTGTCCAACATCAGAAAGCTGGTAAAGCCCGGCTCTGTATTGACGTCACCTGTTTTGTCGAAGTCCAGCATTATCGTACCGGGCTCGCTATAACCGACTGATGCCAGATTCAGCACTAAAACGAAAAGGAATGAAAAACGTAATTTCGGGGACATAATGCACCTCCTCAGTACACCCAATTGATTTTTCATCTGTCCGTCAATTTTATCCTAAAACAGCCCGACTCGTCAAGCCAAAAATTTTGCTTCCGCTGCCTCCTGCTCGGATACTGTTTTCCCGTATGTTTACGCATACTTACTGTTCGTTTCTTCATTGCTTGCCCTATGGGCGGCCTTCGGCAGGGCTGATAAGCATCACATAAGCAATCAACACAGATAAATACCTGTGACGCAAACTCAGCGGCATACGCGCAGGGGCTCTTCCGCGACACTTTGCAAAGTGACGCTCGCGCTTTGAAGCGATTTGGATTCGGCTTTGAGCCTGATCGTTCCCGGCTGCCCCGGCTTTCCACGAACGATCACCAGGCAAAGGCCGTTGAAAGCCTTGCGGTCGTGAGACGAAAAAATGTTGAAATCGGTGGCATCGCCATTGTCGGTAGCGACAATTTCACCGGGGCCGCTGACGGAGAAGCGGATCAGATTGTTGGCCCTGGGTACCATTATGCCGTTGCTGTCCTGAACCGTAAGAGTAACAAAGGACAAGTCGCGACCGTCAGCGCTTATGGTGATGCGATCGGGCTTGATATCCATTTGGCAAGCTTTACCGGCAGTACGCATGATATCGGTGGCCCATTCCTTACCGTTCTTGAAGGTGACAACTTTGAGTTCGCCTGGTTCATAAACGACATCGTCCCAGCGCAGACGGTATTCATACCGACCCTTTTTCTTTCGTCCGAGTGACTTGCCGTTGAGGAACAGCTCAGCCTCATCGCCGGAGGTGAAGACGTGGACCGGCGTGATCTGCCCGACGCGTTCCGGCCAGGTCCAATGTGGCAAGATATGGGCCATCGGAAAATCGGGACGCCAGTGCGCTTGATACAGGTAGAAACGCTCTTTCTTGAATCCAGCCAGGTCGATGATCCCGAAGTAAGAACTGCGGGACAAGTAGTATGGAGTCGGCTCGCCGAGATAATCCCAGCCACTCCATACGAATCCCCCGGCTACATACGGATGCTTGTCCAGGGAGGCAAACACCTTGTCCGCGGAGGAGCCGAAATCCGCAGTATGTAGCTCGTAGGCATTGACGTATTGATTTTTCGGATCCCCGCCCAATCCATCCTTCACCGGTGCGCTGATTCCATCGAAGACGGGGAAGAGGTATGTCCCGCGGGTGCTCAGAGCGGCGGCGTTCTCGCTGCTGAGGATGACCTTGTCGGGAAATTTTTTGTGGAAGGCGGGGTATAGAGGAGGTGTGCTGATCCCTTTAAGATCGGAATATGCCGGAGCGTTGCGGATCCCTTCGCCCTGGTAATTCAGGCCGATGACGTCCGGGACTTTGGGCAGAGGCATATTCGGCTTGGCCCAGTTCATCCCGGTGGTCGTGGGGCGGGTGGTATCCTCCTGCTTCACAATGTCGTACAGCCGCTTTGCCACTGCTGCGCCCTGCTCAGCGGTGTACTGCTCGCCGACTTCGTTGCCGAAGCTCCATATAATCACCGAGGGATGGTTCCGGTCCCGGCGGACGAACGCCCGCATGTCCTGCTCATGCCAGTCCGGGAATATGAGATGGAAATCGAGCGGCGTTTTTTTCCGCTCCCAGACATCGAATATCTCGTCCACAACGAGGAAACCCATCCGGTCCGTCAACTCGAGCAACTCGGGAGCAGGCGGGTTGTGGGCCATACGGATTGCGTTGCAGCCCATTTCACGGAGTATCTCGAGCTGACGTTGCGCAGCACGGGTGTTGAATGCCGCGCCCAAGGCGCCGAGATCGTGATGCTGGTTGACGCCTTTGATCTTGATGTGCTCACCATTGATGTAGATACCAGTATCCGGGTCGAAACGCAGTGAGCGGATACCGAAGCGCGTTTCGTATTGATCAACTGGTTTGTCATTCTGCAACAAGGTGGTCACCGCCACGTAGCGGTTGGGAGCCTGTGTCGGCGGTGGTCCCCACAGTCTTGGATTTTTGAGAGTAACAGAGCCTTCGACCTTGGCGCTCTTGCCCGCCGCAACCAGCGTTTTCAGGGGCTTGAAACTGGCAACTGCATCGCCGGTTTTGTTACCGTCTGCATTCAAGGCGAAGATCTGTGTAACCGCTGTAACTGTAGTGTTATCCTTGGAGTCGTTGTCGATAGTGACTTCAAGGTTGATCGTGGCGGAGACATCGGAAACCTCTCGCGTCGTCACAAAAGTCCCCCACTGGCTGACATGGACAGGCCGGGTTTTGGTCAGCCAGACATTGCGGTAGATTCCGCCGCCGGGATACCAACGCGACGAACTGGGCGGATTGTCCAAACGGATCGCCAGTTGATTCTCACTGCCCGGCACGATGTAGGGAGTGATATCGATGCGCCACGAGGCATAGCCATAGGGCCAGCCGCCAACCAACTTGCCGTTCAACCAGACTATGGCGTAGGACATCGCGCCGTCCACATCGAGAAAGATGGATTTGCCCGCGTCGGCGGCCGGTATGTCCAGCTTCTTCCGATACCACGCCAAGCCAGGACTTGGCAGGCGCCCCATGCTCCCGCCAACACCGGCGCCCCAGCCTTTCTGGAAAGGACCTTTGATCGCCCAGTCGTGCGGCAGGTTCACGCGTTCCCACGAACGGTCGTTGAAGTCGCCCTGCACGAACGGAAAATCACCGCCGGGATTACCTTCGGGACGGGTATAGCGCTTGGCGGGGTCTTTGATGAAGTCGTTTCCGGTCGGCAGGATCCAGGGCTTGAGTAATCCTTGAATCGCTTCGACTTCCACCGCCTCCGTAGGTTTAGCAGCGGCTGGCCGGTCATCCTTATCATCTTTGACCTCCGGGCGCACATCGTAGATCAGTTTGTCCGCTTGAGCTATAGAATCATACTTATAGAAGCTCCAGTCTTCATTGATGGAAATGCGCTCGCGCGGGGATTCTGCGGCTGTGATACACCCACTTTGAAGCAGGATGCTAGCGATGCTTGCCATCAAGAGCATTTGAAATTGCACGATCCGCATTGTTCGTCTCCTTGTAGAATAGACAGTCGTACGTCACTGATTTGCTGCAAAGGGAAATCGGAAATCCTCTTTTGTGACAGCTTACCCTAATTCAGATTTCTTTTATTAAACACTTGACTACGCAGCCATTTTATCCCTTTTCAAACCACCGTCAACTTCAAAATCGTTTAGCCCCGCCATCACAATGGCGGGGTTGTTTATCTGGGACCCAGAAAAGCCCCCGTGGCGTTTGAGCGGGGCAAAATCAAAAGCGAGGGGGGTTTGAACCCAAAATCCAATTTTTTCAAGAATTTATAACTTCCTTTCTCACAGCTACTTACGAAAATCTAACATCGCCAATCGAGAACTTTTTTCGACTCAATCGCGCATATTCGCCCTATTGTGGGGAGGGAGTCTAATTTTGCAAGATACGATATATGCGAGATACTAAAATATATTCGAGATACGCTTCACGCTTCACGAGATACGGTTCAATCAAAATTGGACGAATTATGCAAAACAAACCCAATTTCCGAAAAAGTCAAATGTTTATAACATCAATAAAAACAAGGAATTATAACGAAAAACTGAAAATGGACACTTGGTCAAAACAAACCCAATCAAACCCAATTTATAGTGAGCTTGTCGAACCTATTTGCCCCTACCCAAGGCAGCCAATCAACTCTTTGATATTAGTTATATTATGGCCAGCACAATATTTTTTTATGCCTTCTACAATTTTCACCGCGCATCCCGGCTCGATAAAGCTCGCCGTGCCGACCGCCACCGCCGAAGCACCCGCAATAATAAACTCGATGGCGTCTGATGCAGTTCTTATTCCCCCCAACCCCAAAATCGGTATTCCTCGCTCTTTGGCAACTTCATTATAAACCTTATTGACTAAATATACCGCTATCGGCTTTATTGCCGGCCCCGATAGCCCCCCCGTTCTGTTGGCCAGCGCCGGCTTGCGTTTTTCAGTATCAACGACCATCGCTGTAAAAGTATTCACCATACTAAGTGCATCGGCACCTGCCTCAACTGCTGCACGGGCAATGACGCTGATATCTGTAACGCAGGGCGATAGCTTGACCATCAAAACCTTCTCCCCTGCTGCCTTTTTAACTGCCGAAGTAATCTCCGCTGCCTGTGCCGGCTCAGTCCCGAAACTCAACCCGCCCGCCGTAAGGCGCCCCTCACGGGATTTAGCAACATTCGGACAGCTTATATTCAGTTCAAAGCCGGCTATTCTCCCCTCGCCGGCTAACCGCTGCACCACCGCCACATAGTCATCAATAGTCTCACCTGCCACATTAACAAAAACCGGCACCGCCAGCTTTGAAATAATCGGCAGCTTCTCCTGAACGAAAGAATCCAAGCCGATATTAGCCAATCCGATTGCATTAAGCATCCCGGAATCTGTCTCAACAATCCTCGGCGTCGGATTGCCTTTCCTCGGTTTGACTGTAATACTTTTGGTGATAAACCCGCCGAGCGAATTTATATCCATAAAATCAGCTAACTCATCCGCATACCCGCACGTTCCTGATGCGACAAACACCGGATTCGCCAGCTTCAATCCCGCAAAATCCACCGATATATCAATCTGTTCTTCCATAACTACTCCCTCATTGCGAGCGCAGCGAAGCAATCTCTCTTAATTTGTGAAATCTGTTACTAAAAACTACGAACAACGAACTACGAACTAAAAACTAACTCGCCGCAGTTAAACACCGGCCCATCCTCGCAGCACAATTTATAAATGGTTTCACTTGAACCTTCAATTTTACATTCCACGGCGCAGCTCTGGCAAACACCAATCCCGCACGCCATCATCCGCTCCATACTGACCTGACAATCGATACCTCTTTCTTCTGCAATCTTCGCCATCCGCGCAAGCATCTCTTCAGGCCCACAGCTATAAATAATCGTATCTTTAGCAGATATGCTGTTCTGCCCGAGCCACTTTGAAAAACAATCCGTCACAAATCCCTCGTACCCTGTCGAGCCGTCATCCGTCGCCACCAGCGACTCTATACTGTGCCTGGCAAACTCTGCTAAAGAAAAACCCACCTGTTGCGAAATCTCATCCAGCGGCTTTTCAAAGGGCAGCTCCGCCTTCGTCTTTGCACCGGCAAATGCAGTCACTTCGATATCAGGATAATCGGCTGTAAGAACCTTCGCCAGATGCAGCAAAGGCCCAGCCCCCATTCCTCCTACCACCAACAAAGCTGTCTTTTTATCCGCAGGTATCGAAAAACCATTGCCTAAAGGCCCTATTACACTGACCGAATCACCTTTTGCCAACGTTGTCATCCGCAAAGTAGCAGGCCCAACGGCACGATAAAGAATATCAACTCTGGTTTTTTCCTTCTCGGTGCTGACATCACAAAAGCTAAAAGGCCTTCGAAGCAATATCTTTCGCCCTGCTGCGTCGGCCAAATCTTCAGGTATCTTTTCTGCTGCCGGAAGGGCAGCCGTGCTCAGCTCTATCTGAGCGAACTGCCCTGCCTTGGCCTTGGCGAAAGCCTTTGCCCCCGCACCGGCAAACTCAAGCCCAAGCCGATAGAAACGCTCCCTTATATGCTTATGACCGTAGACAACCGCCTCAAACGGCCCTTTATCTGCTTTTGCCTTAATTGCCTCTTGTTCAGTGCTCATACGAATGACTCAATCTACCGAAAAGCCATCGTTAGTCAAGCTAATAAACCTTCCAATTGAAACCTCCTGCTCGATATTTGTGAATTTTATTTTGACTCGAATGTAAATTTGCCTTACTCTACTCATGCTATGGTATGTTTCTGAAATTTTATGGAGGACAATATTATGAAATGTCCCGCGTGTGGATACCAGTTGCAGCAGATGACCGTTGCTGACGTCAAGGTCGATGTTTGCAAAGACGGCTGTGGCGGAATCTGGTTTGATAATTTCGAGCTCAAAAAATTTGACGAGCCTAACGAGTCTGCCGGCGAGTCCCTGCTGGACATAGGGCCGAACAAACCCGTGGCCATTGACCATAGTAAAAAACTAAAGTGCCCTAAGTGCGATGACATCGTGATGATGAGGCACTTCTTCAGCGTCAAACGTGAAGTTGAGGTTGACGAATGTCCGGGTTGCGGCGGAATCTGGCTCGATGCCGGCGAGTTAAAACAAATACGAAGCTTGTTTGAAACCGAGCAGCAGCGCAAACAGGCCGCCGAAGAATACTTCTCTGACCTTTTTGACAATCAGCTTGCTGCAATGAAAGCTCAGGACGATACTAAAGTTGCAAAGGCTCGAAAGTTCGCCAATATGTTCCGTTTCATTTGCCCGAGCTATTATATCCCCGGAAAGCAGGACTGGGGCGCGTTTTAAAACCCCCTTCAAGAAAGCGCAGCGTCGGAAGAACCCCATCCTGGTTTGCCTCGGCCGATGCCTATCCGAGTAAATCGTCATAAACCCTGACGCCTTCTACTACCTTGCAGATATGAACAGCGTATTCATCCTTGTAATCAGGACATTTGCTTGGATAGCTGGCATCGACCGCTGACTTCAAAGCCTCGACACTATCAGCCTTGACCAAAGCGCCCGTTGCTCCTTTGTCGCCGCCCCCCAGCATCCGCTCTCCTAAAACGCCGGGCACAGTGCGCGCAATATCGCACATCGTCTCTAATTCCGGCCCGGAGATTTTATAATCGTCTCGAAGACCGATACCATCCTCGCGGAATATCCGGCCGACAGTCTCAATGTCACCGCCCTTCCAGGCCTTAAGCATCTCATAGAATCGTTTTTGGGCGCCGAAGATATATTTCAACCGGTCGCATAAATCTGGATATTTGCCTTGGAACTGGCCCAATATCTTCTCATAAACCGCCCCGTCCTTAATATCAGCCAAGCAACTTATATCGTATTTGGCCTTCTGTAATAGCGAAACCAGCTCTTCGCACTCAGCCCTTCGAATTTTATAAGTCGATTTTTCCAGGCCCGGCCGAACCGTGCCGGTGTCGAGTACTACAATGCGAAAGTCCGTTGCCCCGGAACCAAGAGGCACATATTTTACACTCCTCGTCTTGGGGTTATAATGCGTCCCCATATCTTTCCGCGCAAATAGTATCATAATCTGGTCAAGCTGACCGCATGGCGAACCAACATAATCGTTTTCAACCGCCTGCGCCATATCGACAATCTTGAATTTGTCTTCAACTTCAACATTGTTAGCATCGAGTAGTGACAAAATAAGATTCAAAGTCAGTGAAGCCGACCGGCTCATTCCGCCGCCGGGAATGTTCCCGTAAATAATACCATCGATACCTTGACCCAGCCCTATTCCCTCTCGCCTAAGAATATATTCCACCCCATAAGCAAAACGCCCCCACGTCTCGGCGATAGACGCCGACTTTGGCTCAGGAACCTCCCCAAGCTTAAATTCAATGACACCGTCGTCGGGAAAATTCCCGCTGAATAGTTTCACATGTTTGGTGCCGTTAGGCCGATAGCCCAGCCAGATAAACCTGTCGGTCCCCACACCGAACAGTTCCGTCCCATTGTAATCGCCGTGCTCGACCCCCAGGCAAAAACGAGACGAAGTCCTCCTGACATTGCCGTTCCTAACATCTATACCTGTTTCCTCTGATAATTGCAGAATCTTATCAACTGCCATACAGTCTTCATCAGTTAACTCCATTTTTCAAAAATCTTTCCTATTACCAGAAGATGGCATAAAGAGCCAAAGTAACCGCTATCACCAAAACACCAAGCCACACAACCGAAGGCGTAGGTCTCATATCAAACTCTTCTCGCACCGGCATAACCTTCGCATCGGGAAGTGGCTTTAGCTTAGTGATAACAAACATCGTAACAAGAATTACAACAAACGTAATCGCCATCCTGTTGAGGAATGCTATTTCACCGAATTGCCACTGCAAAAACCCGTAAACCGGAACAGTAAGAATCAAACCTGTTACGCCGGCCGCCGCCGGCGCCTTCTTAAAAATCATACCGAAGACAAACACCCCAAGAATACCCGGCGATATATAGCCCTGGAATTCCTGAATATAAGTAAATATGCCCAGAAATTTTGGATCGCCCAACTTGCGCGCTATCAGACACCCGATTATTACAAATACGCCGGTGGCTATTCGGCCGGTTGATATAAGGGCTTTTTGAGATGCATCTTTCTTCCAGTGACGTTTGAACAAATCCATAGTAAAGATAGTTGATGCAGAGTTCAGCATAGAAGCCAGTGAGCTTATAACTGCACCGCTTATTGCCGCGAATATAAACGCCCTCACCCCCGGCCCGACAAGGTTCCTAATCAGCAGCGGATACGCTGCGTCTGTCCCGCTCCCACCGGTCATCTGGTCCCCATAAAGCTGCAGCGACATAATTCCAGGGAAGATGATAATAAAAGGAATAATGAGCTTTAGAAACGCAGCGAAAATAATACCAAGCTGACCCTGCCTAAGCGTCTTGGCTGCAAGCGTGCGCTGGGCAATGTATTGATTCAGGCCCCAGTAGTAAAAGTTCGGAATCCAGAGTCCAATAACCAAAGCCGTCCACGGCAGTACCGAGTGATCCCTGGGTAATATCATATGCAGTTTGTCCGCATTGTGCTCAAAAAAGTTGCTCACACCGATCACCTTAAACCCAAGTACCATCGTAATGGCTCCCCCGATTATCAAGGCCGAGCCTTGGAAAAGGTCCGCCCACGCTACTGCCTTTAAGCCGCCCCAAATCGTATAAAGTCCTGCTATTCCTCCTATAACCAAAACCCCATATAATAAATGTCTGGGGTTTTCCACGTCGCCGAATATCGTCTGCAATGTCAGCCCTCCGGAATATATTACGGCTGCAATCGTTACGCCGACGTATATCACCATCGTATAAAAAGCCATAATCGCCCGCGCCGTCGGATTGTAGCGATATTCAAGGTATTCCGGAATTGTGTAAATGCCGGCTTTGAGAAACTTCGGCAAAAAGAAAAGCGCCACGAAAACCAGCACAATCGCCGCCATCCACTCATAGCTCGCTATCGCCATCCCTGCTATACCAGCTCCCTGCCCTGCCATCCCAACGAAATGCTCTGTCGAGATATTCGCCGCTATCAGCGAAAGACCGATTAATGGCCAAAACAGACCACGACTGGCCAAAAAGAAATCCTCGCTTGTTTCTTCCTTCCGGCTTTTGTACATACTCACGCCGACGACAACGCCGAAAAACGCCAGAAATACTCCAATGTCAAGAAGAGTAAGCTCCATAATAAATCCACCTTTTTCTCTATTTCCCTTCTAATCCATACCCAGAGCTAATCTTAATAAATTGACCGCAATTATATGCCTCTTGTCACCAGCCGCAACAGTATTCTCTTGGTTCCACTGCCTATTCAAATCTGTTAGCTGAATCTGATTCGATTTAATCAAAAAACCAGATACTCGCTTGCTTTCCTTAGTCTCACCCCCACCTTCCCCACGTCTTCAATGCGCCTTATCCGCCATTTTCTTCGTCGTTCTAAAATTTGCCTCACCGTCACAGGCCCAAGTCCCGGCACTCTCAAAAGCTCCCACTCGGACGCCTTATTCGCATCCACCGGAAACGCCTCAGGGTGCCGCTGCGCCCACGCCTCTTTAGGGTCGCACCCTAAAGAAAGATTGCCCTCCTCGCCGAAGACAATATCCGACTCCTTAAACCCGTATTTGCGCATTAGAAAATCCACCTGGTATAGCCGATGTTCCCGCACAAATACATCTGTCGGCTCCTCCAGCTTTACTTTTTCGCCCGCCATAGACTCATCCCCCAGCCCCTTCTGATAAGCGCTGAAATACACCCTGTGCATCTTTAATCTGTCATACAGCCCCCACATATACTTCACGATTTCCGCATCCGATTCTCCTGCCGCCCCCACGATAAACTGCGTTGTCTGCTTGACCCTTTCGTGTTTCGCCCCGCGTCCAGCCAATCTGCTTATCAGCTTTATTGGCTCGATGATATCACGGACATAATTTTTCTTATTTGATATTTTCGCTAAGTTCGCCTCTCCCGGCGTCTCGATATTCAGCGACACCGTATTTGCCAGTCCCAGCGCCTCCTCAATTGCCGCATCGCTCGCTCCGGGCATAATCTTCAGATGAATATACCCGCCAAAGCCGTATCTCTTTCGCAGCAGTCTCGCCACTCGGTTAAGTTTTTCCATTGTAGCGTCAGCCGACCAGCACACGCCGGAGCTTAAAAACAGACCGAAGACTTCTCTTCTTTCATAATAATCCAGAAAAACCTTTACCGTCTCTTCCGCACCAAGACTGCATCGCCGAATATCCATTTTCCCTCTAAGCGGACAGTATTTGCAGTCATTCGTGCATACATTCGAAATCAGCGTCTTAAAAAGCACACTTCTACCCCCGTTCGGAAGTGTTATCGGATATATCCATTTCCCATCGCTGCTGCGTTTTCTGCTTTCTTCCTTGCTGGCGCTGCATGCGCACGCCAAATCATATTGCGCATCGGCACTGAGTATCTCCAGTTTTTCACGCGTCCCCGGCTTTGAAACAATTCCAACCATAAAAATCATCCGTTGTCATTCCCTCGCAAGCGGGAATCCAGTCGATTATCAACTATCCTTAATCAATAATCAATTAAAAACATCCCCGGCTTTGCCGGACTCAACCGGCGAGATACGAGATACAAGCGACGAGCGACGAGTATGCCCTGCCTCCTCCAATGCAGCAATCTCGTTCTATGCAAATGTCATTCCGCACGTGATGCGGAATCTATCCCTTACGTTCTTACGCACTTTCGCTCTTATGCACTTATGCCTGTGCCGCCTCCTTACTCTCCTTCTGGGACATAAAGATTTTCTCGCAGAAGTGCTCCATAATCGATGCCGTGCAGCATAGCCAGCCAAAAAACATCAGCACGGCGTAAATCGCAAACTCCCACTCTTTTTTAGAATGCGGCTGAGCCGTTGTGAGCAAACCAAAGACAAGCATCCAGAGAGCCCAAAAAGCCGCAAAGAATTTCAAGTAGCCGCTTTTGACCTTCGATAATTTTTTTAACAACAGGTAAAAAATACAAGTGCCAACAGCAGTACCAACAACTACCCCGACCACGTCCGCTGTCCTGGGCCACTCAAGTGCCCCAAAGCTCACAGGGCCGAAGGCCCTCACCAGAAAATAAAACAGCAGGCCGATAATCAGAATATGGCCGATTATGTATTGTGGACGTTTCCGCACAACCTTTGACTCTTCTGAAAATATCGTGCGAAGCTGTCTGTATTCGTCCTTTGAAAATCCTCTGTAAAATAGCTTATTAATTATTTCCATTGCTCAACTCCCAATAAAACCACATTGAAAATCGCACACATCCACCCTTTTCCCCTCTGCTATATTTTACTGCCAAACCGCCCGCCTCGCCAGAGGGCTACTTTTTCTCCTTCTTGGCGAATCTCCCTGCAGGCCCGCCCGCTGTAAATATCTCCGTGCGCCCCGCACGCTGACGAAGACACTGAACCAAATCAATCCTAATATCCCCCAATCCCGCCCAACTTTCAACAAGTAATTTTGCCCGTAAGTTTTAACATTTTTGATTTTTGCTACTTGTCCGCCGTAAGTTCACTGAAGGCGGATGTCATTTTGCTTTTTGCATTTTGATTTTTAATTTATCTTCTCCTCATGCCCTCCACCAGCTTGCCCTGTGGGCTTGTCCTGTGGGCACTTCGCAGTCAAACACCTTGGTCAAAAAAGGAAAGTCTCTGCGGCAAAAAACTCTCTGTTAATCTGAGTAATTTATGGCTTAGCTATCTACAGCTAAAAAATTCCTTCGGCGACATACGATATACGACATACTAAATACGAATTGCCCACTTGCGCAGCAAGGCAAGAAATCGTCGAATATTTTCAAACGTTTTCGAACGTTTCTTACAAAAACTTACGCATTTGGTTCGAAAATCTGCGCTTTTGATTGAAATCCAAGCCGAAATACTGTAAAGAAATTGGATAATTTTTTATCGGTTTTGGCTTGTTGTGTAGAAGTGGACCAATAGAATATAGAATAGTTACCAAAATTAAGCTGGTTATGTTATGGCACGTAATCGTGAAAAAAAGGCTCTTTACGAGGTAATCGGCAAAACATGGCCTAAGCCACGCTCTAACAGGACATTAGAGCAATTGCACCCGGAAAAAACCGACAAAGATAAGCAAAGTGCACCAAAGTTTCCGCTCCGGGCCCCGGCAAGGTCAGCAAGATGGCTCAATAGGCCAAGAATCGTGCAATTCAATGCCGGCAGGATTGAGATATCAATACCGTATCAGCTTGCAATTGCGGTGCTTCTGGGCCTTGTTCTGCTGGTTTTAGTAGTATTTCGGCTTGGTCAAATTACTTATCTGAGCAGCCAAAAGGTAACCGGCTCGGCTGCAAAAGTGCTGGAAAGCGCGCAGAAAGCGGCGCCAAAGGTGACAGTTGGTGCACCGCAAAGAGTTGCTCCGGCCGAAGAGAAAACGCTGGTGCCCCAGTTCACCCGAAAAGTCGAGTCGGTTAAGCCAAAGGGTAATAATCGAATTGTGATACAAACCTACCAGCTCAGGGCTGATTTGGAGCCGGTAAAGCAGTATTTTGCCCAGTTCGGCATAGAAACCGAAATAATAAAAATCGGCGGTTGGTATCATCTGGTTACTAAGGACAAATACGAAAATCCCGAAAAGCCGGGCACAGACGGCTACTTTGCAAAACAGAAGATAATCGAGCTGGGTGCTAAATACAAGGCACCGCCGGGATATGAGACCTTTGGCAGTAAGCCGTTCCACGATGCATACGGCAAAAGGTTTGATGAATAGTTTTTCAGGAGAAATATTGAATGTCTATGGACCGTTCTTTAAAAATCAAGGGTGCCTTGAGGAGACACCGAAACGTTTTGACACGTGCAGAACGCATCGAGCAGCTAAAAGACGAAGAGCGATGGTCTGAGGGTGATTCTCTGTTCGCTCTGCCGAAGGTCGCCCATCGCAAGAGCCACGCCGGCCGCAAAGCTGCAAAAGAAGCCACCGCCGAAGAAGTTGCCGCCACACCGGAGGCACAGGCCGAAGCGGCGCCGGTGACGCCGGCGGCGGCAGCGCCAACCACAGAAAAACCCAAGGAAAAAGGAAAGGAAAAAGAGAAGCCAAGAAGTTAATGTAAGTCGTTTGTTGGTCGGTAGTTACGTTTAGGGAAAGCGGAGCAAGGGGGAAGACAGGACATCGAGATATCAAGGTATCAGGACATCAGGAAATGGCGTGAAGGGGGTCAACGGCGCTGTTTTATGAGCAAACGTTCGAAAATATTCGAAAACGTTTGAAAACTGTATAGAAACGTACAAAAACTATATGGAAATATTCGAAAACTGATGCAAAATATTCAAAAATATTTGAAAATATTCGACAGTTCCGCTCAAACGTCCAGGGGCTTTTATGGTTGTGTTAAAATGGGGAAATAAAAACATTATCGGACGTTGCGGCGTGGGGGGTGGAGAGATATATACTGGCCCCGTGAAAGGGTGAGACACCTATTAGGGTATAAGTTATGATAGATGCCGCCTAACGGAAGGAGCCCGTAGGGCGACTGGAGTTAGGCGGCAATCGAAAACCTGAAAGG
>Ga0315543_1001213_pt1 | contig 28612 bp, 28 predicted proteins | sample SalMarSW160210MG_2_FD_203098 | JGI IMG/M metagenome (GOLD analysis project Ga0315543, IMG submission 203098) | Salt marsh sediment microbial communities from the Plum Island Ecosystem LTER, Massachusetts, United States - Salt Marsh Sediment SW1601-210 ... | reverse complement strand
AGGGCGAAGTTCGGCGCCATCACGATGCCGATATTATTCGTCTTTACCAGTTGCTCAAGTTCGCCGCGCTCGTCAGTACTCAGACCGGTAGTCCCGATAACCAGGTTTACCCCTTTTCTGGCGGCGGCACGAGCCGCCGGCATGGTAGCTTTAGCAACGGTGAAATCCACCATGACGTCCGCAGGACACTTATCCAGAATTTCGCCGACATCCTTTGAGATGGGGACTTCTCCCGAGCCATCGGGTAAAGCGAGGGTCTTACCGGTAGCCTGCAGGTCTACAGCGCCGACCAGCAGTGTTTCCGGCTCCCGGCATACGGCACTGACTAACTCACGCCCTACTTTTCCCAGTGCTCCATGCACTATTACCCTGATTGGTTCCATGGCTCCGCTCCTTCATATTCCTAACGACGCTTATTCCGGAATGGCTGGGAGCGCTGAGGAGGGCGGGTTCCGCTTTGCGACCTGAAAGGGTAATCCGCGGATGGTGCATTCTCCGCATTACCCCCCGAAGTTTCGTCAGACTTTTCCAGCACTGCTCTTCTCGACAGGTTGACCCTGCCGAGGTTATCTATTTCAATCGCTTTGACCATTACCTCATCGCCGACCGATACGACGTCCTCCACACTGCCCACCCGGTAGTCGGCAAGCTCGCTAATGTGTACCAGCCCTTCCTTGCCGGGGGCAATCTCCACCATCGCTCCGAAGTTCAGTATACGGGTAACCTTTCCCGTATATACACTGCCGATCTCTATTTCCTTTGTCATGTTCTCGATAATCTCGATTGCCTTACGGGCCGCGGCTTCATCGGATGAACCGATAAGGACAGTGCCGGTATCGTCGATATCGACGGTTGCCTTCGTCTCTTCGATAATCGACCTTATGGTCTTTCCTCCCGGCCCGATAACAGTGCCGATTTTTTCGGTGGGAATCATTATCTTATAAACTCTCGGCGCATATAGGCTGAGCTCAGGGCGGCTTTCACTTATCGTCCTGTCCATCACTTCCAGAATGGACAGCCTGGCTTCCTTCGCCTGCTGTAAGGTCTTCTCTATGATTTCAGTCGACAGCCCGTTTATTTTGGTGTCCATCTGGAGGCCGGTTATTCCTTCGGTCGTACCGGCTACCTTGAAGTCCATATCGCCGTAATTATCTTCGCTGCCTTCGATATCGGTCAGAATGGCGTAATTGCCGTTATCGTCCGTAACCAGTCCCATGGCTATACCTGCCACCGCTCTCTTTACGGGTATTCCGGCATCCATGAGCGAAAGACTGCTGGCGCAAACACTCGCCATCGATGTACTGCCGCTCGAGCTGAGAACCTCGGAGACGAGACGGATTGTATAAGGAAAGTCCTCATCTCTGGGCAGTATCGCCTGAAGGGAACGTTCAGCCAGGGCGCCGTGACCGATTTCACGTCGGCTGGGCGTGCCGATGCGCCTCACCTCGCCGGTAGAGAAAGGAGGAAAGTTATAGTGGTGTATAAACCGTTTGGTCTCCTCTATTCCCAGTCCGTCGAGCTGCTGCTCTTTTCTGGTGGAGCCGAGTGTGGTAATCGTCATTACCTGGGTCTGTCCTCTGGTGAACAGGGCCGAGCCGTGAGTACGCGGCAACAGGCTGACCTCGCAGGTTATAGGTCTTATTTCAGACAGTCCGCGTCCGCTGATTCGATGGCCTTTTTCCATGATACTGCTTCTGATTTCAGCCCTGATTCTTTTATCGAGAACCGCTGAAACGTCTTCCTCCGAAATGTCCCCCGGTTTCTCTAAAAGCTCCCTGGTTATCTCTGACAGTTCTTCTTCACGTTGGGACTTATCGGCGTTGCTCAGAGCCTGAGCGAGCTTCTCATCTATTTTTCCAGCAATTGTTTCATAAACGTCCGGAGAAACTTCGCGAGGCTGGACTTCAACCTTGGGTTTACTATAAGCCTGGTGGACCTGCTCCTGGATTTTTATGATTTCCTGGTTCGCCTCGTGACCCATGGCAATAGCCCCGAGTATAACATCCTCGGGCACCTCATCGGCTCCCGCCTCTACCATGACCACGGTGTCTTTCTTACTGGCGACAACCAGGTCGAGTTTACTTTCTTCGAGCTGGGGTAAAGTAGGGTTCAGTACCAGCTCGTCGTTAAGATAGCCGATACGCACGCTGCTCACCGGCCCGGCGAAAGGCACGCTCGACATCGATAAAACGGTCGAGCTGCCGATAACCGAAAGAATGTCGGCATCGTTTTCAAGGTCTGCCGAGAGGACGGTAATGACCAGCTGGATGTCTCTACGCCACTCTTTGGGCAGAAGGGGACGCAGCGGTCGGTCCGTCATACGGCAGGCAAGTGTAGCCTCCTGGGTCGGGCGCCCTTCCCTGCGGATAAAACCGCCGGGAATTTTACCGGCTGCGTATAATCTTTCTTCATAGTCGACTGTCAGAGGGAGAAAGTCCACGCCTTCGCGGGATTCTTCACTGACGCAAAGGGTAACGAGGATAACGGTGTCCCCGTACCTGACAGTCACGGCGGCTTCCGCCTGTCCGGCGATTTTTCCTGTCTCTATGACGAGCTTCCTGCCGCCTATTTCACATTCTGATGTATAGGGTGTTAACAATATTTACTCCTGTATTACTTTTATTTTCTCTTTTATTTCCGCAGCCCGAGTTCCTTGATGAGGTTGCGGTATCGCTCGACATCCTCATTCATGAGGTAAGCAAGCAGCCTTCTTCTTTTACCGACCAGCATAATCAGGCCGCGCTGGGTATGGTAATCGTGCCGGTTTGCTACCATGTGCCCGGTAAGCTGGTTGATTCTCTCCGTGAGTATCGCCACCTGCACCTCGGTCGAGCCCGTATCACCCTTATGACGGGCGAACTTCTCTATTGTTTCTGTCTTTTTTGCTTTGTCCAAATTCCACTACTCCTGTATTAATGACGTTAATCCGCCTGCTTAACCAACTATTGAGTATAACATAAATAGAGAATTATAGCACAAACCATGAAATATTCAAAAAGAGTTTCCCCCGATTGAATATGGAAAAGGGGAGTAAAAGGAAAAGGAGCATTTTTATTTCCCCCTTTTCAAAGGAAGAAGCTATTTCCTATTCTTGAAAGAGGTTGACATAAGGGCATAATCGCCATATACCTGCCCGCTATACGATACTTCGGCAAGCGGGGGTGAGTAAGAATATTAACCAATATATAAAGTCCTCTTACAATAACCCTATTTGAGTCTGGTTGGCTAAATCAAATTGTATCTTCAGTTCTACGTTTTCAGTGTTGACGGGCTGTGCGGGCAGTGATAGACTTGCGTATCATTGCTAGTATATGAGCAGATATAAATTTAACTAAAGGAGGATACATAGCCTATGAACGGACCTTGACGCAGTCACTCATTAACCACCTTCATCCGCCTGATTTACGTATTCCAGTTCTTTTTCGATTTCATACTCGTCTATGCGGTAGACAAGCTGTTTTTACTATACAGAGGACTATCACTGTATGAAATCGCAATCATCCTCGCCGTCTGGGGCGTCCTCACCATTCTCCTGGAAGTACCGACCGGCGCGTTAGCCGACCGATGGAGCAGAAAGTACGTGCTGGTACTTTCAGGGCTGTTCTTCTTTTTATGCTATTTAACGTGGCTCTTCAGTTATTCATTCTGGTTATTTCTTCTCGGCATTGCTTTCCGCACGCTCGGTGGGACACTTGTCTCGGGTACACTCGAAGCCTATATCTACGATTTCCTGAAGATACACGGAAAAGAAGACGAGTTCGAGAAGATATGGGGCAGGGGTACAGCCCTCAATGCTATCGGCATAGCCATAGCCCTGGCTATCGGCGGTATTGCCAGCCAGTATTCTTATGAGCTGGTGCTGGTGTTTTCAGCGTTATCTCCTCTGGTTATCGTGGTTGTTACATTGCTGTTGCCAGATATTAAGTCTGATGCTCCCGCAGGCGGGAAAGGCTATCTAGCTTACTTCATAGGCGGTATCAGGCGGGCTTTCTCCAGTAAAGTACTTGTAAGAATATTGATCTATTCGGCAATCGTTTATGCCGCTCTCGGCATGCTTGATGAGTACGACCAGGTTCTGATGTCCTCCTGGCTGGGTCTGCCGAATTCATTCATAGGAATCTGGCTGGCTACATGCGTGGCGATAAGCAGTATCGGGGCTTTCTTCGCTCACAAGGTGAAAAACATGGGCTGGAAAGTGCTTAATCCCATCGCCGTAGCGACCGGAATCCTTCTGATAATCGTTACATTTTTCAGGTCTCCGTTTCTGCTGGGGATACTGGTATTGATGTATGTTTTTGCCCTTTTGATAAGCGTAATCGTCCAGGGGATGATACAGAGGGAAATAGCTACGGACGAACGGGCTACCATCACATCGGTAAATGCCGTCGTGACAGAGGCGGGAGCCACCGTACTGGGGCTTGCCTTCGGTTTTATCGCCAATCAATACGGTATTCAGGTGGGATACGGCTTTTTCGGGGTTGTTATTCTGGTTTATATGTCGGGACAGTTAATCATCGGAAGGATTAAGAGCAGAAACGTAAAATAAAAACATTCAAGAAAACATTGTTAATGGCAGTTCCTTGACCTGATTACAGGCAGAGTGTATATTGGAATTCAGGTAAGCCATGCACGTTGGTATTTGCAGTATCAGGTTTCGTATCCCTGAGAACGGGTCTCTCAAGGATAAGCGGCGGATTTTGAAGTCCATTATCAGCCGGGTGGCAAACAAGTTCAATGTTTCGGTGGCTGAGGTCGATGATAACGACTCATGGCGACTGGCCACCCTGGGAATCTCCTGCGTGAGTAACGATAAAAGGCATGTAAATGAAGTGCTCTCCAAGGTAGCGAACTTTGTCTCCGACGCCCGTTTTGAAGTTGAGATACTCGATTATAAAATAGAGATAATTCCGGTTTTTGATATCTAATAAAACAAATCCTTTCCTTGAAGTCCCGAAAAGAGGACTCTAATGGACACTGCGGCTTTCATTCAGTATCTGCAATCCCAGCCCACCTATAACGGACAGATTGCCCATGTGGAGCATATTCCGTCCCGGGAGGCGGTCGGCGCCGGACTTGACGAGCCGATATCGCCCGGACTCCAGAGCTGCCTTGATAAGAAAGGGATGACGTCGCTCTATACACACCAGGCACAGGCGGTGAATAATGCGTGTCAGGGCAGGAATGTCATGGTGGCTACATCCAGCGCCAGCGGTAAAAGTCTTTGCTACAATATCGCCGTGCTGGAAACGCTCCTCAATGAAACGGACGCCCGCGCCCTTTACCTCTTTCCGACCAAGGCGCTGGCTCAGGACCAGCTGCGCGTCCTGAAAGAAACGTTTACCCCCGGTCTTTTCAGGGCTGAGGAATTCTCCACCTTCGACGGTGATACGCCCTATGGAGAACGGGCAGATATTAGAAAGAGGGCAAGAATAATACTGACCAATCCTGACATGCTCCACGTGGGTATCCTGCCCAATCACGGCGTATGGTCGAGACTGCTGCGAAACCTGAAGTACGTGGTAATCGACGAAGCCCATTCCTACCGTGGAGTGTTCGGTTCTCACGTTTCAGGTGTGCTGCGTCGGCTGCGCCGGCTGTGTAAACATTACGGTTCGAGTCCGCAGTTCATCTGCTGCTCCGCTACCATAGCCAATCCCGGCGAACACGCCGAATCACTGACCGGACTTCCGTTTACGGTGGTAGACGATGACGGTTCGCCTCACGGAGAGAAGGACTTCGTCTTCTGGAACCCACCGATAATCGATATGAAGAAAAGCGCCCGACGCAGCGCCAACAGCGAGGCTACCCATCTATTTACCGAGCTGGTGAACCAGAGCGTGCGGACACTCACCTTTGCCCGAAGCCGGCGGCTGACCGAGCTTATCTACACCTATTCGCGTGACAGACTTGCCGATATTAATCCGCCATTAGCGAGAAGGATTAAAGCATATCGCGCCGGGTACCTTCCCGAAGAGCGGCGGCAAATCGAGAGGGAGCTTTTCGGCGGCCAGCTTCTGGGAGCGGTGTCTACCGTCGCCCTTGAGCTTGGAGTGGATATCGGCGACCTCGAAGCTACCGTGCTTACAGGCTATCCGGGCAGTATCGCCAGCACCTGGCAGCAGGCAGGCAGGAGCGGCAGGGGTAAAGAAGGCTCGATGAGCTTTTTAGTCGGGCTCGATAACCCTCTCGACCAGTATTTTATGCACCACCCGGAAACCTTTTTTCAGAAAAGCGTCGAGAACGCGCTGGTCAATCCGGACAACCACTATATCCTGAGAGCCCACCTGCTCTGCGCCGCCTGGGAGCAGCCGATAACCGCCGGGGACGAGGAGTACTTCGGGAGTCACTGCGCCGAGGAAACGGCGGAGCTGGAAAAGCAGAGCTTACTAAGGGAACGCAGGCAGAAGTGGTACCTCTCACCGACCATCTCATATCCGGCACAGGCAATCGGCATACGCTCCACCGGCGGGGAAGACTACGCCGTAATAGATACCTCGACTGCCGCCCTGATGGAGACCGTAGACGCCAGCGTAGCCTTCTTCCAGATACACCCCGGGGCGATTTACCTACACCAGGGAACACCTTATTTCATAAACGACCTCGACCTAGCCGGACATACCGCCTACGCTACGGCTACCGACGCCACCTATTATACCCAGACCAAGGAAATAGAAGACCTGCGTATTAAAAAGACAATCGACAGCCGGGTCTGCGGGTCGGTGAAGGTGTATCTTGGCGAGGTCGAAGTGACCAATAACGTGGTCGGCTTCAAGAAAATGCTTCAGTACACCGAAGAGGTAATCGGTGAAGAACCGCTTTCCCTGCCGCCACTACAGTTTCCCACCGTGGCTTTCTGGTTCGACCTGCCTCCGGAGACCGTTCAGGGACTGGAGAAAGCGCAGCTCGACTTAGCGGGAGGACTGCATGCCACCGAGCACGCAGCTATCGCCATGCTCCCCCTGTTTACGCTGTGCGACCGCAACGATATCGGCGGTATTTCTACTGCGCTTCACCCCGACACCGGCAGGGCGCAGGTATTCATCTATGACGCCTATCCGGGCGGGATAGGGATTGCCGAGAAGGGGTTTACACTGGTGGAAGACCTGTGGCAGGCGACCCTGGACGCTATTTCGGAATGTCCCTGCCAGGACGGCTGCCCTAGCTGTATACAATCGCCTAAGTGTGGTAATAATAATAAACCTCTGGATAAAAAAGCGGCGATAGCACTCCTGAAGGGGCTGCTTTCCAACTCCGGGAAGAAAAAATGAAAAAGTTGATAACAGCTTTGATGTTGATAACAATGGTTACAGGCTGTCTTACCGGCTGTGGTGGAGAGACTGATGAGGTCGAGCCTGTTGCGTCGGAATCAAACCGCTGGCTGGAGCTCTTAAGAATCCTGCCGGAAAACGAGGTTACCCTGAAAGCAGCTTATCTCCAGACTGCGGAATTCGCGGACATTATAAGAAAGCAATTTCCTGAAGTACCCGAAGGAAGTCTTATGTCAGCGGAATTAGTCGCCCATAATAACCTTCCCCTCTTCGCAAAAACATCCTACACCGACGAGGAATGGAAGGAAACCGTCGGTTTTACCATCATGGATGTAACAGAATCGATAGTGGCGACCAGTGGGCCACCTTCCGATTACCAGGCGGTACGGGGGGAGTTTACCGCGGAAGATATCGAGAACGCTGCCAGGACCGGTCCTCTTAATGAGCATATGGAAGTGGTGTCTTATAAAGGTTATGAATTCTATAGCTGGGGTGAAGACCGCGCTATACACTTGGACTGGCGCAGTGGGGTACGGAATCTAGGCCGCGGGCACCGGCTGGCTTACGTTGACGGATTCGCTCTGTGGATGCTGTGGACGGACGGTATAAAAGAGATGATTGACAGCTATGAAGGTAATATACCGTCGCTGGCGGATAATAAAGAATATCAGCAATTAGCTACTGTGCTTGAGGATATGGGTACAGCAACCGCCTGTTTCTCTTACGATTCCGTATCTATTTCCGATTTTATGGAAATATTCAGTGAAAACTTAGAAGAAATCAGGCAGAGAGGTCGGGAACAACAGATAGAGGAATTCGAAAATGAACCGCTACTCAAAGCGTTTTCGTCCTTTGCTACCGGAGCAGGCGAGGACGAGGATGGTACCTATCTCGTAATCGTCCTGATGAACCCGGATGAGGGCGCGGCCAAAGCTAATGTCGACCTGCTGGAGCAGCGGATAAACGAATCGCAGATGTACCCGTATACTTCAAGCCCTCAGGGTCTTTCCGGGAAATGGACGGACAACGACCGCATAGAAAGCATGGAAATATACAGTGACGGGCGATTAACCGTGGCTAAACTATACGGTCCGGTTTTCATCAACTGGGATGGTCTCAGTAGTGTCGGAACTGTCGGTGGACCGTATATTCCACTGCTTCTGCATGAATAAACGAAAATAAACCTGCGATACAAGACAGGTGAAACAAGCCAAGGAAAAATGAAAAAGCTGATAACAACTTTGATGTTGATAACAACGGTTACAATCGGTTTTTCCGGCTGCGGTACTCCGGTGGATACCTCGCCCGACCAGATAGTGACCTTCCCCGACCCGGCCTTTGAGGAACGTATCAGGCATACTATCAATAAGCTGGAAGGCCTGATTTACATCGGCGACCTGGCAAAGATTACCCACCTTAACGCCCACCAGAGTAACATTACCGATATCAGCGGGATAGAACACTGCTGCAACCTCAGGAAGCTGTATATCTATGATAACCAGATAAGCGATATTTCCCCGCTGGCTTCACTGACCAGCCTTGAAGTGCTTACCGCATACTCCAATATCATAACCGACATCTCGGCATTGAAAGACCTGGTTAACCTGACCCAACTCTGGCTTCACCGGAATTTTATAACCGATATTTCCGCCATATCTTCCCTCAGCGAACTGCGGATTCTGGACCTCCATAAAAATAGTATAACTACCCTTCCTTCGATGGAGTCACTCACCAAGCTTCACACAATATACCTGCATGAGAACCAAATAACGGATATTTCACTCATGGCTTCACTGACCAATATCAAAATACTATATCTCTCATCCAATCAGGTCTCCGATGTTTCCGCACTGGCTTCCCTGCCCAGGCTCAGTTACCTCCACCTCGAAGACAATCTGATTACGGACGTATCTCCGCTGGGGAAAATCGGGCAACTTGAACTATTAAATCTGGAGGGAAACCGGATAGAGGATATATCTGCTCTGGCGAGACTGAAAAACCTGCAAAGACTGGACCTGGAAAGGAACCGGGTAGTCGACGTATCTCCTTTACTCAGCCTGAGGCTACTGGCGGATATAGACCTCTCGGATAACCTTATAACGGATATCAAACCGCTGGTTGATAATACGAGTTATAATACATTTACGGATATTAAACTCGAAGGAAACCCGTTAAACGACGAATCACTGAATACATATATCCCCCAACTAAGAGAAAGAGGAGTGGATATCAGCTGGTGAATAACGAATACAGAAGCGTCGGTAGCCGTTACGGAGGCAAACCGGTGGCTTTCTCCTGGGACCCGTTTGCTTACAAACAGACAACCGATGCGGAGTCGAGGTTCGGGTACAGAGATGCCAGAGACCCGGAACAGGCACCGAGGCCGGAGCGGGGGGACAAAGCCCTCTTGATCGGAGCGGTGGTAGGGATAAGCCTGGGCTGTATAACAGGGTATATAATAGGCAGTAACCTGCTGGGTATCGGCGGCTTTTTTCTCGGACTCATCGCCGGAGCTATAATCGGTGGGTTAATCGGCCTTACGATAGGCAATTACATAAAAAAGCGGGTGAACACGCCACCCTCGAAAAAGGCAGATTCGGAAGAAGGGCCGTTTGTAAGTAAGCAGCGATAATGTCAAGATTGTATGGGTCGCTGCCGGTAAACATATAATGGTTAAGGAGAATGCGGAAATATACAGGATGGATGTAATAGTGAGTACCACGGTTACACGCTTTCCGGGCAATACCGTACTGTTCATGATTCCGCATGGCGACCCTTTCGGCTATAAACACGCAATCGAAGCCGAGGAAAGGATACGAAACAGAAGCAGCAAAGACCCCGAACAGGCGCCACGCCGGGAGCCAGGAGATAAATACGTTATACTCGGGACCGTACTGGGTATATCAATCGGCTGCCTGGTGGGTTTTATTATCGGGAGCAGCTTCTTCGGTATCGGCGGAGTATTCGTCGGGCTCATCGGAGGAGCCGTATTCGGCGGATTTATCGGCTTGACGATAGGCAGCTATATAAAAAAGCGGGTGAATTCACCACGCCGGAAAAAGGCAGAGACCGGAGAGGAGAGACCTTTTATCAGGTAACATATGATTGAGATAAGCATTAATCCGATAGCTTTCCTGGGTGTCAGGTGGTACGGGATTTTCGTTTCTCTGGGTATTGCCGCACTTGTCCTCTGGGTGGCGTGGCAGGTAAGTAAAGAAAAAAGGGCTTCCCTGGATACGGTATTTGTAGCAGCGATTGTCGGCATCCCTTCCGGCGTGGTGGTATCGCGGGCACTTCACGTAATCGACCTCTGGGACTACTACAGCCAGTTTCCGGGGGAAATTATCGGCGGTTCGGGTATGAGCATATACGGCGCCATTCTGGGAGCTATTCTGGGTATCTGGGTTTGCAGCAAGTTCACCAGATTCCAGTTCGGCTACCTCGCAGACCTGATAGCGCCCGGGCTGATACTTGCCCAGACTATCGGCAGGATAGGCTGCACTATAAACGGCTGCTGCTATGGTAATGAGTGTTCTCTGCCCTGGTCTGTTACATACCTTCACCCTGCTAGCTTTGCCCCTATCGGGGTTGCCATCCATCCCACGCAGGTCTACGAGATAATATTTCTAGCGATTATTTTTGGCATTATCCTGATGTTAAGAGGCCGTCTCAGGCCGGACGGCAGGCTGTTTTTAACCTATCTGGGGATATACTCTGTGTGGCGTTTCGGTCTCGGTTTCCTGCGTGAAGGTACGCCGTTTCTGTTCGGTCTGCACCAGGCGCAGGTAATAGGCATAATCGTCCTAGTTATCGTTATCCCCTTACTGGTGTTCAGGACGAAATGGGGGAAGGCTGAGATAGTGAGTCCGGATGAGACGGAAGAGACGGAACATCCTGACGAAGAAACACAAAATGTCACCGAAGAACCGGCTGAAAATAATAGTGAGGTGGAGTGATGGAAACACTGGATGTAATCATTGTTTGTTTCTGGCTGGTCGTTGCCGTCTGGGTAGGCTGTTTTATAGTGGTAGCCGTGGATTCAGCCTACCGCCGTATCAGCCCCGTTTTCTGGCGTCTTGCCGGTCTTTTCGGCGGTCCGTTTGCCCTGCTGGCATACGGGCTTGTCCGGGAGCGGAAAGCACAGGAAAAGTAATCCTACCCCCGTTAGTAGAAAATAACTCCCCCTGCTAGCTGTGCCTGTTAATAATCGAGAGGTTCCAGGTACGTTTGTCGTCGGCAAGCACACCGCCGATTGTGGAGGTTCTTATATCATCGCCCTGGTTGGTGGCGGCTGATATTTCATAAATAAACCCGGCAATCTCCTCCGGCGTCTCTGCCTCTAATTTCACCACCGGAAGTTTCCCTGATACATCAAAAGCAACGGGATTTTGCATATCACCGCTGTAAGTAGCAACGCCGGTCAGAGTGCCCGGTTCCGGGTTTATCCGGTAAGTTCTCGCCGGCGGACTATCCGTTACTATACTCAGAATGTATACCGGCTCGTCTTCACCGGCGTGGAAGGTTGCTACAGCGGCAATCCTCGGGGTATGCAGGCTGTCCGGTTCATAATTGGCACCGTCCATTATCGTTTTCATGTACTTCTCTTCGGGTGAGGATTCGCAATGGTAAATGAGGCGGTATGTTTCAAATACAGCCTCTGTCTGGATGCCGTTACTGACCGCGGCAAGGCCGATTTGATTATCAGTCTTAACAGCCGTATAGTGCCTCAACCAGTCGTAGGGCTCATCACCGGTCGGACCTATAATTATCCCGTGCTCGGTAGACACAGCTTTTCTTTCCCGGCTCTGCGGACTGCGTCCCGTGACCAGATAAGCCAGTGCCGGCTTTCCTTTCGCCGTCAAGCCGAGGAACAATTGCCTTCCGGGGTAAGGTCCGTTCGGATTTTTCATGATACTCCCTCCTGCTACGTGCCGGTTTTTTTCATTATCCGCCCGGTTCGAAATCGAGAATGTTCAACCTGAGTTGCTCCTGTCCGCCCCAGCAATTCAATTCCAGATTATATACTATGTCGAGCGACTGAGATACCTCGTTTAGGTAGTTACCGAGTCCGAAGCCTACCGCATCCCAAACCATAGAGTCCTGTTTCAGTTTCATCCTTACGTGAGAGCCGTCACTGCCCATTGTACCGAGGCTGACGACTTCTGCGTTTCGGGTGAGGAAAGTGGGAGCAGGGTTTCCCTGCCCGAACGGCGCCATCTTCTGGAGAGTCGAGTAGGTATCTCCCCCGAGTTCCGGCAGGGTAACTTCGGCGTCGATATCTATCCTGGGGCGAAGGTCCACGCCTTCCAGCTCGGCAGCCGCCAGTTCGATGAGTTCATGCCGGAGGCGGGGCAGGTCTCTGGTATGGAGGCCGATTCCTGCCGCCCGGGAGTGCCCGCCGAAATTGGTAAGAAGATGGCTGCACCGGTTAAGAGCGTTGATAATATCGAACTCGGGAATACTTCGACAGCTCCCTCCACTGAACCGCTCGCCCGTCCTGACCACTATTACCGGGCGGTAAAATTCCTCAGACAGCCTTCCGGCTACCAGTCCCATTATACCGGCGGGATAGCTTACATCACTGGCTATTAAGAGCGGCATATCCAGTTGAGGCATCACCTGCTCTCTGGCTTTTTCCAGGGTCCGCGCGGTCAACCTCTGCCGTTCGGTGTTTTTTTGCTCCAGCCAGCCTGCAAGCTCCCGCGCCTCATCCTCGGAGTCCGTCATAAGCAGTCTGTAGCTGCTCATGGCGTGTTCCAGTCTGCCGGCGGCGTTCAGGCGAGGAGCTATTGTCCACGATATGTTTTCGCTGCTAATACCGTTTGACTCCAGTCCCGACCGGTTGATTATCTCTCTTATGCCCAGTCTCGGAGAAGTGCTTAATATCTCCAGGCCCTGCTTTACCAGGTACCGGTTTTCACCCAGCAGAGGCACCATATCGGCAACCGTCCCCAGGGCTACGAGGTCCGTAAGTCCGTTCAGCTCCTGTTCTTTACCTAGTCCCCAGAACAGAGCCTGGAGGAGTTTCATGGCAACGCCGACGCCGGCAAGCTCCGTAAAAGGATAGTTCGAACCGGGCAGCTTGGGATTAATTACCGCATTCGCCCGGGGTATTTCATCAAGAGGGGTATGGTGGTCGGTGATGATTACGTCAAGCCCCAGTTTTTTCGCATGTTTTACCTCGGTAAGGGCGGTAATTCCGCAATCGACGGTTACCACCAGGCTTACACCCTGTTTTTTAAGACTCTCCAGAGCGGGGGTCTTCAAGCCGTAGCCCTCGGTCAGGCGGTTGGGTATATAGGGTGTGGCTTTGCAATTCAGGAGAGAGAGTCCCTGCACCAGCAGCGCCGTAGCGGTTATGCCGTCGGCATCGAAATCGCCGTAAACGGCGATATTTTCACCGGAGAGTAAAGCCCGGTACAGCCTGGCTACCGCCTGGTGCATCCCGGGCAGCAGGTTGGGGTCGCCGCTCAGACTCTCGTCGGCAGCCAGAAAAGATTCAATGCCGGATGGGTCGATAATGCCGCGGTTATAGAGAAGCTGGGCAATCAGCCGTGTGAAACCGGTACCACCGGAGCTTTCATCGGGGACTGACGGCAGCAGATTCCACCGGCTATGGCTCAAGCCTATGCCTCACTATATTTTCTCAGTATCAAAACAGAGTTGTGACCGCCGAAGCCGAACGAGTTAGACAGGGTTGTAGTAACATCGGCTTTTCGTGCCGTGTTGGGTACGCAGTCCAGGTGGCATTCGGGGTCCTTATTGACAAGATTAATCGTGGGAGGAATTATCCCGTTCTGGATGACCATCGTGCATATTGCCGCTTCAATAGCACCGGCGGCGCCGATACAGTGCCCCGTCATCGATTTTGTTGAGCTTACCGGCACCTTGCGGGTGTGCTCTCCGAAAACGGCCTGTACAGCTATCGATTCTACCTTATCGTTCAACTGCGTGGAGGTGCCGTGAGCGTTAATATAATCGATATCTTCCGGTTCCAGTCCGGCTTTTCGCAGAGCCAGCCGCATCGCCCTGATGGCACCGTCGCCGTCTTCATCCGGCGCGGTAATATGGAAAGCGTCGCCGCTTGCTCCGTAAGCGATTATTTCAGCCATTATGTTTGCTCCGCGATCCCGGGCGTGGTCGAGAGTCTCCAGGATAAGGGAACATGCACCTTCCCCGATAACGAAACCATCGCGGTCAACATCGAAGGGACGTGATGCCTGCTGGGGAGCATCGTTCCTGGTAGAGAGTGCTTTAAGAGCGCTGAAGGCAGCGATACCCAGCGGGTTGATAATCGATTCGCTTCCGCCGGCAATCACAGCCTGAGCGTCGCCCCGTCTGAGAAGCTCGCAGGCGACTCCTATAGCATCGGAACTGCTGGAGCAGGCTGACGTGGTGCAGAGGTTCACCCCTTTTATCCCGAGGGTAATCGACACCTGCGCCGCCGCCATATCCGATATCATCATCGGTACAAGAAAAGGACTTACCCTGCTCGGGCCGTTCTCTATCAGTACCTTTGTCTGGCTGTAGAGAGTACCGAGTCCGCCGATTCCACTGCCGACTATGATGCCTATCTGGTCTTCGTTGGTGTGGTTTATTTCTATCCCCGATTGCTCCACCGCCTGCATACTGGCAGCGACCGACATCTGAGAGAAACGGTCCATGCGGCGGGCTTCTTTGCGTTCTACGTAATTACTGGGGTCGAATCCCTTCACCTCGGCGGCTATCCTGGTGTCGAGAGGCGAGGCATCGAACTGGGTTATCAGGTCGATGCCTGACTTACCGGCGATGAGGTTTTCCCAGGTGGTCGCCATATCCAACCCGAGCGGGGATATACAACCGATACCGGTTACTACTGCTCTATTATCAGGGCTGTTTGCCACTTTTACCTCCTGATTTGCGACTGCAAAAGTACGACTAGTATAATGTATTTAACGATTGATAGTCAATCAGACGTGAAAAAAATGCCACTACCTGTCACCCGATTGGCTGCCTGTATTCCAGCTTCGGGAAGAGTGAAAAATACGGATTATGAAGATAGCTCTGGAGACCCTGGGATGTAAACTCAACCAGGCGGAGACGGAACTGCTTGCCGGGCAGTTCATCGAGTCCGGTCACAGGGTCGTTTCGTCCGCCGAGGAAGCCGACATCTACCTGCTGAATACCTGCACGGTTACTCATGTCGCCGATGCCAAATCACGCCACTCGCTCAGGCTGGCGCACCGTAAGAATCCGGACGCCGTGCTGGTAGCTACCGGCTGCTACGCCCAGCGGGCGCCGGAGGAGCTTGCCCGAATCGAAGGAGTCAGACTGGTTGCGGGTAACAATGAAAAGATGCATATTATTCGATTACTTGAGGAGTCAGGTTTCCTCAGCGGTTTGGAATCGACCCCGGGGTCAGGTAGTGCCGGTGATAATCCTGGGTTCAGGACCCGAGCATTCATAAAAATACAGGACGGATGTAACAGCTTTTGCTCCTACTGCATCGTGCCTCTGGTGCGGGGAATAGAGAAGAGCATATCCGCCGACCGGGTGATTGACGAAATAAAACGCCGCGTGTCCGGCGGGGTAAAAGAGGCGGTGCTTACCGGAACGGAGATTGGCTCCTACAACAGTGACGGAGTTAACCTGGAAGGACTGCTTAAAAGAGTGCTTGCTGAAACAGACGTAGTCAGGCTCCGGCTTTCATCTCTCCAGCCCGGAGAAATTACTCAGGGACTGGTAAAACTATGGAACGACCGGAGGCTGTGCCCGCACTTTCACCTGTCTCTACAGAGCGGCAGCGAAGCGGTGCTGGGCAGGATGAAGCGACGCTACAGCGCCCGTGATTACAGGGAAGCGTTATCGTTAATCCGTTCCCAGGTGCCCTATGCCGCCATCACCACCGATATCATCTCCGGATTTCCCGGAGAGACCGAAGAAGAGTTCGAGGAGAGTCTTAATTTCTGCCGCGAGATGGAATTCGCCCGTATACATGTTTTCCCTTATTCGAAACGCCGGGAAACAGCGGCTGCAGGGATGCCGGAGCAGGTGGCAGATAGCGATAAGACGCAGCGTAGTCGAAATCTGGGCGCTCTAAGCTTGGAATGCGGAAAAGTATATAGACAGGGGTTTTTGGGCAGGGCTATGGACGTATTATGGGAAAAACAGTCAAGCGGTATCTGGTCCGGCCATACCGGCAACTACATAAAGGTCTATACAAGAAGCGATGATAACCTTACCAGCAGCCTGACGCGGGTAAAACTGGTGAAGCTATATAAGGATGGATTGTGGGGGGAGAATACATAGCCTGTCATATAAACTTGCCAGTGGGTATTCCGCCAAAATATAATATAAGCATATGACAAAGGCCTATTTGTTAATAAAACTGGTACCGGGACTGGAGTCCGAGGCTCTCACCCAGATTCGCGCCACCCAGGGAATTGTGGACTTGAACCTTGTCTTCGGGCAGTGGGACGCCATAGCCGTCGCCGAAGCCAAGACTCTCTTCGAGCTGACCAAGATAGTCGTCGGAGAAGTCCGCGGTGTCCAGGGTGTCCAGGATACCACAACCCTACTCGAAGCCGAGCTGTAAGAACATTATTCCTGGCGGTTCCTGAGTATCTTTGCCGGGATACGGTTGAGCGGGCTGGTACGGGCGAACTCGATTATCTCTTCGGTAATAGCCGCTGCCGATTCTTCTGCGTCCGCCAGGGCGGATTCCTCCGTCACCTAAAAATCAATACTCCATATCCATGGCAAGCACCACCGAGGTTTCCACCTGACGGGGCGGAATATCCCAGTATGTTTCCAGTAATTCGTCTTTATCCGGTTGAAGCTCGAAGCCGTATTTTTTATAAAAAGCAATAGCCCACCAGGCATCCGCCCATGTTCCCACCAGCAGGCGGGGAGTTTTAACCATACCCTTAAGGTGTTCCAGGAGCCGGCTGCCCGTGCCCATTTTCTGCCATTCCGGCAGTACATAGGCATGGCGTATGAGGGTAATATCCTTTATCGGTTCCATTCCCATAATCCCGATTAGTTCACCGTTTTCTTCCTGACCGATGAATACCACACGCGCCATCTCACGTTTCAGTTCATCCATGGACATATAAGGCTGGTGGTAGCGGTCGGCAGGGATAACGACTTCATAAGCCCTGGCGGCTTCGTTGATGATGTAGTATATCCTTTCCGTATCTCCCTGCAGGCATTTACGAATCACGGTGGTCTTCTCTCCACTGGTGCTACTCAACTTTGGTTGACATTATCATTGCTTCGTCCACCTGAGGCGTTCGCCCAAGGCGAACTCGCAATGACAGTTGAATAAGAAAGAACCCTCTCTATTCCGGATTATAACACTTCGCTCAAAAATGGTATAATGAACCGTCCCGTACCGAATCTGCGGAGGGCGGGAGCTAAAGACAAATAGATATGGAGATGTGAAGTGCCCGATTTTGATTTGACACAGTTCGTTAAGACTTCCGACAGGATAAGGGAAAAGGCGATAGAGGAAGGCAGGTTGACGGACAATCCTTCTATCGAGGTGATGAGGAGCCTGGTGGAAAAGCAGCCCGGAGTCAAGAAGACGATTTACGGCAACTACGTAGCCGAGAGCGAACCTACCTCCAGGGCGGCTATGTTCACCAAGAACAGCGTTGACAGTCAATTCGGTGAAGTAGAGCAGGAGTTACTGGTACAGTGCGAGGAAGCACTTGCCAAAGAAAGACTGATTTCCGTTGATAGAATCGTAGGTAATTTAAACAGCAATACGATAGTCAGGTTAATCTTACCGGAACGTTTTGCTCATGTCGCTTACGGCGGGGGTAATCTATTCGCACCGGTAAAGGGTGAAGTAAAAGAACCGGATTATCATATTTTGTTTTTCTTCGACGAAGCTTATGAGGCTAACTTCTCCAAACCGCTTCCCGAGAAAGATATCACCATCAGGCTGGCGATGCTACCCGACGGAAGATACGTCAAGATAATCAGAAACGGCAACTATATAGGAGAATATAAGAAAGGCGTGTTTGCCGCCGAAGACTGGGCGGCAAAGACAAGAAAAGGCGGCATCTTTCTGCACGCCGGCTGCCGCGAAGACTATCTTCAGTCGGTACACGGCGATTACAGGACGGTCAGGACCCTGCTGGTCGCCCTGAGCGCCAACGGCAAGACCACCACCACATCGAGAATACTGGCGAAGAAGGGTAACGAGAAGTCGTGGTTGATACAGGATGACGGCGGGACACTGATGCCGGACGGTTCGTTTTACGGTTTCGAAGCCGGCGGGATATTCGTTAAAACCGAGGGAGTCAACCCCGGCGAGCAGACCGAGATTTTTTACGGTCTCTTAAAACCGGAAACCGTCTGTGAAAACGTTTTTATGACCGACGACGGGGATTATGATTTTTATAATTTCCGGAGAACATCGAACGGCAGGGCAGTTATACTGAGAAGAGACTTCATGCACGCCAGCCCTTATATCGACGTGCCGAGGGTCGATAACCTTATCATTATCACCAGGGGACCGCTGATTCCGGCTATATCAAAACTAACCTGTGAGCAGGCAGTAGCCCTTATGGTGCTCGGACAGGCTATGGAGTCTTCAGCCGGCGACCCGACCAAGGCGGGTACAATCAGAAGCGAGTTTTTCTACGACCCGTTTGTAGCCGGCGATCTTACCGACCACGCCAACAGGTTCTACGAAATTATAAAAGGTCTCCCCCACATGAATTTCTATCTGATGAACACCGGCGGAATCGGAGAGGAGGAGCATCACCGGGATATCAGGCTGGAGTTTACAATGGGTATTCTGGACTCTCTGCTGCGGGGCGGTCTGGAGGACTGGAAAGCCTCTCCCACCGGTTTTCAGGCGCCGGCGGCAATCAGGGTAGTTGACGATATATACGTACAACCTGAAAAATTGTACTCGAACAGCGAATTCGAAAAGAAGCAAAGCGAGCTGGATAAAATCAGGTATGAAGCCGTAAGAGAACTCGGCGAGAAGCTGGATGCCAATATAAGAAACGTTTTCAGCGGGGGTTAAAAATGGCTGAAGAAGTGGGAAAGATAGAGAAACCGGAAGCAGACCAGTTTAAGAGCAAGAGGAAAATTTACCTTGTTCCCCTTCTATATTCGTGGGAGGATGCTCCCGCCGAATATGCCGAGAAATTCAATACTTACTGGGAGCAGGTAAAGGAACATATCAACAACCTCGAATCGAAAATGGGAAGCGTGAACCGGATATACCACGAATCGATTACCATCGGGGGCGAAGAAGGCATCCAGATTATGAAGAAACTGAGCCCTCTGAGCTGCCAGATTACCAAGGACAAGTGCCAGGGCGGTGCCGAGCTCGAGGTAGCCGAAGATGCGGAGCTGACAGAAGAGAGCATGGACTGGGAAAGGCATCTGCTGATGGGATTTATCAGCACAAAAGTGGCTAAAATAATGTCCGAGCATTTCTCGGAAGCTTCGAAAAAGAGATATGAGCACATAGCCGGTAAGATAGACGAGACATTGAAGGGAGAGGAAACGGCGATACTCTTTATCAGGGAAAGTCACAGAGTGCAGTTCCCCGCGGATATAGAGGTGTTCAGCGTGTCTCCTCCGGCGCTGGACGATATCCACCGCTGGATGCGTGACCGGCAGTCGCAGCCAGCAGAAGAACAAAGCAAAGAACAAAGCAAAGAACAAACCGAAGAAGAAGCAGGGTAATTAATAAGAAACTACTTTTTCAATACTTAAAACCTTGTCCTGAAAGTACCTCGATTGTGTCATTCTGAGTCCCGATGAAATCGAGGACGAAGAATCTCTAACGGTTTCCTCTGAGATAAGATACTTCGTCGTCCGCCTTAGGCGGACTCATGATGACTTTTAAAATTCACGAGAAAGGGGGGCAGGCTGATATTATCCCGCCCCCTGAGTTATGTCACGAGGAGTTTTTCACAGATGAGACCCGCCGATGACAGGAGTAGCGTTTCTAAATACAGGTGGTACATACTCGCCCTGTTAGCGCTGACAGGCTCGTTCGGTTTCGCCATGCCGCAGATGTGCATGCCCGTCCTTTTCAAGGAAATATCGGAAGACCTGGGTCTGAACCTGGTCCAGGTGGGCGCGGTCTGGGGGATAGTCCCGTTTGCGGGGATGTTCGTTATTCTTCTCGGCGGACTGCTGAGCGACCGGTTCGGCACCAAGAAAATCCTCGTCGCCGGGTGTTTTCTTGCCGGACTTGCCGGTATTCTGAGGGGGATGTCGGACAGTTTTGTTACCCTTCTGGCAACGATGTTTCTTTTCGGTATGCTTCTAGTAATAACGGCGCCGGCAATGATAAGAGCCTGCGGAATTTGGTTTTCAGGACGGCACGTGGGTCTGGCGAACGGCGTTCTCTCGATGAGTATGGGGCTCGGTTTCCTGGTAAGCTCGATGATAAGCGCCACGGTTCTCTCTCCTCTGCTGGGAGGCTGGAGGAACGTCCTGATTATGTACGGCGGACTGTCTATCGTGATAAGCGTCCTCTGGTTTTTCACCAGGACAGAGCCGGGACGCGACGAGCAATCCGCTGAGAAAGCTAACACTATATCGTTCAAAGAGTCTCTGTCACAGGTAGTACACATCAAACAGATATGGATTCTCGGACTGATAATGGTGGGGCAGATAGGCTGTATCCAGGGGATGCTCGGCTACCTGCCTTTATACCTGCGTGAGATAGGCTGGGCCGAAACCGCCGCCGACGGCACAATGGCGGCATTCCACGGGGTCAGCACTATCCTGGCCATCCCGATTGTACTGCTATCCGACAAACTCGGTTCGAGGAAAATAGTCCTGTTCACGGCTACGCTCATGACGGCTATCGGCGTGGGACTTCTTTCGGTTAGTAACGGCGCCGGAGTATGGATTTCAGTAATCATTGCCGGAATGGCACGTGACGGGTTTATGGCACTGCAAATGACGACGCTTATGGAGACCGAAGGGGTGGGAACGAAGTACGCCGGTACGGCTATAGGTTTTATTCATACCATCTCCCGCGTCGGCGAGATGCTTTCTCCCCCGATAGGCAACAGCCTTGCCAGTATAAACCTTCGTGCCCCGTTCATCCTGTGGGGGGGCATGGCAGCAGCCGCCTTAACTGCGTTTATCTTTCTAAAGGACACGGGGCAGCGGCACAGGCAGTAAACATCACCTTCAAGGCATAGTAGCTTTCAGCGTAAAGATTAACGGTATCTTATCTCCCGGTATCCTCCAGTATCCCTCTTCGTCCTGCTCCATATACGGCACCGCTTTGAAAAATATCTTCGGGAACTCATGCAAAAACTCTATCCGGAGTCCGGCTGATATAACGGCGTTTATTATGTCACCCATACTGTGAGTCCATTCATTTCCAGTGTGCATCTTATCCGTCTTTGTTCCTGCATAAGAAGCATCAGTCTGATATACTTCCGGCTCAGCCGTGTAGAAGTACGACCTCGTTATTTCAGGTCCGGTTACATCCGGTGACTCGGTTAGAAGCATATTCAGAAAGGGATGGCCTTCCAGGATATAGAAAAAACCTCCCGGCTTGAGAAAGTGAGAGATTATCTCCCCCCACCTTTTAAGGTCGGGCAGCCAGCAGAGTACGCCGCCGGAGGTGTACACGATATCGAACCTGCCATTAAGGTTCTCTAGCAGGTCATAGAGGTTTGAACAAACGAAGTTTGCCTCCAGCCCCAGTTCTTTGCTCAGAGAGCGTGCCAGCTCTATAGCTTTATCGGAAAAATCCATGCCCGTGACTTTCGCTCCCAACCTCGCCCAGGAAAGAGTATCCAGGCCGAAATGACACTGAAGGTGGAGCAGGGACTTACCGGTAACGTCTCCCACCTCTTCAAACTCTATCGGATAGAGCATGCTACTTCTGCCCTTCTTGAACCCTTCGACATCATAGAATTCTGACCCGGCATGCAACGGCGCCCAGTCATTCCACATTTCATAATTGTTTCTCAGGTACTTATCCACTGGTTATTATTCCTCTCCTGAATTCGGGTAGCTGATACTATCGCCCCAACCAGACACTTCTGTAAGGAATTCTCCTATCCCTAGAAGGCCTGCCGCCCACAAAAAAGCCCGGTCTCTTTCAGGCATTTCCGCCAGTGTCAGCCATTTAACGTCGAGAATACCCTCTTCCTCATGGTCGGGGTCGGTCCCTTTAGCAGGCTCCTGAGTACCTATATCCATCAGGAACGTATAAACACGGTTATAAATGTGGACGCTTTCCTCAGATAGGTATTCAATTACGCTAATCTCCCGCAGAATCGTGGCGTCGACACCGCACTCTTCTTTAAGCTCACGGACGGCGGCTTCCGCCGCCGTCTCGCCTTCTTCTATGCGCCCTCCCGGTATACACCAGAACGGATGACCGTCCTCCCGCTGCGTTAACTGCACCATAAGCAGACTGCTTCCTCTGTGGACGATACACTGCGCTCTGTCTATATGTTCAACCAAGGTACATTCTCCTGATTCCGATAGCTATTATATATTACTTGCGGACACAGGCGTACATTATACACTGCAATCCATCGGTATCATAACGTTCCAAGGTGAAACCGGCTGATTCCAGCTCTTTCCGGTATCCAAGCTCATTATTGAACCTTCCCGGTACCCTGGGTAGATGTACAATATGCTCCTCTGCATCAATATAAGCCGTATAATCGTGAAGTGTTTCATAATCTCCTCCGGTTTTTTCAATCCAATCCCGGAGGTCCGTAATATCATGTTCAAATTCCTTTTCCTGGAAGTTTTCACGAAAATAGACCTTTCCGCTACTCTTCAGGACTCGCTTCACTTCCGCCAGATATATAGCACGGTGGTCATCCGTCACCAGCATGTGCAGGCACTGGTTGTCTATAGATATGTCGAAAGAGTCGTCAGGAACCTGACGGAGGTCAGTAACATCCGCAAGCAGAAACACGTCTTTCCCTTTCGCTCCGGCTATTTGTCTGGCTTTCAGGAGCGCAGATTCAGAAATATCCACCCCAAGATACCTGAAACCGCGTTTGAGCAGGTGGTCTGCCAGGAAACCTTCTCCGCAGCCGAACTCTATAATCGAGGCTGTCTGGGGTTGACAGCAGGCGTAGTCAAGGAATTTATCAATGCTGCTTATAACCAGGGGAATTTCATCGGGGTCGGAAATCCAGTATTCGAATCCCTGGCTATGAATACGCCGGTAGCGGTCTTCATAAAGGTAATAATATTTATCTTTGTTTTTCATGAAACGATTTGAGTTACAGCTATTCAAGCCTGTTACAACAGGCTTCTCGGCCGGTACTGGATGGCTTCGGCGAGGTGGTGGGCTTTGATTATATCTGCGTTTTCGAGGTCGGCTATCGTCCTGGCAAGTTTCAGGATTCGGTGGAAGGCGCGGGCTGAGAGGTAAAGCTGCTTCATCGCCGCTTTCAGCAGGCTCTGCGCCGACTCTTCTACCTGGCAGAAATCCCTGACCTCCGCCGGAGTCATCTCGGCATTGGAGGTCAGCCCCGTACCGCGGAAACGTTCTCGCTGGAGTGAACGGGCGGCTACAACCCTTGCCTGGACCTTCACCGATTCCTCGCCCAACCGGTCATCGGCAAGTTTCTCGTAGTCGATATGCGGCACTTCGACGAATATGTCCACCCGGTCGATAAACGGCCCGCTGATACGCCTTTGATAGCGAGAAACCACGCTGGAAGGGCAGGTACACTGCCGGAAAGGGTCGCCATAGTACCCGCAGGGGCAGGGATTCATCGCTCCAACCATCATAAAGTTAGCCGGGAAGCTTACACTGCCCTGGGCGCGGCTGATGGTAATTATCTTGTCTTCGAGAGGCTGGCGGAGTGTCTCCAGCAGCGAGTGACCGAACTCAGGAAGCTCGTCCAGGAAGAGGACGCCGCGGTGGCTGAGGCTTATTTCGCCGGGTTTAGGCCAGTGACCGCCGCCCACCAGGCCGGCGTTGGAGATAGTGTAATGGGGAGCGCGGAACGGTCTCTGCCGGATTATCGGAGTATCCGGGGGGAGCAGTCCGCTTACGCTGTAAATCTTGGTGACTTCCAGGGCTTCCTCATTGGTCATCAGCGGCAGTATGGAGGGGAGCGAGCGCGCCAGCAGGGTCTTGCCGCTGCCGGGTGGTCCCATCATTACCGCGTTATGCGCTCCGGCCGCCGCTACCTCAAGGGCTCTCTTGACATGCTCCTGTCCTTTGATATAGGCAAGGTCCGTTGCCGTTGAAGCCGGAGTATTGTATTCATCGATTTCTTCAGGTTGATATTCGGGCTCCGGGATCTCTCCTCTCAGATAACTCAGAAGCTGTGCCAGAGAATTGAAAGGAATAATCTTAGCCTCTTCTATCAGGGATGCCTCTCCGGCATCGGCTTCAGGCACGATAACGGTCGAGTAGCCTTCATCATTAGCCAGGGCAACCATGGGCAGGACGCCGTTGGTATGACGCAGATTGCCGTCCAGAGACAGCTCGCCGAGAATCAGGGTCCTGGAAACATCGGCAAACACCTGCTCCGAGCTCAGTAGAATGCCGAGGGCTATGGGTAAATCATAGGCGGGTCCCGCCTTCTTGAGGTCGGCGGGAGCGAGGTTGACGACGATGCGTTTCGTGGGGAAGGTGCAGCCAGAATTACGGATGGCGGCTCTAACCCGCTCTCTCGCTTCCTGCACGGCGGTATCGGGCAGCCCTACAACGGTAAACGAGGGGAGACCTGGAGATATATCCACCTCGACCTCGACGATAGCCCCCTCCAGTCCGACTACGGCACAGCTTATAACCTTGGCCAGCATAATCAGCTAACACTATATCATAAACAGGGGATGCTGGTAATACTTTTTCACAATCGTTTAAAAAAGTCACAATTTTGATATTGACATTATCCTTCCCATACACCTAAAATGTTCCGCAATACAGAAAAACAGCAAATACGCTTAAGGAGGCAGTATATGTTAAAGGAAAGAGTCAAATCTATACTGCTCGTGTCTTTAGTCATGGCGATGATACTGGTGAGTGCCTGCGGTACTACGCAGTATACACTCAACACTTCCGTCGAGCCTGCCGGCTCAGGCTCCGTTTCGCCGTCCGGCGGCAGTCATAACGAAGGGGCTCCGGTAAAACTGACCGCCAAGCCGAACGAGGGATACGTCTTTGATAGATGGAGCGGAGACGCCACCGGAACGTCCAGTTCGATAACCATGACCATGAACACAAATAAAGATGTTACCGCTCACTTCAGCAAGAAGCAGGCTGTGGAGCCTGCAATCAACACTTTTACAGTTACCTTCAGTGCGGAACCCGCCGGTTCCGGCTCAATCTGGCCGTCCGGCGGTTCTTTCGAGGGGGGTGAGTCGGTGACATTTACCGCCAGCCCGCACATGGGGTATATATTTGACCGCTGGAGTGGAGATGCGTCCGGAGCGATGCAATCGATAACTGTCACTGTAGATGGGGATAAGAGTATTGTCGTACATTTCAGCGTTGAACCGGAAGAAGAGCCAGAACCTCTACGGTTCACACTAACCACTTCCGTCAAGCCCGAAGGCTCAGGGTCCATAGCTCCATCCGGCAAGTCATATCAGGAAGGTTTCAAGATAACTCTTACCGCTACTCCAGCAAAGGGATATACTTTCGAAGGGTGGAGCGGAGACGTCTCCGGGACGACCGAAACGGTAAACATTACGATGAACAGTGATAAGTCCGTAATCGCCCATTTCCTGCCCATACCCGAATTTGTTCTCATGAGCACGGCGTTCCAGGACGGCGAGGACATACCCGTGAAATATACCTGCGCTGGAGAGGACATCTCGCCTCAGCTTGCCTGGAGCGGCACACCCGAGGGTACAGAGATGTTCGTGCTGATAGTGGATGACCCGGATGCACGGCTGGGAGTATTCACCCACTGGGTTATATATAACATACCGGCAGATGTCTTTGAGCTGGGCGAGGGAATCCCGAAGCTGGAGGAGCTTGCAAACGGAGCGCAGCAGGGCATAAACAACTTCGCCGAGTATGGTTATTCCGGTCCGTGTCCTCCACCCGGTGATAAACACGAATACCGCTTCATAATATACGCCGTAGATACAATTATCGACCTATTACCGGTAGGCGCCACCAAACAAAAGGTGCTCGAAGCGATTCAGGGCCATATCCTGGGACAGGTTCAAATATCCGGATATTACCAGTCATAGCCCGGAACATTACAGAGTGAAGAGGGCGGTACATTCCTGCCTGTGGAACCGTGCCCTGTATGGTCTATCGTAAAATCGGGTAACCTAGCGGCGTATAATTCTGATGATAAGTAAAAGTACCGGAGGAATCAGCAGGGCTGAAAATATTGTCACGGGAAGACTCGCCCCGGCAAGCTGTGCTATGAGAGCGATTACACTGGCTGAAACCGAGTAATAGATATATTCCTTTTTAAACACGAATCCCTCACCCGCCCCCACTACTAACGGTACTCCCGTTTCGATAAAATAACAAACGTAAAAAAAGGGTATTATCTGGTTTGTTTGGATGAAGTTCTGAACCTTTGCTGAAGATAACACGGGAGGATTAGCTTAATAAAATCAGAGATTCCACGAATGACAGTTGAGTAACCGGGGCACCGTTACTTTTTAGTTTACTCCAGTTCGTAGATTAGCTGCTTTATTTTATCCAGAAACTGGTCGGTTGAAGCCAGTTCTGTATGTACGGTTATAATCCCGTGCTCGTCGACAGTGTACTTGAACTGACTTAAACTTCTGTCCACGTAGTCCGGATAGAGACTATTATCAGGCGACGGGAAACGCGACATATCATTGGTCGGTACCGTTACGGGACTGACGTCCTTTACGCCCTCATCGATTCTCATAAGCTGTATCGCCGTCGAGATTATCTGACGTTCCGAAGTAGCCGCTACGGCCCGGACATCCTCGATAAGGTTGATTGCACCTGCCGTAATCTGGGCTATGGTAACGGCAGTCCCTCTAAACGGGGCTGCCAGGGCATGGTCCGGCTTTGCAAAAGCCAGGGACGTTCCCGACACACCGATAGCCAGTAATACGGAAACCGCTATCATAATCAGCCTTTTCTGCATCCGGCTGAGGCGGGGCAGTTTCCAGGCGAAATTTCTGATATAATCCGAGACTTCCCGGGATATCGAACTCGAAAGGCCGACTATTTCAGTCCTGACAGGTTCATCGATATTTATGCTTTCACCGTTGTATTTCAGCCAGAAAACACGGTCGTATTCAGCCCGGGTTTCGGGGTCGGATAATACCTGATGCGCTTCTCTGGCTTCCTTGAGCATCACCGAATACATGGGTATCAGTTTTGTCTTGTCGGAGAGCACCTCGTTGTAGATGTTTGACAGACGCTCGTAGGCAACGGTAATTGCAGACGATTCCGAACTCGGGCTGACGCCAAGGCTTTTATAGTAGTCTTTCCATTCGTCGGGATAGCGAGCCAGTTCTTCTTCGAGGTAGCGCCCGTATACTTTTTTTGCTTTTTCCCGTCCCCATAACCACGTAAAACAAAGGCCGGATAACGCTATAAACGTGGTAAGCCAGATACTGACTTTCTCGAAACCGATGATGCAGACCACGGCAAGAAGGCCGAAGAGAAAGATGGCGATATTCAGGTCCCACCTGGCGGCTCTGGCTCTGTACCATGCCCGCTGAACAGCCTTTCGTCTGGTTTCAGGGTGTATCCACCTAGTGGTTTCCGTCTCTGCCGCCATCCTTACCTCGCACCAATTAACGATGTTTACGTATCATATTAATATGTCCCTGTTATCGGAAGTGCCCGAGTATGAGTTTATGATTTCGACGTACGCCAGTCAATTACCAGAAAGTATGACTTAACAGATACTATAAAAGGGTGAGAGATTACCGGTAAGGGGTAATAGTATGCTCAACTGCTCATATGCTCATTTGCGCAATTGAGCAGTCAATCTCCGGAGCAATTCTTCATCGCTCTTAACGCCGCGTACATCCAGTTCCGTAGTGCTGAAAGCCCGGACCATGTTTTCTACCAGCCGGGTCTTGCTGATTTTCCTTCCGCCGCTGAATTTCGCTATCGAGGCAAGGTTTTCCAAATAGGCATCTTCCTGCCTGTTGAGAAAGACGGAAAGCTTTATCGTGCTGGATGGCGGTTGTGGCACCTTTTTTTCTTCGGCTGCTCCCGTAGCCGGTTTTTCACTCCCGGTAAGACGGTCAAGCGCTGCCCCGTAGGCGCTTTCTTCGGTAACTCTAGCCCTTTTCATTCATCACCTCTTTCGTGAGTAATCTGTACGCATTCGCCCCGTTCGAACCAGGGTCGTAAGTGAGTATGGATTCTCCGGCCGCCGGGGCTTCTTTAAAGCGGACGGTGGTCGGTATAAGAG
>Ga0315543_1001210_pt1 | contig 28660 bp, 22 predicted proteins | sample SalMarSW160210MG_2_FD_203098 | JGI IMG/M metagenome (GOLD analysis project Ga0315543, IMG submission 203098) | Salt marsh sediment microbial communities from the Plum Island Ecosystem LTER, Massachusetts, United States - Salt Marsh Sediment SW1601-210 ... | reverse complement strand
AAGGCGGCGGGCGGATTCGAACCGCCGCATCGGGGTTTTGCAGACCCCTGCCTTAACCTCTTGGCTACACCGCCGCAACTACCAGATTTACTGGAGCGGAAGACGGGATTCGAACCCGCGACCTCTTCCTTGGCAAGGAAGCGTTCTACCGCTGAACTACTTCCGCTCTGAATAAATTTTACCGCCTTTTTTTGGTTCCCGCAAGCTAATCTTGGTGCCGAGGGGGAGATTTGAACTCCCACGGGCTTTCGCCCACCACCCCCTCAAGATGGCGTGTCTACCTATTCCACCACCTCGGCCTGGCAGGGGTGGCAGGACTCGAACCCGCGACCTGCGGTTTTGGAGACCGCTGCTCTAGCCAACTGAGCTACACCCCTGAAGCTAAATTATTTATCTTAACATTATGTCTGCTGTTAACGTTTTTTTTCAGCACCGTTCACCGTGGGAGGTAACACCTAGTCCCGTAATGCCATAGCATCTGATTGCCTACCTTATTATTATATGGGAGTAAACATGCATTGTAAAGGCTACCTACGGTGCGATTGAGAGACGTTCATAACCCCCCTTTATCCCCCCTTATCATAAGGGGGGATAACAAGGAGAGAATCCTTATGCTAAGGGGAATGGTTAAGGAGAGAATCCTCATCTTAATAGAACAGGAAAGCCTTCCCAAAGTTCCCCTCTTAAGATAAGAGGGGCAAGGCCTGCCCGCCAAGGCTTGGCAGGCGGGGGAGTTATAAATGAACGCACCTTGAAGAAACCACCCATAAGCACACCCGTCGGGAGGATCCTCTACCCTCTCAAAGAACCCAATCCCGTGAAGGAAACCTCGATTGCATCGAGGCTTCACGCCTCGGGAGGAATCCCCCACCTACCCTCCCCCTCGAAGGGAGAGGAGTAAGGTGAGGGTGATAAAATTGACACTCACACACGGTGCTGGTGGGGAACCGCCTGGTTGATAGCCTGGCGCAGGCTTTGCCGTAGCAAGCCATATCACCTGGGCGTGAGGTGCTTTAATGGGATATGCCCCAGGCGGGCATCACCGAGATAATGGCGGTGGGAAAGGTATATCGGGAATTTATTGACTTTTTTACCGACCCGATGAGAATTTCGGGGAAATTCGGTAAAAACCCTTGACAGGGCCGGGGAGCGATGTGGTACACTGGGGTTTTGGAAAATCTGAACTGTTACCTCTGCCCTTTTAGCCAATGCGCATGAAATTTTGGGAAGGAATCTCAGAAACCTTGACAGGCGTGTGGGAAGGGTGGCATACTGTCACACCGAAGAGCAAAAAACCAAGCTCTTACAAAATAACCAGCAGTGCCCAAAATTGAACGGGAAATCAGAATTTTGCAACATATACTTACTTAACAGGATTTTAACATAAGTAGTATATGATAAAGATAAAATAAAGATAATGAAAGGAGGTGATGAGGCACAATTTTACGACGGAAAGTTTATTCAAGGTAGCGGAACCAAATTATAAATGAAAGGAGGGATGTGTATGGTTTGATGACCAAAAGATGTGATATAGTTTTGAAAATTTTAGAAAGGAGGAGAAACAGTGAAAAATAGAATACTTTTTATCTCGCTAGCGGTGGTGCTAGCTCTCAGTATGGGTCTTATCGGCTGTGGGGGCGAGGATCTGCCGCCTGAGGCGCCAGACAGCATCATAGTTGGTAGCGCCAGGGACACGGACGAAGGTATGGAAGCTTTTGAATGTTACCATGGTGGACCATTTATGCGGTATTGGGTCAATAAAGTCAATGCCGACGGTGGGATCTATCTGAGCGAATATGAAGAAAAGGTTGAGCTAGAACTCGTGGTGAGAGAGTTCAGCGTTGGGTCATGGGACATAGGAACCGTGGTACAGGGATTGATAGATGATGGGGCTTCCATGATATTTGGCGGCCCGAGTACCGATACTGTTTACACGCTGGCTCCTGTCTGCAACAAAAATAGTGTCATCCTCATGAGCCTCGAGGGCGGTGCCAGCAAGATGGTTTGGGAACCTGAAGACTCTATCGATAACTGGCCCTACGTGTGGATCAACCTGAGCTTTGCCAACTGGTACGAGATACCAGTCCTGAAAGGCATGCTGGACGAAGTGGTAACCGGACGTGACCCGATTGCATATGTAACCCAAATTGGAGGGCTAGGGGCCGAGCACGGCCTGGAATATCTCCAGACCACCGTTACTGAATTCGGTTCAGGGAATGTCCTTCCTTCGGATAGTGGGCTTGAACATGCGTTTTTTATAACTGCGGAAGATGCAAACATCATAATCCAGGGCGCTATGGATGCTCTGGGAGACCCGGCGAACCCGAATTATGACGTCTTCTGCGCGTATACCTATCCCTGGAATGTGGCGGCCCTTTTTTCAGCAATCCAATCCTTCGGCTTCAACCCGCCGGCTATGATATTCGGACCGGGCTCCAGCCAAGGGTACTTCCCTCTAGCCTGGGGCGATGATGCAGTAGAGGGAATAATGTCCTTCGGGACTGCCAATGCGAAGACAACAGTCAACGTCGGGACGCCGACGATATCGATGGCTGACCTGTATGATGAAATAGGAGCTCAGATCGAGGACGACTGGGTAAACTACACGGTATGTCCGAACTCATATGGGGCGACCCATGGGACTGAGTTGCTGGACTTCTGGGGCGAACCCATCTTCGCGGCAGGACTGGAGATGTGGAGGACTGCCGTAGAGGAGGTCGGGGACCTCGACAACACGGCTATAAGAGATGTCATGGCCTCATTTAGCGAATCAAATCCGTGCAGTACCTGCTTCGGCGATACCTGGTACGTGGTATTCGGTGAGGATCCAGTAACTGGCGCACCCAATCGCCTCGGTGGTGGAATCGTCGATTACCTGTGCCAGACGGGTCAGATTGGCCAGTGGCAATCCGGAATTTTCGAAATCACCGGCTATGACGGGATCACCGATGATCTTCCGAACTACGACGCTACGGCAGACTTCATGTACCCCATGACTGACCTGTGGAACTGGATCTAGGTCTAGGAGGATTAAAAGACTAGGCAAAAAGCAAGGAGTCTAGGATAATAAGCAGGCTGTCTGGAAGGATGATGGGGGAATCCCCAGGGTGTCTTTCTAGACAGCCTGCCCGTGTGTGATAACCAATAGAGAATACGGATAAGAAGCTGGCGTTATGGTTGAGAGAATTCCAGCGCTAATCATAGTTGGGATATTCCAAGGCAGCGTATATGGCTTGCTAGCCATGGGGTTAAGTCTACAGTATGGCGTTTGCCGGGTGCTAAACATTACTCATGGCGAATTTGTTATGCTGGGGGCCGTGCTCACCTTTGCCCTCAGTCTCTCCGGGATTAATCCGCTGTTGGCACCAGTTATCATCGGTCCTCTTTTGTTTGGCCTCGGCTTTTTGCTTCAAGCAACTCTGTTCAGAGCTATTAAAGCCCGGGCGCCATCACCGCCTGCCTTCGAGGGCAACGCTTTGCTAGCCGCCTTCGGTGTCATGTACATCATCGAGTACATAGCCCGAATAACATGGAGTGGCAGGTTAATGCCATCTTATTATCTAGTCGATATAGTGTCGTTTCTGGGGATGAAGTTTGTCAAGAATCAAATCGTAACCTTTGCAATCGCTCTAGCTCTGGGCGTCGCTGTTTATCTTTTTTTGAGCCGTTCCCGCATGGGAAGAGCGATCAGGGCAACAGCTGAAGACGCCTCGACGGCGGGACTGATGGGAGTAAATACCAATATGATTCTGGCTTTCTCTTTCGGGTTGGGTGCATTGCTAGCAGGTATTGGTGGCACACTGATAAGCATGAAGATCGCAGTTAGCACAACCATCGGCTTTTCAAATACCGTAATCGCCCTCATTGTGGTCGTCCTGGGAGGACTGGGCAGTATCCCGGGTAGTTTTGTTGCCGGAATCCTAATTGGTATCGTGTCCATGCTGGTTGCTGGCTTTTTGGAGCCGGTTCTTACCGTGCCTATTTATTACGCAATGCTCATGGTCCTGTTGCTGGTCAGACCAACGGGTATTTTAGGGAAGAAATAAAGCAAAAATGGATATAACCCGATTTATATCAACACACAGAAAGTTACTCTTGGTGGGATTCCTCGTTCTAATCTTAATCTTCATAACTACCCTTCCTTTATATGCTCGGGCATCTGATGTCCGCGTGCTGACAACTATACTCATATATGTCGTGCTGGCGGTGAGCTGGGCTCTGTTTTCCGGCACTACCGGTTACATGTCATTAGCACCGGCGGCATTTTTTGGTCTTGGCATATATACTATGGCCCTGCTGCAGAAAGAATTGCCTTTCTTCCTCATTATACCTATCGGAGGTCTCGTATCCTTTGCATTTGCCGTTCTGATCGGCCTAGTGACCCTGAGGCTGCGGGGAATATACTTTGCTATCTTTACCTTTGGACTCGTTGTATTCATGACCGAAATTATCCAATTCCTGGAGACTAGATTATGGCATAAGCACGGTCAGGCTATTATTCCGATAGATAACGAGACTCTCCTTTACACAATGCTTGTCCTGGTAGTGGTGACTGTGCTCGCTACTTATTTTATCAGGCGTTCCAGATACGGCCTGGCCCTGCTGAGCATCGGCGGAAACGAGGAAGCGGCGGAACACATGGGCATCAACACTACCAGGACGAAGGTTCTCATCTTTGCCATCAGCAGTATGTTCATGGGGGCAGCCGGGGTAATTGCGGCGCCTAGCCTTTTGTATGTTAACGCCACTATTGCCTTCAGTGTATTCTATTCTTTCATGCCAATCTTCATGGCTATCTTTGGGGGCATGGGGCAGGTCTATGGTCCGGTAATAGGTGCCGTTATTTTCGGCTACTTAGAAAAAACGCTAAGAGCTCAACTATATAGCTATTTCATGCTCGGTTTTGGTATTATAATGGTGGTGGTTATCTTATTCCTGCCCAATGGCATAGTCGGACTGGTACCGATGTTGCAGAGTAAGCTGGGAGGGCTAATGGCGAGGTTACGGAAAGGAGAACAGGGAGAGCAACATGCGAATACTTGAAGGCCAGGGCGTAACCAAGTATTTTGGGGGGCTGGCGGCGGTATCCAATGTCGACTTTCATGTTGACCAGGGCGAAATCATGGGGATGATTGGTCCCAATGGAGCTGGTAAGACAACGCTGTTTAATTTAATATCGGCGGCTCTGCCTCTTAGCTCAGGAGAAATAAGATTTAAAGGCCAGAAGCTCAACGGCTTAAAGCCCCACCAAATCTGCAAGAAGGGGGTGTCCAGGACGTTTCAAGAGACCAAAGTCTTCGCCAATATGCCGGTCCTTCAAAACGTGTCGGTCGGAGCCTTTTTTGGGACGCCAACCCGTATATCAACGGCAGATGCCGTCAGAGAAGTTACCCAGGCATTAGAGTTTGTGGGCCTATCGGCAATGAGCGCAACTCCAGTTAAAGACTTAACATTGGTCGACCAGAAGCGCGTTGAAGTAGCCAGAGCGCTAGCCACCAAGCCGGAAGTGTTGTTGCTTGATGAGCTGATGGCTGGTCTAAACCCTGCCGAGGTAAGCGAGGCTATGGAGCTGGTAACCAGGATTCGAGATAAAGGGATTACGATTTTTATGGTTGAGCATGTCATGAAGGCAATCATGGGCATATGTGAGCGGATTATGATGCTCCATCATGGTGAGAAGATTGCTGAAGGAACACCACAGGAGATTGCCGCCAATAAGACAGTTATCGAGATATACCTGGGGGAGGAGACTCATGCTGGAAGTTAGCAACCTGGATGTTTTTTATGGCAAGTCTCAAGCCTTACGAGACGTTTCGCTAAGAGTGGATGAGGGAGAGATAGTGGCTTTGGTGGGCGCTAATGGCGCCGGTAAAACGACGCTGCTTAATACTGTATCCGGTCTGCTACGTCCAGCTTCAGGTAGTGTGGAGTTTCTCGGCAAGAGAATAGACAGGCTAGCACCTCATAAAATTGTGAACCTGGGTATTTGCCAGATCCCCGAGGGCAGAAAACTCTTTAGTGACATGACAGTAGGGGAAAACCTGGAGATGGGGGCGTATTCCTCTGAAGCCTGGAAGCGGAGGAAAGAAACGCTGGAGCAGGTCTATAAAATTTTCCCGGTGTTAGAAGAAAGGAGAAGGCAATCAGCTAAGAAGTTAAGCGGCGGTGAAGGGCAAATGGTAGCCATAGGTCGGGGCTTAATGTCCAGCCCACGACTGTGCATGTTTGATGAGCCGTCGTATGGTCTGGCACCGAAATTATTCTCAGAAGTCCTGGGGGCCATAAAGCACCTGCGTGAGCAGGGAATTACCATCTTCCTGGTTGAGCAAAACGTCCGACAGACCCTTGAGACAGCGGACCGGGCCTACGTGCTGGAAAACGGGCGGATTGCCTTAGAGGGAAAAGGCAAAGACCTTCTACAAGACGAACTGGTAAAGAAAGCCTATTTAGGACTGTAGCTTAACCGGTGTGATATGCCGCCGAAGGCAGAGGCGAGGCAGTAAGATTTTCCCGTATAGAAATTCAAAAATCAAAGGCCAAAAATCAAACTGACAACTCAAAACGCAAAACTTTTAGAAAGAGGCAGCTGTATTGTTTACCATTTCAATCGTGAAGGAAGGGATTCCTGCACGCCTCGACACAAAAAAACGGTTTTGAATTTGTCCCGACAACGTCGGGATGAAATCGGCATTCAGGATTTGGTGCTTGAAATTTAGGATTCTAAAACAAGTTTTTAAAAATGTGGGCGGAGCTTTCTTATAATTCTCCCTCCCCCTGGCGGGAGGGAGTTAGAGGGAGAGAAATTTCACCCTCACCTTAATCCTCTCCCATCAATGGAGAGGAATTCTATTCTAAACGGGAAATCGAAATTAAGCAGCTTCTCTGGATAATAGGAGGCAGCAATGAAAAATAGAAAGATGTTCCTACCAGCCCTGCTTGCTATCGTTCTGGCCTTCAGCCTGATCCTTCCTGCTTCGGTAGCAGAAGCTTCAGCAACCGTGCATCTGCCAGATGAGCATGCAATTATTTCGGCAGTAGATAGCCCTAGCCTTGCTTCCGCGATGGCACTGAATACGTATTCTGTTACAGGGCAAGGGCAAGTAACGCCCATGGTCGCCGCAGGCTATTATCACACGGTGGGGCTTAAGGCCGATGGCACCGTGGTCGCCGTGGGAAGCAACGTCTACGGGCAGTGCGATGTCGGCGGCTGGACGGACATCATCCGGGTCGCCGCAGGCAGCCATCACACGGTGGGGCTTAAGGCCGACGGTACTGTAATCGCCGTGGGAGACAACACCGGCGGCCGGTGCAATGTCGGCAACTGGACGGACATCATCCAGGTCGCCGCAGGCTCTGACCACACGGTGGGGCTTAAGGCTGACGGTACTGTCATCGCCGTGGGAGACAACTTCGCCGGGCAGTGCGATGTCGGCAGCTGGATTGACATCACACGGGTCACCGCAGGCTCTGACCACACGGTGGGGCTTAAGGCCGACGGCACTGTGGTCGCCGTGGGATACAGCGGCAACGGGCAGTGCGATGTCGGTGGCTGGAGGGACATCGTCCTGGTCACCGCAGGCTCTGACCACACGGTGGGGCTTAAGGCCGACGGCACTGTGGTCGCCGTGGGAGACAACGACTACGGACAGTGCGATGTCGGCGGCTGGACGGACATCATCGAGGTGGCGGCAGGCTATGGTCACACGGTGGGGCTTAAGGCCGATGGCACTGTGGTCGCCGTGGGCAGTAACCGCTACGGGCAGTGCGATGTCGGGGGCTGGACGGATATCATCCATGTCGCCACAGGCGGCTGGCATACAGTGGGGCTGAAAGCCGACGGCACCGTGGTCGCCTTGGGAGACAACTACTACAGGCAGTGCGCTGTCGGCAATTGGACGGACATCATCGAGGGCGCCACAGGCTGGGGACACACGGTGGGGCTAAAGTCCGACGGCACCGTGGTCGCCGTAGGAGACGATTACTACGGGCAGTGCAATATCAGTGGTTTGAGGGACATCATACAGGTCGCCGCAGGCTGGCAGCACACGGTGGGGCTTAAAAACGACGGCACTGTGGTCGCCGTGGGATACAACTACTACGGGCAGTGCAATGTCGGCAACTGGACGAACATCATCCAGGTCGCCGCAGGCATGTGGCACACTGTGGGGCTGAAGGCCGACGGCATGGTGGTCGCTGCGGGATATAACGACTACGGGCAGTGCAATGTCGACGGCTGGACGGACATCATCGAGGTCACAGCAGATAGCTGGCACACTGTGGGGCTGAAGGCCGATGGCACTGTGGTCGCCACGGGAGACAACGACTACGAGCAGTGCAATGTCGGCGGCTGGACGGACATCATCCAGATCGCCACAGGCTGGCGTCACACGGGGGGGCGTAAAGCGAACGGCACCGTGGTCACCGTGGGAGACAACTCGCTCGGGCAGCGCGACGTCGGCGGCTGGACGGATATCATCCAGGTCACCGCAGGCCTGAGGCACACCGTGGGGCTTAAAGCCGACGGCACCGTGGTCGCCGTGGGAGACAACGACTACGGCCAGTGCAATGTCGGCGACTGGACAGACACCAGCCAGGTCATCGCAGGCAGCTATCACACGGTCGGGCGTAAAGCCGACGGCACCGTGGTCGCCGCAGGCCCTGAGATTGCGCTTGCCAAATGGAATCTGGGAGTTGTCGAGTACACTCTTACTATCTCCAGCACCGCTGGCGGTTGCGTAACCACCCCCGACGAGGGGGCGTTCACCTATAATGCCGGGGTGATGGTCCGTCTACTTGCCGAGCCCGAGGAGGGCTACCGCTTTGTCAAATGGACCGGTGCTGTGGACACCATCGCCAATGTGAACGCTGCCATAACCATCATCACCATGCACGGCAACTACGAAATCACGGCCAACTTTGAGGAGATTCCACCAATCAACTGGCTGGTAATTGGCGGGATTATATCGGCAGCGGCGGCAGTGGGACTGGTGATTTTCTTCGTGCGTAGAAGGAGAGCTGCCCGGACAAAAAGACAAGGCCGAAAGAGAGTTGCCCGGAAAAAAAGACGCTGAATTGAGCCTTTCCCCCTTTACTTCCGCCACTGCACTTCGTTAGCCTCTCAATGATTTTTGTGCCGCGATTTCTACAAAATGTCAGAAGTCAAGACATATGTAACTACCCAGCTTCGGGATTGGGAAAATAATTACTGAGCTACACCCCTGAAGCTAAATTATAGTTAACCGCATAAATCATTACAATCCTCCCTCCCCCGGCGGGAGGAAGTTAGAGGGAGAGGGAGAGCTCGCAGAGTTCACCCCCACCCTGACCCTCTCCCATCAAGGGAGAGGGATTTTATATGAAATTACTATGTGGAAGACTATATTTATACTTAACGTTATGTCTACTCGAAGGCTTGACTCATATAGGGGGAGGTGATAAAATGTTAATTGAAATCGATAAGGTAGGGCAGTCATTTATTCCCCACCCAAAAGAGGCGGCATATAAAATGGTGCTTTCCAGGAACCCCCAAAATCGAACGGAAAATCAGAAAATTGTAACATCTACTTAAATTAACAGGATTTTAACATTAAGTAGCATATTATAAAGACATAAAGATAAATGAAGGGAAAGGAGGTGATGAGGCGCATTTTACTACGGGAAGCTTATCTAAGGTAGCAGAACCAAATTATAAATGAAAGGAGGGATGTGTATGGTTTGATGACCAAAAGATGTGATATAGTTTTGAAAATTTTTAGAAAGGAGGAGAAACAGTGAAAAGTAGAATACTTTTTATCTCATTAGCAGTGGTGCTAGCCCTGAGCGTGGGTCTCATCGGCTGTGGAGGCCCGGTGCCGGAAATCCCCGACCAAATCAACATTCTTGCCGTAAGATCTGTTTCAGGCCCCTTAAGTGTTTATGAAGAAAGCGCAATGGGGCCATGCTATAAGTACTGGAACCATGTGGTCAATGACGTTGATGGCGGGATCTATGTAGAGGAATATGACAGGAAATTGCCCGTACACATAGAGGTAAAGGATGATTCCAGTGACATGGAGACGATGACAACCCTCCTGGAGGCAAATCTTGCCACCGGCGACTATCCCTTTGTCATCGGCCCTTGTTGCACCCCCTTCCTCCAAGCGGCCGGATCGATTTGCTCTCTGCACGGGTCTGTGCTGGTGGGAGGTGAGGGCGGTTCCACGACAATCGCGCCGAAACTGGACCAGTATCCCTACATGTTCGCCAACCTGGGTTTCTCCAACTGGTACCAGATGCCTGCGCTCTGCGAGATTCTGGATTCCTGGGCGGTTGAGGAAAGCGATGGGAAGGTCGACGTGTACGTCATATCCCTTGATGACCTCTTTGGCGTCGAGTATAGCGGCCAGTATGAGGAGTGGGCGGCTGAGTACCCGACGACCATTAACACCCTCAAAATAGTGAGCGTCGTGCCGTTTACAGAGGACGTAGGGGCGCAAGTGGAGGAGGCTCACTCCATGGGCGCGGACGTCGTCCTAGTCAATACGTATCCACCTACCATGAACGCAGTTATGGGATATGCAATGGCGCATAACATAGACTTCAAGGGCATAGTGACCGGCCCTGGGGCCTGTTACGAGTGGTGGAACGACGCTTTTGGTCGATGTGCGGAGGGAACATGTGGTTATGGTGCCTGGAATGAGTACAGTTCCACCGCACTCCGAGAGTTCGCTGAAGGCATGATCGACTACCTTGGATCGCGAAGTGCAATGGACTGGTGGGGAGGTGCATACTACTATGTCGGGCTGGACGTGCTTGCGAAGGCTATCGAGGAGGCTGGAACGCTTGACGCCCTAGAAGTAAGGGATGTGATGGCTTCAGAGAAGCTCGACACGATTCTGGGAGAGACCTATTATACGACTTACGATGGCACCTGGCCACTCGGGTTCAGCGGCGGTCTTCTGGCGCTTGCCTGCCATCCGGGGGAGATCGGTCAGTGGCAGCACGTAACGGAGGCGAATGGCTGGCTTCCCGACGGAGTGACCGGCACAGCCAGAGCGAAACCCTATGGCATACCAGATGACGCTACAGATTGGATGATCTTTGAGGTCATTGGCCCCGAAGCTAAGGCAACGGCGCCATCCATCTATCCCAAGCCAACCTGGGCGGAGCTAGGATGCCTACCATAATCATAGGAGGCCTCAAGACAGGAACCTAGATAAGAGTCCGGAAAAATAGTAAGCAGGCTGTCTGGGAAGATTTACCAGGGGAGGTAGTCCATCCAGAAGGCGTCTTTCTGGGCAGCCTGCTTGTGCGCGGTTGCCAGAGATGATAAGTTAAGAAGCTGGCACGATGATTGAGCATATTCCAAAGATAATCTTTGAGGGTATACTGTGGGGCGGCATCTATGCCCTGGTTGCCATGGGCTTCAGCGTCCAGTATGGTGTCGCCCGGGTGTTGAACCTAGCTCACGGCGAGTTTATTATGTTCGCCGCTTTCTCCAGCATTTCCCTGTACGTCCTGTTTGGCATTAACCCGCTGCTTGCTCTGGCCGTTGTCGCTGTTGGTTTAGGGATAATAGGTTTTTTGCTTCATAGCACTCTGTTCAGAAAACTTCTAAAGTCGTCACCATCACCAGGGGCCTTCGAGAGCAGTTCGCTGCTAGCTGCTTTTGGGCTGCTCTTCATCATTCAAGCTGGGGCCAAACTAATATGGCCTGGCTTACCAAGGCGGGCCACTTTCTTGGCATATCCCATCAACATACTCGGTGTGCAAGTCCTAGTAAATCAAGTAGTAGCTCTTTCATTTGCTATCGCCATAGCTTTAGCCTTCTATTTCTTTCTGGCGCGTACCCGCATGGGAAAAGCCATCAGAGCCGCGGCTGAAGACCGGGCGACGGCTGGATTCATGGGGATAAACACTGACCGGGTACTGGCTTTATGCTTTGGGCTTGGTGCTGCACTGGCTGGTTTCGCCGGTGTGCTTTACAGCATGTGCTACTCAGCTACCACATCCATGGGTATGGACCTGACCCTCATCGCCATGATAGTGGTCGTCCTGGGCGGGCTGGGCAGTATCCCAGGCGCCTTTATCGGGGGTATGATAATGGGCATTATTAGCCAGATAATAAATTGGACTGCGCCGGTCTTAGCCATGCCTGCCTTTTATGTCATATTCATAATATTGCTCCTGGTGAGGCCGACAGGCATTATGGGAAAGAGCTGACATGAACATTGCCACGTTTACTTCCAGAAGGTTCTTGGTACCGGTGGTACTCACCTTAATTGTAGTCCTGTTGGCTACAGCACCCCTCTACACCACCCCGGGAACCATACCGCTGATGACCACCATTCTTATGTATATCATCCTGGCTGTGAGCTGGACTATGTTTTCCGGCCCGACCGGTTACGTATCACTGGCGTCGGCGGCCTTCTTCGGGGTCGGCGTATATGCTTCAGCTCTCCTGTTTGAACAAGAGGTACAACTATTACCCCTGCCGGCGGTTATTCTCATAGGTGGTCTGGCCGGTTTCTGTTTCGCCCTTATCGTTGGCCTAGCGACTCTGAGGCTGAGGGGCATATATTTTACTATGTTCAGCTTCGGACTTCTCGAGCTCGCCAGGCGGCTTCTTCAGTACTATGAGTTTACTGTAACGGCCACGCGTGGCAGATACGTTGCCATCATAGATGTCGATACTGCTTATTACCTGATGCTCGCCATGGTTGTGGCGACGCTGCTTACCACCTATCTTATCATGCGCTCCAGATACGGATTGGCCCTGCAGGGCATCGGGAAAGGTGAGGAAGCGGCGGCTCACATGGGCGTCAATACGACTATGGTGAAGGTTCTCATTTTTGCCATCAGCGCCTTTTTCATGGGAGCCACCGGGGCAATCGTGGCGACAAGATGGCATTATATTGACCCGACAATCGCCTTTAATCTGAACTATAGTTTTCTGCCCCTTCTGATGGCCATAGTTGGAGGTGTGGGACAGCTTTATGGTCCCGTCATAGGAGCGTTTGGTTTTGCCTACCTGAGACACGTTCTACTATCTGTAACTCCCTATTATTTTATGCTCATTTTCGGTGGTATAATGGTACTGGTTGTCGTATTCCTGCCCGGTGGACTGGCAAGCTTGATAGAACGGGGGCGGCATAAACTGGGGGGAGTGATACCGAAGTTGTGGAAAGGAGACCAAGCAGAGCAACATGCCAATACTTGAAGGCCAAGGCGTAACCAAATATTTTGGGGGGTTAGCGGCGGTGTCTCATGTTGACTTCCATGCTGACCAGGGCGAAATCGTAGGGCTGATTGGCCCCAATGGAGCTGGTAAGACAACGCTGTTTAATTTAATATCGGGAGCTATTCCTTTTAAATCAGGGGAAATAAGATTCAAAGGCCAGAAGCTCAATGGCTTAAAGCCTTATCAAATCTGCCGGGGGGGAGTGGCCAGGACGTTTCAAGAGACTAAAATTTTCGCCGATATGCCGGTTTTTCAGAATGTATTAATGGGGGCGTTTTTCGGGACGCCAACCCGTATTTCAGGGGCAGATGCTGCCAGAGAAACTGGTCAGGCATTAGAGTTTGTCGGGCTGTCGGCAATGAGCGCGACCCCGGTTAAAGACTTAACCCTGGTCAACCAGAAGCGGATTGAAGTAGCCAGAGCGCTAGCCACCAGGCCGGAACTGTTGTTGCTTGATGAACTGATGGCCGGTCTAAACCCCACGGAGACAAGCGAGGCTATGGAGCTGGTAACCAGGATTCGGGATGACGGGATTACCATTTTCATGGTTGAGCATGTCATGAAGGCAATTATGGGCATATGTGAGCGGATTATGGTGCTCCATCATGGTGAGAAGATTGCTGAAGGAACACCACAGGAGATTGCCGCCAATAAGACAGTTATCGAGGTCTACCTGGGGGAGGAGGCTCATGCTGGAAGTTAGCAACCTGGATGTTTTTTATGGCAAGTCTCAAGCCCTACGGGACATCTCTTTAAAAGTCAATGAGAGGGAAATAGTGGCTTTGGTTGGCGCTAATGGCGCCGGTAAAACGACACTGCTTAATACTATATCCGGTGCACTACGTCCAGCTTCAGGTAGTGTGGAGTTTCTCGGTAAGAGAATAGATAAGCTATCACCTTATACCATTGTCCAACTAGGCATTTCTCATATACCCGAGGGCAGAAAGCTTTTTACTACCATGACAGTGCGTGAAAACCTGGAGATGGGTGCGTATTCCTCTGAAGCCTGGAAACGGAAGGAAAAAACGCTTGAGGAGGTCTACCAACTTTTCCCGGTACTAAAAGAAAGGGAAAGGCAATCAGCTAAGAAATTAAGCGGCGGTGAAGGGCAAATGGTAGCCATAGGGCGAGGCTTAATGTCCAGTCCCAGACTGTGTATGTTTGATGAGCCGTCGTATGGTCTGGCACCGAGATTACTATCAGAAGTTCTCGAGGTCATAAAACGCCTGCGTGAGCAGGGAATTACCATATTGCTGGTTGAGCAAAATGTTCGACGCACCCTTGAGACAGCCGACCGGGCGTATGTGCTGGAAAACGGGCGGATTGTCTTAGAGGGAAAAGGTAAAGACCTTCTACAAGAAGACCGGGTAAAGAAAGCCTATTTGGGACTGTAGCTTAGCTGATATAATATGCCGCCCTAGGGGGCTAATAAAACGTGGTTGCCCAATTTATTGGGCAGCAATTTAAAGGAACAGTAAAGAAATGAATCTCAAGCATCAAATGCCAAACAATATAGAAGTTCAGAAATCAAAAGGCAAAAATCAAAATGACAACTCAAAACGCAAAACTTTTAGAAAGAGGCAGCTGTATTGTTTACCATTTCAATCGTGAAGGAAGGGATTCCTGCACGCCTCGACACAAAAAAACGGTTTTGAATTTGTCCCGACAACGTCGGGATGAAATCGGCATTCAGGATTTGGTGCTTGAAATTTAGGATTTTAAAACAGGTGTTTAAAAAAGGAGGGAAACTATGGCACGAGGTTATATGGGAAGGGTTCTGTTTGTGGACCTTTCCAAAAAGGAGCTAAAGGATGAGGCGCTCGACGAAAAGCTTTGCCGCCAGTTCATTGGAGGCTATGGCATCGGCGCCAGAATCCTCTTCAGCCGACAAAAGGCTGGGGTTGACCCGCTGGGACCGGATAATACCTTCGGCATCCTTAGCGGCCCGTTTAGCGGTACCCCGGCGCTTTCGGGTACAAGGTACACCATGGTAGGAAAATCACCGCTGACCGGGGGTTGGGGTGATGCCAATTCCGGTGGTTACTTCGGTGCTTTCTTGAAGTTCGCCGGCTACGATGCCGTGTTCTTTACCGGCATATCGTCAAAGCCGGTCTACCTCTTTATCAATAATGGCAGGGCTGAGCTAAGGGATGCCGCCCACCTGTGGGGCAAGGACACTCGCCAGACCGAAGAGATACTCAAATCTGAACTGGGCAAGGATGTGGAGGTAGCTTGCATTGGACCATCAGGGGAGAATCTCTCTCTCATATCGGCAGTCGTAAGCAAGAGCAGAACTGCGGCTCGTTCTGGTCTGGGTGCCGTGATGGGCTCAAAGAAGCTTAAGGCAGTGGCGGTGAAGGGCAACATGAAGGTCCCTCTTGCCGATGAAAAAAGAACTAAGGAACTGAGAAGAAAATACCTGGGTGAACTGGGGGGGCATATTGTCTGGTTAAAGCCGTTCGGCACGCCTTTCCTCGTTGATATCGGCGTTCAGACTGGTGATTCGCCGGTCAAAAACTGGACAGGAGTAGGGGTTATTGACTTTCCAGATTTTCAACCCATAGCAAAAGAGGCTGTGATTGCGCGTATGTCGAAAAAGTTTGCCTGTTACCAGTGTCCCATCGGATGCGGAGGGTACATGAAGGCAGGAACCGGAGAGTATAAATATGCAGCCGGTTCCCGTAGACCGGAATATGAAACGATTGCCATGTTTGGCACCAATTGTCTCAATAACAACCTGGAATCGATACTCAAGGCAAGCGATATTTGCGATCGCTGGGGGATTGACACCATCTCTGCCGGGGCTGCCATCGCCCTGGCCATTGAATGCTATGAGAAGGGGCTTATCACCAAGGCCGACACCGATGGTATCGAAATGACCTGGGGCAACCATAAATCTATCGTTGCCATGACCGAAAAATTGGCCAAGAGAGAAGGTTTCGGTGCCGTGTTAGCCGATGGAGTAAAGGCGGCAGCGGAGAAGATTGGCAGGGGCGCCGACCAATACGCCATACATGTTGGGGGGCAGGAGCTTCCGGCACATGACCCGAAGCATGCGTTTTACTTTGCAACCAGCTACAGGCTGGACCCCACTCCGGGTCGTCATTTTGTGGGCTCAGAGTTGTCGGATGCACCCGCATATCCTTCAGGACTGCTGCCTAAATTCGACTTAAAGTCCTTTTCCGGCAGGGGAGAAGCGCGCAAGAGAGGTAGCAATTTCCACCAGGCCGTGGTTTGTACCGGGACGTGCCTGTTCGTGTTCTGGGCTTTTCCCAACATTGACCCTATCGCTGACTTTATGAGGGCGGTTACCGGCTGGGAAATAACCGATGACGAACTGCTTAAGACGGGGGAGAGAATTTCTAACCTCCGGCAGGCTTTCAATATTCGAGAGGGATTGAACCCGCTAGAGTTCAAAGTCCCCGACAGGGTACTGGGCAGACCATCACTGAAAGCGGGACCTGTAGCCGGAGTAACCGTTGATGAGGACACCATGATCAAAGAGTACCTTACTGCCATGGACTGGGACCTCAAGACAGCCAAGCCGAGTAAAAAGAAACTGCTGGAACTGGGGCTGGCAGACGTGGCTCAGGAACTCTGGCCTTAGCCGGGACAATTCACGGCACTGATCTGTGCGGCAACAGTGACTGCCTAAACTAGAGCAGATGGGGGGCTTCCGTTGCCTATATCATCACGGTTCCGCCATCAACATAAATGATCTGTCCCGAGATCATATCCGAGGCAGCTGAAGCTAAAAACAGGACTGCCCCCACCGGGTCAGTTCGCTGTAAACGTTGGTGAATAGATTGTTCCCCGGTGGCAATCTCGAATATTTTGTCGCTATCCGTCTGGGCTAGACTGGCTTCAGTAGCCACGTATCCCGGGGCGATAGCGTTAACATTAATACCTGAGGAACCCAGAGCTCTAGCCAGGGCATGAGTTAGTATGTAAACCGCTCCTTTGGTACAGGCATATGGCAAAAAGAGTTGAGCCGCGGGGACTCTGGCAATATTAGATGCAATATTGATAATCTTACCCTTTTTCTGCTTTATCATCAGGGGAGCTATAGCCTTACAGACCACCCACGTTCCTCTTACATTCACCACAAACATCTGATCCCACTCCTTCACCGTCCAGACATCCCAAGGCTGGGCATTGACTCCAAACCATATAGCAGCATTATTGACGAGGATATCGACTCTGCCATACTGCTCCATAACCTTTTCCGCTATCTTCTTACCAGCATCTTCGTGCGAGATATCAGCCTCCATGATTGCTACTTCCCCGCCTTTAGCCTTTACCTCGTTAACCGTGCCCTGAGCCCTTTCCAGACTGGTAGTAGTTAATAGCAATTTGGCTCCTTCCTCGGCAAACCTCAAGGCGAAGACCTTCCCAAAACCACGGCTAGCTCCCGTTATAATGGCTACTTTGTCCTTTAATACTCCTGACATATCTCCCTCCTTTTAATTTCTCAGCCTGTTTAATTTTGATTTTTCGCTCTAAAAGCCTTCATTTTTGAGATTAAGACCGCTCATATTTCGTGTATTCTATGTCACGGGGCGGAAAAACTCAAGCTTTACCTTCTGGGCTACCCACATAACCTTTTACATTCCCTTTTTCTAATTCATCCAGGATAATCTCAGTGGTCCACATAGTTATTTCCATAATAGCGCAGCCATGTGTTATTCCCAGGAATTCCATATTCATGTCATCACGCGTCAAGTCCCAGGCTTTCCCAAACCATTTCCTTTGTATAGCCGTGCAGAGTATGGAATTATATTTCTGGTAACACTTATCCACGAGAGTATTCCGAACGGTGGCAAAACCCTTCTGCAAATTCATGAGGTACAGAGGCCCCCCCAACCCCCCCTGGATTCCCAGAGCCAGGCCGATGGCCAAAGCGCCGCTGGCTACAGCACCACAGTTACCATCGCAAATCAAGCCAATACCCGCGGTCGTAACACACACCCCGGAAAAAAGTCTATCTTCCATATCCTTGGGGATAATTTCCAGGCCACCCCACCTCAGGGCATCAATTACTGCCATAAATGTGCACTCGCCGCAGCCTTTGTATTTTGCTTCATATCCTATGGCCAGTTCATTTGATTTCTTGATAATCTCGTCCTTGGTCTTTGTAAGCTTGACCATAATTATCGTACCTCCGTTTCTATTTTAAATTGCCCGCATTGTAGCATAAATAAACGTCTTCCTGTCAAATTGTGTCGCTTTACTGACGGATATGTAGCAAAATTTCTCTGCCCTTGTTATAATTCTTTGTTTCAAATAACATTAACGCTAGCGGACTATAGAGTCCAACACAATTGAAGGAGGGAAAGAAAGATGGCTCAAGACCTGGTTAACACGTTAGCTGATTTGAAGGAACAAGAGGCTATTAAGATTGTAAAAGATAGGCTGAGTGCTGGTGAAGACCCGCTCAAAATTCTGGGAGATGCCAGAAAAGGCATGGAAATCGTGGGCAAGCGCTTTGCCAGCAGCGAATATTTCATACCTGACCTGGTGTATTCCGGTGAGATACTGAAGGCGGTAACCGAGATGGTCAAGCCCAAGCTGACCAAGACGACGGAGAGCAAGAAGCTGGGCAAGGTTGTTTTTGGCACCGTCGCCGGGGATATACATGACATCGGCAAGGACATTGTTGTCTTCATGCTTGATGTCAATGGCTTCGAGGTACACGACCTTGGCGTGGACGTCCCGGCGCAGAAGTTCGTGGATAAAATAAAGGAGACCGGTGCCCCCGTTGTTGGCTTAAGTGGTTTTCTGACGCTGGCTTTTGATTCCATGAAACTAACTGTAGATGCCATAAAAGCCGCCGGTCTGCGAGACAAGGTAAGTATCATGATTGGCGGCGGCCAGATTACTGAAGAGGTCAGAAAATATACTGGTGCTGATGCCTATGGCAAGGACGCCATGGCTGGAGTTACCCTGGCCAAGAAATGGGCAGGGGTAAAATAATAATCCCTCAGCGGATAATTTACAGGAGGCAATAAAATGGGAAAAAAATGGGAAGAGATGACATCGGACGAAAAGCAGGAGGCGCTGTTTCAAAGATGGCTTTCGCCGAAAGACCCTCAGGGGAATGACATTAAATTTCAAAGCCCTCAGGCTGAGAAAGCTTACAAGGAGAGAATAACCAGGATAAAAGACGCCATTCAGATGAAGAAGTTGCCCGACCGGGTGCCGGTCTTTATAATTCCTAGCTTTTTCCCCGTTTATAATGCCGGATTTACCCCTCGAGAAGCGATGTACGACTACGACAAGTGCTGCGTGGCATTCAAGAAACTCGTACTGGACTTTGCGCCGGATGGGCAAATTGGCGCAGTTGCGCCTGGCCCAGGAAAAGTATTTGACATTCTTGACTACAAGCTATATTCCTGGCCCGGTCACGGAGTTTCCCCCAATTTCTCATACCAGGCTAACGAGGGCGAATACATGAAGGCGGATGAATATGATGCCTTAATTGATGACCCGTCAAATTTCTTCAGTAACATCTACCTGCCACGCGTATTTGGGGCCTTAGAGGGTTTTAGGATGCTCCCTGCTCTCACCGGCATACTCGAAATATACGGGGTTGCCTTTAATTTCATCCCCTTCGGTCTACCCCCCGTTCAAGCTACCTATAAGGCTCTTTTTGAAGCTGGCGCTGAAACCCTGAAATGGGCAGGGGCTATCGGTGCCTGTAATACGGAGATGAACGCCGCCGGATTTCCGGGCCTGTGGGCCGGATTTACCAAGGCACCCTTTGATGTAATTGGCGACACCCTCAGAGGAACCAGAGGGATAATGACGGATATGTACCGCCAGCCGGATAAGCTCATCGAAGCCATGGAAAAGCTGACCCCAATCATGATTAAGATGGGGGTAGGCGCGGCAAAGATGAACGGACAACCGCTAATATTCATGCCTCTGCATAAAGGTGCTGACGGCTTTATGTCTGACGAGCAGTTTAAGAAGTTCTACTGGCCCACCTTCCGAAAAGTCATGATGGGCTTAATTGCTGAGGGAGCGATACCAAATCCTGCGGCTGAGGGGAAATGGACCACGCGTCTGGAGGTTATCCAGGACTTACCCAAGGGTAAGACTCTATGGATGATGGACCAGAGCGACATGGCTAAAGCCAAGAAAACACTGGGCAAGGTTGCCTGCATGTATGGTAATGTCTCCTCCGCCTTACTGGCTTTAGGCACGCCACAAGAAGTGAAGGACTATGTAAAGAAATGCATCGATGTTGCTGGCAAGGGCGGCGGTTATATCGTGGCTAATGGGGCATTCTTTGACCAGGCAAAGGCAGAAAACGTCAAGGCTATGGTCGACTCCGCCAAGAAATACGGCGTATACAAATAGCTACCTAACAGGCTGGGGTGGTAACATAAGAACAGAGGAGAGGCTGGGCTATGCCGCTAATCCGTGATATTCCCCTGAGCCTGAAGACCAGGGAGGTGCTACGGCGGCAGGGACTGGGGGGAGGAGCTAAAGTCAGGCCGGAGATAAAAATTTTAATTCGGGAACTACTCGCTAGTGTCAAGAAGGCTCGCCTGCTGGAGCCAGCGGTGGCTTATGAATACTATACGGTAAGCAGTATGAACGGCAGCCAGATATCGCTGGAGGGTGATAAAGCGATACACGGCCCATTAATACCGGCAATCTTCCCCGAGGCGAAGGAGCTTGCCGTTCTCCTCTGCACCATCGGCCCCAGGCTGGAGAAACAGGTAACAGACTACAGCAAAAGCGACGAGGCTATGCGGGGGATGATTCTGGACGGTATCGGCAGCACCGCCGTGGACATGATGGCTCTGGAAGTCCTCAGGCGTCTCGCCAGTGAGGTCTCGTGTCGGGGTTATGAGATAAGCAGCCCGGTTAACCCTGGTATGCCCGGCTTTCCCCTGACCGAGCAGTGGAACCTGCTGAGACTGGTCAACGCAGATGAAATCGGCGTGAGCCTGACTTCCTCAGGAATAATGGTCCCCCGCAAATCAGTTTCCATGGTCATAGGCATAGGACCACAAATGGCAAAGTGGACAGAGGCTGAAGTCTGTGCCCGCTGCAGCCTCAGGGAAACCTGCCACTATAAAGTAACAAAATAGGAAGAGAATGACTGCTTTCACCATTGATTTTGAGCCGGTAGGGCTAAGAGGTAAATGCCGCAAGAAAGACTCGCTTCTAGCCTGCGCCCGCCGCCTTGGCGTCGGTATCAGCAGCATATGTGGGGGCGAAGGAATATGCCATTCGTGCAAGGTACAGGTTTTAAGTGGGACTGTCTCCAAGCCAACACCCAACGAACTGGAGACCTTTTCCCGCCGAGAAATCAAAGGGGGGTGGCGGCTTGCCTGCCAGACCTATCCTGCCAGCGACTGCAAAATAGCTGTGCCCACCGAGTCCATGACCACCCCACAGCGAGTCCAGGCGGAGGGACTGGAGGTAAAAGTTTCCCCCGAGCCATCAGTTCGAGTCTACCGCCTGCAGCTATCTGCCCCCTCACTAGAAGCCCCCCAGGCTGATGCCGACCGCCTGCTTAAGGCACTAAACCAGCAGCACAAGCTGCGATGCACCAAGATTGATATTGGTGCCCTACGCACCATCTCTGACCAACTACGGTCCTGGAAGTGGAAAAGTCAGGCTGTAGTCCGTAATGGCGAGGTGATAGCCATTCACCCCCCAAAAAGCCGCCAGCTAGGGTTAGCTATAGACCTGGGCACTACCAAGGTTGCCGGCTACCTGGTTGACCTCAGCGACGGCCGGACTTTAGCCGCCAAGGGGATAATGAATCCCCAAATTAGCTATGGAGAAGACATCATCAGCCGTATAACCACTGTCGTTCACTCGCCGGATAATGCGGCAGCGTTACAGAAACTGGCGGTTGACGCCATCAACGAGCTGAGCACTGACCTCTGTGCTGAGGCTGGTGCCAAACCTGAAGAAATTCTGGAGGCAGTAGTCGTCGGCAATACCGCCATGCACCACCTTTTCCTCCGCCTGCCGGTAAAACAGCTTGTGCTCTCTCCCTTCGTGCCTGCCGTCAGCCAGGCATTGGAAGTTAGGGCTGGGGAGCTGGGGTTAAATATTGCCCCTGGGGCATACGTACACCTGCTGCCCAACATCGCCGGCTTCGTTGGCGCCGACCATGTCTCAATGTTGCTGGCAACAGATGCCTGGCAAGGGAAAGAAACAACGGTGGCTCTGGACATCGGGACCAACACCGAGGTCTCTCTAATCTACAAGGGGAAGATAGCCACTACCTCCTGTGCCTCCGGACCTGCCTTTGAGGGCGGTCATATCAAGTACGGCATGCGGGCAGCCACGGGAGCTATTGAACGCCTGCGCATAGACGGCGGTAAAATCCAGTACCAGACCATCGACGGGGCGCCGCCGGTGGGCATCTGCGGGTCGGGCATACTTGATGCACTAGCTCAGCTTTATCTGGCTAAAATTATTGATAAGGGTGGCAGGATAATAGACAATCAACCTCGCGTTCGTTCCTACAAGGGACAGCACGAGTTTATATTGGTCAGCAAGGAGGAGCGGAAAGGGAAGCCGGCCATCACCATCACCCAGCATGACGTGAGAGAGTTGCAGCTGGCTAAAGCCGCCATTCGCACCGGTATCCAGATGCTTCTGGAAACGAGCGGCTGCTCTGAAGCTGAGATTAAGCAGGTGATAATTGCCGGAGCCTTTGGCACCTACATCGACGTAGCCAGTGCGGTGGCAATCGGTATGCTGCCATCGCTACCCCTAAACCGTTTCCGGCAGGTGGGCAACGCCGCCGGCATGGGAGCCAAGCTGGCTCTGATTTCCCTTAAATCTCGAGCTAAGGCACAGGCTGTCGCCTCCAGAGTTAGTTATGTTGAACTAGCCAGTGTTCCTAACTTTGAGCCGACTTTTATTCAGGCAAGCTACCTGGGACGATACCGGATTACAGACGGCAAGAGGGAGGAAATAGATTGATGGAAACAAAAGTATCAAGCCCAAGCAAGGAAGTAATCATTGGTGATAACCAGCCCACAGTGCTTATCGGCGAGCGTATCAATCCCACGGGCAAGAAAAAGCTAGCCGAGGCTCTCAAGACAGGCGACCTGGAGATTGTGCGCAAAGAAGCCCTGGCTCAAGTGCAAGCCGGGGCGGATATTATTGATGTCAACGTGGGTGTATTCGGCATCGATGAGGCAGCCCTGCTGCCCAAGGCGGTGCAGGCAGTGATGGAAACCGTAGATACACCCCTATGCCTTGATAGTTCTAACCCCGATGCCCTGGAAGCGGCACTCAAGGTCTACAAGGGTAAGCCGCTGGTTAACTCAGTTACCGGTGAAGAGCACTCCATGAAAAGGGTCCTGCCCCTAATCAAGAAATATGGGGCTGCCGTCATCGGTCTGGTGCAGGATGACGATGGTATCCCCAAGGACGCTGAGGGAAGGGTGCGGGTTGCCCGTAAGATAGTGGAACGAGCCGAGGCGGCAGGTATCCCCCGTGAGGACTTAGTCATTGATTGCCTAGCTTTCGCGGTAGGAGCTGAACCCGCCTCCGGAGCGGCAGTCATAGAAGCCATCCAGCGGATTAAGGCTGAACTGGGGGTGAACATGACAATGGGCGCCAGCAATGTATCTTTTGGCTTGCCTGACCGCGAACTGCTCAATAACGCCTTCGTCGTCATAGCTACTGCCGCCGGTGCCACCTGCCTCATTGTGGATGCGGCTAAGGTGCGCTCAATTATCCTAGCCGCCGACCTTGTGCTCGGCCGTGACAAGCGCGCCCGACGCTACATTGAAGCGTATCGGCAGCGCCAGACGCAGTAAAAACAGTAAAAAGTAAATGACAGGGAGGGAAAATGCCAACAAGTAATATATTAAGCGAGCTGAGTCGATACAAAATAGGTACCTTCGCCCACATCATCCACAGACATGCACTCCTATATCCAGACCAAGAAGCTTTCGTGTACGGGTCCCAGAGGATAACCTTCTCCGAGTTTAATGCCAGAGTAAATAGCCTAATACACGCCTTGCAGGCAATGGGGGTCAAGAAAGGAGATGTAATTGGTATCTTGTCCTGGAGTTGCCTTGGGTATATTGATGTCTACGGGGCAGCGATGAAGGGAGGATTCATTGCGTCGCCGTTTAATCCCAGGTTGAGAGAACAGGAGCTTGAGTACCTCATCAATTATTCAGAAGCCAATAGCCTCTTCGTGGGACCTGAATTAATGGAGATGGCTAATCAACTGCGACCGCACCTGCCCAAGGTTAAAAACTTCATCTCTTTGGAGGCTTCCGTTCCCGATATGATATACCACCGTGACCTGCTGACTAGTTATTCCAAGGCAGAGCCTGATGTTCAGGTAGATGAGGACGACCTGGTCGGCATCGTTTACACCAGTGGCACCACCGGCGTGCCCCGTGGTGCTCTATATACTCAACGTTGCTTCATCGACGACAGCAAGACTCTAGTAATAAATATGGGCCTACAACCTGGGCACAGGCGTGTTCAGATAACGCCTCTCTTCCATATTGCGGGGAATACCCATTTCCGGAGTTCCCTGTACATCGGGGGATGCAATATTATCATGAAATTCTTTGACCCCACAGCAACGCTACAAATTATCCACGATGAGCGGGCCACCCATATGGACTTTGTGCCAACTCACCTGGTGGCGATGCTTAACCTACCTGACCTTAATAAGTATGATATCAGCTCTATGAAGCTCCTGTGGTACGGAGCCTCACCCATGCCTCTGGAGGTGCTAAAGAAGGGGATGAAAGTTTTTGGTCCCATTTTCGCCCAAGGATATGGACAGAGTGAAACTGGTCCAGGCGTCTCTCACCTGTCAAAAGAGGACCACAATGTCCTGGATGGACCTGAGAAGGAACAGAGAAAACTCACGTCAGCGGGCAGACCAGATATCGGGGTGCAGGTCAGAATTGTGGATGACGGGGGTAACGATGTCGAGCCTGGTGAAGTGGGCGAGATAATAGCACGAAGTAAGCACATCATGGTTGAATACTGGCACAAGCCTGAGGAAACCAAGGAAACCCTTATCGATGGCTGGGTCCATACCGGAGATATGGGCTATTACGATGATGAGGGTTATATCTACATTGCAGATCGGAAAAAGGACATGATTATTTCCGGTGGGGAAAATGTCTATCCCAGGGAAGTAGAAGAGATTCTCTACCAGCATCCCGCAGTTCTGGAGGCAGCTGTCATCGGTATCCCTGACCCATACTGGGTAGAAAAGGTTCACGCTGTAGTAGAAACAAGGAAGGGAGTAAGCACTACCGCAGAAGAGATCATCGCCTTCTGCAAAAAGCACATAGCAGGTTATAAGGTACCAAAGACCGTTGAGTTTGTCGATTCCCTGCCCAAGAACCCTGCTGGCAAGATTTTGAAGAAAGAGTTGAGGGAGAAGTACTGGAAGGTATAAGTGAGAAAGGTTTAAGACTCTGACACTGCGTTAGGGGAGACTTTCATACGCAGGAAAGGTGTTTCAATTTTCGGATGATGGATAATAGGAGGTAGCAATGAAAAATAGAAAGATGCTCCTACCAGCCCTACTCGCCATCATTCTGGGCTTCAGCCTGATTCTTCCTGCTTCGGTAGCGGAAGCTTCAGCAACCGTGCACCTACCAGATGACCGTTCTATTGTTCCGGTGATAGATAGCCCCAGCGCTACTTCCGCAATGGCACTGAATACGCCTCAAGGGCAGGCAACGCCCATGGTCGCCGCAGGCTACTATCACACGGTGGGGCTTAAGTCCGACGGCACCGTGGTCGCTTTGGGATCCAACTACCAAGGGCAGTGCAATGTCGGCAACTGGACGGATATCTCCCATGTCACCGCAGGCATGGCTCACACGGTGGGGCTTAAAGCCGACAGCACTGTGGTCGCCGTAGGAAGCAATGACTACGGGCGGTGTAATGTCGGCAACTGGACGGACATAATTCAAGTCGCCGCTGGCATCTATTACACGATGGGGGTTAAGGCCGACGGTACCGTGATCGCCATGGGAGACAACATCGGCGGGCAGTGCGATGTCGGCGACTGGACGGACATCATCCAGGTCGCTGGAGGTTATGGTCATACGGTGGGGCTCAAAGCCGACGGCACCGTGGTCGCCGTGGGATACAAAGGCCTCGGGCAGAGAGCTGTTGGCGACTGGAGGGACATCGTCCAGGTCACTGCTGGCAGCTATCACACAGTAGGGCTTAAAGCTGACGGCACCGTGGTCGCCGTGGGAGACAACTCCTCCGGGCAGTGTAATATCAGCGACTGGATGGATATCATCCAGGTCGCCGCCAGCTGGGAGCACACGGTGGGGCTCAAGGCCGATGGCACCGTGGTTGCCGTGGGAAAGAACAACGAGGGGCAGTGCACTGTCGAGGGCTGGACAGATATCATCCAGGTCGCCGCCGGCATGGCTCACACGGTGGGACTTAAGGCCGACGGCACTGTGGTCGCCGTGGGAAGGAGCTACCACGGGCAGTGCGCTGTCAGCGGCTGGACGAATATCATCCAGATCACCGCAAACATCATGCACACGGTGGGACTTAAGAACGACGGCACCGTGATCGCTGTGGGATGGAATAGCTACGGGGAGTGCAATATCGGCAACTGGACGGACGTCATCCAAATCGCCGCAGGTTATGGTCACACGGTAGGGCTTAAGGCTGATGGCACCGTGGTCGCCGTGGGATGGAATGACTATGAGCAGTGTAATGTCGGCAACTGGACGGATATCATCGGGGTCGCCGCGGGCTCCCGGCACACTGTGGGGCTTAAGAACGACGGCACCGTGGTCGCCGTGGGAGATAACCAGTTCCAGCAGTGCGATGTCGGCAACTGGACAGATATCATCCAGGTCGCCGCAGGCGGTAGTCACACGGTGGGGCTCAAGGCCGACGGCACTGTGGTTGCCGCGGGAACCAGCGAGGACGGGCAGCTTGCTGTCAGTGGCTGGACAGACATCACCCAGGTCGCCGCAAGCGGCTATGACACGGTGGGGCTTAAATCAGACGGCACCGTGGTCGCTACGGGAGACAATTCCTATGGGCAGTTAACTGTGAGCGGCTGGACAGATATCATCCAGATCACTACAAGCGGCAGTCATACGGTGGGACTTGAGGCCGACGGCACCGTGGTCGCCGTGGGAAACGACGCCGGTGGGCAGTACGCTGTCAGCAGCTGGACGGATATCACCCGGGTCGCCGCAGGCAGCTATCACACAGTGGGGCTTAAGGCCGACGGCACCCTAGTCGCCGCAGGCCCTGAGATCGAACTTGCCAAATGGAATCTGGGAGTTGTCGAGTATGCCCTTACCATCTCCAGCACCACCAGCGGTTCCGTAACCATCCCTGGCGAGGGAGCGTTCACCTATAACGCCGGGATGATAGTCCGTGTGGTTGCCGAGCCCGAGAAGGGCTACCGCTTTGTCAACTGGACTGGTGATGTAGACACCATCGCCAGTGTTAACGCCGCCACAACCGTCATCACCATGCATGGCGACTACGCCATAACGGCCAACTTTGGAGTCAACTGGCCACTAATTGGCGGGATTATAGCGGCAGCGGTGGTGGCAGTGGGACTGGCGATTTTCTTCGTGCGTAGAAGGAGAGCCGCCCAGACAAAAAGGCAAGGCCGAAAGAGAGTTGCCCGGGAAAAAAGACGCTGAATTGAGCTTTTCGCTCTTTACCTCCGCCACTACTCTTCGCCAGCCGCTCAATGCCTTGCGTACTCCGCCTTGGAGTTATGCCTAATGACGTAGGATGCAACATAATTATATCAAAAATGCCCCTGGGGCGACTCGAACGCCCGACACGCGGTTTAGGAAACCGCTGCTCTATCCAACTGAGCTACAGGGGCACGCCGCTACCCAAACCCTCGCTATGTCACAGGTCTTTCGCAAGCTTTTCTGATTTTTATATTAGCAAAAACCCTTAACCGGGGCAATAGCAAGGCAGAGCAGTTTGCTGGCGATAGTTTGACAGGGGCTCGCATCTGTAGTACCTGTAATCTAAGCTTCCTCTTAAATAACAGAGCGTATATTTTGTCACCGTAGGCCGAAGCTCCGAACGAAGAGCCTAGCGGAGGGTCTAGATTCTTCGCGTCAGGTGGACTTCCCAAAGGGCACTCAAGCCAGCTTTCCAGAATTGCATGTGGAGATAGGGGGATTCGAACCCCCGACCTCTGCGATGCGAACGCAGCGCTCTCCCAACTGAGCTATATCCCCAAATCCAATTCTAGCAACACCTAAATTGTGGGTCAAGCTGGCTGCTCCTGATCTAGTTCAGATAGATGGGTGACACATACATGGGTCATGAAAGGGCACTATAATGGTTGCATTATGAATGTTTATTGCACGATGCCGGGATATAAACACCTGGCGAGTATCCCCAAACTATCAAAACAAGCCAGGCAGAGATTGAAATGGTTCGATTATCACA
>Ga0315543_1001206_pt1 | contig 28731 bp, 29 predicted proteins | sample SalMarSW160210MG_2_FD_203098 | JGI IMG/M metagenome (GOLD analysis project Ga0315543, IMG submission 203098) | Salt marsh sediment microbial communities from the Plum Island Ecosystem LTER, Massachusetts, United States - Salt Marsh Sediment SW1601-210 ... | reverse complement strand
AATGGTCACCGAAGAACGAGACTGCGAAAGCATTATAACCCAGCTGGCGGCCGTTCGTTCAGCTATAGATAGTGCCGGCGCATTAATACTGAATAATTATATGACACTTTGCTTCAACGTCGACAGGGAGAATAAACCCGAGGAAGCCCCCCTCAGTTCTCTGGCAAGAGTGATAGCTATCTGGGGACGGGTAAAAATCGGTAACAGTAAATAGGCTATAGACCGACCAAAACCCTGCATCAGAGAGACAGTCCCAGCCACGTAAACAGTGATTTCAGCTCCTGAACGGAGTACACAGATTCTTATTCCGCAGTGTCGCTCTTCTTAACCCTGCTTTTACGCTTGAAAACGAACCAGAACGGTACCGTGGCGATAATAACACCGGCGATAACACCGCTGAGCCATTTTGACCATGCTTGAGAGGTAGCTACCCGTGGTTCTTCGGGTAAGCCATATACCGAAGGTCGGTCAGTAAGGACATACATTACGTGCAAACCGCCCGATTCATATTCACCGTACAGGTTCGCCTCCGGATACCCCCTGCCCTTGAGTGACTCAACCTGTGTTTTAGCCTCCGCCAGTAGATTTTCGCGTTCTCCGAACTGGATAGCTCCGGTCGGGCAGGCGTCGGCACAGGCAGGTATTTCCCCGTTACTCGTCCTGTCTATACAGAAGGTGCATTTACGGGCTGTACCCGTATGCTCATCCTTGTGGGGAACACCAAAGGGACAGGCCTGAACGCAGTAGCCACAACCTATACACCATTCCTGGTCGATTACGACAGCCGCTCCGTTATGGGAAATAGCGCCTGTGGGGCAGACCTGCTCGCATGAGGCATCCACACAGTGCATGCAGGCGTGCTTTCTGGAACTCCATCCGCCATCTTCTTTATGTACGGTATAAAGCGTCGACCAGGTATGTCCGCAGAGCTCTGGCGGGTCGTCCATCTCCGGTCGTATAGTCTCCGGTAGATTATTGTAATTTTTACAGGCTGCGTAGCACCACCAGCAACCGATACACTTCGAGACGTCAATGAGCATCGCCATGGTTGAAAGGCTGTTTGCTTCAGCGGCGGCCTTCGTCTGGGTTAGAAGTTTGGATGGCAGAAGTAAAGCGAGTCCTGCTGTGGCTCCAGCAGATTTTAAAAGCTCTCTTCTGCTTATTTTCATCTCCGCTCCTTCGTATCGGGAATTACTGAAGCCGGTGATTACGGTGATGGAATCTCCTCCACTATCACTCCCTGGTTGGCTTCCAGTTCATCTGCTCTGATATCTTCCTCTGTAAGGAAGATATCGCTATTGCCGTGACAGGCTTCACAGCTCTCGTTCTGGGGGGTATGCAACTGTATATTGTGCGGTGTGGCGTATTTCCAGGTCGACAGCGTATCGAAATTCGATATCAGGTTGCTGCCGTAATAGTCGAATGTATCGGAGCATGTCGGTACGTGACGCAGCACTACATATTTATAGGGTCTCTCGGACGATCTTATCGGATTATAGCCGATTTCAAAGTCCATCTGTGAAGCTTCGCTGATTCGGCAGGGTATTCCTTCTTCATCAATTGAAACATGGCATCCGTAGCAGTTCTTATAAGATACAGAGTGGCATACCTGGCACTGGAGGTCGCTCAGATGCTGCTCATGCTGAGGGTTACCTTCGGTGTTCGTCCATACATCCTCATGACAGTCTTCGCATTTAACAGCGTTAGGATTATCGTATCTTGTGCTGGCATCCTGTGTCGAACCATGAAGTTCTTCTCCGTGGCAATCCGTGCAGGTCATAGTTTCCTGTGTCCAGTGGACATCAGCCGGTATTCCCTCGTTTTCGCCGAGATATTCAGCACCGACACGTGAGCCGTGGCAGGCAATGCAGTTATACTGAGTGGAAGGGGTTTCCCTGAACTCATGGCTGGATAAAAAGCCTCCTCCAGTTTCGTCCGGTCTGCTGACATGGCACTGTCCGCAGGAAGTGTGGCATGAATCACAATGGTTCTCGAAAACCTCATTCATCTCCGGATACTCATCGAAATCACAGCCCCTGGTTTCCAGTGCCGTCTTAAAACCTTCGAGCGTTGTGTGAAGACTGAGCGCATTTACATGAGCTACATCGGAATGACAGGTATCACAACTGATATCAGAGGGGTCGGCATTAATTCCAACATGGGCAAGCTCTTTGTCTTCCAGGCTGCTATCTCCACCGTGGCAGATGACACAGCCTACTTTACCATGCGTATCCTGAAGAAAATCGGCATCATCCAGGAAGACCTTCTCCCAGACCTCCAACGGAGGCAATTCGCCTCCTCAGCCCTCACCCGACGTTTCTTCGGATACCTGCTCTACCTCTGCCGATGCCGCTTGCTGGAGCATGTCCTTATCGGAGTGGCAGATTACACAGCTACTCACTTCTTCACCCGGCACTTCGGGAGACGGGTTACAACCGGTCAGGATAAGTACTACCGGTATTAGCACTGCAAACAGTAAATACGCTACTTTTTTCATCGGCCAACCCTTTTCCTCATTTTATTCTTAAAGGATATGCATGACCGTATTTTTCTATATATCCTGGCTGGTCCGGTATATTCCCTAACCAGCCGTTTTTACCAGGTTACGGTTCTACTCTGTAGCCCTGTACTGTACTGGCATCGAAGCACTTGCCGGCATTTACCGCCGGGTCGGAAGACCATGAACACATACCGAACTTTATGCTGTAAGCATCGTATCCCAGCATTTGCAGTAAAGATACTCCCTGGGCTGCCGACTGACCAGTATAGCAGTAGACATAGACCGGTGAATCGAGGTCTATCTGGTCCAGGTTATCGGCAAGGTTGTCCAGACTGATATTGATTGCGCCGGGGATATGCCCTGAAGCGTAGTCGGTAGCACTGCGCAGGCTGATTATAGTCATATCTTCGGCCTCGGCAATTTTCATGTTGAGGTCGGCAGCGGTTATATACTTCGGTGAGACCGTTTTTGCCGCTGCTTCTATAATGGCACTTTCATTGCTTGAGGTTGTATTGTCAAGCTCAGGAGAATCATATTTCATCGCCGCTGTGTTGGCTGTTGTCTCAATTTTATAATCGACCTGGTGAGAGGCAGGGTCGAACCGCGATACATAGATATCGGGGTCTGCTACCCAGGACGACATTCCATGAAGCAGGTTCTGTACATCATAGCCAAGTACGCCGAGAACAGCGGCTGCAAATGAAGCATTCTGCCCTGTATAGCAATAGACCAGAATATCTTCATCTTTCGGAAGTGTAGTCAGCTCGGTGAATTTTTTATTTACCGCACCCGGGATATGCCCGTTGGCATAATCATCGGCACTGCGAAGACTGACGATATACGGAGCATCACCCTCGGCAATAGCCATATACAGATCAGATGCTTTTATATTACCCGCCCTGTCAGCGAGGTAGGCGTCGACGGCATCCCTGACTACATCGAACTCATCAACTGCTTGCGTTTCCGAGGTAGTAGTTGTTGTAGTGGTAGTCGTAGTGGTCTCGTTGGATGTTTCTTCTCCACCCCCGCAGCCGGTAAGTATCGGCATTACCGTCAATACTATCAGCAGGAGAATGACGGTAAATACGCCCGGCCAAGTTTTGTTTCGCATCCGGTATTCCCCCTTATTTTCTCCTACTTTTTTGCTCCATTATCAGTGCCTGGATATTTCCAGGCATCATAAACCCAGCTTTACCTTTCTGAAAATTTGGTATGTAGACCGGATAACATCCTGAAATACCCAAAATCTACCAAATATACCATACTGGGGTAGCCTAAGTCAATTATATAAAGCGATATTTTTTAATATATCTACCGGAAAATACTCTGAGAAAGATAGCTTCATTGACACTGCATATACCGAAAAAGTAGACTGGTAGAGGGGGTATCAGCCTGGAAGTTTACCGTTAATTATGAGTATAAGAAAAAGGTATCTGGTCGGGGCAATAATCCTCGTGCTGGCGGTGGGTTATCTTCTATATCTGAGCTTCGGCAGTTCAGTGAGTTATTACGTGACCGTAAGTGAGTTCTTTTCCAGAGGTACCGAGCTCTACGACACCCGGATAAGGGTAGCGGGCGAGGTTGTCGATAGTCCTATCGAATGGGACTCCGGAAAGCTGGAACTAAAGCTCGCTATCACCGAAGGCGGCGACACTATGACTGTAATTTACAGCGGCGCCAGGCCCAGCGGACTCGAAGCAGGCGTCAGTATCCTTGTCGAAGGGAAATACGACACCGACGGAACATTCCGGGCTACGCAGTTGATAATGAAGTGCCCGTCCAAGTATGAACCTGAAGAATAGAAATTGCAGATGGCAGAAACGGGAAATGTCTTACTAATTGCTGCTCTTTTAGCAGCCATATTCACCGCGGCGGCTTCAGTCTTCAGTATAAAGACAGGTCGCGGACGATGGGCTGCCGGCGCCCGAACCGGTGTTTTTACTGTTTTCGGTCTATACACTCTTTCAATAGCAATTATTTTGTATGCTTTCTTTACCAAAGATTTCAGTCTGAAGACTGTAGCCGAACATTCCAGCCGCAGTCTCTCCGCTTTTTACACCCTTAGCGCTCTTTATGCGGATAAAGCAGGTTCGATGTTCTTCTGGGGCTGGCTGATATCACTTTTTACTGCCGTGCTTGCTCTACGAAAGACCAGCCTTCCCCATCCTGTTATGCATTACGCTCTTATCATCCTGGCAATAATCGAGATATTCTTCATATCGCTCATCACTTTCGGGGTCAATGTTTTCGAAAAACACCCATCGCCTCCTGCTGACGGCTTCGGGTTAAACCCGCTGCTGCAGAATTTCGGTATGCTGGTACACCCTCCCCTGCTGTACCTGGGTTTCACCGGGTTTGCCGTGGTATTTGCTCTGGTCATGGCATCATTGATAAGTCGTAACCTGGACTTCGGCTGGAGCGGGACAGTAAGGAGATGGACAATCTTCGCCTGGTCTACTCTGGGCGTCGGCAACCTGCTGGGAATGTGGTGGTCTTACAATGAACTGGGATGGGGCGGTTACTGGGCATGGGATACCGTGGAAAATGCAGGGCTCATGCCCTGGCTGCTGGGAACGGCTTTCGTCCATACGATTGCGTTAGGCAGGCGGAAAAACTACCTGCGGAACTGGACCCTGCCGCTGATTATATTCACCTTCGCCCTGACCCTGCTGAGTCCGTTTATTACTCACGGCGGTATAGAGTCGCCTTTACACGGCTTTTACGGCTCATCGTTTCCGCCTTATATCCTTGCTGCTATCCTGATAACCATAATCGTCTCACTCACACTTGTGTTTCTCCGCGGCGGGAACCCAGACAACAGCGAAAAACCGGACTCACTCGTCTCCAGGGAAGGAGCCTTCCTTTTAACCAACATTATACTTGTGATTCTGGTGCTGGTTATTCTCGCGGGAACGATTTTACCACGAATCGTCGAGATTTTCGGAGGCACGAAGATTGCCCTGGACCGCAGCTTTTTCGACAGGACCTGCGGGCCCATCTTTATAGTCCTCGTATTGCTGATGGGAATCTGCCCTTTGCTGGGCTGGGGAAAGACAGCCTGGAAATCATTTAAAAAGCATTTTCCATATACCTTTACCGCATCGCTAATAATAGCAATTATCGTATTTATTTCAGGTTCCGGCATCTGGTACGCGGCAATAGCGGTGATATGCGGCCTGCCCCTTTTTACCATTATCCTGGAGTGGTACCGGGCAGCCAGGGCTCGCAGCAGGTCCGGTAAAGGCAATATTTTCAGAGAAAGTGTTTCCCTTGTTGCCGACAATAGACCGCGATACGGCGGTTTTCTTGTCCATACAGGTGTTATTCTGATTGCTCTCGGAATAATAGCCTCATCTTTTTACCAGGTCGAGAAAACAGAAACGCTGGATATCGGGGATGTCATAGAGATAGGAGGCTACAAACTCACCTACACCGAGATTGTGCTGAAACAGGACAGCATGAAGCTGAGCGCCGTAGCTTCGGTTTCGTTAGACAGAAACGGGCATCGGCTGGGAGTAATGTCTCCGAGCTATGATTACTGGTTCGAGCGTCAGGACAGCTTTGCCGAGGCAGCGGTACGCACCACTCCAACCGAGGACCTCTTTGTTTCTGTGGTCTGGACAGGCTTTGAACCGGCGGATAAATCGGCTACTTTTCGCGTTCTCGTGAGTCCGCTGCTTGTCTGGATGTGGATTGGAGGAGGGTTTTTCATACTGGGAGGCGTAATATCCTTTTCAGCCGGAGGAAAAAAGCATCAGGGAGCGGATAATTAAAATGCTACGTTTAATCATCATAATCCCGGTTGTTTCCCTGATATTCGGATTTTCGGGAGTTGCCCAGGCTCAGGCACCCGCAGAAGGAGTGATTACCGGACAGGTTGTGAATGGTACCGAAAACGGCGGCAGCGTGGAAGGAACAGAGGTTACCCTGCTCATATATATCGACGCAACGCTGGCGGAAACAAGAGATACCACTGCTGATGACGAGGGCAGATTCCGGTTTGAGGACATCGTTATCGGCTATTCTTACATAGTCTCGGCAAAATACATGGGTGTCGATTACTACTACCCGGTTGAATTCGAGCCCGGAAATAACACGGCGTTTATCGAGGTCGGAGTCTGTGACACCACCGCCAGTGACGACAGCATAGTGATAAGCCTTTGCCATACCATAGTAACTATGGAAGAGGAAAAAATCAAGGTAACCCAGGTCTTCTGGCTCTTCAATGATAGTGACAGGACATACGTGGGTACCGATAATATACTGGTCTTCTCCCTGCCGGAAGACGCCTACAGTTTTTCCGCCCCGCAAGAACTGATGCAGGACTTCGAGCTGCTGCCGGATAATAAGGTCAGCTATCTCGTACCTTTCCCTCCGGGTGAAAGACAGCTTGTATTTGCCTACGATTTTGCCGGTGAGGACTCCGCCGACATTACCATTCCCCTCAGTATCGACTATCCTACGGATATTTTCGAGCTCATGGTTGGAGGTGAAGATATCGAAGTCTCGGTCTCGCAACTGGCACCGGCGGACCCCGTATACTCAGAAGATGGCGAACGCTTCATCCATTATCAGGGGACAAACCTTTCCCGGGGTACTGTAGTAGAACTAAACCTGCACAGCCTGTCCAAAAACAGTACTGCGCTAATAATCATAATCTGTGTTATTATCGCTATAGTTTTATCGGGTATTGTCGTATATCTGTTGAGAAGAAGTAAGGTTAGTAAGAACCGTGAACGAAAATAACGATGAAAGTATCCCGGCTATCGATGTCAGTGGCCTGACCAAATCTTTCGGGGAACGTCCTGCCTTACGTGGTATCGACTTGCAGGTAGCGCAGGGTGAACGCCTGGTGATATTCGGCCCAAACGGGGCAGGCAAAACAACCCTGGTAAAGACATTATCGACCCTCCTCAAGCCGTCATCAGGCAGGATATTCCTGGAGGGTATGGATATCCGCAGTAAACCGTCACAAATCAGGAGCCGGCTAAGTCTTGTCAGCCACCAGACATTCCTTTACGACGACCTTACCGTCTACGAAAACCTGAAATTTTACGGCAGGATGTACGATGTACCGGCTCTGAATGAGAGAATCGGCGAACTTGTAACCTGGCTGCAGGTTGAGTCACGCCTGTATGACCGGGTCGGTACGCTATCTCACGGCTTACAGCAGAGAGTAACCATTGCCCGTGCCGTTCTCCATAACCCCTCGATACTGTTTCTGGACGAACCTGAAATCGGTCTCGACCAGCAGGCAAGTCTGGCGATAGGCGATATTATGAAAGCCGACGGCAGGCGTACGGTGGTTATGACCACGCATAATCTCGAACGCGGACTGGAGCTTGGCAGAGAAATACTAATCCTTAACAAGGGCAAAGTGGTCTTTCAGGAATCAAGAGATAAGGTAGACCCAACCGACTTCCGGCAGGTCTATAACAACTGTACCGGGACGACAGGTGAATAATATAACGAAGAAAATAACCGTTATTTTCTGGAAGGACATCCTTACCGAGCTGAGGACAAAGCAGGTTATCACCTCGGTACTGGTATTCGCTATTCTGGTAATGGTGATATTCAATTTTGCCTTCGGCACCGGAGGAGAAACAGCCGAACTGGCAGCTCCGGGTATCTTATGGGTGGCGATAACCTTCGGCGGTGTACTGGGATTCAACAGGATTTTCAGCCTGGAGAAAGAGAACTCCCGTCTTGAAGGACTGATGTTGTGTCCCGTGGACCGCACCGTCCTTTACTGGGGAAAGCTGGCAGGAGGTTTCACTTTTGTCCTGGCTGTGGCGATAGTTGTCACGCCGGTATGTCTTGCCCTCTTCAACCTGCCTTTAGTGCTGCCAGAGCTTGTCCTGGTTGTAATCTTGGCGATATCGGGCTTCGCCGTGGTAGGGACACTGTTTTCAGCCATAGCAGTCAATACGCGCGCCAGGGATATTATGCTGCCTATTCTTATGCTGCCTGTGGTTATACCCGTGATTATCGCCGCGGTAAATGCCACATCAGAGATAATGGCAGGCGGTTCATGGGGTGATATTTCTATCTGGTTGCAGATAATAATCACCTTCGATTTTATTTACGCTGTAATAGCCACTCTGGTTTTTGAGTTTGTGGTCGAGGAATAGACGTACTATCTCACGGGAGAATGAAGTCTTATGAATAAAAAAAACATCCTGAGGGATTACCTCCTGGCGGGGCTTGGCATTGGCTTGATGATAGCTGCGCTCTACATGGTATTCATGTATGTACCTACCGATAAACACACCGGCATAGTTCAGCGTATCTTCTATTTTCACGTTCCTGTAGCCTGGGTGGCCTTCCTGGCTTTTTTCATTACTTTCATTTACAGTATCCTCTACCTCTGGAAGAGGAACATGAAGCTGGACGCCATCGCATCCGCCTCGGCGGAAATCGGCGTTATTTTCACGACACTGGTACTGATTACCGGTCCTATATGGGCAAAACCCATCTGGGGTATATGGTGGACATGGGATGCACGCCTGACCACCTCACTGGTACTCTGGGTGATTTATATCGCCTACCTGCTGGTACGCAGCTTTACTGGTGAACCGGGCAGGAGTGCCAGGTACAGCGCGGTGGTGGGTATTATAGGTTTTATCGACGTCCCCATTGTTTTCCTGACGGTGAATCTCTGGCGTACCCAGCATCCGACCGCGATAATCTTTGAAGGCGGCCTCACGACGCCGATGCTCATTACCCTGATGGTATGTATCGCCGCATTCACGGTCTTATATATAATCCTGACCATTCAGGATGCCAGATTGAAGAATATGGAGTCAGAGGTCAGGCGTCTAAACAACAGGCTGGTATAAAAGGAGGAAATTGATTATGGAGAATCTGGGTTACCTTTTCGCTGCATATACGCTCATCTGGGTGGCTATCTTCGGCTATATACTGTTCATACACATAAAGCAGAGGAAGCTGCAGCAGCAAATAGAGCTGCTACAAAAGGCCACTGAAAAACCGGAATCAGCGAACGATTAATATTATAAAGAAATAAAGGAGAGACGGAAAATGACAACGTTGAAGGAATTCAATGCCTGCGGCGAAGACCTTGAGAAATATATGGTGCTGAGAACAGCTCCTCTAGCAGTAAAAATGCTGCAAAAGGAAGCCGATATCCCCGAAGGAGCCTTGAGGCCGAAGAAAGACCGTGATTACCACCTCGCTCAATGTCAGGCGTTCTCTATGTCACGAAGACAGGGAGCGACAGTGGCTATGTTGAAAGAAGACAACTGGTGCTGGGGCTCCTTATTTGCCTACGGGCTGGTGGAGCCGGGTATTGCCGATAACTACCCGGAACTCCAGAACGACATACACAACATCCCTATGCTGGAGTACGGGAAATATATAGGGGTAGTCTCCGCTCCGCTGAGTACGGCAAATTTCGAACCTGATATAGTCATGGTCTATTCCAATACCGCTCAGTTAAGACATATGCTATACGCCTTGAGCTTCAAAGGTGAAGGCCTAGTAACTTCGCCTCTGTATCCGGTTGCTTCCTGCGCTTTCGCTGTTGTGCCGTCACTCTCAGGACAGTACTACGTCACCCTGCCCGACCCCGGCGAATACGGACGGGCGCTAGCCGGAGAGGATGAGATTATCTTCTCCCTTCCGGGAGAGAAAACGGAAGGGCTGGTATCACAGCTAAAAGCACTTGAGGACAGGAAAGTGGGGTATAAATATAATGCTTTCCTGGAGATAAGGCCTGATTTCGCCCGTCCCGAGTTCTACAAAAAGTTATACCGGGAATGCGGGCTGGACGCCGACGATACGCTAACGTGGCCTTAGATGGTTACCCGGGTGGCAGGATAATAATAGTACCAGGAATTCAGGATACTAGAGATTCTTAACTCGCCTGAGGCGGGTTCAGAATGACAGGTATGTAGAGACTACGTTATGAATATCTGCCGTATTCTTGAGTGAACTCAATCATAGCCTTGAGGTTTTCCGGCTTCACGTGGTCGGTGGAGCTTCTGGTCGACAGCATATAACCGCCGCCCTTACCGACCACGTCGATTAATTTTTTACAGTGGTCTTTCACGTCCTGCACCGTTCCCGTCTGTAACAGCGTAGACGGAACATTGCCCTCGATACAGACATGGTCTTTAAGAATCTCCTTGGCTCTGAAGATATCCGTCGTATCTAGCCTGGCAAGCATCTTGCCTTTCGGAAAATCAAGCAGGTACTCCATCCGCGAGTCACAGTTCCCTTCGAAAAAGATACAGGGTGTCCCGCCACGCTCGATTAAGTTATGAACGAGCTTTCTGAAAGTCGGCCAGTAGAACCTGTCCCACTGCTTTTTCGAGATAAAGTTGTCCGAGCCCCGTGTTACCGTCATGAACAATCTGATGTAGCCGGACTCGTTCGGCGGCGGCAGCGGTCTTTCCAGAGACCGATTCAGAATAAACTCGCACAGCTCGACAAGCTTATCCGGCTGGCGGTGCATGTCGAGCATGGTACCTTCCATGCCCCGCAGCGAAAAGGATACAAGATCGTACGGCGGCATGGCACCGCCATGAATATACTGCGGGAAGCCCATATCCAGTATCATTTTGGTGAATTTTGCCTGCCTGGACTGCCACTTCCTCATTTCGCGTCCGGCTTTCTGCAAAGCCCGGATAGTCTCAGCCAGTTTTGGCTCTGTCAAAGCGAAAGCCAGCATCTGTATTCCCATCGGTCCGGAACCGAGGTCGGATAGCTTCGGCAGTTCCGCCAGTCCTCCCGAGACCTCGCAGGCGCGGGACATGAACACCCGCAACATGTAGTCCGACGTATCGTGCATATACAGGTCGTATTCATCGGCCCGCATGTTTTCGACTTCAATTGACTGGTGTCCCATGTTGGGGTCAACACCATATCCAGGCCATCGCATATTTTTCGGACCGAGCATCTCCAGAGCCTTTCCCGGAGTGAAAGGCTCTGGGAATACCGTATCCGCTGGGAAATCCTGTAAAGTCCGCTTATAGGCTTTGTACCAGGCGTTATAGTCGTAGTAAGCGGCGGAATAGGGTACGCCGGTATATCTGCCAGCGAAATAACCGATAGGTAACATAATCGGAACCCTGTCCGGTATCCTGAGTTGAATGGCGTCCATTACCCTTTTTTCACGTTCTTTACGCAGCTGGCTTGCCGGTTTGTTTGCATCAGGATTTATACTCATATTTTCCTTTACCTTTCTTAATTTAGTAAGCCCGAGAAAAGGTGTGTATCAGGTAATTTACGTACGGTCTATTATAAGTTATTGACACTGTTGTGTACCAGTATTAAACTTTAGCACAATCGCGCTAAAAAGAAGGAGAATATAAAAATGGCTGAACTAAAATACGAGAAATACATTATAAAAGACGTCGTCAAAGAAAACAGATGGGGAGGCGAAGGAATCGGGCTGGGTGGGGTACCGGATGGTATCGTGCCGCCGATAGCTAAAATGAACCTGGGCATATCCGTGATTAGAACACCCTACATGTTCCACGAGCCTACTCACAAGCACATATTTACGGAATACTTTTTCTTCCTCGGCTCGAACCCGATGGATATGAACGAGTTCGACGCCGATGTGGAGTATTATTTCGGAGCGGAAAAGGAGAAACACGTGATTTCCAGCCCCACTATTGTCGTCGCCACCCCGGGAGTATACCACTGCCCGCTAAACTACGCGAGAGTCGGCAAGCCGTTTTATTGCCTTGAGGCTTTTATGACCTCCGAGTACGGAGGGATAGACCTGGGAGAAGACCTCACAGAAATAAGAGTGGAGGAACCTGACTACAACAGGTATTTCACAAAAGGCATTATAAGAGCAAACAAATGGGGAGGAGAAGGGACAGGACTGGGACAGGTCCCCGAGCATCTTATCCCGGCGGGCGCCAGGATAAATCTGGGAATATCCGTGATTAGAAAACCGTACATGTTCCACGAACCGACCCATAAGCACAATTTCACCGAATTCTTTTTCTTCTTCGGCTCGAACCCGATGGATATGAACGAGTTCGACGCCGAGGTGGAGTTCTCATTCGGGAAGGAGCGTGAAAAACACGTGATTTCCAGACCGTCGATAGTTGTCATACCCCCGGGGGTTTACCATTGCCCGTTGAACTACGCGAAGGTCGGTAAGCCGTTTTACTGCCTGGAAGCCTTTATGACCTCGAAATACTCGGGCACGGACCTCGAACCAAACCCATTATAGGCATCACAAAGAGAAATCCCCCGTGAACCGGATATCGGTTCCGGGGGATTTTAGCTTGAAAAATTGGCAGCCCAAACGCGATTCGCACCTGTGATCTACGCCTGAAGAGGGCAGTGCCCTGACTTAACGTAATCCGCCGGAGATATAATCATCCAGGAGTTTAATCCGGGTATTGGCATGTTCAAGCCTTATACCCATCAGGTCCCGCATCGAAATCATTCCAACGACTCTGTTATTATCGATAATGGGAAGGTGTCTTATCCTCTTTTGTTTCATAGCATTTATAGCATAATCAACGTCGTCATCCAGCGTGCCGACGATCATATTTTCCGACATGATATCCCGAACCTTTATATCCGAAAGTACCTTCTTATCAAAACATTTCCGTACAATATCTCTTTCAGTTATGATACCTTCCGGTTCACCTTTGTCATTGCAGACCGGAAGTGAACCTCTATCGTACTCGTTCATTTTCATAATTGCCGAGGATACGGTTTCGTCCGGGCTTGCTGTGATATATACCTGGTATTTAAATTCCTTTGAATTCAGCAGATCTCCCAATTTCACATTTCTCTCCTTTCCTGGTCAGATGTGGACAGGTTCCCTGTATCGTTAACCGAATACACGCAAGGACAATACTCCTGTCTATATCTTTACCGTACGAGTATAAATCAGTAAACCGCTGTTCTGAAAACCCACCTCATTGAAAAACGTACTTAATTCCCAGTCTTTCTCTCCGACTACCGTACGTATTGTATCGACTCCCTTCTCACTGCACCGCTGAGCGACTGCATCGACCAGTTCCCTGGCTATACCCTTCCTCTGCAGATCCGGGTCGACTATTATCATATGGATAAAACCTACCTGCTGAACCGGGATACCAACGTATGCTAAACGTCCCCAGACAAAACCGACGACTTTCCCGTTTAGTTCATACATAAAACTGAGATCTAACTCACTTCCCAGTCCGGTTGAGGCTATCTGTTCATGAGTCAGGGCATTCCCTTCCGTTAAGTGCTGGCTGCGCTTTGTATATGCCGACCTTGTCGCCTGCAGTTTATTGTATACGGCAACTACATCGTCAATGCACTCATCCGTCATCGGAATTATTCTGGTTACATCTTCTCTCGCTGAAGCCATCGTAATCGCCTATGAAATTACTACCGTCGATTGGATATGTTAGATTCGGAGTATAGCCCGTATATGAGTATTTGTCAATAAAATACGGAAAGACTATACAGAAAGGAACAAATATCACGCAAAATAATCCGGAGAATATCTGCAGTCAAATCCTTAAAAACAAATCGCCTGTTCCTAAAATTCAGTTTTGGAACAGACGGCTATTCTATCTGTGGTAGCGGGGGTTGGATTCGAACCAACGACCTCCGGGTTATGAGCCCGACGAGCTTCCACTGCTCTACCCCGCGTCACTGTTTGAGTATAACCTCTGCCACCTGAGGTGTCAAGAAAACGCCGTGAAGGGTTGACAAACAGGCTCGGAGTAAGTAGTATTACTCAAGACAAAGTTAATTATGATAGACAGCAAAGTGAAAATACTCCTCGTCTACCCCCAGTATCCGGACACTTTCTGGAGTTTCAAGCACGCTTTAAGGTTCATTTCAAAGAAAGCAGCACTTCCTCCTCTGGGTTTGTTAACCGTAGCCGCCATGCTTCCCGCCGAGTGGGAGAAAAAACTGGTAGACATGAATGTCACTCCCCTTACCGATGAAGATATCAAATGGGCTGATTACGTGTTCATCAGCGCCATGGTCGTACAGAGAGATTCGGTAAAAGAAGTAATATCGAGTTGTAACAGGCTCAATACGAAAACGGTTGCCGGCGGTCCCCTCTTCACCACCGGATACGATGAGTTCGAAGGAGTAGACCACTTCGTTCTCGGTGAAGCTGAAGTCACTCTCTCCCCGTTCCTTGAAGACCTCGCCAGAGGGAAAGCCAGACACCTCTACGAAAGTGACGAACGACCCGAAATCGATAATACTCCCGTGCCTCTATGGCCTCTTATCAATATGAATCAGTACTCATCGATGAGTATCCAGTATTCGCGCGGCTGTCCGTTCGACTGTGAATTCTGTGATATCGTTTTACTTAACGGGCATAAACCACGGACTAAAAACAAAGAGCAGATGATAGCGGAGCTGGAAGCCCTGTACCACCACGATTGGCGGGGCGGCGTATTCATCGTAGACGATAACTTTATCGGCAATAAGAAGAAGCTGAAAGCAGAAACCCTGCCGGTGATAATAGAGTGGTCAAGAGAGAAGAAATACCCGTTCTCTTACTTCACGGAAGTATCCATAAACCTCGCCGATGATGAAGGCCTGATGCAACTTATGGCGGATGCGGGGTTCGACCGGTTATTTGTCGGTATCGAGACGCCGAATGAAGAAAGCCTCCTTGAATGCAATAAGCTGCCTAACAAGGGCCGTGATTTAACAGCAGCGGTGAAAATACTCCAGAATCACGGCTTTGAAGTGCAGGGCGGGTTTATCGTAGGTTTTGACAGCGACCCCGTATCAATCTTCAAGAGCCAGATTAATTTCATCCAGAATAGCGGCATCGTTACAGCAATGGTCGGCTTACTCAATGCTCCCCGCGGGACAAGGCTCTATCACCGCCTGAAGAAGGAAGACCGGCTACTCACGGACATGTCCGGCGACAATACCGACTATTCTATTAACTTCATTCCCAAGATGAATTACGAAACCCTTATCAGCGGATACAGGAATATTCTCAATACCATATATTCTCCCCGGCAATATTACGAGCGTATAAGCACATTCCTTAAAGAATACCAACCCCCCAAGGTAAATAGAGTCCCTCAACTACAGTTCAAGCACATAAAAGGATTCGTAATGTCCATCTGGGTCCTCGGTTTCAAGGAAAAAGGGAGAAGGTATTACTGGAAACTCTTAATCTCAACGCTATTTAAACATCCACGTGCTTTCCCTCTTTCGGTAAGTCTGTCTGTCTTCGGGTTCCACTTCCGGAAAGTCACGGAAAGAATCAGCAGCACCCGTATCGAAGATATCGCATCTTCAGCCTAGAAGGACAGCCAGAGGAATGAAAAACCCCACCTTTTCATCACAAACGGGACATTTTTCGTTATTTTTCAGGGAAAATCATAAATTTTGCCCCTAATTGCCGAGAAAAAGTGCAAAATTTTGTTTGTTATGTTAAAATACATATGTTAATAAAGTCTATAACTACCCGTAAACTGGAAATCAACTGTTAGTGAGGAGTTGTGGTGAAAGAAGACATTAAACGTTTTTTAATTTACCTGTCCGTGGAGAAGGGTTTTTCAGAAAACACCCTGGCTGCCTACCATAATGACCTTTCTCAATTAGCCGCCTTTATTGAAGAGGAGGCAGCCAAAAAGGGCACCCCACCGACCTGGACCGCATTTAACCGGCAGGGTATGCTGAGCTACCAGCTTAACCTCAAGGAAAGGAATTACGCTGCTACTACCCTGGCGCGTAAAGTAGCCGCCGCCAAGTCTTTCTTTAAATTCATGGTAGCCGAAGGCATTATCAAAGAAAACCCGACGCAAAACGTGTCTTCTCCAAACGTAGGCAGGCTGCTGCCAAAGCCGATATCAATCACCCAGGTACGTAAACTCCTGGACCAACCCGCCAAACAGTCCACCCCGGAAGCTAAAAGAGACAGGGCAATGCTGGAGTTGTTATATGCCAGCGGAATGAGAGTCAGCGAGCTTATATCTCTTAACCTCGACGATATCGATGTAGAAGGCGGATTTGTACGTTGCTTCGGTAAAGGCAACAAAGAGCGTATGATTCCCATCTACAGACAGGCAGCCGTGGTGGTGGACGAGTATATCAGGGAAGCCCGTCCACAGATAGTACGCAGGAGCGAGGAAAAAGCGCTATTCCTTAACCGGCGCGGAGAAAGGCTGACCCGCCAGGGCTTCTGGCAGATACTGAAAGGCTACGCCAAAGCTGCAGGACTGGATAAAGAGGTTACGCCGCATACACTGAGGCACAGCTTTGCCACCCACATGCTGAGCGGCGGCGCTGACCTGAGGTCGGTACAGGAACTGCTGGGACACGCCAATATCTCCACCACCCAGGTCTACACACACCTTACTTCCGAACATGTCCGGCGTACCTATGAAAAATCTCATCCCAGGGCCAAGTAGTCAATCAGGTTCAGGGTAAAGGTAATAATCAATGAATTTACAGGGGGTGCAAAATGCCTGCTAAGTCACGGCGTAAAAGAGGAAAAACTTTACCTCCGAGCAAGAAAAATAAAGTCAGGGCAAGCACCCCGACTGTAGTAATGCAGGAGCAGGTAACCACCCGGGCTCCCGAACCCGTTTCTCCACCAGAAGTGCCTGCCTCCCCTGAAAGAAAACCAGCCCAGACAGCAAGACCTGAGACAGCCCGGTATCCCCACATAGCCGCCGAGTTATGGAATATCGGTATTCTGGCAGTGATAATGCTGGCTATTCTCGCCGTGCTGGCTTCCGTCTTATCATAGCCCTGTACGGGTTTTCATACCGATTATGGACTTTGAATCAGCGAGAGCAATACTGGTCAAACACCTCGGCAATGAAATCAGAAACAAGCAGGTGCTTGAAGCGATGTCCCGTGTGCCGCGTGAATACTTTGTTTCTCCGGCCGAAAAGCACCTGGCATACGAAGACAGACCTTTGCCTATCGGGCTGAACCAGACTATTTCGCAGCCTCTCATCGTCGGTCTTATGACCGAAGCACTGGAGCTGACTGGTAATGAAAAGGTTCTGGAAATCGGGACGGGAAGCGGTTATCAGGCAGCTATTCTCGCAGAGCTTGCCGACTCGGTAACAACAGTAGAACGGCTCCCGGAACTCGCTGAAACGGCAAAGGGAGTATTGGACAACCTGGGATATACCAATGTTATTATACATATCGCCGGGGAAACCCTGGGATGGCCTGAAGACGCACCATATGACGCTATATTAGTTACCGCCGCTGCTCCGGGAATACCTCCGGAGCTTGTAGCCCAGTTAAAAATAGGCGGCAAGCTGGTAATTCCCGTGGGCTCCCGTTATACGCAGGAGCTGTATAAGATTACCAGGCAGGGTAAGAAAAACAGGATACAGAACCTGGGCGGCTGCCGCTTTGTCTCGCTTATCGGCAAAGGCGCCTGGGAAGAAGAGTAAGACTTACATTTATGTATGGAGGGATAAAATGGAGGTTACCGAAGCCATCAAGAAACGGAGAAGTATCAGAAAACTGAAATCCGACCCTATCGACGATGAGACAGTAACAAAAGTCCTCGAGGCTGCGCGGTGGGCACCTTCCTGGGCTAACACTCAATGCGTACGGTTTACAGTGGTCCGCGATAAAGACATTAAGAGACAACTGGCTGACACGATAATCCCGTTCGTGAGACCCGGCGGCGGTTCGGCTCCCAGTCCTGCTGCCGAGGCTGTTGACAACGCTCCAGTACTCATAGTTATCTGTGCTGAACTCAACAGGTCAGGCTGTATGCCCGGGGGTGAAGCCGTCACCGATAAAGGCGGATACTGGTTTATGTTCGATGCCGCCCTGGCAACGCAAAACCTGGTACTGGAAGCGTATAACCTGGGACTCGGAACGGTGATAATCGGCCTTTTCGATGCTCTGAAGGCGGGTGAGATTCTGGAGGTACCTGAAGGTTACTGCGTGGTAGTAATGACCCCTCTGGGTTATCCCGACCAGGAACCGACTACCGTGCCGAGAAAAGAACTATCCGAGATTGTCTTCCATGATAAATTCGGCGGGTAAATGAGCTATAAACGATGGCTTCTCATCGCTATTGTATTGTATGGTATCGGGCTTTTACTGGGGATTTTACTCCCTGTTGAAAATACCGCTCCCGTTGCCGCTGAGGTGATAGCTATCGAGGAAATGGCCGGGTTGCTATCATCCCTTTCTCCCCTGGCTATCTGCATCTTCATTTTCCTTAAGAATGTCATTGCCTTACTTATTAGTTTTATCCTCAGTCCTTTTTTCTGTATCGTACCTGTCCTGGCGCTTATTCTTAACGGTGGGGTAATAGGTCTGGTATCTATTCTGGTAATAGGCGAAGAATCAATCGGTTTCCTTTTAGCCGCGCTTCTCCCCCACGGAATCATTGAACTACCGGCTTTTTTTATGGGTCAGGCGGTCGCTCTCAGCTTCGGTACATCCGTCACACTTGCCATTTTCAGCAAAGAGAAGAGAAAGCTGGTCCTTCCTAATCTTAAACAGAACTCGAAATACCTGCTGATATCTCTGGCTCTACTAATACCCGCAGCCATCATCGAGACCTATGTTACCCCCCTGTTTTTACAATGAGACAAATGAAAAAAGCGAAGTAACTAACACCTGCATACTTATTGCTCAATCTTGGTTGTTTTCAACCCTGCGAAAGCAGGGGTCTATTGCATCGATGAGATAGATTCCCACCCGCCACGGTGGGCGGGAATGACATTGTTTTTTTACCAACCAAGATTAAGTAGAACCCCTGCATACCTTTACTTGCTGTGACCACGAACACCGATTATAATAAGAATGATAAATAATAAATGAGCAGGTGAATAGATGAACCAATACGGACTTGATAATATTCGCAACCTTGTTTTTCTGTCTCATAACGGCGCCGGCAAAACATCATTATCTGAAGCCGCCCTGTTTAATTCCGGAGCTATAACCCGGTTGGGCAAGGCCGATGACGGAACGACCACCTCCGATTACGACCCTGCCGAAGAAAAGCACCATATAAGCATCAATCTCTCGGTACTACCCTGCCTGTGGAAGGACAATAAAATCAATATCCTGGATACCCCCGGCTATTCCGACTTTGTTGCCGAGGTCAAGGCAGGGCTAAGGGTCAGCGAAGGCGCGGTAATTGCCGTTTGTGCGGCATCGGGTGTCGAGGTCGGAACAGAGCAGGCATGGGCATACTGCGAGGAAGCCAATCTGCCAAGGCTAATTTTCGTCAACAAGATGGACCGTGAAAACGCAGATTTTTACCGGACAGTAGAAGACCTCCAGGCCAGGTGCGGTTCGAAATGCGTACCGGTCCAACTGCCTATAGGTGCCCAGAACGATTTCCAGGGAGTGGTAGAACTGCTGACAATGAAGAGCTATACCGGCACCAAAGCGGAAGAAGGTGAAATTCCGTCAGCCATGCAGAACCAGGTGGATTCTTTCCGGGAAAAGCTGATTGAGGCTGCCGCCGAGTTCGATGACACCCTGCTGGAGAAGTACCTTGGCGGAGAAGAACTCAGCATAGAAGAACTGGTCAGCGGCTTACGGCAAAGCGTAATAAACGGCAAGGTGGTGCCGGTACTGGTCGGCTCCGCCCTGAAGAATATTGGAGTTGGGCTGCTACTGGACGCTATTAACAGCTACCTGCCGTCGCCGGGAGAGCGTGACTTCGCCATTCTCGGAAACTCGGGCGAGGAAGAAATGATAAAACCGAGTAAAGACGCTCCGTTAGCCGCACTGGTGTTCAAGACTACGGCAGACCCGTATGTAGGCAAGCTTACTTATTTCCGGGTCTATAACGGCATTATCAACAGCAACTCCCAGGTATGGAACTCGAAAGAAGGCGAGGCAGAACGTATCGGCCAGTTATTCACCCTGAGGGGTAAAAACCAGGAGCAGGTCGCCCAGATAGCCGCCGGTGATATCGGAGGGGTTGCCAAGCTGAGCATTACCAGCACGGGTGATACCCTGTGTAATCAGGACAAGCCTGTAAAATTACCCGCCATATCCTTCCCCGAGCCGGTCTTCAGCGAAGCGGTTTATCCCAAGACAAAGGCGGACCTGGACAAGCTTGGCTCGGCTCTCAGCAGGCTGGCCGAAGAAGAACCGACCCTCCTTGTACGGAGGGACACGGATACCGGCGAAACTATCCTATCGGGCCTCGGTGAAACACAGCTCGAAGTCGCTGCCGAGGAAATGCAGCGTAAATTCGGCGTGAGTATCAATCTGGAGATTCCGAAGGTCCCCTATCGGGAGACCATAACAGCCTCGACGCAGGCGGAATACAAGCACAAAAAACAGACCGGGGGTCACGGGCAGTACGGACATGTCATGCTGGAACTGGAGCCTTTACCCAGCGGCAGCGGCAGTAAGTTCGTCGACAAGGTAGTTGGCGGTCGTATACCGAAGAACTATATACCAGCCGTGGAGAAAGGCGTGAACGAGGCGCTCGGTGAAGGAGTGCTGGCACGTTACCCTGCCACAGATATACGAGTGACCGTCTATGACGGCAGCTTTCACCCGGTAGATTCGTCGGAGATTTGCTTTAAAATCGCGGGGTCGGGAGCATTTAAGAAAGGTATGTCACAGGCGCGGCCTATATTGCTGGAACCGATAGTGAATATATCCGTAACCGTCCCGGAGGACTATACCGGCGATATCATAGGCGACCTCAACACAAAACGCGCCCAGTTACAGGGGATGAATCCCTCTAACGGGTTGAACGTTATCCAGGCACAGGTACCGCTGGCAGAAGTCCTGCGATACGCTATAGACCTGAAATCCATAACACAGGGCAAAGGCAGCTTTACCATGGAATTCAGTCATTATGAGTCTGTCCCCCAGATAAACTCCCAGAAAGTAATCGCCGAGAGACAGACTGAAAAGGCATAGAATTACAAACAACAATAAGCATAAAAGAGCGAGGGGTGTAAGCCCCTCGCTCTTTTATTATAGTTATATATTCGGTAACACCTTTATCAGGACACCAGTTCCTTGATCTTATCTTTGAAAGCAGGAAAGATTTTTTTCCAGTCACCGACAATGCCATAGTGTGCCATCTTGAAGATATTTGCTTCAGAGTCTTTATTGATAGCCACAATCGTCTTGGCGCCGGAACAACCCGCCATGTGCTGGCTGGCACCCGACACGCCCACCGCAATATAAAGATCGGGAGTGACAATCTTGCCGGTAAGCCCTACTTGTGCCTTGTCCGGCATCCAGCCGTTATCACAGGCAGGACGGGTGGCGCCTGTCGCACCTTTCAGCAGCTTTGCCAGTTCCTCAAGTTCCTTGAAACCTTCGTCACCACCTATACCCCTGCCGCCGGTAACAATCACGGCAGCATCTTCCAGCTTAACCCCCTCCATTTCCTCTTTAACTTTTTCAAGTACCTTTGCTTTTATTACCGAAGGGTCAAGTCCGGCTTCTATATTGATAACTTCACCTTTTCTGGAACCGTCTTTCTCCAGTGGAGACATCGATTTAGCCCTGACCGTGGCTATCTGAGGGTCGGTTTCCATGACATATACAGCCTGGGCGTTTCCCCCGTAAACGGGCTTGGTCTGGAGGAGCCGCTTCGAATCAGGGTCAATTTCGAGTCCGACACAGTCGAGAGTAGCCGCAGTCTCCAGTCTGAAAGCCAGCCGGGGCGCGATATCACTACCCATGGATGTCTGCCCGAGCAGGATAATGGCGGGATTTACTTCTTTAGCCACTTTTTCCGCTACCGCCACATAGGAATCCGCCTGGTAGTCCGCAAGCATCTGGTCTTCGACTACATATACCTTTTCGGCTCCGTAAGCAATAGTTTCCTGGGCTAATCCACTGACTCCACTACCTATCATCACAGCGTTCAGCTCCTGTCCCAGCTCGTCAGCCAGCTTTCTTCCGCATCCCAGAAGCTCGGTCGTAATAGAACTCAGATTGCCCTCGGCAATCTCCCCGAATATCATAACACCTTTATTATCAGCCATATTATTTTCTCCTTACTAAAAGCTGCCGGAGCAGCATATATTCTTTTATATTACGCCGGATTCCCTGAGCTTCAGGGCAAGTTTTTCAGCCGCTTCTTCCGGACTTTCTCCTTCTATATACTCACATTCACCTTCACGAACCGGTTGAAACAGCTTGAGGAGTCTGGTGTGTCTGCCGGAAGCTCCAAGCTGGGCGGAATCGGCACCTATATCTTCAGGTTTCCAGACAATCGGCTCTTTTTTCTTGGCTGCCATAATCCCTTTAATCGTGGGGTATCTCGCTTCGCCAAGCTCGTTACTCACCGTCACCAGGGCGGGAAGAGAGACCTCGACAACATCATAGCCATCCGAAGTAACCCTTTCCACCGTGGCTTTACCATCGGTTACATCTATCTTCCTGGTTAAAGTCACGGCAGGCAGTCCCAGTATCTCGGCTATACCCGAGCCTATCTGACCGCTATCCCAGTCGGCAGCCTGCCTTCCGCAGAAGATAATATCGTATTCTCCTATCTTCTTGATAGCCATCGCCAGGGCATAGGCAACAGACCAGGTATCACCTTCGTCATAAGCTTCGTCTTCCAGCAGCACAAGCTCATCAGCTCCCATAGAAAGCGGTTTCTTCACCACGTCACGGAGCAGGTTATTACCCAGCGATATAACCGTGATTGTCCCTCCCTGTTCATCTTTAATCCTTAACGCCGCTTCCAGCGCGTTCTCGTCAAAGGGGCTGATTACCGGCGGGACGCCCTGTGGTGGTATCACCTTATTGGCGGTGGTATCGACTTTGAAACTCGCCGGTGGCGCTTCCGGGTCTACTACCTGCTTACAGCATACAATCATGTTCATATCGGACAAACTCCTCCTGACTCGATAATTTTTTAGAATGGGGGGAACACCCAAGTGATTAATTTACACGATACAGCCTTATGCGTCAAGACGGCCGCGAATTACTATAAGGTAAAGACATACTGACCACGCGGTCTATACCGGCAAGGTCAGGGGTGAGTTCAATATCGGCAGCAGGGAATATTTCATTTAAGTACGTGGTTACCGTTTCCCCCTGTCCCTGTCCGACTTCAAGAAGCAGATTGCTTCCAGGTTTTAGCCTGCCGGTTGCCTGCCGTGATAATCGCCGTATCATATCAAGTCCGTCCGCGCCACCGTTCAGAGCCAGTGCAGGCTCGAAACCCAGCGTGTTCACCTCCGCCAGCTCCGGTTCCCTGACATAGGGAAGGTTGGCTACGATAAGGTCGACAGACTCAGGTAAGGGCTCTAACATATCTCCTTCAAGGAGCGTTACTCTGTCCGATACTCCGTGCTTTCGGCAGTTATATGAGGCGACATCAAGGGCGGCGGCTGATATATCGACAGCATAAACCCTGGTCCGGGGCAGGTTTAGAGCCAGGCTTATAGCGATAGCTCCGCAGCCTGTACCGACATCGACCAGACTACTCGGAGGCTGCTTTCCCGCCAGCTCAAGGGCTTTCTCCACCAGCAACTCGCTCTCCGGCCTGGGAATCAGTACCGAGGAATCCACATAGAAATCAAGCCCGTAAAACTCCCTGTTTCCGGTAATATAAGCAGTGGGCTCACGGTTGAGTCGCCATAGAACGAGGTTCCAGAACTCCTCACGCTGGTCGGGACTCATTTCGCGGTCTATATCCAGATATAACCGGACACGGTCTATCCGGAGAGCATGTCTTAAAAGTAACTCGGATTCCAGAGATGGGTTTTCTATGTTATCGGCGGAAAGGGCAGCTCTTGCCTGGCTCAATGCCTGTTTCAGGGTCACGCCAGTTGCTCCTGTAACTGTCTTGCCCGGTCATCCGTCGCCAGAGCGTCGATAAGCTCATCCAGTTCACCCGCCAGTATACGGTCGAGATTATGAAGATTCAGACCGATACGGTGGTCGGTAACGCGGTCCTGAGGAAAATTATAGGTGCGTATCTTTTCGGAGCGGTCTCCTGTGCCGAGCTGGGAGCGGCGCTGCTTGCCCATTTCTTCTTCCTGCTTGCGTTTCTCGATATCGAGGATACGGGCACGGAGGACCGCCAGCGCTTTTGTCTTGTTTCTTAACTGTGAACGCTCATCCTGGCAAACGGTTACTATACCGGTAGGTATATGGGTAATCCGCACGGCGGTAGCCACCTTGTTCACATTCTGTCCTCCGGCACCGCCGCTGTGGAATATATCTATTCTCAGGTCATCGTTATTGATACCCACTTCCACCTCGTCAGCCTCCGGAAGCACGGCGACCGTCGCTGTGGAGGTATGAATCCTACCCGAAGACTCGGTGACAGGTACTCTCTGGACCCGGTGAACGCCTCTTTCGTATTTAAGGCGGCTAAAAGCTCCCCTGCCTTTGATTTCAAAGACGACTTCCTTAAACCCACCGATACCACTCTCATTGGTATTGATTATCTCAACGTTCCAGCGTTTTTCCTGGGCGTACCGGCTGTACATGCGGAAGAGGTCGGCGGCAAAAAGGCCCGCCTCATCACCCCCGGCACCAGCCCGGATCTCCATGATAATGTCCTTTTCATCGTTCTCGTTCCTGGGTATGAGAGCGACTTTCAACTCCTCAAGCAGTTTTTCAAGACGTGATTCCAGGTTTTCTATCTCCTGTTTAACAAGGGCTTTCATTTCCTCGTCCGGTCTGTCATCCAGCATTCCCCTTGTCTCCTCCAGAGACTTTGAAACGGCTTCGTACTGCCGGTACCTGTTTACCACATCTTCTATACCCGCCCTTTCCTGCGCCAGTTTACGCAACCGGTCCGGGTCCGAGGTTGTCTCAGGACTGACAATCTGCTCTTCTATCTCGCGGTATCTTTTATCCGCCTGCTCCAGCTTTTCCCACATAGTAAATGTTATCTCAGGCTAATAATTAACCTGAGGCTTTCTTTAGCTCCTCATATGCCCTTTTCACTTCTTCGACGGAGCCTTCATCTTCAAGCGTGGTAAGGTCGCCGACACTCTGTCCCGAGGCTACCGCTTTGAGGACACGGCGCATAATTTTACCGCTTCTCGTCTTGGGCATGGAATCCACGAAGTAGATTTCATCGGGAGCGGCAATAGGCCCGATAGTAGTCCTCAGGTGCCTGGCTATCTCTTTCTTCAGGTCGTCCGAAGGTTTTTCTCCTTCTTTCAGGGTAATAAAGAGTACCAGGGCATCGCCCTTTATCTCATCCGGTCTGCTGGCTACGGCGACCTCAGTCACGGCGGGATGTGATATAACCGCATCCTCCAGTTCAGCCGTGCCGATTCTGTGACCGGCAATCTTGAGCACTTCATCTGCTCTGCCTAGCAGCCAGAAATAGCCGTCTTCATCCTTCATGGCGAAGTCTCCGGCATAATACGACCCGGGGAAGCGTGTCCAGTACGCCTCCTTGTAGCGTTCCGGAGCGCCGTATATATCCAGCAGCAGTCCAGGCCAGGGTTTCCTGATGATAAGCAAGCCCGTCTTACCCGCCGGTAGTTCGTTACCATCGGCATCGACTATCGCCGCATCAACGCCGGGGAGAGGGAAAGTCGCCGAGCCGGGTTTCAGCGGTACCGCTTCTATTCCGGGAGTAGGAGAAATCATAATGCCACCTGTCTCCGTCTGCCACCAGGTATCGACGATAGGACACCTCTCTTTGCCGATATGTTTGTAATACCATTCCCACGCTTCAGGGTTTATCGGTTCTCCGACACTCCCGAGCAGCTCAAGTGTTGAAAGGTCGTATCCTTCCAGCCACTCTTCGCCGGAGCGCATGAACATCCGTATTGCGGTTGGAGAGGTATAGAAGACGGTAACGCCGTATTTTTCTATTATATCCCACCACCTGTCGATTTCCGGGTAATCAGGCGCGCCTTCATAGAGCACAATGGCGGCGCCATGAGATAGCGGGGCATAGACTATGGAACTGTGACCGGTTACCCAACCGACATCGGCGGTACACCAGAAAACGGAGTCTTCTCTGATATCGAACACCCATTTATATGCCGAGTGATTGAATACCAGGTAACCGCCGGTCCCGTGGACAACACCCTTCGGCTTACCGGTAGTCCCCGAGGTATAAAGGATATACAGCGGATGAGTGGACTCCATCGGCTCCGGTTTCACATACTTATCGGCGTCAGGCAGCATATCGGAGAGCCAGACGTCTCTACCTTCCGTCCAGGGCACGTCCTCGCCCGTCCTTTTCACGACAATAACCTTCTCTATCGAAGGACAGCTCTTTACCGCTTCATCGGTTATCTCTTTCAGTTTTATCACTTTACCACGCCGGTACCCTCCGTCAGCGGTAATAATCACCTTTGCCTGCGTATCATTAACTCTATCGGCTATCGCCTGGGCGCTGAAGCCGGAAAACACCACCGTGTGGACAGCCCCTATCCTGCCGGCGGCAAGCATGAAGATGGGAAGCTCCGGAATCATCGGCATATAAAGGGCAATCTTATCTCCCTTTTTAACACCCAGATTCCTCAGTACCGAGGCAAAACGGTTAACATCACGATAAAGAGTAGAGTAGCTGATAACCCTTGTCTCACCGGTCTCGCCTTCCCAGTAGATTGCCACCTTACTTTTTCTCCATGTTTTAACGTGGCGGTCAACACACTGATAAGACGCATTGAGTCTTCCCCCGACAAACCACCTGGCATACGGAGGCTCCCATTCCAGCACCTTATCCCACGTCTCATACCAGTCGAGTTTCCTGGCTTCTTCCGACCAGAAACCCTCGGGGTCCTCCAGCGAACGCCGATGCATCTCCGTGTACCGCTTTAACGGCCACATATGCGCATCGGTCGGCAGATGACTTGATGTATTTGTATTCACTTCTTCAGACATAACACACCCTCCCACATAATTATAACACAGGCATAATTTGCCCTCAAAAGAAAGCGGAATCAGGTCTTTAACGAAATATTCCCGTTTATAGCTGTCAGGGAAACGGGTTGGCTTACGTGAGTCAGGCTTATTCCGACTCCAGGGCTGTATCCGGCTGAATCCTGCTGCCCTTTTCAAGACTACAGTTATCACCGGAATAGACTTTTTAGTACCAAATTATAAGCTTAATCAGATACTCTAGCGGATCTTACAAGCATAATTAACACTACCGTTATCGCACTCTAAGTTAATTTTTTTCTCTTCCGCTTGATAACCAGCTACTCGACTGTATTTTACCTCCACCAACATTGAAAACCATCTGGATATTATTCTCCACGCAGGTTTGATACTCCAGAATATCTGTAGGTTCTCTCCTGTCGCCGCCATTTGCAAAAATTATTTCATCATCAGGGTATTTCTTTCTAATTAGCTCCAAGGTCTTGCATACACTCATGTCAGTATCAATACTTCTTATAGTTTCATTACCATTATCATATCTTGTCCCTATTCCCCACCCTATTATCTCTTCCCTCTCATCTATATCCGGATAGAACCGTCCACCACCTTGTTTTTTCTTTTCATCGAGAAATTTATCGCTATTAAGAATGACGATTAACTTATCGCCATGCTCCTCAGCCTCTATCATCATCCTCACATGTCCCTTATGCACAGGATCAAAACCACCGGAAACAACAATAATTTTCATTCTTATCCTTCCGTAACAATATTATAATGAAACACATTTTCGTATCAGTTCACAGACTTCGGTGAAAAACGAGAGTCATCAGCGATTCAGGTTAACTGGCGGTCAGGGGTTCCAGCCTGGTAGCTCTCCCGCCGACAAGAACCAGAGCTTTCATATCCGTTCCTTTTTCCTCATTTCATTATCACTCTTAACAGGAATAAAGCTGACATGCTCCAATAACGATACCACTAAGGTACTTATATTAGTATTATCTAACAAACATACTAATATTAACAACGATAATAGAGGAAATAGTCTTGTTTTTAAACGTATTTCTCAAGCCACAACTTCAAATAGTTAAGATGGTTGAGTTGAGCCAAAGCAAATAAATACAGTGAGCTCTCGGTGCTATATTCGAAGACTCCCGTTATGTTTCAATATTTAATAGTCGTATAATCATGACCAGTGCCTGAACCCGTACTATGTCCAGTTACATAGACATTGCCTGAACCGTCTACGACAATCGCAAATGCCACATCATCGCCATTCCCCGGCCCATTGTATCTTTTCTTCCACTGCCGGACTCCGCTGCTATTGTACTTAATCGTCATGTAATCACGACCAGTGCTTGAACCTGTACTATATCCGGTTACATAGACATTACCGGAACCATCCACGGCAATCGCATATGCCCCATCCCAACCATTACCCGGCCCATTGTATCTTCTCTTCCACT
>Ga0315543_1001205_pt1 | contig 28738 bp, 26 predicted proteins | sample SalMarSW160210MG_2_FD_203098 | JGI IMG/M metagenome (GOLD analysis project Ga0315543, IMG submission 203098) | Salt marsh sediment microbial communities from the Plum Island Ecosystem LTER, Massachusetts, United States - Salt Marsh Sediment SW1601-210 ... | reverse complement strand
CCATACCATAGCCTAATGCTGCGGATTCAGGATCGATAACTATCTTTTCAGCAGGGAAAAACTTGCAGAGTTTTACATTTAGTTCCTTTAGCAAATTGATGTCCAGAGGACTTAAAGCGCTAGCATTATGTCCATGGTCTAAGAGCGCCTTGCCTACAACCTCATAGTTTTCCTTTTGAACCGGCCCTATCAGGAGATTCATACCATCGCAAGCCTCGGCAACTTTGGGCAGGACCTCGGCATCTTTCTTATCATCCCCGGAGCCATAAATAATCAGGGGAATATTTATAGCCTCGGCCACCTTTTTTGCCAGGGCTGCCGCTCCGTCCGCAGAACTATCCTTCACTGCCGGATCGGTGCTTACAAGACGGAGAAACACTGCATCTGCGCCAAGTTCCTCACATTTCTTGGCCCATTTCACTGGGTCGGCTATCACATCTTTGAAAGGCTGAATTAGGTGTTCCGGCCAATCCTGAGGTTCAATATCAAGAACTTCCAGGGCAAACTTTACGGGATTGGGATTTGATCCCTGGTCAAAAAAATGAAAGGGGAGAATGTTCTCTCCCCCAATCTTTAAGCTCTTTTTTCCCTTCCCAATAGTTACCTCTCTAACTACCCCAGTATACTCTTCAGCTGGTGCTTTATATTCCATTCTTTATCCTCCTTAGCTTTCAAGCCAGGCATCGGAGTACAAGTTCTCTCCTGTAAGAACCTTGGCTGTCTTAACATATTCAACTTCCTTTTGAGATAGGGAGGAGAGGTTTATATCCTCCCCGTCCATGGTCTTATAAATAAGCTCGACGAATTTCGGCATCTCTCCCTTGGTCAAGCTCACGAGCTCCTCATCCAAGGGGTCAGCGATGGCAGAATAAAGCCCATTCCTCCCTAGCATAACCAAAAACGTGCGGTTGAGAAGTGGCCTCAGTTCATTTGGCACCCCATTAGATATATTGGAAAGCCCCACCGTTGATTTAACTCCGGGTAAAACGTCCTCTAGTATCTTGATGAATTCCAAACAAGCTACAGCGAACCCTTGTCCCTCGCCAGCGGTGCTCACGGGAAGAATTATGGGGTCAACCCAAATGTCTTCGTTCGGAATCCCCAATTCATTAGCATACTCAACCGTGCCCATAATGCTATCTATCTTGGAATCGACATCTGGGGGCATCCCTTTATCTGTTATCACTGAAATCACCACATCGCAGTTATATTTTTGGGCCAAAGGAAGCATGTGCTCTTTGGAGTCAGTCTTCCCCGAAGCAGAGTTAAGCAAGGGCCTTTTGTGGCAAGCTTTTAGGCCTGCCTCCATAGCTACAGGATTCATAGTATCTATAGATAAAGGTAAATCGGTAACTTCCTGAACTGTGCTGACGAGCCACTGCATATTCTCTTCAGGGTCTTTTTTCATGGGGCCAACATTCAAGTCAATGTAACCGGCTCCAGCTTCAGTTTGAGCTTTAGCTAAATCCTGGATTACATTAGCATCTCTGTCCCTTATCGCTGTGGAAACTGCCTTAGCTATGACATGTATATTTTCTCCAATAATGACCATGTCGAGTACCTCCGATATATTGGTTTGGTATCCTGGACAAACCATCGCAATATAGCAAAGAAAAAGCTGTTTGTCAAAATCCTTGTTGGCCTTTATTACAATCTCGGCAGCTGTATCCGTGCCTCCTTCCCTTATCAAGGGAAGGAGGCACGGGGATAGGTTGCTAAACATCTCTAATTAACGCCAATTTCAGCGCTTTGCTATAATTTTTGTGAATATTGGAGGACAGATAGACAGCAACTTCCAGCAATTGCCTGAGAGTAAATGGCTAAAGATTACTATGGTATTCTGGGCGTACCTAGGAACGCCTCGGATGGAGAGATCAAGAAAGCTTATCGGAAGTTGGCCATGCAATATCATCCCGATCGCAATCCCGGGAAAGAGAAATGGGCTAATGAGAAATTCAAGGAGATAAACGAGGCTTACGGAATCCTTGGTGACCCTCAAAAAAGAAAGCAATACGACCAATTTGGCACTGTAGGTAATATAGGCGACATCTTCGGCAGTCCTTTCACCAGAACCACTTTTCAGGAAATGATGAAGGACTTCGGCGGGGCGGGGCTGAGATTTGATTTCCTCGACGATATATTTGGCGATTTCTTGAAGGGCAGAGGTTCTTCTTTCTCTTTTAGAAGAGGTAGGCCTGGGAGAGTGAGATTTGAAGCTTGGCCGGGGTAAGGAATCAATCTGGATGAAATATTTGGCCAGGCCCGAAAACCCCAGGAAGTTCATTATGAACTTGCAATTAGCCGAGGAGAGGCTTTGCAGGGGGCGAAGAAGATTTTAAAGAGAAAGGGGAAAAGATTGGAGGTGAAGATTCCTGCCGGGGTAAGAACGGGCAACGTGGTGAGATTGAGGAATGCTTGTCAGATAAGTGATGGCTTGCTTGGCGACATATTGATTAAAGTTATAGTTAAATAAGGCCGACCTCACACTCAATGCATTAATGTTCAGATCAGATCTTCATCCATTAAGAGTTTGATGTGCTTGTTGCTAACAGTGGTGACCTTGGAAAAGCTTTGGGCTAAACGCTCTCTCGCCCTGGTATAATCCTGAATCTCGATTTCAGCTTCTACTCCAGATAGCTCCCTCTCTATCGCATTCGTCTCTGCTGGTTCAATGTAGCGACTGGCCATATTAAGCTCGGTTCTCAGTGCCTCGAGTACCCCTTTGGTTACTTCCTTGCCTCCTTCCATCCTTTCTGCCTTCAGCGTTGCCAGTCTATCCAGGGCAGCCGATACCAAGAATAGATTGGACTTTAGCTTTTCCGAGTGGTGAAAAGCGAAATTTGCTTGCTTCTTATCCATAAATCACCTCGAGTTAGAATTATTTTATATTAAACTAATTAAAGCAGAAAGGAAAGGAAATTGCTATGATAGTCTTCGCACTAAGCTGCAGGCACCCTTTCAGGCATTAGCTGCATGAATCCAGGTGACGTAGTCGAAGTCAGAATGGACAAGTTTAGAACCTTGAGAAACTTCATAGCGGGCCAGAAATGAAAAAAACAAGAGTGAGCTTTCTTTCTGGTGAGCTTGTCCTCGAAGGAATATTGGCTATACCCGAAGGTGCTGGACCTTTCCCGGCAGTAATAGTTTGCCATCCTCATCCTCTCTACGGCGGCAGCATGGATAACGACGTGGTCTCTAGCCTCTCTGAGACTCTTACACAGGCATCGTTTGCTTCATTCAAGTTTAACTTTCGCGGAGTAGGTGAGAGTCAGGGGGAGTTTGGTCAGGGAATAGGTGAGAGGGAAGATGTGGAAGCAGCCATTTCCTTTATAAGCACGGTAAAGGAAGTTGATTCTAAGAGAATCGGACTTGCTGGCTATTCAGCTGGCGCTGGCTTTGCTCTTCCCGTTGGCTTGAGCGATGCTCGAATTAGGGCTCTGGCTGCAGTCTCGCCTCCATTCCTTATGTTTGATTTTGACTTCCTCAAAAGCTGTCCTAAGCCAAAACTTCTTATCTCAGGAAGCAGCGATAATTTTGTAACCACTGACCAGTTCCTTGAATTTTGCCAAAACCTTCCTGAGCCTAAAGAGTGCGCAAGTATTGAAGGTGCGGACCACTTTTGGTGGGGATATGAACCTCGCCTGGCTTCCAAAGTGACTGCCTTCTTCACCAAAGTATTATAATTTCAGGCTGACTCTATATAACATCCCATCCCTTAAAGAAGAAGGCTTTCCTGCCCAACTGCAAAGTGGGTTTTACACACTACATACATTAATGATAATATTGAGGATTACATCGGTGCATTTACATTTGAAGAGCTTTTCATCAGGTGATTCCTCTCCAGAACTACTAGAGATAGAGATCTTTTTACCATGCCTTTGAATTTAGACTGGAAGCCACCTCGTATATTCTACGGATGGTGGGTTGTTGTCGCATGCTTTTTTATTTCACTATACACGGGTGGAGTCGTCTTCTATGGGTTCACTGCCATCTTTGAACCGATAGCGGATAAATTCGATTGGAGCTATACGCAGATTTCACTTGCCGCCTCGCTACGCGGCCTGGAGGCGGGCCTTCTTGCCCCGTTAGTTGGGATGCTTGTTGACCGCTGGGGACCAAGAAAATTGTTACTTAGCGGAGTGGTTATCGTCAGTCTGGGTTTGATGCTCCTGAGTCGTACTACCTCTCTGGGCATGTTCTATGGAGCCTTCGCATTATTAGCTATAGGCATGAGTACTTGTAGCGGTACAGTGTTGATGACTGCGGTTGCTAACTGGTTCCGTAAGAAAATAGGCATAGCCATGGGAATCATGATCTGTGGCTACGGATGTAGTGGCTTGTTGGTTCCGATTATCGTCAAACTTGTTGATACATATGAATGGCAGCAGGCAATAGCCATCCTCGCTGTAGGTCTGCTGGCTGTATGCCTGCCGTTGTCTCTTTTGGTGAGGCATAAGCCCGAGCAATATGGCTATCAACCTGATGGTGAAGCACAAAACACCGTGGTACCCAACCCCAGTCTGGCTCAAGCAGAAACTGCCGAAGCGGATATCGGAACGAGGCAGGCTCTCAAGACCCGCACATTCTGGCATATAGCACTGGCATTGCTGTGTCAGGCGATGATGCTAAGTACCGTGGTTACGCATGTAATGCCCTATCTCAGCAGCATCAACATCCCTAGAGCAAGGTCCAGTCTTATAGCCATGGCTATCCCCCTGGCAAGCATCAGTGGCCGCCTCGGCTTGGGCTGGCTTGGAGATAGACTTGACAAGAGACGAGTGATAGCCGCTGCCTTCGCTATGATTTGTGGGGGCCTAATCTGTTTCGCATTTGCCTCCCCTGAAGCTACCTGGTTGCTTGTGCTTTTCCTTATTCTTTTCGGTATTGGTTATGGAGGCAATAACACGTTGAGGGGCTCTGCAATAAGGGAATTCTTTGGTAGAAGCAATTTCGGGGCCATCCACGGCCTCGTGATAGGCATAATGATGTTGGGAAGTATAACTGGCCCGCCACTGGCCGGATGGGTATTTGATAACTGGGGTAGTTACCAGCCGATATGGTTTGTGTTTACCGGCCTTGCCGTTGTCGGCATACTGTTAGCGCTAACCACTCCCCCCAATCAGCGCCACAGCCCAACCGTTTGATGAGACATGACTTTATTAAACTTCTATAATCTACGAAACAAACTCCAGTATTTCTCTTAACGCTTTCTCCGTCATCACCTTGTTCAATCTCTTTTTATAATCTGTGTCCTTGGCCCTCTCCTAATAATTAATTGTTCCCAGTCCTTTTATTGCCATTTTCATACTGCCTCCTGTTTTTTTAGGAACTGCCCAAAAACTTGCCCTTTTAGATGGCCTTAAACCGAGATCTCCTATTTCGAGTTGTGATGATAGTATATTTATCCTGCATCGGTCCTGCAGTCTAGAATATATCATCCTTTGAGTCTGGGTATCCAGCCCCTGAATTAGCTCAGTCACGGCTATGAAGTAATCTGTCGCATCCCTGACTTCTATGAGCCCGGGTATGATAAGCTAATCCTGCAAAAGAGGCTGAGGTGAACCCAAAGGGAAGATGCAACAAATGTCCGTTCTGTCACATCTGCTACTCGATAAGCGCCTGGAGCTTAAGGGTATAGCCACGTAATTCACCTTCTCGGTCAATCAGGATTTCAATCTCCTCGCCATCCTGGCTGAGCATACTTCTGATCTGTGGTAACTGGAAATCCGACACGTTTGCTCCGTTTATCTGCACGATTTCGTCACCGACCTCCAGCCCTGCCTCGTGGCCTGGTGAACCTGCATAGACATGATCAATAATCACCTTCTGAAACGCATCATCCGTAACCAGTTCCAATCCAGAGCAGTTGACCTCGAATTGGTCATGGTATAGCCGATTAGGCTCAAGAAACATCATTTTCTGTTGGAGATCAATGAAAACGTTGAAATGCTTAAGCACGCCATTCCCCAAAATACCCATGGGCCCAGACCATGATGATGCTCCTGCTTCAGCAATTGCCATAGTTACTGGTAGTGTGGAAAATTCGTAGTCGCTGATGCTCAAGTTCGCAACCATAGTGGTGTAGACATGAGCACTTTCGGTACTTATGCTCTGAGTTTCCCGTTCATAGTAGGTATCCATCTCTGCTAACAGGTTATTCTCCTCAATAAAAGGCGTATTGAAATAGAAAGTGTTCCCCGCTCCAGTATCCACCAGTACCTTGCCAGTGAAGATATTGCCACTCTTGAAAGCAACCGTTACATTAGTAAAGATCGTAGTACCCTGTACCTCAAGAGTATAACCGCTATCACCAAAGTCATACTCAAATTTATTGTTGTCATATATCTCAATAATCATTGCATCATAGTCGATTCTTACCGCGTACCGGGACAAGATCAGCCATCCTATAACCCCATCGATCGGAGTACCTATTCGTTTCTCTATATGGCCGAGTTCAGCGATGCCTAACGTGACATCCTGAAAACTTATATCTTCAACATATACAATATGATCGGTTGACCGTACGATTTCGGCCATTCCAGTGGCACCCTCTCTGGATACAGTCTCATCCCCGACGATACCGAGACTAGCGGCAGTACTTGTATTGATTACGGTCCCGCCAGCACCGGTATCGAATATAAAGTTAAGTGGAGTCGATTCATCGACGGAGAGCTCCATGACTATCACGTTTCCGTATAGTTGGAAAGGAATCTCAGCTAGAAGGCCTTCGTTTCTTGTGCTTTCATTCAGTTGCACTTTTACACATGGCATTGGAGACAGGCCCAGTATTAAAATAACCCCCGCCAATACCATCAGGATTCTTGTCATAAGACACCCCTTCTTCCCTTTGTTTCTCTCACGAGACTGCTCGTTATCCTATAGTATACAACGTCAGACGGACAAAAAGGTTGCACCTCATAACATATATAAATTTCCCCAGAAGGTCACCCATAAGTAAAAGGAATCAGACATCCCTATGTTCGTGCAGTGATGACTCCTTAACCCTGTAGTATGTCTTAGACGCCGCACAAAAAACCATTGACAATTTCTGTAATAGTAATGTAATCTGAATAAGCACACTATCAATAAGAATACTCTCTATACAAAATATCCCATAAGTCCAATATAAGACGGGCGGTCAGGTGTATGCGTCAGGTACCCGCTGAAGCTCTGTCGAAGGACAAGGATTTTGGAAGAACTAAACTGTTAGGAAAGAGGTGAAGTATGAAGACAACATCTATATGGCAAGAGTATAATCAAGAAGGTGGAAAGAGGATGGGCTATGCTGTGCCCTAAATGTAAACGAGAGAACCAGCCAACCAGTTACTTCTGCACGTTCTGTGGTGCCCCCCTGCCAGCACCCGTAGTTGAAGGTCCTCAGGAACAACTAGCACTTCGAGAGGAGATGCGCCGCTTGCGTGAACTGGTTATCGCAATGAATAATCGCTTGGCTGCTTTGGAGACTAGACAGGGAGTAGCCGTACCTCCTCCATCGAAACCCACCCCGGCAACGCCAAGTCAAGCTGCAGTGCCAATTCCAGCTGCTGAAGCACCGCCTCGTAAAGGCAAACCTACCAGGGTTGAGAAGCGGGAGTGGGAGCAGATTTTTGGCGGAACATGGCTGGCGAGAATAGGCATTCTTGCGCTTGTCATCGGTGTCGCCTTCTTCTTGAAATTTGCCTTTGATAATAACTGGATTGGTCCCACTGGACAAATCATTCTGGGTATTATAGCCGGCCTGGGTATGCTTGGACTGGGCTATGGCTATTACTGGCGCAAGCGATATCCAATCTTGACCCAAGTCTTCAGTGGTGGCGGTGTCGCTGTTCTCTACCTCTCCATTTTCGCTGCCTCTGCAATCTATAATATGATTCACTTTTATGTCGCCATTGCCCTTCTATTGCTGGTCAGTATGGCTTCAGCAGCATTGGCCCTTCGCTATAATTCCATGGCTCTGGCTATAATAGGTATACTCGGTGCCTTCGTTGCCCCCTTTACTCTCGGGATGGGTGAAGCCTGGCAGTTCTTGGCTTATGTCATTGTGGTTGACCTTGGTGTTCTTTTCCTATCCACCTTTCGCAATTGGCGCTGGCTCACCCTCCTGGCATTGGTCTGCTCACTGGTGGTTTTCGGCATCTGGCATGGTGAGTTTGGCAGGACGGTTAGCCTGACCACTGCTGAGGTAGGCATAACACTTATCTTTCTCATCTTTGTCGGTGCCACCACTCTCTTCCACATCATCCGGCGCCGTGTCCCTAAAGCCTTTGACTACGCTCTGATGGTGCTTAATGCCAGCGCTTATCTTGGAATAAGTCTTGGACTAATGTGGGATTATTACCGAGCATGGATGGGTGGTTTTGTCTTACTGCTGGCACTATTCTATGGTGCTTTATCTTACGTAGCCCTTAAACGAAGTGCCGAGAACGCAAGGCTCAGCATGTTCGCTCTGGGCATTGCTTTGGGCTGCCTGACTTTGGCTATACCCATCCAGCTTAGGGATAGTGCATGGACAACGATAGCTTGGGCGGTTGAAGCCACTGTTCTGATATGGCTATCACTCACTTTTCGGATGCCTCGGCTCCGGCTGTATAGCTATGTTGTCTTTGCTATCGTGGCGGTGCGCTTGCTGTTCTTCGATACCTCTGTCAACATAAGCACCTTTCAGCCGGTACTCAATGAGCGATTCCCAGCTTTCGCAGTCAGTATAGCTGCAATGTACGTGTCATATTATCTTCTGATGCGAGGAGGAAAGAGTTCCAGTCGAGGTGGAGTAGCCACCACAGCCCTTTTGGTAGCAGCGAATTTCTTTTCCCTCTGGATACTGAGCTTTGAAGTCTGGGACTCCTTCGCAAGTGCCCTGCAAACTTCGGCATTGCCTGCAAGAGAGGGACTCAGGAATGCTCAAAACCTCTCCCTTACTGCAGTCTGGGCAATTTACGCTGTCATCGGATTGGTCATTGGCATTGTGAAACGCTGGCGCCGCGTGCGGATCGGTGCTATGATTCTGCTGGCTGTTCCCATCGTCAAGGTATTTGTCTACGATGTATTTAAGCTGGAGATGGGTTATCGCATCGCTGCTTTCGTCGGCCTTGGGGTGCTTCTGCTTGTCAGTGGCTACCTTTACCAGCGCTATAGCAAGGTCATCAAGGGATTTTTCATTGAGAAATAGAGGCTGATCCGGGACAAAAGTATTTATCATCACTGTGGTGCTTCTGGCACCAGCATCTTCCAGTGTAGCCGCCGACTTTTCACGACGCGACTGGCGCTACCCTTGTTGGCGGTCTGGTGGGAGTGAATATTGGCACTATAAGCAACTCCTTCTGGGACACCGAAACCAGTGGACAAGCTACTTCAGATGGCGGGACAGGCAAGAATACCACGGAAATGAAGGATATCGCCGCCTTCTCAGGTGCAGGCTGGAACATAACCACAGTCGCCAATCCCGGCACGCGCAACCCCGCCTACATCTGGAATATCGTTGACGGCGTGACCTATCCCTTCCTGAGCTGGCAGTCGTAACTCTTTATACGGCCATATTCGGGCCAATAACCCTAAAGGAAAACGGAATCGAATATTTATACGCATCGCTGGACAAACATCCCGATGTTCGTCTAGTGGTTACTCCTTAACTCCATAGTATTCCTTGGATACCTCATAAAAACTACTACTAATTTTCTTTAATATCCTTCCTTAATGATAATTTAACAATGATATCATATAATTGTGCGATAGGAACTATAAGGCGAATATAGGGTATGAAGATAATACCTAGTTCGAGGAAGAACCGTGACATAGCAGTAGCTATCATCTTTTTGGCTGTGATAGCCTTTAATGTCTGGCTGGTAAGCTGGCTGTCTGCTCATTACAATCTCACCATATCCAGTACCGAAGGCGGCGAGGTAACCACTCCCGGTGAGGGGACATTTACCTATGACGAAGGAACGGTGGTCAACCTGGTGGCCGAGGCTGAGGAGGGCTACTACTTTGTTAACTGGACTGGCGATGTGAGTGCCATCACCGATGTTAATGCTGATGCAACCAGTATCACAATGGACGGTCACTATTCTATCAACGCTAACTTTGGCCTGGAAATACGGGATTGGTATGATTTGGATGCCATCAGGAACAACTTGAGCGGCAGTTACATCCTGATGAACGACCTCGATCCCACTACTCCCGGTTATGAGGAGCTGGCAAGCCCGACAGCCAATGGGGGCAAAGGCTGGGAACCGATTGGAATTCCGGTGGTTAGCGCCTCGTTTACCGGGACTTTCGACGGGCAAGGATACGAGATACGTGACCTGTTTATCAACCGCCCTGTCAAGGGTCGTGTCGGGCTTTTCGGTTCTGTTTATGAAGGGGCTATCATTAAGAATGTCGGCGTGGTGAACGTCACTGTGGTCGGCGATAGTATCGTTGGTGGTCTGGTGGGACATAATGATGGTAGCACTGTGAGCAACTCCTATTCCACCGGTAACGTCACTGGCAATGACTGGGTTGGCGGTCTGGTGGGATATAATTATGGTAGCACTGTGAGCAACTCCTATTCCACCGGCAACGTCACTGGAGATGAACATGTTGGTGGTCTGGTAGGATACACTTACTACGGCACTATGAGCAACTCCTATTCCACCGGCAACGTCACTGGCGATGAGTGGGTTGGCGGTCTGGTGGGATATAATAAAGGCGGCACTGTGAGCAACTCCTATGCCACAGGCAGCGTGACTGGCACGTCTTGTGTCGGCGGTCTGGTGGGCCATAATAGGTATCATGCCACTGTCACGGATTCCTATTCCACCGGCAACGTCACTGGCGATGAGTACGTTGGTGGTCTGGTGGGAGAGAATGATGAAGGCACCGTGAGCAGCTCTTTCTGGGATATCGAAACCAGCGGACAAGCTACTTCGGATGGCGGTACAGGCAAGAACACCACGGAAATGCAGGATATCGCCACCTTCTCGCTTACGGGATGGAACATTATCGCAGTCGCCGATCCTAGCATGCGCAACCCTACCTATATCTGGAATATCGTCAATGGAGTAACCTATCCCTTCCTGAGCTGGCAGTCATAACTCTTTATACGGCCATTTTCGGGCCAATAAACCTAAAGGAAAACGGAATCGAATATCTATACGCATCGCTGGACAAACATCCCTATGTTGGTTCGATAGCACATATATGCGGCCAAATTGCATCTCGTCTCATTAGGACTACGAAGCTCCCTATTGCTCCTTGGCACAGCAACATTTACAATATCATCCAGGGAAATAGATGATAATCGATGCTCACGCACATGCCTGTGGTGAATTTGCAGACCCCCAAAAATTGACCGGGATTTTGGACAAGCTGGGGGTAGACAAAGTTGCTCTTTGCCCCGGACTGAAAGGCCACACCAGTGCACCCACCCCTCCAAATATCCCAATATCAGCTATCAAGCAGCACCCTCTTTACGGACGATATTTCATAAATCCTGGAATCCGATTCAACTATAATTGCCTATTAAGAGAGAAACAGGATGGCAATGAATTCGTCTACTCTCTGGCTAAAGCACACCCGGATAGAATAATTCAAATATATTGGTTGGACCCACGAAAACCAGATTTCATAACGAAATTGGAGAAAGACTTCGAGAAATGGCATTTTAAAGGAATTAAGCTGCACCAGGTATGTACTCCATTTATGAGTGATGGAATTGAGATTAATGATATAGCTAGATTCTGTGGAGAAAAGCGACTCCCACTATTTATTCACCTGTGGTCGGATGGAGATGCCTTAAAACTGCTGAACCTTGCGAAGAACTATCCTGAAACAGATTTCATACTGCTTCATCTGGTTGGTTTAGAAGCAGTTGCTGAGCAGGCCAAATATACAAAAAACATTCATTATGAAATTTCTCCATTCTCCTATATAAATGAGAAAAGGCTAAAATACGCAATCGATACCCTGGGTGCAGACCGTATCATACTAGGCTCTGACACACCCTGGGATAAAGACTCGCTAGAAAACAACATAGCAAGAATCAATAGATTGAATATAAATAGCACGGAAAAAGAGTGTATTCTGGGGGATAACATTGCGGATATATTGAAGCTAAAATTACCAGACAGACGTGCTTAGTGTTGTTCGGGAGTAATGATTATAGGATTACTTGCTTTTATGGTTTTTGTGGCCTTTCTACTCGCCTTCTGGGAAATCCAAATCGAAGGTAAGGATGGCTGGGCAGCGAAGCTACCTGGCTGGCGTATAGAAAAGGGATGGCTTGTCAAGTTGGCGGGTGGACGCCCGATAACCGGCTACCACTTTTTTATGACGCTGTTCCTGATTGCCATAGTTCATCTGCCGTTGTTTTTTGTTCCGTGGAGTTGGCGGTTAGAAAGTCTGCTGCTTGGCTTTTATGTAGGCATGGTTTTTCTAGAAGACTTCTTATGGTTTGTTTTAAATCCACACTATGGGATTAAAAACTTCCGCAAAGGAAAAATCTGGTGGCACAAACCATGGTGGGGGCCGGTCCCTGCTTTATACTGGTTTTTACTCATCATCGTCATCGTATTAATTTATTTCGGAAGAACCGCTATCTAAATGTATTATAGTGTCGGAAAGAAGCTGTAGGTAGCAATATAGAGAAAATATCCCGCCGTGGCTTTATTCTCGGTCTACATATACATCAGGTATTATGGATGGCAAAATAAACGATCCGATGAACTGTTCGCGATGACTTGTGTCTAGGGGAAAATAATGAGGATAATACTAGCCCTAAAATGGGATATAATGTCTACCAGGGTATGCTCGTAGAGCCAGTTCCTGTTCAGCATATCTATGGTTTGATTGGCTTGCCTTCATATTGATAAAGACAGTAAGATAATAGTAAGCTAATAATGATATCCGGCAGAACAGTATTATTTAAATCTTATCGGAAAGGAGTAGACCAATCGGTAAAATTGATGAAAGTATATTAAACAAGGCATTCGAAAATGCCAAACGGCACGAGATGAAAAGTAGCGGCTGCCCACAATGCACAATTGCCGGAATTTTCGAGGCACTTGACATCGAAAATGACGACGTTTTCAAAGCTGCCACCGGGCTCGCTGATGGAGTAGGCTTAACAGGTGATGGGCATTGCGGAGCACTTTCCGGGGGTGTCATGGCAATAAGTTATCTCTTCGGCAGAGGGGGTAAAGATTTCGGCGATATGATGAAACAGGTGCATGCTCTCAGACTGTCTAAGAAACTGCATGACCAGTTCATTGAAAAATATGGCACCTGCCGATGTGCTGACATCCAGACCAAGTTTGTCGGCAGATTCTTCAATCTCTATGACCCGGATGAAATGGAAGCAGCTTCTAAGGCAGGTATGGGGGACAAATGTTCAACGCTTGTGGGAGAAGTAGCCCGAATGGCGACCAAAATCATCTTGGAGGAAAGAGAAAGGCTTAGGGAAAAAGCTAACCAAGCCTGATGATTAAGCTGCTCCCAGTAGTTGTACCACTTCTTAGGTCTTTGCCATAGTTAAGACATCCTCAAGTACGGGTGGACGATAGCTCTTGGCACTGTGGACATGCCTGATTATATTCTTTTCTCAACTGCTCAATCAATATCCTGGCTTCGAATGTCGTAAAAATTTCCCGGTCAAGCAGCTCATCTCTGAACTTACCGTTAAAGGATTTGATATAGCCATTATCCCAAGGGCTGGCCGGTCCAACGTACCTGGTCTTAACTCCTAATCGGTTGAGCCCGGATCCTATGGCTTTGGCCATAGGTTCCGGGCCTTCGTCAGAACGGATATGCTCTGGTATGCCTCGAAAAATAAAAGGGTAGCACAGTAGGCCGACCACGTCCTGAGTTTCAATCTTGCGAGCTACCAATATAGCCAGACGTTCCCGTGTAAATTTATCGATGATATTCAGTATCTTCATAGAATTCCAGGGACACCATACCAATTAGACCCACTACAAATTAGGCACTATGTTCCCAGAATACCACGATACAGTCGCTTGTCCCGGTCAACGCAAAACGAGGAACTAAACAGAATGACTTTTTGTTACCTGACTAACGTCAGACAGGGGTCTACGCCTTCAGTATCGCCTTATGGCTCAGCGCCCGCTCCAGTGAGGGCTGCATCTTCATCTCGCGGAACACTTTGATAGCAAAAATAAGGTGCTCAACTGCTTCCTTTCGAATAATAGCAGACTGATCCCAAGTATAATAGCCGAATAGCTGAATTTATTTACGATTTTAGGCAACTGGCTTCGCCAACGACTATTTTTTCTTGCATTTGGTTCTCTAGGTAAACATCAAGCGTAAGCCTATTACTACCTGCTTCTTTTTCTATCGCTTTTATTACCCCGTGAGCGGTGACGATATCACCGTTAATTGCTCCACCACCAATGAAGGATACATTTATTTTCCCATGGTAGAACCAATTCTGACCGAAGTAGTTATATAGCATTTCCAATACGTAGCTAAGCAAAGTTGAGCCCCCGATTAAAGCACCACGCATGCCAAAGTCCCTGGCGTAGTCATCAGTATGGATAACGTTGCGTCCATTAGGGTCAATGGGCATATAGGCGGTTTTGGTTAAAATGGGAATTTCATCGCCAACCTTTAGACTTCTGGTGATTTTCTCCATTATTTCTTCAGTCCTCACTCGACATATACGGTGGTCTCACGGCTTCTCATCAGTACCTCACCCTCTTCGTCTACTGTTTCATAATCAGCTACAACGTAGTTTCGGTCCCGCTTCACATATTTTTCAATAATCTTACCCCTAATATATACCTTGGTACCGACTTTCATTGGCTTGAGAAATTCATGTTCGCTTTTTGCCCATATAGAAGCACGTAAATCAGGCAAAGCCGCAAACTTCATCTGGGCATGATATCTAATTGTAATCCCGGGAGGAGTAAATCCGAGTTTTTCCAACTGTTCCTGTGTCTCCCAATGAACAAGCTCAGCCCTCTTTTTAACCGTATTACTATCGAGGACTATTTCCAGTGGTCCCATCTCCAGTCCAATGGGGAGAGCTTCCCAGCTAGACTTTTGCGTCATTTCATTCTCACCTGCAAGGATAAAATAGCTCGCTATTATGTAGCTGGGTCATTCTATCAATAAATTCAACTATGTCAGCTATCTACAGTCGAGTTAACCTTGTTATCAAGACAGTCAAAGGATTTATATAAAATCAGTCTATGAGCCTCAGGGAGGAATGTCAAGCCCTGTGGGATTGCACAAAATGACGGATTGTGCAGTTTTCCACTCGCTTTTAAGCGCTAAGTAATCAATTCAATTCCGCCTCTGGTAATCTGACTCAGAAGACACCGAAGGGCAAGGAGCTAAGATTGCTAGGTCGCTTACTAAGGTTATTGAATCCTGCCGTGGCTTTATTCGTGCCTTAAGTCTGTCCCAAGCGCTATGGATGGCAAAGTGAACAATCCGATCAAAAGTGTAGTGCCTTGCACAAAAAGATGAAATGCGCCTTCACAATCCAGCTCAGGTAGTGACATACGCTTTGGGTATCTCCTTGTGCCTCAGCGCCCGCTCCAATGAGGGCTCCATTTTCATGTCACAGAACTCGCCGGTGGCAAATTAATGCACCAGACTCTAAGTGCCTCCGGCTCGGTGGCAGAAGGGGCGCCGGCACATGGCTCTTCACTTGATGGCGAAGACACCGGTTGTCCGAGTCTCAGCTTCGGTCGGCAGGGTTTTCGTCCAATCAATAAGAATACTGACGAATAGTTTGGGGTCCAGCAAGTGCATGGCATGTCCCATTTGCGGAAAGGAGAGACGAGTAAAGGGGTGGCCGGCATTCTTCACCAACCTCTCGACCTGGTTAACCTGTTGGACCGTGGATGCCCCCGCCAGAGTACCAGTCTTTTCATCGACCTGTGAAAAATGATGGGTAAAGAGCACCGGACACTTGACACGCGAAAGCATCTGGGCATGGTCACATGACGCCCCAATGCTCCCAGTCACGCAAGCCTTAGCCCACTCAGGGTCGTATTCCTTCAAGTTCTGCGGTGGTTCGGTTCCTTCCTGGAATCTGGCTTTGAACATCTGTGCCATTATGGGAGGCAAAGTGTCCGTGGCGGCCCTCAACATTCCCTCGACATCTCCGATACACCACTGATTGCCGAGATATGCACTATATAATTCAAAAAACGGACCGGCCGCCTGCCGAATCGATGGCCCGTAGGCCGGATTGAGTTCGCAGGTGAACAGCGGAGGGTCCTCATAATGAGCACCACGGATCATCCCGGGGGGCGCATAGGCCGACAGCCAGGCCGCGAGCACACCTCCTGACGACAACCCGCTGACCACGACCGGCCGGGCGATCACAAAGGTGATAAACCTGACCAGGTCATTGCCCATGTTGTCGAAGGTGTAGCGTCCCGGGGTACGGCTCGACCGGCCCTGCCCAGGCAAATCGACTGCGAACAACTGGAAGTGTTCAGAAAGTATCCCCATGGCCTTTTCATATCCCCACCATGATTCGGTTTGCCCGGGAATAAGTATTATGGCAGGTTTGTCAGGTGAACCGGTCGTGGCATAATTGATTACGGCATCGCCGGTGTCGAACAAGTGCTCGTCATACTTGTGCGGTATATAAGTTATGTCGGGATTTTCTGGCCCGTACCTGGATTTCTGCATGGATTATCCTCCTCTTTGAACGTTCTAACTGAATAAAATACCAGCTATTATGGGCAATGACGCTCTACCCACTCGACGGTATTCCTTTATCCAGCTTTTTTGGCTCACGCCTTCAGAATCGCCTTATGCCTCAAGGCCCACTCCAGTGAGAGCTCTATTTTCACGTCACGGAACTCGCCGATAGCATAATCCAGGTGGGCGACTGCTTCCGACTTCTTTTGCGAGTAGTGTTCCAGTAGCAGCTCGGCAAGCTCAAGGCGGGTGAGGGCCAACGAGCCGTATTATCTTTGTACCAACTTGGGATAGATGTCACCTGCCCTTCCATACCGGCGGTCGTTTCTCACGGAACGACCTGATCCCCTCTCGGCAGTCCTCCGTCAGGTTCGTACTACGAAAACGCTCGCGCGTCTCGCTCAGGTGGACACTGGGCGGCCACTCCAGGGAGCCATAGGTCAGTTCCTTGATGCCCTTTAGCGCCAGGGGCGCACCCTGCATCAGCTTGCGCGCCATTTTCTTAGCCTCCGGCAATAGCTGGTCAGGAGGTACGACTGCGCTCACCAAGCCTATCTTTTCTGCCTCACGGGCATCGATAATCTCGCCGGAATACATCAGCTCAAGGGCTTTGCTCAAACCCACGATGTATGGTAGCAGGTAGGGGCCGGCCCCAGTATCAGGAGTAAGCCCTCTTTGGCTAAAAACCCAGCCGAAGCGCGCATTCTCAGAGGCGATTCTGATATCACACTGGGCAACCCACTCCACACCCATGCCTACCGCCGCGCCATTGACGGCAGCGATTGTCGGCTTAGGAATCCGGGTAAAGGTCCATCGCGGCAAAGGACTCTCCGGAAGGTTCTGGTATATCTCCTGTATCTTTTTGTCCCTTTCCGCTCTCTCCCGCCGTGATTCTTCATCATCGCGTCCGAGATTCGTGACATCAGTCCCGCCACAGAAAGCGCGCCCGTTCCCTGTAATGATCATCGCCTGAACATCATTATCCCGTATGATGTCCGCTACGATGCCAGCAAGGTCAACGAGCATCTGCTGGGTGATAGCGTTCATTCTCTCGGGGCGGTTAAAGGTCACCGTGCCAATGCCACCTTCCTTCGTATAGAGAATATCCTGCTCTGCCATAGCCTGTTACCTCCTTTGCTTTCACGCCGGCAGTAAAGGAATATGCTCAGAGAGCTACAGAGGAACACTTAGCCTAGAGCGTCAAATTTCCCCTGACTGCCTTTGGGCCTATGTTAAACTGCTTTCTCAGCAGTGTCAACAGTTTCAAATCGATACATATTAGTACGTATAGTGCTACCATCATGATTACCATACATGCTTTGCTTGATTAGTGAGTTGCTAGTTCATTTTGAACAGGCCGCATTTTGGCTACCAATTTTGCCCCAAAGGCAACAGGATGGCTGAATGTGCAATGGGGAAATGGTTCGCATCCCCCAAAATCGTTCTTAAAAGTCTGACTTAACCCGCCATAATATTCCGATAGAGCCAGAAATCTTAATTAGACCCAAGTCAACCCATCGGCGAACTGGAGCAGCAAAATAGACTATGACCCGCGACGGCGCGTAACATTCTGCCTTTTTATTGCGCCCGAGACGGCAGGCATCTTTTAACAATATCATCGCATTATGTTGACAAGAACTAGAGGACGCTTTATAATTCTGATTGTTACTTGACCAAAAACAGAAATGAAAACGTTCAAATGGTTTGTACATACGAGTCCCGTCGGAATTTACGAAGCAATTATGCTCCGTGGGGCTTGGTGTACGGCCAATTGTAAAACATGACAAATTAGTTTAGACAACAGCCGTAACACCAAGCCCAGGAAATAAAAATCCTGGGCTTTTCGTATTTAAGAATACTGTAACTAGGAGGGTGAAATGGTTACGAGTGGAAACGACGTGATGATTGACGACTATGATCCTGAATTCTACGACCTGACCTTCGGGGATAAAAAGGATGACATACCCTTTTATATCCATCAGGCTAAGGAAGCTGGTGGTAAGGTATTAGAGGTAGCCTGTGGCAGTGGTCGAGTTTATCTAGAGCTTTTAAAGGAAGGGGTGGATGCCTATGGTTTAGACACTTCTGGAAAGATGCTAGATGCGCTAAAGGCAAAAGCAAAAGTATTAAAGCTACAACCGCATGTCCGGCTGGCTGACATGAGGGATTTCGAGATGGAGCATAAATTCTCCTTAATTACTATCCCTGCCCGGTCTTTCTTACACAACCTGACCATTGACGACCAGTTGAATACACTCAAAAGCTGTCGGAAACATCTGAATAAAAATGGGAAATTGGCCCTTAATTTCTTTTATCCTAATCGTGATGTTATCGCAAACACTTACGGGAAGGAAATATACCAACTAATCGACACCGCAGACGGGCAGGTAGACCTGGTAACGAAGTCATATTTTGTCGATGAGCCCGGCCAGGTCATAGAATTTACCTTTACCTGGATTAAAGACAATAAAATTCTCTCAAGATTCAGATCAAGAGCATCTATAATCTACAAAAGAGAGTTTGAATTGTTACTCAGTCTGGCAGGATTCAAGAGATGGCAGGTATACGGCGGTTTTGATTACCAGCCCTTAGAGTCATATAAACAGGAAATGGTGTGGACAATCGAGAAATAAGATATTGTCCTATTATTGGAGGTTATTAAGATGAAAGACACAAAACGCTGGCATGAAGACGATTCATTCTGGGAAACATGGGGACCTTGGATATTTTCACAAAGTCGAATCTCAAATGCGGTGGACGAGATAGACAAGGTCAGCAAGCTGCTGGCTATCGGTCCGAAGGATCTTATCTTGGACCTCTGCTGCGGCATCGGGCGTCATTCATTGGAGCTAGCCCGCCGAGGGTATCAGGTGACCGGTGTCGATCGGACGAGAGGATACCTAGACAAGGCAAGGAAACAGGCTAAAAAAGAAAGTCTGGACATTGAGTTTGTCCAAGGCGATATGCGCTTTTTCTCACGACCAAGTGCTTTTGATATTGTTATTAGCATGTTTACTTCCTTCAGCTATTTCGAAGATCCTCAAGAAGACAAGCGCGTTATCAAAAATGTTTTCGAATCACTGAAGATCGGCGGTAGCTTCATCATCCAAATGCACGGCAAGGAAACGATGGCCAAGATGTTCAAGGAAAAAGACTGGAATGAGAATAAGGACGACGGGGTGATAGTCTTAGAGGAACGGAAGGTAAGCCAGAACTGGAGCTGGATGGAAAATCGATGGATAATGCTTAAAGGGAATGAGCGTATCGAGAATAAAATATCCCACCGGCTATACGCGGGATTAGAGATAGCCGCTCTCCTGCGCGATTGCGGTTTCAACCGTGTTAACGTATACGGAGACCTGGAAGGTAACCCGTATGACCACACCGCCCGGCAGCTAGTTGCTGTGGGCTACAAGTAGTCTTAGTTGATAACCGCAAGTCGCAATCTGATGAAAAGTGTAATGCCCTGCGCAAAAAGATGAACAGTAATCTCCAAGTGCCCACCAGATAATCCAATGAATACATCGGATTCGTCCCTGGGCCGATATTAAACCCAAGCGAAGACTACCGAATTGTGCATTGACCTCTGTTTTCTCATTGACCTATAATGCCATCGTTCTGCAGATGAAAATATACGAAGGAAGCCAGAAAGGAGCACAATGAGTAGAAGAAGAAATAGTGAATGGCCTTTACCTTTTGCCAAACCGGAAGAAGTTGGCTTGTCCTCGGAGCGATTAACACGCATCCATCCATCCTTGCAGAAGTTCATTGACCAGCAAAGGGTGCCCAACCTGGTAACACTTGTAGCACGTCACGGGAAGGTTGTGCACTACGATGCCCAGGGATATATGGACTTTGACACCAAGAAGCCAGCATCAAAGGATACCATCTTCCGATTGTATTCCAACACTAAACCGATTACCGGGGCGGCCACGATGATACTCTATGAAGAGGGGCTACTCAATCTGGACGACCCGGTCTCCAAATATATTCCTGCCTTCAAGAATCCGAGGGTATGTGTATCCAACACCACCGAAGGAGCCGTAGTCAATCCTCTCTCCATGGTCGCTACCGTACCTGCCCGACGTGGGATCACTATTCGCGACTGCCTCCGAAATACAACGGGGCTGGCGATGCCACAATATACACCTATGTCGCTCATGAGAGAATTCAAGGATGTGGTGACAGAATTGGGCTGGTACCCTGACAGTCCACCAAGTAAAGCAAGCTTTCGTGAGAGAGTCGAGGCCCAGGCAAAACTGCCCCTTAGCTTTCAGCCGGGCACCGAGTTTGAATATCACGTTGGCTATCCAGTCATCGGTGTCATTATCGAGACAATTGTGGGAAAAACACTGGAGGAGTATTACCAGGAGCGCATCTTTAGGCCGTTAGGCATGAAAGACACATCCTTCTACCTTCCTGAGAGTAAGCTCAACCGTTTTCCCCCCTGTTACCAGCCAAAGCTTGAAGGCCAGGAATGGAAACTTGCCATCGCGGAGCGACCAGAGACCAGCGAAAAGGTGAAAGGACCGAAAATATATTTTGGTGCGGGCGGGGACATGGGTGGTATCCTGTCAACCGTTGCTGACTATGCTCGCTTCGGCCAGATGTTGCTCAATGGCGGTGAACTCGACGGTGTCCGCATCCTGAGTCGTAAAACTGTTGAGCTGATGACTTCAAGTCATACCGGCAATATCTTCATTCCCATGCTTGGTCATGGATTTGGTTTCGGGATGGGGGTGGGTGTTCACACAGGCGGCCGTTGGGCGCCAAGAATACGTTCTATCGGTGCTTACGGGTGGGGTGGCGCTGCCGGAACAAATTATTTCGCCGACCCCAAGGAAGGGCTGCTGGCGCTATGTTTCACTCAGGTGCTTGGCCAGTTAACGATGCTTAATTATCAGGAGGAGTTTGAGAGACTGGTCTATCAGGCTCTACTGTAGGATTCACGGTCGTAAGAACTGGCTGCCCGATGTTGTTCTATTTGACCAGGAGGTAAAAGAAAGGCTGGATTCTCCATAGCGTGGCTCCCTGGTTACGGGCCAGAGTCGACGGAGGCAATGAAATGTCCAGACGTACCACTGGTAACCTGCTTGCTATCCAAAAAGTCCGGTGTATATAGATTCAGCTTTGGCATATCACATGCCCCAATAAGATCCAATTGCACATTGTAACGGATTGAGCAGTTTTCCAAGCGCCTTTAAGCGCTAAGAGCCTTTTTCGTAGCCTTGCTAGCCAGGGACAACAGAGTTAACAATCCGATGGAATGTGTGCTTGATGATCAAGTGGTAAGAATCGAGAGACTGCATAATCTTGGGTTGCCGCCACCGGTGTTACATCTGATTTCTAAAACGAACTTTCCCCGATTAAGAGGACTTCTTTGTGTCCATTTCCGTTTTTATGAAAGTCACCGTTGAATACTTGTCAGCCGAAATCCTCAGTATCTAATATCCCTTCTTCTTATCTATCACGTTGAGTAAATTCTCTCCACTCAGGTAGTGTCTCAGGTTTTCACAGAACAGCTCGGTTGCTCGTATATTGTAATCTTCCATGCCCCCAGCGATATGGGGGCTGAAGATTACATTGGGGAACTCCCAGAGGCAACTATCAGCGGGCAGAGGCTCGGTAGCGAAGACGTCCAAGCCTGCCCCAGCAATCCAGTGCTCATCGAGCGCACGGATTAGCGCCTCCTCATCCACTATATTACCCCTGGCAATGTTAATGAGATAAGCGGTAGGCTTCATAGTCCGAAGTTCTTCTTCTCCAATCAATTTATTTGTTTCGGAGGTAAAAGGTAGGGAAAGCACCACGAAATCGCTCTCTGAGAGTAACCGTGGTAGCTGCTCTCGAGGCAACAGGATATCAACATCTTTAGCCCGCATCACTCGTTTAGCTGACCTGCGGGTAGCTACTACTCTCATGCTAAAGGCTTTGGCCAGTCGCGCTACTTCTCGCCCAATATTGCCGAGTCCCACTATCCCTACTGTTTTAGAGCGCAAAACTGTTGGCATAAACCGTTTCCATTGCTTCTCTTGCTTTAACTGAAAGCATAACGGTGCCTGTTTGGCAAACATCAGCATTAGCTCAAGAACGATTTCACCGATTGGGGTGGCATGCATGCCGCTCACACTGGTCATTATCACGGAGCTCTGCCGGAATTCATCATCTAAGAATCTATCTACCCCAGCAGACATCACCTGAACCCATTTCAACTTAGGAGCTCGGGCAACCACATTCTTAGGAAGTCTAAGCCCATAGATTACCTCGGCCTCAGCTAACAGGACATCAAACTCATCTTTGCGAGCGAAATCTCCTCTTTGTTCAGCACGGGCCAGTTCAGAGACATTACTGAGTTTTATCCTGGGGCTAACATTAGTAATGTGTTGTAGTAATTCGTCACCTATCGGCGTGGTGACCAATACATTAACCGGCCCCACAGGTGTATGCCTCTTTCTCTTTATTACAGAGTGAGTAGCAAGCATCTGAATTCATCATAGTATGACTTCGGCTTACCTTTTAAGTTTCCTCCCTATGCTGAATGCGTCGCCTACAGGCTTGCCGAATGTCCAATATTGATTTGTCGGAAGCGTAACCCAAAGAAAAGGCTGAATTTTGGTTACATCCGGCTCACCATTAGTCAAGCATGAGTCCGTAGCGTGAATCTCTTCAATTTGTCCCACAACCATCTCATGGCTCCTCAGATTCAGGATGTGTAGGGCGCGGCATTCAATGTTTATAGGACACTCACTAATCAGCGGCGCATTCAAAAGCTTGCCATAAAAGATGTTGAATTTGCAGTCCACGACTTTGTCAGTCTCTCGCCCCGAGACAAGTCCGCAGTAATCTGTCTCTTCCACTAGCTCAATAGAGGGAATGTTTACGGAGAATGTGCTATTTTGCTTAACGCCCTTCAAAGTATGGCGATGGTGCTGGAAAGCGACAGAGAGCATTGGAGGACGGCTGTTTACAATCCCACACCAGGCGTATGTGGAAAAGTTCGGTTTTCCATCAACACTGGCCCCAACAAGAACAGCGGGAAGTGGATAAAGAAGCGCACGTGCCCCGATTGCTACCTTGGGCATTTACAGTGACCTCCTATTTCTAGAATTTGAATACTCATAGTGGCCTCTCTTTTCCCCAAAAAGACTCCCCATACATTGGTGTGTGGTATTCTACAGCATTATAACCTATGTAACTCTAGTCCAGAAACAAGGAAAACCTGGCTTCGGAAACTCCAATTATGCAGGTAATATTACGGTATCAACCAGAGTTCACGTGAACTCTGGTCCGTGTCGACACTATGCATCTCAGTGGCTGATGCCATAAATTGACGGATTGTGCAGCGAAGTTTATCTCTTGGTTGCTACCCCCATAATGTGTGCGCTTATACCCATAAGTGAGGTATCTTTTTCTACGACTCGGATAGTGCACAAGAGCAAGTCCCGGTAATCCTTGTTCTGCCATTTTTTTTGAAAATTGGGTATCAGCCAGCCAAAGCTATCTATAGCAAATATATTTTCAAGCTTAAGCCCCGATTGAATAACTTCTTCTTTAAGCTCATCCGGCTTGTGAAGATATGCCGTTGTCCAATAATCCAGGTTCTCGGTGTTGTTCCGATGCTGCCCGTCTTTCAGATCGCGATTCATGATTTCGATAAAACGCAGGTCTGATATGAGATTCCTAAAATACCCATCGAACATTGATGCATATCGAGATACAGCTGCACAAAAAAGTATCCCACCTTTGGACAAAACCCTCTTGGCCTCACTCAAGGCTCGTAGCCTCGCATCTTTTTCTGTAAGGTGGTATAAAGGTCCCAACATCAAAACGACGTCGAAGTATTCAGAATCATATTCCAAGTGCTGGGCTTCTCCAACAGTGATAGAGGAAATCTTTTTGTGGGATCCCATAGCGTATTTTCTTGCATATTGGACATGTTTCGATACAGGGTCTAGAAGATGAACTTCATACCCGAGATCACTCAGCCAGAATGAATAAAAACCAGGCCCAGCACCGACATCCAATATTCTTAAAGGGGTTTTGTGTAGGTACCGTAAAATTATTTCCTGCGTCCTAACCCTTTCTAGCTGACTTGTTCCTACGTTAAGACGGTTAAGTTCGATCCCAGAATCATAATGACCAATAATATCTTTGTTAATCATGTTTGCTGGCTCTACATCATTATATCAATAGTAACGTACAGTATTTCAGTTTACTTCTTATAGGTCAAATCAATTCCTGGTTGGAACAACTGAATTTATTTGAACAAAACTGACAATTGTGCAATCTCGGTATATTATTACTCTTAACGGAAATGTAATTTGGGCAGGAACAAGGTTTATCGAGGATTCGTCAAGACCGGCCGTGGTAAGGGCGCGTTGGAGATGTCAGATCCTGGCAGTTTGGAAGGATTTCAGCGCCTAACCGGTCTTTCTGTCATACCCGGAACGTTGAATATAGATCTCACCGAACCTTTCGATTTAGCTCTACTGAACTATGCTACCTTTGCTGAGCTAGGTTGGGCAATTGATCTTTCCAAACAGGGAATAAAATACGATGGTGAAATCGGTATGCATTATGGTCGAGTAACCGTGGCTAACCGGTACCCTGCATACGTTATCTTCTGGACATGGGTTGATGATATATACACCGATGCGGAGTTAATCAGCCCCCACCATCTTCGTAGCACTCTCGATCTACAAGATGGGGATATAGTCGAATTCAGATTGCTTAATTATCATCCATGAAAATAGGACACATTTTAGCGTTTTGTGCAGTTTTCCCCTCGCTTCTAAGCGCTAAGTAATAAATTCGATTTCGCCTCTGGTAATCTGGCTCAGAAGACGCCGCAGGACAAAGAGCTAGTTCGCAATACCTTCCTGATAGGGTTTAGCAGCTGCCTGACGACTCCACGTGGTTCGAGGAAGTTAAGCAAACAACTTTGCTTTTTATTGATTCCAAAGACCTTACAGTATGCTTTGATAGTGGATTGCAGGGTCTTGATCCTCGGTATTCAAGCAACCAAGTTACCGAGGATTTGTTTAGCATGGTTAATAATCAAGGAGATGTGGCCTTCGTCCGAAAGAAATCTAGCCTGGCACTTTGGTATAACTTCAGCCATGTAGCGTCCCATCCTTACAGGAATCGTGGCATCAACTTCTCCATGCCAGAGTTGAACCTTCACTGAGAGCTCATCCAGCTTGAATCCCCAGGGGCGTGTAAGAAGTGCGTAATCCCATGCAGCACCCCGAGACCCTGAGCGAAACGCTTCTCGCAAGCTGTCACTACTCCACTGTACTATCTCAGGCTGAGCCATCACCACCCGGTCAGGTTCAGGCAAGCTCCCCATAGTCCGTGATATAGCACCGACCGGGTCGTGACGAGCGCTACGGGCTATTATTCCAAAGAAGAACCTAACTAGCCAAGGTGCTCTCTGACCAGTAAGTGCCCTTAGCCGCCATGCCATGCTCATCCCCTCGGTAGCAACTGGTATGTTAAAAGGGCATGGTCCACTGACAATAGCCACAGCAGAGAGACGGTCAGGAATCTTGAAAGCACAAGCAGCCGTGTGTGGTGCTCCGCTGGAGATTCCAAGAATAGCAAATCGGTCGACTCTTAGGATATCTGCTAGTTGGGTTACGTCATCCGGCCAATCCAAGTACTGGCGGCCAGGTTTGAAATCAGATATACCGATTCCGGGCCGATCAATCCCGATGGTGCGTACGTTTATCTCATTGGCTGCCTCATCCATCAACCTCCCACCAAGACGTGAAGAGGGATTGCCGTGGAAAAAGAACACTGGCTTACCTTGAGGAGTGCCATATTCAGCATAACCAAGCAGCCTACCATCTCTTAAGGTGATTGTTTGGTTGATTTTGTTTCCTGCCATATTTCCCCTCCACGCAGTCTACAATCTATAAGCGCCTCCGGTCAATGCCGAATCTCGTCAGACAGTATTGAACAAAATGACGGATTGTGCAGGCTGCCAGCCGCCTTAAGCGCTAATTAACAAATTCGATTCTGCCTTTGGTAATCTGACTCAGAAGACGCCGAAAGGTAAAGAGCCGAGATTGCCAGGTAGCTTATCAGGTTGTTTAATCCCGCCATGGCTCTATTTCAGGTCTACATCTGCCTCAGGTGTTATGGATGGCAAAGTGAACAATCCGATAAGTCGTGTTCTCCAATACCAGTCCCAAGCCTTGTAGGCTAGGAGACTGGGCCAGCCTTGACAGCGAAGAAGCGTGTGGATATGATTGAGGCACATAGGGAAAATAGCCTAGCATAGGCCTATACCGAGAGCAGGAAATTTGAGTAGGATGATGACATGAAGGTCAAATGGCTGTGCGGCGGTTACACTGGAAGGCGAGTTGCGTTGTGGATGACGCTTCTCACTATAATTGCAGTAGGCGCAGTAAGCTGCACTGTGAGCGAGCCAGAACTACCAGACGAGGGCGAGATGACCTTATCCCTATCCAGCCCCGTCTTCCAAGAAGGAGAGGGCATTACGATTACGTACACGTGCGACGGGCAAGACATATCACCGCCACTTACGTGGGGCGAGCCTCCCTCAGAAACTCAATCTTTCGCCCTTATAATGGATGACCCGGACGCTCCTGGCGGAGTGTTCACACATTGGCTTCTTTTCAACCTGCCAGCTGATAGTCGCGAGTTGCCGGAGGCAGTTCCTCCTGATAATGAATTAGAGAATGGAGCTCTACAGGGAAAGAACGACTTTGACGAAATTGGCTATGGCGGCCCTTGCCCACCTCCTGGATATACTCACCACTACCGCTTCACCATTTACGCACTAGACCAGGCCCCTGATCTGATGGCAGGTGCATCTAGAAAGCAAGTTATTGACGCCATAACGGGGCATATCCTCGCTTGGGGACAGCTTACAGGGATATATCAGCGTTAGCACTTCCGCCAATTGCTTGGAAACGCCTTAACCAGATGCCATATTTTTATCTCGTAGCGGCACGCGAGTCGTCATTGCCCCGTTCCTAACAAGTAAGGTTTCTGTTCAATCGTACACCCAACACACCGTAAACTACAGGGACATCAATTAGCTTTAGACATTCTCAAACCCCAATTTCAGGGACACCATACCAATTAGGCCTGCTACAAATCAGGTATTATGTCCCCTGAATACCCTCAGATGTATAACAGTTGACTTTTTACTATACTCACAAATATAATCCGCCAATAATATTAATGACCGATAAAAGGAGGGTAAACAAGAAGAAGAGGTAACACCCGCCTCTTTTTTGAATATCTATCAGAGGACTTTTATTGATTTGTTGAACGCGCCCGATATTATTAGGGTTGTGCGACAGCTTGGTGTAGTCACCAGTCTAATAGCTGTGTCATTAAGAGGGCAGAAATGAACAAATCGCCCCGGGCCCAGAAATGGTATGAGTGGTCACTACGGCATACCATCCTGATACCGATTATACTTTTCATCATCGCCGCGGTCTTTAAGATCTTAGACGTCTTTGTCTTCCACATTGATGAGAGACTCGGTGAAATTATTATCTCCAAATCTCTCGGATTCATCCTGGTCGTAGCCTATCTCTGGTTCGTTGGGAAATCGGTTACCGCCATCGGTCTGCATGGCAAATTTGTGACAAAGTCACTGATAATAGGCTCTACCGGCATCATTCTTATCCTGTTGTTTAGCTACGGACTTCAGTTCGGTGTTCTGGTTGGTGCTGGTAAAGAGCCAAGTCTGGTATTTACGGCTATCGATCCGACAGCTGGCGTGACCGGAGGCGTGGCATTTGCCATGTTTCTCTTAGTTGGCAACTTCATAAACTCCTTTATGGAGGAGGGATTATTCCGTGGCGTGATGCTTCGTCATTTCAGGGTTTCTCTGTCATTCTGGAGAGCTAACTTTCTACAGGCAGCCTTTTTTGGGATTTGGCATTTAAATTGGCCAATCAAGCAATTCCTGATAGGGCAACTCGACATGGGCGGATTGGCCTCTCAATCCTTAATTGTACTGGTCGCAACAGGCACTGTCGGACTTGCCATGGGTTATCTATATTTAAAGACGGGCAACCTGTGGGGTCCATGGATTATG
>Ga0315543_1001198_pt1 | contig 28833 bp, 28 predicted proteins | sample SalMarSW160210MG_2_FD_203098 | JGI IMG/M metagenome (GOLD analysis project Ga0315543, IMG submission 203098) | Salt marsh sediment microbial communities from the Plum Island Ecosystem LTER, Massachusetts, United States - Salt Marsh Sediment SW1601-210 ... | reverse complement strand
AAGGAAACTGCTGAATACGTTACTATCGAACTGCACTTTCTACCGCGGAAGTCTTTGTCCCACATACAGAAAGCCCTTTGACATACTTGCCAAAGGGTCGGAAATCCAATCAATGCGGAGGTCACGGAACCATGTACGTGACGCTTGCCCGCGCCGGTCAGCAACTCCATGATCCGCTCGTGAATCCCTGCTGCCTGGAGAGGACGTCCGCCTCTTTCCACTTTCTCCAATTCGAGTTCACCTCCAACTACACGCGGCAGCCATACTGCCGTATAAAGCTCCCTAAAACAGGATTCTGCCGCCGGCGATGCCAAAGAAGAGGAACCCGTTCCACTTGCTGCCGCTGACCTCCTTGGCGATGGCGGAGAGAGATTTGTACAGTCGACCGTCGAACTCAAAGCCGTTGTTCAGGACCTTGACCACGATGTCTCTGCTCTGGAACTCCCGGGCGAGCAGCGTGCCGGGCAGGGGCAGCCTCGGATCGCGCGAAGGTGGGATGTGATCGGTCGTTGTCCTCGCCTTCACCTCCGCGGAGCCCAACCTTGCTGCATCACGTGGAGCACGCATTCTGAGGTCGGCGTCATTGGCCAGTTCCTCGGCCTTTCGTCTGGCACGCTCCGAGAGGTCGCCTTCGGCCAGGGCCTGGAGTCGCCAGGCGATTCGCTTGCGCAGGAACTCCTTATGGTGAGAGCGGGTCTCCTCGCCGAAGACTTCGAGGTGCTTCTCCCGGAGTTCTCCGACGGTCATTCGGGAGAGCTTCTGGATTTCTTGATATGTTGTTGCTTCCATCCGAAACCTCCTTCGATCATGGTCTTCGCCCTGGCGGACGGTCCGTCTGCACCGCATCTCGGGGCGTTAGCTCGTGAATGAATGAAGGCATTGGTGGTCCGAATCATCAAGGCGTTTCTGCGTAAACGCCTCAGATTCTTTGACTTGCGCCACATCATCTGCCCGGTTCCCCGAACCAGGGGGGAGTCGTCGGCCTCTTTGGCTGCGCACGTAGCCTTGGGCCAGAATTGAGGCGATCTCCGCCACTGCCTCGTCGAGCGTACCGAGTAAGTGCTCGTTGATTTGCATTCGGTCCTCCTTCGCGGGAGGTCGCGGAGGAGACTTTCGTGGATGCCGCAGGTGGGAGGGACGACTGTTGAGACGAGCCATTGAATCCTGCCCAACATCGCACGAGGGCGATGTCATCGGCACCCACAACGGTCTCCGTTCTCGCGGCCGCACCCGCTGTCTGGTGATCCGGTTATCGCCGGACCTCTCTGGCCCGGCTTCCAGTGGATACCTACCGGAGGAATTTCCGAAACGTCGAAAACGGGTGCCCGGATGCAACCGGGCTGTTAAATAAGCCGACTCGAAAAACGGAGAATGAGAGAATCCGGAAAGGACATTCGCGGTCAGCGGGCGCAACCGTCACGGTTGCACTCGAACCCCAGAGGGACCGTTTCGAAACGGAGAACCGGGAACGATGTGGGAAGCGGCGTAAGTGGGCGTGAATCGTGCAGAAACGACAAGACCCCGAGGGGATAAATCCACAGGGTTTTGCGTTAAATAAAAACCGCCAGAGTTGGCGGATTGAATTTTGGCTCCCGTGGCTGGACTCGAACCAGCGACCCGCTGATTAACAGTCAGCTGCTCTACCAACTGAGCTACACGGGAGTATGAACGATAGGTTTTTCTAAAACAACCAAATTAAATTCTCTTTCTGCCAATTGTCAATAACAAGAAAGCGCTGACAGCTTAATTTATCTTGCTTAAATTGAGTTAAGTAAATAGTAATGGGGTTAACTCACGAATCCCAAGAGGGAAAGGAATTAAACCCGAGAAAGTCGTTACGGCCTTTGATAAGGATTGAAAGTATTGAGAGTCACCTATGCAATTAAGAGAAGCGATAAACAACAGGCGGAGTATCCGGAAATACAAGCCGGACCCAGTTTCCCAAGAGCATATTAATGAAATATTGGAGTCCGGAATGAAGGCTCCTTCAGCCGGTAATCTCCAAAGCAGATTCTTTTATGCCGTCAAAGAACCGGCGCTAAGAAGTGACCTCGCCTCGGCAGCCTTCGGGCATAATTTCATAAGCCAGGCTCCGGTGACCATAGTAGTATGCACTGATCTTCGGATAGAAAGTACATATGGGGAAAGAGGAACAAACCTGTATGCAATTATGGACTGCGCAGCATCAATACAAAACATGATACTTACTGCTCATTCGCTTGGCCTGGGCAGTTGCTGGGTCGGAGCATTTAATGAGACACAGGTATCGAGTACTATGGAAATACCTCCCCATCTCAGACCGGTTGCAATAATACCTCTTGGCTATCCTGCCGAGTCCCCAAAACCGCCGTTAAAAGTCGCCTTTGAAAACGCCTGCAAATTCCAGTGAGAAAGGACAAGTTCATGGATCAAACCTACACTACTCGTATTACCATCTACGATGAAACTAAAAAGAGCTACGACTGAGAAATGCCGAACCCCTGCAATATGAGGAAAAAAAAGTTGACATTACCCAAGCTGAAAATATATTTGTCGTTTGAGAAGTTTAACGGCAGGCGTTAATGAGCTTCTTTGATCCCCGGCGCAACGATAAGCAGTCCAGGGACTTGAGGCAGTCAAGCCTGTATGCGGCGATTCCAAGTCTTATGCTGGCGGCACCGCTGGTCGGTTTTTTTGTCGGTCGGTGGATTGATGGTAAACTAGGTACAGCGCCGTACTTGACTGCATTAGGAGCACTTTTGGGTGTAGCTGCGGCTGGAGTTGAGATATACAGAATTGTAAAAAAGGCCTCTGCTATAGATAAAGAAAAAGACGATGAAAGAAAGTCTGGGGCTTGATTTCGTAGATCGAACGCTGAGAACCACCGGTGTTATCCTCTTGATTTCTCTGCTACCCGGAGCGTACTATTTCGGGGTTTTCCCTACGTTAGCGGTTTTTTCCGGAGGGGTTTGGGGGATGGTTAATTTCATTTTCCTTTCGGCTTTGGTCAGGGCAGCTCTTCGCCCGGATGGCGTTGATAAGATTAAAGTTGCCGGTTTTGCACTGATCAAGTTTCTTCTTCTGTATCTGTCCGGCTATTGCCTACTCAAGGTGGAGCAATTTGAGCCTCTTAAATTGTTGATTGGGTTTTCCACTCTGTTAGTCGTGATAGTATTAAAAGTCATCACCCGAGCCTTGCTTGGGCTGGACGAAGGACACCGAAAAGGCAAACGTCTGCCGGGAGCTGTCTGATGATTGTTTATTACACTCATCTCATTTGTGTAGCGCTTGCCAAGTTCGGCCCGTACCTATTGGCAGCCGTCAGTGGTGAGCATGACGAGCATCAAGGGGATCTCGGCGGTGAACATGGCGGAGGCACGCACCTTCCCAATGCCATAAGCCTTATATTTGGGTACGATAGTGTTTGGAATGATTGGGTAAATGTTTTTTTTGCGTTTGTGGTTGCGATTTTTTTCACAATTTGCGCCACTGTAGTATATCGCCGACGCCAGATGATCCCTGGGTCATTCCAGAATTTTATGGAGATGCTCGTTGAGGGAATGTACAACTTCATCTATTCAATACTGGGCAAGGAAACCAAGAAGTACGTCCCCTTCCTTGGGACATTGTTCTTCTACATTTTGGCTATGAACTGGCTTGGATTAGTGCCGTTTGGGCATTCGCCATCGACCAGCCTGACTATCACAGCCTCGCTGGCGATCTTGGTCTTTTTATATGCTCAATATACCGGGATTCGTCGCTTGGGGATATTGAAGTATCTACACCACTTTGCCGGTAGTCCCCGAGAAGTTATTAGTTGGTGCATGGCCCCTCTCATCTTCCCCATACACATCATCGGCGAGCTGGCCAAGCCGTTCAGCTTGTCTTTGCGTCTATTCGGCAACATCACTGGCGAGGATACATTGATAGCGGTATTTGTCATGCTTGGTATCGGCATTTTGTCGTTTTCGCCGGTGGGAGTACCTTTGCAGATCCCGTTTTATTTCCTCGGGCTGCTGCTGTCGACTATTCAGGCGCTGGTATTTGCGCTTCTTGCAACAATATACATTTTGCTGATGCTGCCGCATGAGGAACACGAACACTAAAAAACAAAAAATAATGCAATTGCGAAACCTTAAAGGAGAATGTGATGGATTATCAGGCGATGTTGGCTCTGGCTGCCCCGCTGGCCGTTGGTTTTGCCGCTATCGGTTCAGGACTTGGCATTGGTCGAGCAGTGGGGTCCGCTATGGAAGCCATAGGACGTCAACCGGAAGCTGCCGGCAAGATTCAAACGGCGATGATTATCGGCGCTGCCTTTATTGAAGCGCTCACGATCTACGTCTTCATTGTCTTTGTCCTGGCCAGCGGAAAGATTGGCTGAGATTAGCGGCTAACCTCTCACGTCATGGCGTTACTGAACGACGTGAGAACAATACCGACGAAATGATGGTGGCATAATGGAATTTGTTTGGCAACAAGCCTTGACCCATGCGATCGGATTCCTCATCACGGTATGGATTCTTAAGAGATTCGCCTGGGGCCCGCTTCTGTCCCTATTGGAAGAACGACGCAACAAGATCATCAACGAATTCAAGAATATCGACGATGAAAAAGCGAAGGTTGGCCAGTTAACCACTCAGTACGAGTCCAAGCTCAAGGAAATCGATGTCGAACGCCGTGCGAAGCTGGTTGAGGCAGTAAATGAGGGCAAAAAAATAGCCGAGGAAATCAAATTGGCCGCCCGCAGCGAGGCCAAGGATATCGGCGTCAAAGCCAAAGCTGATCTGATACGCGATGTCGCTAAGGCGAAAGTGCAATTGAAAAATGACATGGTTGCCATGACTGTCACGGCAACCGAGAGAATCATCAAAGAGAAGCTTGATGACGCCAAACATCGCGAACTGATCAGCGGTTTTATCGACAGCGTGGAGGAAGCCTAGCGCGCCGATGTTAGTTCAAGAAGTCGCCACAAAATACGCTCACGCTCTGTTCCTGGCAGCTAAAGAAAAAGGGTTGATTGACGAGGCCTATGAGCAGTTTACCGACTTGAAGACGTTTATTACATCTGACGCGACACTGCTCAATTTTCTCAACGCCCCCGAAGTGCCTGAGGAGCATAAGCTGGCGCTGGTGCGCGATGTCTTCAGCTCACGGATCGAACAGCTCTTCGTTGAATTTCTCGTTGTCCTGGTCGACAAGCACCGCATCGCTTTTCTGCCGGACGTCATTGACGAGTTTACTCGTTTGGTAGAGGCGGAAAAGGGGATCGGACGGGCAACAGCAATAACTGCCGTCCCTCTCAATGAGACGGATAGAAGCAACCTTGCCGTCGAGCTGGCGACCAAAACCGGTTTGAAAATCGAGTTGGAAGAAAAAGTTGATCCGGCTATTTTGGGTGGAATGATCGTGATACTACACAATGAGATAATTGACGGTTCTGTCCGCCGCGATCTAGATTTGCTTAAAGAACAGCTTGATAAAGTGAAGGTGGTATAGTTCACGTAGGGTAGAACCCGAAGCGAGGCTATGACAAAGGTTATGGATTAGGTGGAGAAGATATAAACGTCATTCCCGTGAAAAAAGGGAATCCATTTTCGTTTCTTACTCGGTTGTTGGCCACTTGGATCCCTGCTTTCGGGTGTGTTGAAAAACATAGAAAGCGTCATAGCGAGGAGCGAAGCGACGTGCCTATCTTGTTGTCATTCAATAGTTGAGATTGCTTCGCTGTCGCTCGCAATGACAAGAACGGGACTTTTTCAACAAGCCCTTTCGCAGGAATGACGAGTTGGGTAATTTTAAGTAGGGCAGGTCTCCTCGAGACCTGCCAATAAGAGGCGGGAGCACAAGGCTCCTGCCCTACAGGACCAGAAAAAATGACGTCAATAAATTCAGGAGTTGCTAATGGGTCTTAACCCTGAGGAAGTCTCTTCGGTAATCAAAAAAGAGCTTGAAAAATATGAAACCAAGCTCAAGATGGAGTCGGTCGGAGTGGTGCTCCAGGTGGGCGACGGCATCGCCCGCATCTGGGGCCTGGAAGACGTTCAGATGTCGGAGCTGATTCAGTTCCCCGGTGACATCATCGGCCTGGTTCTGAACCTTGAGGAAGACAACGTCGGTGCGGCCATTTTCGGCTCAGATACCCATATTAATGAAGGGGACACAGTGCGCCGAACCGGCAAAGTCGCTCAGGTTCCTGTCGGTGAAGCTTTAATGGGGCGGGTGGTCAATCCACTTGGCCAGCCGATTGACGGCAAGGGGCCGATAGTGACCGACCAGTTCCGCGTTATTGAAGGTCGAGCACCAAACGTAGTAGAACGACAGCCGGTAAAAGAACCTCTACACACCGGACTGAAGGCTATCGATTCGATGATTCCCATCGGCCGTGGCCAGCGAGAGCTCATCATCGGTGACCGTCAAACCGGTAAGACGGCTTTGGTCATTGACATGATTATTAACCAGAAGGATACCGATGTTTTCTGCATCTATGTAGCCATCGGCCAAAAAGCCTCAACAGTAGCGCAGGTGGTCGAGGTGCTGCGTAAATACGGTGCTATGGAGCATACCATTGTGGTCGCGGCAACGGCCACCGATCCGGCGCCGCTTCAATACATTGCTCCGTATGCCGGGTGTGCTATGGGTGAGTACTTTCGCGACAATGGTAAGCACGCGCTTTGCATTTATGACGACCTCTCCAAGCAGGCCCAGGCCTACCGGCAACTTTCGCTTCTTTTACGGCGCCCGGCGGGACGCGAGGCCTACCCTGGTGATATTTTCTACTGTCACTCCCGCTTACTGGAGCGCGCTGCCAAGCTGTCCGATGAGAAAGGCGGTGGTTCGCTCACTGCGTTACCCGTTATTGAGACTCAAGCCGGTGACATCTCCACCTATATTCCGACCAATGTAATTTCGATTACTGATGGGCAGATCTTCCTTGAATCCGAGCTTTTCTTTGCCGGTGTTCGTCCTGCCATCAACGTCGGCATCTCTGTCTCACGGGTGGGCGGCAAGGCACAGACCAGGATGATGCGACAGGTGGCCGGTTCTCTGAAGCTCGATCTCGCCCAGTTCCGGGAGCTGGAGGCGTTTACCCAGTTTGGTTCCGACCTCGATGAAGCCACGCTTAAGCAGCTCAACCGCGGCCAGAAAATGGTGGAGTTGCTCAAGCAAGGGCAGTACGTTCCGGTGCCAATTGCGAGACAGGTGATGATCATCTGGGTCGGCGTCAACGGCCACCTTGATGACATACCGACGGAGGCTATAGCAAAGTTCGAAGAAGAGTTTGTCGCTTTCTGCGAGAAGAACTACCCGGACATCGAACACACTCTGAAACAGGAGTTGAAAATATCTGATGAGATGCAGTCACGACTGAAAGCGGCAACTGAGGAGTTCAAAGCACAGTTTAAAGCGTAGAAGTTGGATTTGATACGGGTGTATTGTCGTGCAGGTTTGTTACGTGGGCGGCAGATGTCCACATCTGCCCCATGCTCGATAGAGCTGGCGCACAGGGATGTACGACAACCACAGGACCGCATTTTATGATGGAAAAATAGAATAGGCCACGCCTATGGCAACGCTTCGTGAAGTAAGAAAAAGAATCCGAACGGTCGTTTCAACCCGGCGCATTACCAACGCGATGGAAATGGTCGCGGCGGCCAAACTGCGGCGGGCACAGCAGCGGGTTAAACAGGCCCGTCCCTACAGCCAGAAGATGGACGAGATGCTCGGTCACTTAGCCGCCGGCACCACAGAGGAGATTGTGCATCCTTTCTTCGAGGAACGAACGATCAAGAAAAGGACCCTGGTGATTTTCACCTCCGACCGTGGCCTGTGCGGCTCGTTCAACTTCAACATTATCCGTCGGGCGATGCACTTGATAGAGGAAACCCAGGGCGTTGAGATAGAAATTGTCACTGTCGGCAAGAAAGGGAACGATTTTTTTAAGCACCGTCCTTATACAATCGCAAACTATTATGGCGGTTGGGGCGGCGTCCTTGATTATGATAAAGCTCGCCAGATCGTGTCCTTTCTGACGGAGCGTTTTGTTTCCGGTCAGACCGATGAAATCAGTTTGCTGTTCACGCGTTTCCTATCAACGGTTAAATACAGGATCTCATTTGAACGTTATCTGCCGGTGACTCGACCAGAAGCCACTGATAAAACTGGATTGAGCAAAGACTATATTTTTGAACCGTCACCGGATAAGATTTATTCGGCTTTAATGCCCGGCTATGCCACCACCAAGATGGTCACAGCGTTGGTGGAGTCGTTTGCCAGCGAACACGGCAGCCGGATGATTGCCATGAATGCTGCCACCCAAAACGCCGGCGAGATGATTGACAATCTGACGTTGCAATACAACAAAGCCCGTCAGGCACAGATTACCAGTGAACTGCTGGAGGTGGTCTCCGGCGCCGAGGCGTTGAAGGGATAAAACAGATAAAGAAAAAAGTATGATTTCAAATAGAGTGGAGTACAATATATGGCTGAGAATATAGGCAGAGTGGTTCAAGTCATCGGAGCAACTGTGGACTGTGAGTTTCATGCGGATGCCCTGCCCAACATCAAGAATGCCATCAAAATCCAGGACAAGGAACTGGGGATCGATCTAACCGTCGAAGTCGCCATGCACATCGGCGACAATATCGTGCGGTGTGTAGCGCTGGCAACAACCGACGGACTGGTGCGCGGGATGAAAGCAATCGACACTGGAACCACCATTACCGTCCCCGTGGGTGAGCGGGTGCTGGGACGCGTGTTTAATCTTCTTGGCGAACCGATAGACGAAAAAGGCGAACTTCCACCCGATACCCCTCGCTTGCCGATTCACCGGGAGGCGCCAACGTTTGAAGAGCAGTCAACCAAACGGGAAATGTTCGAAACTGGCATCAAGGTGATCGACCTGCTGGAGCCGTACCTTAAAGGCGGCAAGGTCGGTATGTTCGGCGGGGCCGGAGTCGGCAAGACGGTCATCATCCAGGAACTGATCCACAACATCGCTACTGAGCACGGCGGCTACTCAGTCTTCTGCGGTGTCGGGGAGCGTACCCGTGAAGGCAACGACCTCTGGCTGGAGATGATTGAATCGGGCGTTATCAATAAAACCGCCATGGTGTTCGGACAAATGAATGAGCCGCCCGGCGCCCGTTTGCGGGTAGGGCTTTCAGGACTGACAATGGCTGAGTATTTCCGTGATGAAGAGGGTCAGGATGTACTGGTGTTTATTGACAATATCTTCCGCTTTGTGCAGGCTGGCTCGGAAGTCTCCGCACTGCTGGGACGCATGCCCTCAGCGGTCGGCTATCAGCCGACGTTAGGGGCAGAGATGGGTGCCCTGCAGGAACGAATCACCTCCACTAAAACGGGTTCAATTACTTCCGTGCAGGCAATTTTTGTTCCCGCTGACGACCTGACCGATCCCGCCCCGGCCACCACCTTTTCGCACCTTGACGCCACAACCGTGCTATCCCGTCAGATTGCCGAACTAGGGCTGTATCCGGCGGTCGATCCCCTTGATTCCACCTCACGCATCCTGGATCCCGGTATTGTCGGTGAGGATCACTATCGCGTCGCTCGAGCGGTGCAGAAGATACTGCAGCGTTATAAGGACCTGCAGGACATCATTGCCATCTTAGGTATCGATGAGCTGTCCGAGGAGGACAAGCTGATCGTGCAACGAGCCCGCAAAATCCAGCGCTTCATGTCACAGCCGCTCTTCGTGGCTGAGGACTTTACCGGCAGGCCAGGTGTGTATGTCAAGGTCGAGGACACGGTCAAAGGCTTCGATCAGATCATAAGCGGTGAGTTGGATCACATTCCAGAGCAGATGTTCTTCATGGCCGGCGCAATGGATGAAGTACTGGACAGATACGACAAGTCGAAGAAGTAATAAACCATGTTTCTTTTGTCCATAGTCACGCCCGAGAAAGAGTTTCTTAAAGCTGAGATCAACTCACTCGTGGTTCCCGGCACAGAGGGGTATCTGGGTATCCTTTCCCATCATGCTCCCTTGATAACAGCGTTGAAACCGGGCAAGATTCAGTTCCGTGACGCTCAGGACAAAGTAAGTATTCTGGCTGTATCGGGTGGGTTTCTCGAAGTATCCAACAATGAGGCGACTTTGCTGGCTGATGCCGTTGAGTTTGCCGACCAAATCGATATAGAACGTGCTCAGGCGGCTTATGAGCGAGAGAAAAACCGACTGATCTCCGCCGGTAAGGGTGAAACCGATATTGACCTCCCCTCTGTCAGGGCAGCAGTGGAAAGGGCCACGAACCGGATCAGGATTTATAAGGAGACCCATTAGGGTTTTAACTGTCATTTCAATGGTCACTTCTGGGGGCTACACCAATTGAGGCTGGCATCCTCTTGTATTCCAAAGGATTGAAGGGGCTTTTTGTTCTTGACTTTTCCTGCCGCTTTTGTTACAATCGGACGCTATGATATTAGAACTGCGGGAAATTGACAGCTTCCCTGCTCACGTATTTCTGGAAGGTAATCCGGAGAAATTAGTCCTGGATTATAACGGGATACGCGGGATAAAAGAGATTGCTGTCAGCTTGGAAATACAAAAGACTGACGAGGAGTACTTTTGCCAGGGAGAGATAGAGGCCAGGGTCCGTTTGGAGTGTGCCCGATGTTTGCGCGAGTTTGACAGCCGGATCAAAAACAAGACCAACTTTATCATCTGTTCTGAAAGTCTGCACGCAGCTCGATCCGGACAAGGAATCGATAATGAGGACTATGTCTTTTTTCAAGGGCCTGATCTGCAGGCTGACCTGACAGACATTGTTAGGCAGTCGATTATCCTGGCGGTAGGGATGAAGCCATTGTGCTCTGAGGATTGTCGGGGCCTTTGTCCGAACTGCGGGGTCAACCTCAATGAGCAAACATGTAGTTGTATAGCTGAAAAGGGTGATCCACGCTGGGAAAGTCTGAAGAAACTTCACATGGTTAATGGACAAGAATAGAGGAATAACAAATGCCACTTCCGAAAAGGCGACACTCTCGAACTAGAGGACGTAAGCGCCGCACACATTGGAAAATCACGGCGCCAAATGTAACCGAGTGCCCACACTGCCACGAGCCCAAATTGCCACATCACATTTGTCCCCATTGCGGATACTATAACGGCCGCCAGATCATCACAATTAAGGAAACTTGAGCCGGGAGGTTGCGTGGAAGTGCACTCCGACAAGAGTTCTTGGTAAAATGTCAGCTGAAGAAAAACATACAGTGGTCTTGGATGTCATGGGGGCGGACAATGGCCAGGAGTGTATTATTCAAGGCGGGATCGATGCCGCCAAGAAGCTGGGTAACTCCTTACAGCTTGTCCTTGTCGGGCGGCAGGATAATGTGAATGAGGTTCTCTCCCTCAAGCAGGATGTGCCCGGTAATATCTCCGTTCAACATGCGGCTCGCGAGGTACCGATGCACATAGCTGCCACAGATGGTGTTCGTATGCGCAACAGTTCTATTGCCGTCGGGCTGCAACTGGTGAAGGACAAGCAAGCTGATGCCTTCGTTTCGCCGGGGAATACCGGCGCCGTCATGGCTACCTCGTTGTTGACCCTGGGCCGTATTGAAGGAGTTAGTCGACCGGCTATCACAAGCGTCTTTCCCACAGCCACCGGCAGGCCGACGGTAGTTTTAGATGTTGGCGCTAATTCCGACTGCAAACCGCATCACCTGTCCCAATTCGCCGTGATGGGTTCTGTTTATTCATCCGTCATTTTCAATCTCGAATCGCCTCGGGTAGGACTGATTTCCATCGGTGAAGAGCGAAGCAAAGGTAATGAATTGATCTTTAACGCGCGGCGGTTGTTGAAAAACTCGAATATCAACTTTGTCGGGAATATCGAGGGGAGGGATATCCTGTCAGGAACGACCGATGTGGCGGTGACTGATGGCTTCACCGGGAATATTCTGCTGAAGTTTGCTGAGTCCATTCAACCCATGATGGTCAAATCCATGCAGCGTCAGGTTCAAACCAATATCTTTTCACGAGTCGGAGCCATGCTGCTTTTGCCGTTTCTCAGAAGGATGAGGAATCGGTTTGACTATGCCGAATCGGGCGGGGCACCGCTGTTGGGAGTGAACGGTGCTGTTATTATCTGCCACGGTTCCTCCAACGCCCGCGCTATCGGCAATGCCGTGGTGACGGCCTGCGAAATGGCGTCAAAACGAATTAGTGAGCGCATACATCGTGAGCTCATAAGCAACCACTTCGGGCAAAATAATGGATCAAAAAATAACAGCCAAGATAATCGGCACGGGGTCGTTTGCACCACCGCGTCGAATAACCAACGCTGATTTTGAGAAGATCGTTAATACTTCCGACGAGTGGATTGTTACTCGCACCGGCATAAAAGAGCGACGTATCGCTGATAATGGTATGCATAGTTCGGATATGGCCGCGCAAGCATGCCGCAATGCCCTTGAGATGGCGCATTGTGACAATCAGGAGATCGATCTGTTGATTGTGGGGACTGTTACACCGGACTATCGCCTGCCCTCCACCGCCTGTGTTGTCCAGGAAAAAATGGGTTTGTCAAACGCAGTGGCTTTTGATGTCGCTGCCGCGTGCGCCGGCTTCATCAACTCTCTCTCCATTGCGAGATCATTTATAGAAACTGGCGTTTACAATAAGGTATTGGCGGTAGGAGTGGAAAAGTTATCGGCTTTCACAAACTACAAAGATCGCAATACCTGCGTACTATTCGGTGATGCCGCTGGCGCCGCGCTTCTGGTCCGGGATGATAGCGGCCATGGAGTAATGTCCACGTTTCTTAAATCGGACGGCCGTCTGCGGCCGCTGCTCTGGAGCAAAACCGGTGGGACGGTAAACCCGTACACTCCTGACTTTGCTTATGACGGCACCGATAAGATAATGATGAATGGTTCGGACGTCTTCAGAGTAGCGGTACGCGAGATGTCAAAGGCAGCTTTGAAAGTGGTTGCTGACGCCGGTCTGCAACCTTCTGATATCTCGCTGGTAGTTCCCCATCAGGCGAACATACGAATAATTGAAGCCCTGGCGAAACGTTTGCATGTCGGTATGGATAGAGTCTTCATGAATATCGAGAAGTATGGCAACACCTCCTCGGCGTCAGTTCCGCTGGCACTGGACGAAGCAAACCGTCAGGGAAGAATAAACCCGGGCGACTACGTGCTGATGGTTGCTTTTGGCGGCGGCTTAATTTGGGGTTCAGCCCTGGTCAAATGGTAGGACTATGAGCAAGACGACGCTGTTCTTTCCGGGGCAGGGTTCCCAGTATGTGGGGATGGCTGAAGAGTTGTATGACGCATCGCCTGAGGTACGGGCGCTATATCAGTTAGCCTCGGACGAAATGGGTGTTGACATCGCCCGGATCTCATTTGAGGGACCGGCGGCAAAGCTTAAAAGAACCCAATTCACACAGCCGGCCATTCTTTTGCATTCGCTGGCGGTCCTGACCGTTCTGCAAGACAGTTTGCCTCCTTTTGACTATGCCGCCGGCCATTCGCTTGGAGAATACGGAGCTTTAGCGGTCACGGGAGCTTTGTCGTTTGAGAACGCTATTAAAGCTGTCATTAAACGAGCCGCTTTAATGGAAGATGCGTGTCAGGAGAATCCTTCCACGATGGCAGCCATACTTGGCCTTGACGGTGCCAAGATTGAGGAAATATGTATGGCGGCGTCATCGTCGGGAGTGGTCGTTCCGGCCAACTTTAACTCAACCAGACAGGTTGTCATTTCCGGTGAACCAGCGGCGGTCGAAAATGCGCTGGCGCTAGCCCGTAAGGCCGGAGCCAAGAGAGCCGTTATGCTGGAAGTCGGCGGAGCTTTTCATTCACCGCTCATGGAGTCCGCCGGGGTTGGTCTTAGAAATTATCTGAGAGATGTGCCCATCAATACGCCGTCTCAACCGGTAGTTGCGAATGTGACAGGCTTGCCGGTTGTCCACGAGGATGAAATCCGGCAGGCACTTGTCCAGCAGGTAACGGCGCCGGTCAAGTGGGCCCAGACCATGCGCTACCTTGCCGAAAACGATGTGAAAATAATTATTGAGATAGGGCCGGTGAAGGTATTGAGCGGCTTGGCAAAGAGGGATATGCACCCCGAGAAAACAGTGAACCTTGATACCTTGGCTGATGTCGAAGCCTTCAGTGCCGCCACAGTTTGAAAGCGAGTGTTACAATGGATTTTACTGACAAGACAGTTCTTGTTACCGGTTCTGGGCGCGGTATCGGTAGGGCAATTGCGGAACGTTTTGTCGGGCTCAATGCCAGGGTGGTCATTTGTGATCTCGACCAGAGCATCGTGGAAAAAGTTGCGGCCGATATTGGCGAAAAAGCTGTGGGGATCAAAGCTGACGTGGCCAGCCGGGCTGATATAGATGTCCTCTTTGGAAAGATCCTCCAGCGATTTAAACACATCGATGTTGTAGTTAACAACGCCGGTATTAACCGCGACAGTCTCATTATTCGTATGGATGAAAAAGACTGGGATCAGGTGCTTGACATAAATCTCAAGGGCGCCTTTCTTGTCACCAAAGCGGCCGCCAAAGTTATGATGAAACAGCGGTATGGGCGAATCATCAATATCAGTTCGGTGGCCGGTATCACCGGCAACGCTGGCCAGGCTAATTATGTCGCTTCCAAAGCGGGACTGATAGGCCTCACCAGATCGGCGGCAAAAGAGCTGGCCTCCAGGGGCATCACGGTGAATGCCGTGGCTCCAGGATTTATCAAAACGGAGATGACAGATGCCCTTTCGGAAACCGCCAAACAGTCCCTCATGGAACGAGTGCCTCTCAAACGGCCGGGCTCTCCGGATGATGTCGCTTCGGCAGTGCTGTTTCTGGCCTCTGATGAAGCCTCATACATCACTGGCCAAGTACTGGTGGTCGATGGTGGCCTATCAATGTCGTAAAAAAAATATTTAAACATAAAGGAGTCATGCAATGTCTGTTGAAGAAAGGGTAAAGGAAATTATCATTGAACAGTTAGGCGTCGAGGCAAGTCAGGTAACTGGCCGGGCCAAGTTTGTTGAGGACTTGGGAGCGGATTCGCTGGATACGGTTGAACTGGTTATGGCTCTCGAAGAAGAGTTCTCAATAGAAATCCCCGACGAAGATGCGGAAAAAATAGCCTCGGTAGCTGACGCCGTAAGCTACATTGCGGGGCATTCTGAAAAGGCAACCTAAGAAACGCTTCCGTTGAAGCGACGAGGCACCGAGAGAATGAAAGTGAGAGCCGTGGTAACCGGCATCGGAGTTATCTCCCCGGTTGGAAATTCTTTTGAGCTGTTTTGGGAATCTTTGTTGGCCGGTCGATCTGGGGTAGACCATGTCACGCGGTTTGATGTTTCCGACTACCCCACAAAGATTGCCGGTGAGATCAAGGATTTCGATGGCTTGCAGCATATTGACAAAAAAGAGCTGAGACGTATGGATCTGGCTGAGCAGTACGCCGTGGTGGCCGGCGATCAGGCAATAAAAGATTCCGCCTTGGACCTGGATTCAGTCGATCTTGACCGCTGTGGGGTGGTGATTGGCTCCGGTATCGGCGGCATCTCAACTTTTGAAAAGCAGCACGGTGTCCTCATGCGCTCCGGTCCGAGCCGTGTCTCGCCGTTTTTCATTCCTATGATAATCGTTGACATGTGTGCCGGGTTGATATCTATCAGGTATGGTTTTAGAGGTCCCAACTACGCAACTGTGTCGGCTTGTGCTTCATCTGCCAACGCTATTTCCGACGCATTCAGGATCATCCAGCGAGGAGAGGCGGATATCATGATTACTGGCGGTTCCGAGGCCACTATCACCCCGACTTCTTTGGCCGGCTTCTGCCAAGCGAAGGCGCTGTCAACGCGCAATGATGAACCCCAGAGAGCATCACGTCCCTTTGATAAGCACCGCGATGGTTTTGTTATGGGTGAAGGTGCGGGGATTCTGGTTCTCGAGGCCTATGATTATGCCGTGGCACGGGGTACCAAGATCTATGGCGAAGTTCTCGGTTCAGGTATGTCGGCTGACGCCTATCATATAACAGCCCCGCATCCTGAGGGGTATGGCGCCCGCCGGGCGATGGAGCTGGCCCTTAAAGATGCTGGCATATCACCCCACCAGATTGACTATATCAACACTCATGGCACCGCTACTAATCTTGGCGACATAGCTGAAACCAAGGCAATCAAAGATGTTTTTGGCGAGTACGCTTACCATATCCCCTGCAATTCCACAAAATCGATGACCGGTCACATGCTCGGCTCCTCCGGGGCGGTCGAGCTAGCTACCTCATTGATGTCGATAGAGCAGGAGGTTGTGCATCCAACTATCAACCTTGATTATCCGGATCCGGAATGTGATCTCGACTACGTCCCTTCTCAGAAAAGAAAATGGAAAATCAATTACGCTCTGTCGAATTCATTCGGATTTGGGGGACATAATGTCTCCCTGGTAGTCGGCAAAGCCAATGGCACATCATAAAATGAGCCTGTGGAAGAAAATCAGAAATATCTTTGCTCCGCCTTCAGCCTCTGACGAGAAAAGAAGTCTTCACAAAGTTCAAGACCTTATCGGATATCAATTTCACGATGAATCCCTTCTCCAGATGGGCTTGACCCATCGTTCGTATTCCTATGCCACTGGCAGTACTGCATCCAATGAGCGGCTGGAATTCCTCGGCGATTCCGTATTGGGTTTGGTTATTGCAGAACAACTCTATCGAGATCACCCAAACATGCATGAAGGCGAGCTTACCAAAACCAAGGCGCTACTGGTCAACGAATCTACCTTAGCTGACATTAGCAAGGATATAGAACTTAACCAATATGTGAGACTGGCCCGCGAGGAAGATCGATCAGGGGGGCGTGAACGACCCTCCATTATTTCCGATGCCTTTGAGTCTATTATTGCCGCCGTTTTTCTCGATGGCGGGATTAAGGCGGCGCGTGAGGTCGTGTTGCGACTCATTTACACGCGCAAGGAAGATATTGTCTCCGACTCTTCCCGGCGGAATTTCAAAGGAGAGTTTTTGGAGTTGATCCAGGCGCGTGGAGAAGGGTTCCCCCGTTATGATGTGGTATCGGAGGAGGGACCTGATCATGAGAAAGTCTTTACCGTCGATGTCTACATCGGCGCTGAAAAGGTTGGAACTGGCTCGGGTTCTACTAAAAAAGAAGCGGAACAAAAAGCAGCCTCAGTGGCCCTGGAACAGTACCTCCAGCGTTCAGACCAAACCTGAGACCAGCTTCTTGATGGCATTCATTGCCACTCATCTTGTGCAACTGCCACCCCAATAACTTACAAATTTAAAGAGCCTGATCCATAGTGAGAAGATGCATCCCACTGGATGCTGCCATCCAATTATTATCTTCACGCGTGGTTTTTTTTATTGACAGAGTTTAAAGAATATTCCTATTGTATGCTGACGCTAACACTGAATGGATGTTACATGTGTACGGTTTAATGCCGAATGTGAGAGTTGTTGAAACAACAGGCAACCATCAACCCTTTTTAAGGAGTGTTAATCAATGCGTAGTGCACGAAAGAAAGCAACGCGGAAGACAACAGTAAGAAGAAAGCCGGGTGTGCGCAAAGGGGCCAAGGCGTGGACAGCGGCAGAAACTACTACGCTGAAGAGAGAATACAAGACTCATTCAGCGACTGAAATTGCCAAGATGCTGAAAAGATCCGTCTCTTCTGTCAAGGCGAAGGCACGAACGCTTGGCTTAAAAAAGCCAGTCCGAAGAAAGGCCGCACCCAAGAAACGTACAACCCCAAAAAAGGCGGCCGCTCGTAAGACTGTAGCAAAAAGGAAAACAACCAGAAAGACCACAGCAAAAAGGAAAACAACCAGAAAGAGATAGCTCTTTTGTTTTCTGCTTTTCTGGTACAATCATGACCAAAAGCCCGCCTAAAAGCGGGCTTTTTGGCGTATGACACGTTGCCTACCAACAGGTACGGAGCGCTTGACTTTTGGCCAACCAGCGATAATATTTTCACTATTGATATTGAAAAGAAAGGTGTACTACGTAGTCAGCAGGAGATGGCATGGATATAGTTGTTTTAGTCAAACAGGTGCCGGAGATTGCCCTGATTAAGGTCGATGAAGCCGCCAGCCGGGTGGTGCTTCCGCAGGGACCGGGGATGTTGAATCCGCTTGATGAATACGCAATCGAGGAAGGTTTACGGCTGAAAGAAAAGAAAGGTGGGAAATGCATCGCCATGTCGGTTGGCACTGACCGCACCGAATCCGCTTTACGCGATTGTCTTGCCTTGGGAGTGGACGAGGCCTATTTGTTAAGCGATGAGAAGTTCACTGATTCTGATCCACAGGCAATCGCCAAGATCCTTGCCACCGGTTTGAAGAAACTCGGCTCGTATGATCTCATCTTAGCCGGCAAGCAGGCCATCGACTCCGACTCGGCGCAAGTTCCCGCGGCGGTGGCCGCTCATCTGGAACTGCCACAGGCGATGTTTGTCAAAAAGATTGAAGCTGTCGATGACGGCCAAGCGACCGTGTATCGCACAACCGAAGAAGGCTACGATGTTGTGGAACTGACCCTGCCAGCGGTAATCTCAGTGGTGAAAGAAATCAATGAACCACGTCTCCCCTCTCTGAAGGGAAAGATGGCCGCCAAAAAGAAACCAATTACCAAGTGGTCGGCCGCCGATCTCAGCCTTGACGGTGCGAATATTGGAACTAACTCTGGGACAAAAACGGTAAAAGTCTCTCCTCCTCCTCCTCGTCCTAAAGGAGAGCTCATCACAGGTGAAACCCCCGATGAGATCGCCGATAAATTATTCGAAAAGCTGCGCGAGAATCAAATAATCTGAGACGGCACCTGTCTTTTTGATACAGGTCGGGTTACAAGTGAAATCCTCTTAAATCGGATGCAGCGAGAAAAGCGACATTCATTATGTGACGAGAGATTTCAAATTTGACATCTCCCTCAGAATACCGATAATTTTCTGTGTATGAGAAGAATCTTGCGACGAATTCGCGAAGGTATTACACATGTGTATCTCAGCTTATTGCTGGTAACGGTTATACTGGGGCTGTCTGTCCCGACGAATGGCTCAGACCTTGTCACGTACAGCTTGTGTGATACTCGAGTACTGTATATATTCGACAACGAGGAGGTAATTGACTGGCCTACCCTCTATTATCTCAATGACAACTTCGGCTGTCGAATTGATCTGTTGTACATAAAGCTACGGCTGGCATTTGGTCAGAACCTCCGGGAGATTGAGGACAAGGGAATTTACCTGCACGAGTATTTCCTGCCCCCAAACGACCAAACCTGGATTGATTCTCTCATCACCGAGCTTTTCCAACAACGTCGTCCTGACATTGTTCTCTTAGACGACTCTCGATCAAACGCACTATTTAATTCTCTTAGAAAATATATCATAAGCCTCCTGCCGGATTCTTCTCGGCTGTTTGATATCCTCAAAATCTACCAGAGAGTCTTAACACCGAAAGATACTGCGAGTGAGGTAAACTGGGTGGTTCTCAACAGCAACGAGCTTTTGAATCGGTATCGAGAGCGAATGGACAATGAGATTTTGATGTTACTGCCTGAATATGATCCGCAGGACCTGAGATCATCCAGATTAGTTCATTATCTGCTGATAAAGAGCAGCACCCCAAAAGAGTCGCCCGAAGCTGATTTTCTTTCCGGCATCAATCCTATGAGGCTGGCAGATGTTTTTGATAAGCTGCTTGAAGAGGGGCCCCAAAGGCAAACATTATTGAGACAGGCGAAAGCGTTCATTTCTAACTTCAAAGCCTCTCAACAAACCACCGGCCAGACAAAAGTCGATTTTGTCATCGATGGCTACCGGGAACTGTCATATCTCTTAGATTATACCAATCTTGGGGGGGCTTTAGACTCGCTTGTGGATTTTAGACCCTACCTGCGCACCCTTATGACAAAAGCTGAGAAAGCCGTTCTCAAGGCGGTAGGGCTGACATGGCAAGGGAAAATCATCATACGTGACTCGCCGCATGGACCGAAGGTGAAGTTTGTGGCCTCACTTTCCGCCAATGGCCCCAAGGCGATTGAGCTTTCCGCAATCAGTTTTCATCCCTATTGGGATACGTCTGCCATTATGCTTGATTCTGTCCCCGGAAGGATTATGCCGCACCAATCCTATGTCAGGGAGTACCTGATTGATATTGACCGTTCCTATCTGGAAGCCGAAAGGCCGGAGTCGCTTCTTTTTACGGCAGAGATTGTATATGGCAAAGTTCCTTTAGTTGCCACGCTGAGTGCGCCAGTGTGGGAAGCCACGGACTTGCAGGTTAAGTTTGAACCGGATTACTACTTTGTTCAGCCGTTTGACAAGCTCGACATTGACCGGGTGGTCTCATCAATGAATCTGAAGGTCATTATTTCCAAGCCCCGATACTATTCAAAAACCGTGCACCTTAATCTTGGACCGCCCCGCGGTCTCTTTGCCGGTGCCTACCGCAAAGAGATTCATCTGGACAAAGGTTCTACCCACAAGACCGTCCGTATTCCCTTTTCCATATCAAACCTGTTCGAGTTGGGTATTCAGCGTCTGACGGTGACGCTCTCTGTCGACAAGAGAGTTGTAGCTGCTGACACCGGAAGAGTTCGCATTGCTTCCTGCCAAATTGCCGACACTGTCAAAATCGGCTTTATACCTGACAGCTTGGGTATGCTGGAGGACATCCTGCGCATGACGAACGCCAGTTTCAGGCCTTTAACTGATCGTTCCCTTATGACTGCCGACATTGATGCCTACAACGTGATAATCGTTGGCTCAGGTTCGTTTCGTCACTACCCCTCCCTGAGAAAGTTGAAAGACCGGTTTGAAGATTACCTCCGCTATGGAGGCTCAATTGTCGTTATGGGTCAACCAAGTGACTGGCCGGAAGGGGTCCTTCCGATCTCCCTGGTTCCCATGTCAGAATTAGTTGATACAAATCAGATTACTACCCCCCTCCCTGAAGCTAAGATATTGAGCACACCGTATAACATTTCTAAAAAAAACCTTTTGGTCTCTTTTCGACAAAAATCACCGGTCACTTCGGCAGTCATTTCACCGGCGGAAAAGATATTCGAGACCACCTCAGGGGGCGCTTTACTGTCGGTGTCACGGATAGGAGAGGGTCAGATTATTTACTGTGGTTTCCCTCTGCTGGACATGATTTCCAGGCTTGAGATTGATGCTACCCACCTTTTTGCAAACATTTTGAACTATTAACCACACAAGTTGTTATATTACCGCCAATCTGTACTTCATAGTCTGAAGCACACACAGAGATAGGCAAAAGCTCCCGACAGTCTGCACCAAAACCCCCTCGCTTCTCTACTGCAACCAAGTACCTCAAGAGGTACGAGCAGATTCTGCGCTACGTACTGAAACGGAGATGCTCATTTAGAAAGCCCTCGAAGAACTTGTCAAGGAACGCACCTCAATAATAATCGCCCACCGGCTGTCGATAATCGAGAGGGTCGATAAGATCATTATCCTCCACCACGGACAGCTTCGGGAAATGGGCAAACACAATGACTTGTTGAAGCAAATGAGAATATACTGTACATTCGTACCAAATGCAGTACAAAAAGCAAGAAGGTGACATTGTTCCCTCTATGTTAGCCAGGCAACAAAAGGTGTTAGATAAAACCGAAGTTCGAAAGCTGCTTCAGCTTTCAGTGGAATTAGCTATGGGGGCGGGAAAGATACTCAGGCGCGGCTTCAACCGGAGTCTCAAAATCGACTACAAGGGACGCATTAATCCTGTTACGGAGTACGACCTCAAGTCAGAACGATATATCACATCTCATATTTCGAAGCGCTTTCCCGATCATGCCATCCTCGCTGAAGAAGAAGGTGCGGTCGCGGAAAAATCATCATACCGCTGGGTAATCGATCCCCTCGACGGTACCGTTAACTATGCTCATGGTTTTCCGATGTACTGTGTCTCCATCGCGGTAGAGTTTGAAGGTGACATTGTCGCCGGGACGGTATATGACCCGGAGCGGGACGAGCTGTTTCACGCAGGTTTAAAGATGGGCGCTTATCTCAACCAGAAGAGAATAAAGGTCTCTTCGGAAAAGATTCTCCAGCGGGCGTTGCTGGCTACCGGCTTTGCCTACAACATCGGCACGGCCAGGCGGACCAATCTTGGCCTGTTCGCCCGCATGGCCAAAAAGGCGCAGGGGCTAAGGCGCGCTGGCTCGGCAGCGATTGACCTCTGCTGGCTGGCCTGCGGGCGGATCGATGGTTTCTGGGAGTTTTATCTCCAGCCCTGGGACACCGCTGCAGCTAAGCTGATTGTTGAAGAGGCTGGCGGACAAGTCTCACGAATCAACGACGCATCCTATTCAATCTTTAGCCCTGACATTTTAGCCAGCAACGGCCATCTTCACAAAGTGATGAGGTCCGTATTGACGGGTAGAGCTCTTTAGCAAAAACTCGGTTGCGTAATTTCTTTTGTGTAAATTTCGGATTTTTTGATAAAGAATTAGGGCATATCCAATTAAGGGATTTACGAAAGGAGGATATGCCCGGCACATTCTCGCAGGTAAAAAACCTTGACTTTTGAGCCTTTTTGTTTATAATTGTTTGTAAGTAAAGTAGTTACATGACTATTTGGCGAGTGAACTAACTCCAGATTCTCTGCAATATGACTGTTGAGCCTGGAGTTGGTGTAGTTCGAAGGTTGGCGGACTAAGTATAGGTAATCCATTGTTGCGTCCGAACTAATTGAGTATCTGAGAACGCTTAATCATAAATCCGAGAATGTTGGCTTTGCCGTAGCCTGATCCACCTCGCCATCTTGGTCTGATAAAAGTGGAGGGCTAAAGTAATATGGTCAGGCGCTTGCTGCAAATTAGAAAAACAAAGTGAAAAGTTATCCGATAAAAACAATGATATAATGATATATTGTTACCTTAGACTTGTGAAGTCTATCATGCATTTAAGTTGCTTAATTGTTTTTAGTGCTGTTGGAGCTGATATTCAAGCTGTGACTATGCTGGTTCCTGTCTCAAGCACCGATGGGTGTACAAAGGAATATTTTATTGCAAATGATCGAGCTAAATTAAATTTATTATAGAAGAGTCAAAGCTATGAGAAAGAGTGCAGTTTTAGTTTTGTCAATAGTGGTCCTGTTCTGTGCGGCCTGGCCGGCAAGTGGCGCTGAGTACTATTTCAAATTTGCCATCCAGTCGCATGAAGAGCTGGGCAAGCTTACCAGGGTCATCTCTATAGACAACGTCAAGGACAATATAGTCTTTGCATACGCCAATGATAAGCAATTGGAAGAGTTTACAAAACTCGGCTACGAGTACACTCCGTTGCCTCATCCGGGAACGCTTATTGAACCGGCTATGTCAAGCGACCAGCGAGAACTACTCGATTGGGACTCTTATCCGACGTATGAGGCCTATGTGGCCATGATGTATCAGTTTGAGACCGACTATCCGGACCTGTGCCGCGTGTATAATATCGGTTACTCCGTACAAGGGCGCGAGATTCTCTTTGCCAAGATTTCAGACAACGTGGATGTCGAAGAATATGAACCGGAAGTTATGTATACTGCCACTATGCACGGCGACGAAACGACCGGATATGTACTGATGCTCCGCTTGATTGACTCGTTGCTCTCAGCCTACGGTATTGATCCCAGGATAACGAGCATGGTTAATAATATGGAAATCTGGCTTAATCCACTGGCCAATCCCGACGGGACTTATCATGGCGGGAACCATACAGTCAGTGGTTCCATCCGCTACAACGCCAACTGGGTCGACCTGAACCGCAACTTTCCCGACCCCGATGAGGGCCAGCACCCGGACGGCAACAGTTGGCAGCCGGAGACGGTAGCTATGATGAACCTTGCTGAGGCGCACAGCTTTATTATCTCCGCAAATTACCATGGCGGGGCCGAGGTGGTCAATTACCCATGGGATACCTGGCCGCGGAGGCATGCTGATGATGCCTGGTTCCAGGATATCTGTCACGAGTATGCCGATTCAGCACAGGCTAACAGTCCCGCCGGGTATATGGATGGTTTCGATGACGGCATTACCAACGGCTGGGACTGGTATACTATATCAGGCGGCCGCCAAGATTATATGAACTACTGGCAGGGATGCCGGGAGGTAACGATAGAACTGTCCAACACGATGTTGCTTCCGGCGAGCCAGTTGCCGGCCCATTGGAACTACAACCGGATTTCCTTTTTGAACTGGTTTGAAAATGCTTTGTATGGGATCAAGGGGATTGTTACCGATTCCATCACCGGTCTGCCGGTAGCAGCTACGATATCCGTACTCAACCACGACATAGATAGTTCGGAAGTGTACACCGACCCTGATATTGGCAACTATCATCGCATGATTGAGGCGGGAATCTATGATTTACGATTTACTGCACCGGGTTATATCCCTAAGACCGTTAAAGGCATAGTGGTTACCGACGGCAACGTTACGACTGTCGACGTTCAACTTAAGCTGTTGCCGAATGAGCCTGTTTTGGAATTTGTTAGTCACGATGCCGGTACTGTTGATCCCGGTGAGACAGTTGCGATGAACATTACCCTGATCAACAACGGCGGCGAGGAGGCAACGGGTGTCGGTGGCACTCTTTCAACGGAAGATACTTTTATTACTGTAACTCAGGATGTCTCTATCTACCCTTCAATCCCTGCCCTTGGGGGAACCGGAACATCGAATACACCGTATGATTTCGTTGTCTCTCCCCTGTGCCTGCCAGGGTATGAGGTGAGCTTTACTTTATACGTGACTGCCGACGGGGGCTACAATGACAGCATTACATTCAGCCTGATTGTGGGTCAGCAAATTGAGGATTTCGAGACGGGTGATTTCAGCGCTTATGGTTGGCAAATGAGCGGCAGTCTCCCCTGGATCGTTAACAACGTTGTCGTCTACGAGGGTATGTATAGCGCCAAGTCAGGTGTCATCTCGCATAATCAGATCTCTATCATGTCAGTCACCCTTGAGGACCTGCTGGCTGGGGAAATGAGTTTTTACTTTAAGGTTTCCTCGGAGTCGGGATGTGATTACCTCAAGTTCTACATTGACGGCATCCAGCAGGATCAATGGTCGGGTGAGGTTGACTGGACCAAAGCAACTTATCCGGTGGACACGGGCACGCACACATTCCGATGGAGCTACCTAAAGAATGGATCGACATCGCAAGGCAGTGACTGCAGCTGGGTTGATTATGTCGTGTTTCCCCCGCTCAATCCGGATCCGGACGGTGATGGTATCCCCAGTACAACCGACAACTGTCCGACAGTGTACAATCCTGATCAGGATGATACCGACAGCGATGGTGTGGGCGATAGCTGCGACAACTGCCTGTCTGCGTATAATCCCGCGCAGGAAGATTTCGATGCGGACGAGATCGGGGATAGCTGCGACAATTGCCTTTTGATCGCAAATCCCTTGCAGGAAGACCTTGATGCCGATGGAGTGGGAGATAGTTGTGATAACTGCCCGGATGTCCCCAACCCCCTGCAGGAAGACAGCGATTCTGATGGGATCGGTGACGCCTGTGACTTTATCTGCGGTGACGTCAACGGAGACGGCAGTGGTCCGAATATTTCAGATTTGACTTACTTGGTTGACTATTTATACCGGGTTGGCCCGCCGCCGCCGAATATAGATGCGGCTGATGTTGACGGTTCCGGCGGCGTTCCCAATGTGGCTGACCTAACTTACCTGGTCGATTACCTGTTCCGCGGCGGATCAGCTCCGACCTGCAACTAGTGTGATGTCCCAGAAATACATGCTAATAAAAAAAGCAGTAAATTAAATCGTGGCATGGGCATCTTGCCCATGATTCACGGGCATGATGCCCGTGCTACTGCAAAAGAATATGTGAACATATATTTGGGACGCAACACTAGGTTGGACGGATAGAAACCAGCGTTAGGCCTTTACGCACCACAACAGACGGCAGAGCTTGTCGCGGACAAAGCTGAAATCTGTTTGCTTTTGGGTTTGGTGAGCTTATATTCGGCAAGTAGGTTCTAAACCCGAATCGATGGTGGTGTGAAGTACCCCATTGGACATACGCCGAAGTGGTGAAATTGGTAGACACGCTGCGTTCAGGGCGCAGTTCTCGCAAGGGAGTGGGGGTTCGAGTCCCCCCTTCGGCATTATTTTTTCCTTGACATCCGCAATCCCTTTGTATATAATCAATTAGGATGATCATCGGGAAACTCATACACTAAGAGTGGCCATATTGTGACCACGTGAGGATGCGAAAAATGGGCACAATTTACAAGCGCGGTAGAGTCTGGTATCTCGATCTACGGATCAAAGGACGAAGGGTAAGACGTAGAGTTGGACCATCGAAAAAGATTGCAGAACTGGCTCTGCGAGATGCCGAGGTGAAGATCGCCCGCGATGAATTTGGATTCACTAAAAACGACATCGACATCGAGAAATTCTTCGATCTCTTTCTCGAATACTCTCAGGCAACACACAGGCAAGCGACCACTAATCGATACCGTGCCGTTATGGATCATTTTCGGACATTCGTAAAGCAGGTGCCCAACGTGACCTTTCTGTCTGAGGTTAGTACAGCGGTCATAGATCGATTCAAGGTTTACCGGAAAAGCTCGTGGACAAACGGTAATGGCCGTCCGGTGAAATCGGAAGAAGACGCATCAGCCAACACTCGAAAGGGCGCCCGATCACATACAATCAACTTTGAGATTGATACCCTTCGCCTGCTATTCAACCTTGCCATAAAGTGGGGTTATCTCAAGGAGAACCCAACCAAAGGTGTAACCAGGTTGAAGGAAGATGATGCCAAATCCGTACGATTCCTGACCAGAGAGGAATGCCAGTTGTTTCTGGAGGCTGCGCCACCTGATCTCTACCCTGTCTACTTCACACTTCTGAATACTGGAATGAGGAAAGCTGAATTGGAACACCTGACATGGGCAGATGTCGACTTTGGCAGGCGGAAGATTTTAATCAAGCGTAAAGACGACTGGCAGCCGAAGACTGGGGAACGGGAGATACCAATAGGTTCGGCGTTGCTTGAAGTTCTATCTGCCCTGAAGGCCCAGAGTAAGAATCCATCCAACGCCGACTGCGTGTTTAAGGTCAAGAGCTCCGGACGCTCACACAACATGCTACGAAACGAACTCATGAAGATCGCCAAGAAAGCCGGGATAGAAAATCTCACCAAGTTACATACTCTCCGCCACACCTTCGCTAGTCACCTGGTGATGCAAGGTGTCGACTTGCCAACCGTGATGAAGCTGATGGGGCATTCTGATATTCAGACAACAATGATCTACGCCCACCTTGCGCCGGATCATCTGTCAGACGCGGTAGATAAGCTGTCCTTCACATAGAACACCAGCTACCCCAGCCGTTGCAAGAACAGCCATGTTGATGAAATGGTGTAATGCCGATTATAGTCTCTTACCTATGGGCATAATGGTGGTGGCGGGCCACCGCGGAACAGGTAGTCAACCAAGTAGGTCAAATCAGCAACATTAATTTGCTCATCGGGATCACCGTTAACGTTGCCCTCTTCAGTACATGTTGGAGGTGGACCACCCCGAAACAGGTAGTCAACCAGATACGTCAGGTCAGCCACGTTGACCTGATCTCCAGGATCACCATCAACATTGCCGCGAAGCCCGATGCAGCAACCACTCAGCATGCCGAAGCTCCAAGTTTCATTCGACCATCGCTCTGCGTCATGCTGGTCGTAAGCTTTCACCTTCCAGTACCATGTGGAATCTACTGTCAGGTCAGATATGCTTGCTGAAGTGTCGGTGTCGGCCAAACCTTCTATCTTCACCACTGAGTCTGCAAAACCCGGATCAGTGCTCAGCCACACATCATAGCGCACAGTGTCATTCGGATCAGGGTCGTCAGTGCGCTGCCAATAAAGGGAGTCAGTCAGTGAAATAGCATTTCCATCTGGCGGAGCGAGCAAAGAAAACGCCTCTGGTGGATTAACCGACAGATGCAGTTCTACCACTACGATGTCCGAATCGGGGTCGTTGTTCATTATTACCAGGTAGGCGTGATAACTACTATCAAGAAGACCGCTGGCATCAAAGGTAACTATCACCTCGGCCGTGTCGCCTGGAGAAACGATTCCCGAGGTTGGGTTCTCTGTTACCCAGGGGACTTCAACTGTTGTGAACCCATCGAGTTGATTACCACCAAGCGTTGCAGTCGCTTGAGCGGCACCTTCACTACCTTTGGAAACAGGCTCTTTAGGATTGAGTACTCCCTTCAATTCCGATACGTCCTCAGTGCCTATAATTATCGAGCTTGCTGTCGCGAATGAACTGCCGCCCACCGCCTCGAATATTTCGAAGGTTAAAGCTCCGGTGCCTTCATTTCGAATACTCAACGTTTCACTTATGACACTGTCAATGAGCAAAGGCACATTGAATTCGGCCGGCGACACATATATGCCCGGCTCACCGATCACCGCCAGATATCCGGCCTGGTCCGGCGAGTAGACGTTAACGCCCCCGCTTCCAGCATCATTGCCATCAAGATCAGCGTAGGTCCAGATATCCCCGGTTAGGCGATAGCGGTAAGCATAATCATATATCCCCTCGTCAGGAATGGCAAGAGTGACGCCATAGCGGTCCATTGAATCGACGTCGGCTACATAGTACGCATCAAACCAGTCCCAGTCGGCCGGCGGATAAGATCCGTCCGGTCCGTATCCAAGTTGAGCTTCAATTCCCGCGCCTTCTCCTTCGGAATCGGTAATGCCCGGTTCGTACACTAAGCCATAAATGCTGTCAGTTTCGAATCCAACCGAGGTCGTGTCGCTGCCGGGGGAATCAAGACTACACCAGTCAACCGCC
>Ga0315543_1001196_pt1 | contig 28867 bp, 26 predicted proteins | sample SalMarSW160210MG_2_FD_203098 | JGI IMG/M metagenome (GOLD analysis project Ga0315543, IMG submission 203098) | Salt marsh sediment microbial communities from the Plum Island Ecosystem LTER, Massachusetts, United States - Salt Marsh Sediment SW1601-210 ... | reverse complement strand
GAGGCTGATGATAGTTGCTACATTGGTGCTTTGTCTCGGTCTCGCCTTTGCCGCCACAGGCTATGGGCTTGAAAAACTGGGCAAGGGAGTGAAAATATACTTTTTCAACGGAGGACCACCAGGATGTTCTTTTGCTTCTGTTGTCTATAATGGAGCAAAACAGGCAGAATATGATTTGGGAGCTGACGTGACGTATGTATGGTCGGACTGGAACGTTGCAAAAATGATTGCAGACTTTAAAGATGCCATGGCTGCTAATCCTGACGGTATTGCTATCATGGGACACCCAGGAGATGATGCATTTGAACTCTTAGTTGATCAAGCTATTGCCAAGGGGATTATAGTAACGAGCCAGAACACGGATCTTCCTCGTATTGAAGCCAAATATACTGCAGTGGGCTTTGGTTATGTTGGTCAGGAGTTGTATGCATCTGGCCTTATGTTAGCTAGACACACCGCTAGACTCCTTGGTCTAGGAGATGGGGACAGGGCTTTAGTTTATGGACTTCTCTCACAACCAACCCGAGGACTAAGGTCAAAAGGTTGTATAGATGGCTTGGAGGAAGCAGGAGTAACAGTTGATTATATAGAAATTTCAGATGCAGTGAATACTGATCCACTTTTGGGTGCACCAGTTGTAGCAGGATACATAGCAGCTAATCCCGATGTTAAATTAATCATAACTGATCACGGAGGACTCACCGGCACACTAGAAATGTACTTCAAAACAGCGGGTGTAAAGCCAGGAGAAATAATGGGTGCAGGATTTGATCTTAGTGCGGCATCAGTAGAGGCTATTAGAAACGGGTATACTGCAGCTGTACATGATCAGCAGCCATATCTCCAGGGATATCTGCCCATTGTTCAAATTGTCTTGACTAAGAAATATGGCTTTGCCGGTCTTCACATCAATACCGGGTCCGGTGTAGTAGATGCTTCCAATGTTGAACCTGTTGCTGCATTAGCCGAGCAAGGAATCAGGTAATTTAGTGAATTGTTTGGTGGTTGACTAAAGAAAAACCAGTAATCAACCCAGATAGCATCAGACGATGTTATCTGGGTTCTTTTTTGAATTTATCACAGCTTTTTTACCATTGACATACAGGTACATCTCATAGCTGGCTTCTCACGTGCTTGAAGCTTTGACATTTAACCATAAAAAGCTAAAATTTAGGTGACATTTGAAGAAAGGAAGAGAATAAAATGGAGAGTCTTAGCAGGGATCCAACCACAAAAAAGCTGAAAGAGAAAAAAACAAAAACACTAAGACACCATCTTAAGCTAAGTGAATTTAGATTGCAGTGGAGTATGGTTGCAGTTCTTGCAATAATACTTGCAGTATTTACCATTAAAAATCCCAGAGTTTTTCTTGGTTTTAGAATTTACTATTCTTTTATGTCCATTATCCCCTTTATGGCTATCCTGGCTTTAGCTTTGACACCGGTAATTATTTGTAAGGAGATAGATCTTTCCTTCCCCTCAATATTGGGATTTTCCGCATGGATGTTTGCAAGTTTATCCGCTTCAACCGGAAATCCTACTCTGGCTCTGGTGATCTCTTTGATTACAGGTTTACTGGCCGGACTTTTAAATGGTATATTGGTGGTGAAAGTCGGCGTTCCCTCATTAATAATAACTATAGGGACAATGTTTTTCTGGAGGGGAATGATTATGGTCTGCAGTGGAGGAGTGGGAAAAACGCTGGTGCCTGTTAAAGGAACGGTCTTATTTCAGAGTTTAGTGGGTAGAATAGGAGGTGTTGTTCCAGCTCAGGCGCTGTGGGCTGTTGGATTAGCGTTTCTTTTCTGGTTGGTTTTGAATCGGCATAAATTTGGTGCTCATATATATTTTACCGGAGATAACATAGAAAGTGCTAGAATGATGGGTATACCCGTAAACAGGGTGAGAATACTTGTCTTCACGCAACTGGGATTCTTTGCTGCTTTTGCTGGAATACTGGTTAGTCTGGAAGCGTTATATCATTGGCCCACAACGGGACAAGGATTTCTTCTCCCGACAATAGCCTCGGTTTTCCTGGGGGGGACCTCACCTTTCGGGGGGATGGGGACTATTTTTGGAACCTTTATTGGAGCTATTATCATAGGGGCTTTAGAGGCTGGAATCATTAGTGTAGGGCTTATGGGGTTTTGGACCCAGGTGTTCTATGGTTTGATCATAGTTATTTCTGTTGGAATTCATACGATCTTGAGGAAAAGAGCGTAAATAGCGTATAGCGAATAGAGAATAGGGAAACTGTCATTGCCAGTCTGCCGAAGGCAGGCGTGCAATCTACAAAGCGGCGCGAGGGGAGGTTGCTTTAATTCGTCGTGGGTATTGCATAATACAAGATACAGCTTTTATAAACACTCAGTATGGAGGAAAGAATAAAAATGCTGAAACGTTATCTCAAGCTAAGTGAATTCAAATTACAGTGGAGTATATTTGCAATTCTGGTAGCATTATTTACGTTATTTATTATTGGAGATCCCCGAACTTTTCTCTTCCCCGATATTTACTATTCTTTTATGTCCACCATCCCCTTTATGGCTATCATGGCTTTAGCTTTGACACCGGTAATTATTTGTAAGGAGATAGATCTTTCCTTTCCTTCAATAATGGGAATTTCCGCATGGATGTTTGCAAGTTTATCTGCTTCAACCGGAAATCCTACCCTGGCTCTAATAATCTCTTTGATTACAGGTTTACTGGCCGGACTTTTAAACGGTATATTGGTAGCGAAAGTCGGTCTTCCCTCGTTAATAGTAACTATAGGGACAATGTTTTTCTGGAAGGGATTGGTTTTAGTCTTCAGTGCAGCGGGGGGAATAACGCTAGTACCTCTCAGAGGAACGGTCTTATTTAAGAGTTTAGTCGGTAGAATAGGAGGTGTTGTTCCAGCTCAGGCGCTGTGGGCTGTTGGGCTGGCTTTTCTTTTCTGGTTGATTTTGAATCGACATAAATTTGGTACTCATATATATTTTACCGGAGATAATATAGAAAGTGCTAGAATGATGGGTATACCTGTAAACAGGGTGAGAATGCTTGTCTTCACGCAACTGGGATTCTTCGCTGCTTTTGCTGGAATACTGCTTGATCTGGAAATGTCATATTATTGGCCCACAACGGGAGAAGGATATCTTCTCGGAACAATGGCCTCGGTTTTCCTGGGGGGAACCTCAGTTTTTGGAGGGATGGGGACTATTTTTGGAACCTTTGTTGGAAGTATTATCATAGGATCTTTAGAAACTGGAATTATCGCCATAGGACTGTCAGGATATTGGACCAACCTGATTTATGGTTTACTCATAGTTATTTCTGTTTCCATTCATTCGATTTTGAGAAGAAAAGCCTAAATTATAAATAGCGTTTAGCGGGTAGCGTATAGCGTTTATCCTATCCGCTAATAATGAGGAGGAATTTAATGGGGGCGGAAAACGATAAATTAGTACGGATGGTAAATATCTCTAAATATTTTGGAGAAGTTGCTGCCTTAAAAGAAGAAAATTTTGAGGTTGGGTATAACGAAGTTGTTGGACTAATAGGTGATAACGGCGCCGGTAAATCAACATTGATAAAAATCCTCACCGGAGTGCATACTCCAGATAAAGGAAGAATATACTTTAAAGGGGAGGAAATAACATACCATTCTGTGGAAAGAGCTCGTGAATTGGGTATTGAAACTGTTTATCAAGAAAGAGCCTTAGGAGAGCAGCAAGCATTATGGAGAAATATTTTCATGGGTAGAGAAATGACCACTGGCTTAGGTTTTCTCCAGGTAAAAAAGGCGAAAAAAGAAACCGAGAAGATATTAAAAGAGGTGATAGGGTTTACCGCAGCCGGACTTACACCTGACTCGGTTGTTAAAGGATTATCTGGGGGAGAAAAACAAGGCGTGGCAATAGCCAGGGCTTTGCATTTTGAGGCAGAGTTGATTATCTTGGACGAACCTACCATGGCTTTATCACTTTCAGAGACCAAAAAAGTACTGAATTTTGTAAAAGGGATAAAAGAGCAAGGAAGATCCTGTATTTTCATAACTCATAATATATATCATGTATACCCGGCTGCAGATAGATTTGTCGTCTTAGATAGAGGAAGGACTGTAGGAGAATTTGAAAAGAAAGATATATCCCTGGAAGAGCTTGTAAATAAATTATACCTGGTGGCAAGGACTGGAGAAATAAGTTAATAGGCAGCTACATCTCATAAAATCCTGCATTCATTCCATTACAGTCGGGTGAAAGGCTAAAGATTATTGCTCTAATGCGCCTGTAGCTCAGGAGGATAGAGCAGCGGTTTCCTAAACCGCGTGTCGCGGGTTCGAGTCCTGCCAGGCGCGCCAGCTATCTCTTTATTAAAGAGGATTTCAAGATCCACTCCTTCGGTCACTTTCTAAGCTTCCCCCTTTTGTGACCAATTTGTGACCATCCTTTTACACAAAATATCCAGAGCTGCTTTTTTGTGTTCTGGAGAAAGATGGGCATATCTTAGGGTCATCTGAAAGCTCTTGTGACCCAGAAGTTCCTGAACTGTTTTTAGATCTATTCCCGCCATCACCAAATGAGAAGCAAAAGTGTGCCTCAAATCATGAAATCTAAAATCAACTATGCCGGCTCTCTTTTTTGCCCCTTCGAAAGCTTTTTAGGTAAAGTCAATACCGTCGTTGTCTATGACAAAAAAGATGGAAAGGAAAAAAGAAGAATTTATGTTACTCCCCTAGAGGCTAAAGAGGACCCTTTTAAAATCTACAGGTGCTACAAGGTATGATGGACCATTGAAAATCAGGGGATAAGGTATCTATCCCAAAGATGGAACTTGAGAGATTTAGCTGGGAGAACCTCAAATTCTATTCAGGTAAGAATCTGGTGTGTACTTATCCTCTATAATGCAGTAAAAATTTTAGAGATGAAGTATGAGGGGAAAATGGAAGAGCTCCAGAATAAAATGAGAGAAAAGGGGGAGCGATCCTATCTTTCTTCTCTCTCCTTAATGGTTTATGGAAGAGATAAATATTACGGTATCTTTAGTGGAGTTAAATATGCTAATCTGATAGCCAAACGCACTGCTAAATCTACCACCAAAGAAATTGCCAGGGAACTAGAGAAAATATTAGTCGAAAAGCTATCAAAAAAGAAAATAACCGAGTTCATAAGGAGACTGAGGAAAGAGTAGTCTTCCTATACGGTTGTCAAATTTAAGGGATTATTTCGCCCACCAGAAGGGAAGGTGTTGTTTTTTTCTTGCCATTCGCTTCCTAGCTCTCCAATACCGAATAAATCCCCTCTCTCCTCTTGCCATTTTCTAGTCAAAGCCCCCTTGATCTTTTTTTCAAATACTGCTTGGTTTATCTTAAGGTTTCTGATTTCCCTGCATAATTACTTTACACTTCTCCCTTGATAAATTCCTTCCTGTCCATTATTCTGATATATCGAGCACAAAAGAATGAGAGATTCTGGATCTATATCTATCAAGGAAAAGGTTCTCATAGTCTGCCAGGTAATAGCTGGGGAAAAGATTCATGGAGTAGCCAGAAAACACGGGGTAAGTAGGCCTTCTGTTTATGCCTGGACGGGAAAAGCTTTAGATACTCTAGAGCAAACCCTAAAACCAGGAAAACGGGGACCTAAGTGCAAAAAAGGCAGAGTCGATGTAAAAGATGAGACCATTGAAAAACAAAAAGAGAAGATAGAGAAGTTAGTCAATATCATCAGCGAGAAAGAGAAACAGATTAAAAACTTAAGAGGGAGGATAAGTCTTCAGAAAAATAGCCTTCACCGTCCTTCAAAGTGTCCCCATTGTGGGTTTGAGAAGATTTACAAAAATGGGACCTATAAGATAAAGCCAGCGAGATTATTTGAGCAACTGCTAAAAAAAGACAAAGAAATAGAGATAACAGTTCAGCAGTTCATCTGTCCTTACTGCAGAAACTCCGTCTATACGCCGGAGAAAAAAAGAAAAATAATTCTTTTTTGATGCCCACCGTGCTATAGGATTCCCCACCAAAGGGATTTTCAACCTAAGTTTAACAGCTGATGTCGCTATCCCTTAGTAGGTGCGGATTACAATTTTTGGTTTGGCACTATGAGCTTTGCTTTTGCTTGTTACATAAGGGTTTTAGCTATTGAGATTTTTAGGTAGTTCAAATATAAATATTTAATACAAGTTTCTCCTGTTTAGACTTATTTTTATAGAACAGTAGATACCTTTTGCTCCTTGAAAATATGGTTAAGTTGGAAGAATGCGGGGAATCTTTTTAACTCCTATAGCATCTAAGATTCTTTTATGCTCAGCATCTCCTTCTACTGGACAGAGAAAGACTCTTTTTCCTATTTGATTTTTGGCCAGCCTGATATCATCTAGTTTATCCAAGGCTTCTCTAGCTGTTATGTTAAGATGAGCCTGTCTCATTCTCTTCTCGATGATCTTCTCTAAAAGGTATGATAAGACGCAGATAAAAACATGAGCCCTCACTCTATCATCTTCATAATGGCGAATAGGACGAAGATGAAGAAAGTCTTTTATCTCCTTGAAAGCCGTCTCCACCCCACTAAGGTTCTTGTATTGTCTGATGAGCTCCTCTGGCAAAAGATCGAAGGCAGTACTTTTGATAATGAAGATCCCATCTAAGATTTCTTCCTCTTGAAGAACCTTCCTTCTCAGAGAATAGGAAAAAAGACCATCTTTAGAAGAGGAATAATGAAAGTATTTCCGGTTAGTCTTATCGAGGGCAAGAGTAGCTCTTTTCAAGATTTTTTCCCGATCCTTTAGTTGGCCAGTTTCTACTGAGTGTTTGAGTTTTGCTAAATTTCTTTTCCCTTTCTCTATTCTTTCTTCTCGGTAGATTTTATCATCTTTTTTCTTTTCTGGATTCAAACAAACCAGATAGCGCGGTCCATCACCCGTTCTATATTCAGAGAAAAGGAGCTCTTCCTTCTTTTCTTCCTCATAGCTTTTTCTTTTTTCTTCTAGGAGAGGGAAAGTAGCATCTATTGCTTCTTTAGCTTCATTAAGACGCCTTTTCTTCAAGGTGACAATGTAGGAGAAGCCTTGCTTTTCGATGTAATCTAAATTGGTCTTGCTAACCATACCTCGATCAGCAACAAAGATAACTCGCTTGAGACGGAATCGTCTTTTTAGATCATCTATAGTTTTAACCACAGTAGCTTTGTCCGCCTCATCTCCTTCAAAGACCTCATGAGCAATGGGAAGTCCTTCGTCAGTAACGAGGAGACCGATAATGATCTGATGTTTATCGGGGCGGTGATCTCTTGATTTGCCATGTTTTGCTATGGAGGGGCCCTCTCCTTCAAAGTAGCTCGAGGTAGTATCATAAAAGATAAGGTTAAGCTTGAGGGTAAATAAATCACGTAATTTATAGTGGAGATCTTTTTCTATATCTTCCTTCATTTCTTCTAAGTAGTCCATGCTTCGGTAAAAGTCGTGAGGGGAAAGGTGAGTGTTTTCTAGCTCTGGTAGGTACACTTTCTCTTTGTACCAGGAAGAGATAGCCAGCTTACTTAAAGGATCAACTAATCGATTGGCCACCATCAAAAATGAGATGAGCTCCACCGGTATTTTTGCTTCAGTATGTCTCATATGACCATCTATCAATTCATCTAAGCCTAGTTCTTTCCAGAGACATCTTGCTGCGAGGATATCCCCATAGCGGGGAGATTTCTTTGCTTTTAAGTTCTCTACATTTAGATCCTCTCTTTCGCAGATGCGGCAAAGACCTTTAATGAGTTTTTCTAAGTCTCTATTTTTAAACTTTTCCAGGTTGCCTAGCTTAGCAACTACTCTCTGTCTTGATTGACCTTTATGCCAGTAATTCTCTACTATTTTGACATATCGGTAGAGCTTACCCTTTGACCTGGTCTCACTTATGCGAGGGAACATTTGACACCATTAATTTTGATATATAATTCTTACTTAATCTTCTATTATTATATCAAAATAATCCAAGTTTTCAAGGAGCAACAAGCTAAAGTTTGGCACTATGCTATTTGCATTTCCCAAATAAAAATCCTTATATAACAAGGGTTACAGAGATTCAAGTGGCTGAAAATGGCGTTTTACTGTCAAACTTGGGTTTCAAACCAAAACAAACTTGTTATAGTGTAAAATAATTAGGAGTTTCACAGGCACGTTCATAGCAAATTGGATAATATCTCTTTTATTTCTCCTGAAAATCCCTTAAGACCTAAGTTTACTTTCAATTTTTCAGTTCAGATTGTGGGGGCTTGACAAATCTCAAAAAATGAATATAATATCAATAAGTAAGATAATTCTCATTAAATGAGAATAACTACAAAAGAGGTTCTCGTATGCCAGATGTGAAAAACAGTCTTATAACAAAAATAGCCATTATGTATTACGAAAAAAATATGAAACAGGAAGACATTGCTAGAGCCACTGCCCTTTCAAAAGCAAAAGTTTCACGGTTGACACAGAAAGCCAGAGAAACGGGAATCGTTACGATAAAAGTTAATAAGCCTGTGGAAACTCATAGACGACTTGAAGCTCAACTCATGAAGCTATTTTTGTTACGGGATGCCATGGTAGTAACTGACCTAGGTAGCGATAATTTACTTGATCAACTCGGAAAAGCTGCCGCTTTCTATTTGGATGTGTTTTTGAAAGATAATGATATTCTAGGGATTTCGGTAGGCGAAACAGTCTCTGGAGTATCTAACTATTTAAAGCCTCAAAAACTGCATAATCTAAGGGTTGTACAGTTAATTGGTGGTTTTGGTGATGTAATTTATTCTAACCCACTTAACATACTGACAAAGATCTCCGAAAGATTGGAAGTTAGAGGTACTTACGCTAATGTTCCCGTAGTTATCGAAAGCGAGGGTTTGAAAAAGAGGTTAATGCAAAGCGAGACTATGCAACCCGTGTTGAAACTCTGGAATGAATGCAATATTGCCATCATGAGTATAGGAACGGTAGGTCCTAACTCCCTGTTCCTCAAAACAGGTGTCACTAGCCACCTTGATATGAAAAGAATCAAGAATCTAGGAGGGGTGGGAGATATTCTTGGTCATTTCTTTAATAAAAGAGGGAAATTATTGGATTGGGAACTGAACCGACGTTTGATCACCATGCCCTTTGATCAGATAAAAGGAGTTGAACGGCTAATTGTGATAGCGGGGGGTGAACACAAAATAGAAGCAATAAAAGGGGGGTTAAACACAGGGTGTATCAATGTTCTAATAACTGATGACTTAACCGCAAATAAGCTAATTTAGAGCCTCATAAGCAAAAATGTAATGAAACGAAAGAGCAGAGATGGCAGAATAGACGGGGAGGAGAGAATCTACTAAGTGTAAAGGAGCGTTGCAGGTTGGGTATCCAATGGAGCTGAGAGTATGGCCTTTTTCTCCTCGTGTGCGAATATCACTACTTGGAAGAAGGAGGCTAAAATGGAGATAGAGAAAAAAGTGAAAGAAAAATCTGAAGTTCCAAAGCATCACGGGTGCTTTCCCTTTCCTCCCAATAGGAAAAAACCTGTGCTTTTGAAACCAGACATGAGGTTACCTAGACTCTATGGGAAAGGCCAGAACCTCATTACGACTTACACCTGTGCAAGTACAGATAAAATTCATGTAAGCACATTTACCGTCCTACCCGGAAAATTCTTTGATCCCCCTGACATTCATGTTGGGGATGAAGTTTACTATGTAACAGGAGGTCAAGCCAAGCTTTTTAATCCCGAGACCGGGGAAGTGTTGAATGCAGAAGAAGGGGATTTTGTTTACATTCCAGCAGGAACTTGGCATCAGGTATGGAATTTTGGTGACAAGGAAGTAACATTCATTAACTGGATCGCCCCACAACTGTGGTCGGATGAAAAAAGAGGAACCTCGATCAACTTTGAGAAAAAACCTGTTTTTTATAAAAGAAACCCTAAAGGCATATGAGGGGAGATAATGAGATGAAAGCAAATAATAAACTGCGGTTAATTGGTAAATGGCCGGTGCCGGGTCCAGAAGCAAGAAAGAAAAAGCAGATATTCGTAACAAAACCAGGCCAGACTCTGGACGTTATTCATGGCAGTAAAAACCATATGCTGGTTTCATTTGCAGTAAGTAACGATTTTATCCACTTTGGGTTGATGACGATCTCCAGTGGTATTGTGACTGACCCCGAGGTGCACAATGGTGATGAAGTATTCTATGTCTTGGAAGGTTCAATATCAGTAATAATTGATTCTTCTAATCAAAATGAATCTGTAACTAAATCAAGGTTTGAGGTAAATTGTGGTGAGCGATTCTTAATTCCTGAAAGAGTATCTCATAGGTACTTCAATCATTGCACGGTATTGACGAAGTTAATTTTTGGCGTAGCGCCGAAACTATGATGAATTTTGAGGTCCAAAAAGATGAATAAAGAGAAGATCAACCATTTTTCCCTGGGTAGACTACTGACAGCACTAAGAGATCTTAGGAGCAAAGAAGAACTCAAGACTACCCTGTTGGGAATTGGGCCAATGTCGGAAAATATAATTCGTGCTACTCTTGAACTTGCAAGAGATTATGATTTCCCCGCAATGTTTATTGCCAGCCGTAATCAAGTTGATGCAGACAGACTAGGAGGAGGCTATGTTCTCAATGGGAGCCCAAAGAGATTTGTGGAGGCAATAAATAAAGTTGCTTCTCAGGTGGGCTTTGATGGAATTCTATTCATCTGTAGAGATCATGGAGGACCATGGCTACGAGATAACGAGAGGAAGGAAAAACTATCTGAACAAGAGGCTATGAAAAGAGCTAGATTATCCTACTTAACAGATATCTTATCAGGTTTTGATGTCTTACACATAGATTGCACTCTTGACCCTCATTTTGAAGGCTATGTCCCCTTAGAAATAGTTATCCGGAGAACGATTGACTTAGTAGAGTATATCGAAAGGGAAAGGCAAAGCCGAGGAATAGATCCAATAGGTTACGAGGTGGGTACGGAAATGACAGCTGGCGGACTCACTAATTCCACAGATTTCGAGCAGTTTTTGGTTGATCTAATTGCACAACTAGACCGGCGAGGTTTACCAAGGCCAGATTTTATCGTGGGCCAGACCGGAACTCTCATAAAGATGCAAAAAAATATTGGTCAATTTGATCAAGAGAAGGCTAAAGAACTTGTCTCTATTGCAGAAAAACACGGCGTTTCCTTTAAGGAGCATAATGCTGATTTTTTGGATGAGAGGTCACTGCGTAGACATCCAGAAATTGACATTGCGGCAGCCAATACGGGTCCTGAATTTAGTGCCACTGAGGCAAAGGCCTACCTAAAGTTAGCCGAACTGGAGGAAAATTCTATTGATGAAGAGAATTCACTTCCGATTTCCAATTTTGTTTCGGTACTATCAGAGGCAGCATTGGATTCGGAACGCTGGAGAAAATGGTTAACTAAAGAAGATCAGCATCTTACCAAACAGGAGATTGCCAGGGACAAAGATAAATTGAGGGAGGTCACTATAATCAGTGCTCGTTATGTAATTAATCAGCCAGAAGTTGTGACAGCTACGGAGAGATTATTTAATAATCTTAAGACTCTTGATGTTACCAGTGATCCTCAAAGAGAAATTCTCGGTGAGATAAAAATGGCCCTACAAAGATGGGTAGATGCCTTTAACCTTGAGGGAACAACCTCAAGGATCCTTAGTCGAATGTGAACTTACCCCTGATTAGTGTTGCATGAAGAGTCTGTGATTCTAAAATTTAGGAACTAGGAGGAAGAAATGCAGAAAGAAGCAACAATTGACGTTGATTCACTGTTGCACAAGTCTAAGGAAGATATAGAGAGAGACAAACACATAATTGCTTGGTACTATATTGAAAGCAAAACTAGCTTGGATGAAGGAGCTAAGGCAATCGCTCTTGGGCAGTCAATTGGTCCTATGCATATAAGAGGTAAGTATGAAAATGAAGAGCTTTTTCGCAGGTATGGAGCCAAGATTGTTGGTGAGGCTAGCAAAGGTAGCAATGGAATAGTAGAGATAGCTTTTCCTGCTCATAACATAGATCCAGAAACTGATGGAATAACCCAACTCCTTTGTACATTAGCCGGGGGGTTATACGATATAGAGATACTGGACAAAGTAAGGTTGCTTGATTTTAAAATTCCCAAGTCTTGGGCTTCCTTTTTTCCAGGACCTCGGTTCGGTATAAAAGGTGTAAGAAAAATTCTGGGCGTATACGATCGTCCCCTGTTGGGTGGGATCATCAAGCCCAAAACGGGCCTCTCTCCTAAATTGATTGGCCAGATGTGCTATGAGCTAGCGGTGGGAGGTTGTGACTTTATAAAGGAAGATGAGATTTTGGGCAATCCTTCCTTCTGTCGAATGGAGGAGCGGGTCCCCATTGTAGTAGAAAGCTTGGAAAAAGCTAATAAGGAAACAGGAGCAAAAACCTTATATGCTCCTTGTCTAACTGTGGATGTCAAATATCTACAAGAACATTGCAGAAAGGCTGTTGGATTGGGAGCCGAAGCTCTTCACTTTAACATTTACTCTGGCCTATCTAGTTATCGGATGATAGCTGAGGATCCAGAAATTAACGTACCTCTCTATGTTCAGCGTAGCGGCGATATGGCCTATACCAAGGACCCACACCATGGAATAGACTTTGGAGTACTCTGTCGAGCCATCAGACTCTGTGGGGGAGATTTTACTCATGCTGGCATGTTGGGCGGTTACATTGCTACGCCTCCTGATCAGTTAAAGAGATATCTTGAGATTCTTAAAGGACCTTTCTTTGGCTTTAAATCTACAATCCCTGGGATTTCCGGTGGTTCCCATCCAGGACTCGTCCATGTGACTTATGAGCATTTAGGAAAGGACATCATGTTTACCGTGGGTGGAGCAATAATGGGGCACCCACAAGGCCTAATTGCAGGTGCCCGTGCCATGAGACAAGCCATTGATGCAGCAGTTGCCGGAGTGCCAATTGAAGAAGTCACAGCAGAACACAAAGAGTTAGAGACTGCCATTAAAAAGTGGGGGATAGTTAAACATCTCTAAAGGGAAAGGATCTGTAATATCAAAGAGAATAGGATGGAGCCAAAACTCAAGAAAGTAGACCAAGTATTTGAGAAAAGTTATAACAGGCCAAAAGTTGTGTTGATGCCGGACATTTTTATCGATCATTTCATTAAGTTCGATCTTGAGCTAACTGGTCTACTAGCCAAAATACAAGAAGTAGCCAATCGTGAAAGTGGTGGAATTTTAATGGGAACTGATCAAAAATTCTTATGTGGGGGCCATGCAGGAATTGCAGGGTCTACCTTAGCTGTGCTGGGTGCAGAAGTTAAGATTGTTGCAGAAACCGATTCCATTGGTGAAAGCTTTGCCAAAGCCGTGCTAGAGACTAAAGGGATAGATTTGTCTTTAGTTTCAAATCAAGGAAAAATATCAAGTACTGCAGCTATGGAGTTCCGGTTAAATAGCCGACTGGTAAATGTAATGATACCTTATAGTGGAAGCGTCAAGCAGTTCGGCTTTGATAAATTATCAGAAGAAAGTAAGAAGGCAATAGAAGAGGCCGACGCAGTCCTTGTCTCAAACTGGGCACAGAATAAAGAAGGTACTGATCTGGCCGCTAAGGTATTCAAATTGGCAAGAGATAATCAAACGGTGACTTTTCTGGATACAAGCGATCCTTCGCCTTCTTTAGAATCTGTGCCAGGTCTTGTATCGAAAGTTATAAAATCTAAAAACTTGGATATATTTTCATTAAATGAAAATGAAGCTACCCTTTTTGCCTCAACATATGACTCATTTGTAGTAAGGCAGAGGGAGGAGGAGAAAGCCCAATTCCTGGTCGTAGAGGCGGTAAAATTTCTTCATGAAAAATGGAATAGAATAGAAATCTGCCTGCATACACAAAACTTTGCAATGATGCTGTCAAATGAGGGAGATTATTACGCTCCCTCATTTCAAATAATGCCTTTCAGGTCCACTGGAGCCGGAGATGTGTGGAACGGAGGATATATATTAGCTCGATTCAATGACCTAGAACCTGAAGAACAGATGATATTCGCTAACGCAGTAGCTGGTTGTTACATATCTGATCCCCAAGGCAGATATCCCACTATAGATCAAGTTTTAAGTTTTGTGAAAAAAAGGCAGTTAAGACCTGAGCCCTATTTTTAGTTGTGAGACAGAAAGTGGACTGTACTTTGATAAAAAGTTAGGTAAAAACTGGCTCTTTCACTTGTAAGGGTACTCTCGGGAAAGAAGGCGAAAAATTAGGAAAATAGCGAAAGTTTCACGAAATTACATTCTAAAATTGTTCTTTCTCGTTAAAAAAGGAATTTTTTAAGGAAAAAGGTAAAACAAAGCGTACCTCACCAGAAGACCTAAAAAACTCCTTTATCAGAATTCGGGAAGATTAACCTGTTCCTATAAGCTTTTTCTCCTTACTAAAAGAAATGAACTTTTGGGAGGAGAAGTTTTACTCCTAAATCGTGTCTTTAATTCTATTATCCTATAAATTTGCTTCGAAAAGTTTTTATTGTAAAAGAATAAAGCTTAGAAATAAAAGGCCCGGAGGAGGTGAGAAAATAAGAAATCTGCCACGTCTGGCAGGAAAGGGTTAAGATTACTGGGTTCAGAGGAAGGTTTTTAAGGAAAAATTTGAAAAAAGGAGTGAAGAATGAACGCACATAAAAAGGGCTTTCTGAGGGCAGTTAGTGGCTTGGTTTTAATTTTAAGTTTGTTGGGCTCAAGTTTTGGTGTACAAGCTACTGTTATGGAGGATTGGACCAAACAAGTTCGAGATAAGTTAGCTGGCTCAGTTATTGTAGTTGCTGCACCTGCCGGAGCTCAGACAGAAGCTTTTCAGGCAATGTCCTCTGATTTCGAGAAAGCTACGGGAATCAAGATAAGATGGGATGTTATGGATGAGACTTATCTCAAAACTAAAGAGTTGATGGATTTTACCTCCAAAAGTGGGCTTTTCGATGTGATGAACGTGGATGGTTTCTGGATGCCCGAATATGCTGAAAAGAAAGTTACTTTACCCTTGGCCAAATACATCGCTTCCGCCACTAAGACTCCCGAATGGTTTGATTATGAGGATATCGTTCCTGCCTATAGAGAAGGTATTGGCACCTATGAGGACGTTATCTATGGAATACCAAATGCTGGTGAGACTAGATATCTGGTCTATCGAGAGGATATATTCAAAAAATATGGTAAAATGGCTCCTAAGACTATGGCTGAATTTTTGCAAGCGGCTAAAGATCTAAATCTGAAAGAACCAGGGGTTTATGGGGTTACAATGAGAGCCGAAAGGGGTATTATGTTTGCCTCCGGATGGATGACCACCATGTACCAGATGGGAGGATTGTTTTTTGATCCAGAGACAGGCGAGCCTCTTTTGAACTCACCGGGAACAGTGAAGTCTTTAGAATATCAACTGGAGCTGTTAAAATATGCTCCTCCCGATGTAGCCACTTATGGACCGGAAGCGAGTATCTCCGCCTTTATGGCTGGAAAGGCAACTATGTGGCTTGATACTACAACCTGGACTACCTGGATAGTAGATCCCACCCGATCAAAAGTAGCTGATAAGGTAGGATTTGCTCCCCCACCTAAAGGTCCTGCTGGCTGGTATGGAGCTCTCGCTGGTTGGAATTACTCAATTCCCACTACCTCTAAAAATAAAGAAGCTGCATGGGCGTTTATTGTATGGATGATAGGCAAACCAAACGCTGCCAGGTATATCAGACTCGGCGGACCTTCTCTTAGAATCTCAAGCTATCAAAACCCTGAGCTGATGGCTGAATATCCCTACTTCCCAGTGCAACTGGAATCATTCAAAGCAGCCTATAATTTGGTAGAAAAGGGTATCAGCTGGATACCCCAGGTACCAGAGCTGGGTAAGATTTTGGACAGAATTGGCTACTACGGCTCTCTCGCTTTAGTAGGCGAGTTAACCGCTGAAGAGGCCTGTGATAGGATGCAGCAAGATGTGATAGATATTCTAGCTGAAGCAAAAAAGTAGGTAAAAAGTTGGGTTTAATAGGGAGTGGACGGTTTAGTCCATCCACTCCCTAAATCTTAGAGGAAACTAAAAATGCCCGGAAGAAGTGAAAGACGTTACGTATACCTCTTCATTCTCCCAACGTTTATAGTTTTGCTGGCCGTGGTTATATTTCCCATGGTGTTTCTTTACTATGTTAGCCTGACCAATTATGAGGTGGGGATGCAGTGGGGAAATAAGATTTTTGTAGGAGCAGAAAACTTTATGAGACTTTTTAGTGGAGGAGATCCAGAATTTTGGCAATCTCTCAGAATTACCTTGATTTTTGTTGTTCTATCTACTGGAATTGAGTTCATCTTCGGGTTGGGAATAGCTTTGCTCTTTTGTGGAAAAAATATCAAAGGAAAATCTTTTCTTCTATCGCTACTTATTATCCCTATGGCTATGACTCCAGTCGTGGTGGGGTTAGTCTGGAAACTTCTTTATAATAGTGAATATGGACTGCTTAATTTCTTATTGCAAAACCTTTGGGGAGTAAAAGTAGTTTGGTTAGGATATTCTATGGCTTTTGTTTCCGTGCTTATTGTTGATATCTGGGAATGGACCCCTTTCATGGCTTTAATTATTTATGCTGGATTTCAGTCCCTCCCCGCCGAACCATATGAGGCAGGATTAGTAGATGGAGCGACAAATCTACAGACATTTAGATATATAACCTTACCTCTCCTAAGACCTATAATCTTACTCAGTCTGCTGCTAAGATCCATCGATGCATTGAAATTTTTTGACCTTCCTTATGTTCTTACTCGAGGAGGTCCAGGTAGCAGTACTGAGTTTCTTAGTCTTCATGTTTATCGGCAAACTTTTGCCCAAACTGGGTGGATTGGAAGAGCATCAGCCACAGCTACAATTCTTTTGATAATGGTGGTTGTACTCAGTACTATTTTAATTAGATTCCTGAGAAGAACTTACAAAGTAACGTAATGAGAAGATCTACAAAAATTTTTGAAGTGGTTAGATTCGTACTTTTGGGGGTGGTTATCCTTTTCTGTATTTTTCCGTTCTATTACATGGTAACCATGTCTTTCAAGCAGAGGATTGACATAATTGATCCTAGTACGTGGATTTTTAAACCCACTATTTCTAATTATATTAAAATTATATTCGAGAAAGATATATTCCTTTATTTTAAAAATAGTCTGATTGTAGTTGTCGGCACCACAATTATTTCCTGTGTTTTGGGAAGTATGGCTGCTTATGGATTTGCCAGATATAGATTTCGTCGAAAAGAGGACCTTGCTTTTTTTATTCTTAGTTTACGAATGTTCCCTCCAATGGCTGCCGTGATACCCTTTTTTATTTTAGCAACATTTATTGGCCTACTTGATACTCACCTGATATTAATCATTGTATATTTAACCTTTAATATTCCCTTTACTATGTGGATAATGAGGGGTTTTTTTGAAGAGATTCCTAAAGAAATTGAAGAAGCCGCGATGATAGACGGTGCATCTCACTTGAAAACATTTACTAAAGTCGTACTTCCTTTAGTTGCTCCCGGCATGGCAGCTACCGTAGTTCTTTGTTTTATTCAATCCTGGAATGAATTTGCCCTTGCCCTTTTTCTAACCTCCCTCAAAGCGCGGACTTTACCAACCACGGTCACTTTTTTTCTGGCTGCCAGAGGTATAGTGTGGGGACAGCTTGCTGCTGTAAGTACTATCACAACCTTGCCGGTTATTGTTTTTGCTTTCTTGGTACAAAAGAATCTGGTGCGGGGATTAACTTTTGGGGCTCTTAAATAAGGGGTAGAATAGAAAACTGAGTTAAGGGGCATTTAACGGAAAAAGTTGTGTATGCCAGAAGGCCATGGGATGGTAAATTTGGTAAAATAATACCCCCTCATCAAAGTAAGAAGACTTAACAAAAGGAAAAAATAAAATAGAAAAAAAGAATGTAAAAATACAGAAAAATTTAGAAAGGCGTTGCAATGGAATCCATAGATGAGATGATAAGAAGATTTTCAAATGATAAAAAAAAGCTCCATTTTTTCGATGCAAATTGTTGGATTGGTAAATCGAATAATCTCAGCTCTGTTCCCCTGAGCAAAACGAATGAGATAATAGAACAGATGGATTACTACGGCATCGAAAGGGCTATTGTTTCCCATACTCTTTCAATGTACTATCACCCTTTGGTGGGTAATAAGTACCTCTTAGAAGAAATAAATGGAATCAACAAACTACAGGGATGTTTTGTTTTACTTCCACCGTCAACAAAGGAGATGGGTTTATTGGATGAGTATATTGACAATATGTTGAGTAGAGAAGTGCGTGCAGTTAGAATATTTCCCAAATCTCACCATTTTTCTATAGAAGATTGGTCAAGTGCTGTACTTTTAGGGAAACTTGAAGAGAGAAGAATCCCTCTATTTATTTGGTCGAGAGAAACCGAATGGGATAACCTTTATAAGATCTGTAAAAATTATCCTCGTTTGCCAGTTATATTAGAGCAACCGGATGAAGAGACAGCTTTGAATGGACGTTTCCTTTTTCCTTTATTAGAGAAATGTAAAAACCTTTTCTTAGAAGTACACAACTGTATTCTCTACTTGGAAATAGATGAAGTTGTTAAGAGGTTTGGAGCAGAGAGATTGATCTTTGGAACTTATCTGCCCGTAGATGATCCTAATGCATCCTTAATGCTGGTTACAGATGGAGATTTTTCTCAAATAGAAAAAGAGAAAATTGCTCACAAGAATCTGGAAAAGCTGATTAAAGGAGTATTAGTATGAATAAAGAAATTATAGATGTATCTATAGTTGACGCTCATGCTCATTTGGGTTATAGCACTAAGTTTTACATGCCGGACATCTCGCTTGAAAGAATGGTTAACATAATGAATAAATTAAATATTAAAAGAATTTGCTGTAGCCATTTAGCAGGATTATCAGCTCATCATTTTGAGTACGCTCACAGGGAAACTCTCAAAGCAATTAAACAATACCCGAGGAGAATTTTCGGATACGCTATTTATGACCCTAACTTTCCTGAAGATTCACTACAGAGTGCTAAAGAATATCTAACAATAGATGGGTTTATTGGGATTAAGATCCATCCAGCTATGCACACGTATGCTGTGGATGGGGAAAAGTATAATCCTTTATGGAGATATGCAGTTGATAACAATGTACCGGTACTAAGCCATACTTGGGATGCTACTCTTCAGACTACATATCCGTACGAGCTCGTTCCGAACCAAATTTACGCCCAGCCAAAACTCATTGGTAGAGTTGCTCAAAGATACCCTGAGGCAAAAATTATCATGGCCCATGCAGGCGGTCGTTACAGAGGTCATCTCCAGGCTATTGAAGTAGCACAAAGGTATGAAAATGTGTATGTTGACATATGTGGTAGTACCATCAGCTTTGGATTAATAGAGTGGCTTGTGAAAGAGATTGGAGCTAATAAGATTCTTTACGGATCTGATTTAACCTGGAATGAGCCCAGAGCTCATCTAAGTCGAGTATTGGGCGCAAAAATCACCCTTGATGAGAAAAATTATATTTTAAGTCTAAATGCAAGTAATTTATTTAAGTTTAACTTTCAATAATATGAGGTTTAGTGTGAAGTGATGTCACTGAATAGGAGGGTCAAAGCTGGGAATTAAGGTCTTGGAGAGGAGCGGAAAATTATAGTCTGGATGATGCCTCCTGTGTAAATCTTCACTTTGAAAGTAGGGCTATAGGCAGTCTCCTCCGCCTGCACTCTTAAGAGGGGTCGTGATTGAGGAATTAGCCTCGTGGGTAAAGGTTTCAGAATTGACCTTCTCCTCTCGGCCCATCTTTTAATAATTAGCAATGGAAAGAGAGAAAAGATAAAAATGCAAACCGATCCCTATCAGGAAAAAGACGAAGCTTTTATTGAAGCTATGAAAAAAAAGCAGTTAAGACCTGAACCTCGTTTTTTTAGCTAAGGGAACAAGCTATAGTTTTTATTCTTCTCATCGTCGGTAGAGAATATTCAAAAAATAGATGACACAAAATTTGGCTGTGTATCCCCGTTAATGTTGGATTTTTTGGGAAAAACTTAATCCAATTTATACCTGTTGTGTTAACCTAACTTCCACGATTAGACATGGTTCAATGTTCTCTGATATAGAATGATTCTATTTCATCCAGAGGTACCGCCTCTAAGGTCTTTCCCATTTAGCTTGAGGAACCTGATATTCCAATAGATGAGTGGTGAGATCTCATCTTTTCCAGAGAATTCGACAAAGGAAGTAGAGTATGGCTTTTCTTAGTCTCGGTCTGGGGTAGCTACACTCTAAAGCAGTAGACCAAGTCAAAATTTCTAAGGTGTGGTAGATTGCGTGTAGTCTTTTGGGAAAGCTAAACTATTATAAACAGCAAGGAGGTAAAAATGTCAAAATTAGCGGTTGAGGGAGGTCCAAAGGCAATACCAGATGATCTTAAGTTACCAGATTGGCCTATTGTGACCCATGAAGACATCGCTGCCTTTCAACGAGTAATCGACCGAAGAGACTTTTGGGGTAAAGAGAACGAAGAAGTAATAGGACTGGAAAAAGAGTACAGTGAATATACGGCAATGAAGTATTGTCTAGCCCTGAACAGTGGTACGGCGGCTCTGCATGCCTGTATTGCCGGCATCGGTATAGAACCCGGGGATGAAGTTCTCCTACCTGCCTTAACTTTTTTGGCTTCGGCAACTGCTGTGCTTCATCACAATGCAATCCCCATATTTGTAGACATTGATCCTCGGACATTCAATATTGACCCAGCCAAGATCGAAGAAAAGATCACCAATCACACAAGAGCTATCATGGCGGTGGATTATCAGGGTCTTCCAGCAGATTATGATGAAATTTACTCCATTGCACGCAAACATAATCTTATTGTCATAGAGGATGGTTCCCAGGCAGCTGGTGCTGAGTATAAAGGAAAGAAGACGGGGAGCTTAGGAGATATTAGCGGTTCAAGTATTATGCCACTAAAGTGTCTGCCCAGCGGAGGAGAAGGTGGGGTTCTTCTAACTAACGATGAAGGCTATCGAGATCTTGCCGATATGGTGAGAATGTTCGGCGAGATAGTTAGTAAGGAAAAGGAGCGAGAGTACAATGCATACACGATGGGATGGAACTACCGCATTTGTCCTTTCTCTGCTGCTATGGCCCGCAGTCAATTAAAGCGCTTAGACAAATATATGCAAGCCCGTCGGGAAAAAGCAGATTATGTCTCCCGGGGCTTGGCTGAAATACCGGGTATTATCCCCCCCTACGTACCCGAGGATCGCACACACTCGTATTACATCTACTACTTCAAAGTTGATCCTGAGGCAGCACGAGTAGACATATCTCCCGGACGATTTCGTCAAGCTCTGCAGGATATTCTCCGAGCAGAAGGAGTTCCTGTTAAACTTTCACAGCGAACTCCCATTCCGGGTCAAGCGTTGTTCCAGGTGAAACGAGGTTATGGTAAGGGTTGTCCCTGGATCTGCCCTCATAGTCGGGACGTTTCCTACAAAATAGAGGATTATCCTCAAACCTTAGATGTTCTAGAAAGGTCACTAGGTTTAGATGTAAGATTTATTCATCCATTAACCCCGACCGAGACTCAAGATAAACTTTTAAATGCTTTTCATAAGGTATTTGATAACTTGGATGATGTCGTCTCTTACGCCGGGAAGCTGGATTATTCACATCCTTGGGAAAAGCTATCTACTCTTCCGCCTAAACAGCAGATTGTGGAGTATGTAGCTGAGAACTTGGATAAGAGATTCCAGCGGCGGTAAAAATAACATCTGCGCAGAAGGGAGATGATTTGTCCGAGTATCTTTAGGAGGTACAGACCGTCCTTGGCTTAATAAGTTCTCAAAGGGCGGTGTAAGTGAAGCAGACTACTCTTATTTTTCAAGATACCAAAAGGGTCAAGAATCAAGTGGAGGAGGTGGTGAGAGTTGCTTATAGGTGTTAAGACCTCGGGTTAAATTCAACTATACGGGAAATCCTATGTCAATATGAAGTTAGAAAAAGTTCTTTCTTAATTTACAAAAGAGTCTTTCAGAAAGTTTTCTAAGATAACATCTTCTTAGTAAGAATGAGGTGGTTTAAGAACTCCCTTTTTCTACTGAAAAGTGGATAAAGAATCTGTAGATAAAAGGTAAGTTGGGAGAGAAAAAGTAGAAGTTGGACAAAAAAAGGTGAATATCGAAAGGACTTTACTTATCTCAGCAGCTCTTTGACAAAACAAAAAATACCCCTGCGTAGAGAGAGAAGAAAGAGACTAGATTTACCGAACCATCTGAAGGGATTGGTATTAAGGAGGGGATCTTTTTCTCTGAATCAGCGAAAGGATAAAAGTCGGCACCATAGGAGCTTCTAATTTTTTCTTATAGGATTTATCGGGAGGTCTTTAAATACCTCATAAGGTTAAGGGTAATTCCTATAACAAAACGCATTACCCGTTTTAGGAGAGTAGTGATACAGGCCATGGTTGCTTCAATAGAAGCCATGGTTAGTCCATAGATGCGGGGAGATTCCAAGATGTCTAGATCAGAGGACTTGCAAGTTCCGTTAGACCGCTCAGAAGCCGAGCGAAGGTTTCTAATCTTTTTCCAGCGATCTGAGCACCTGGGAATCTCTGAGATGAGTCTGGGATGAGCCTTAATGGACATATGAGTGGAGTAGCCACACTCATTTTCAAGATACCTACAGTCCTTTATGGGGTTAGGTACAGCTAGGGGGCAGGTTAAACACTCTTTTCGACAAACAAAGGATACTCTTTCTTTCTCCTTATCATATCCGTTGGGCTTACATAATACTCCACAAGGAGCAAAGGGAGTTCCTTTCTTATCATAGCCTTTTTTTCTTAAACTTTTGATATCAATCTTTTCATTTCGCTGGTTATAGTCAATAACAGGAATGGAAGAGGTGCTCCTTATATGATTAAAAACCTTCTTTATGTCAAAGCCACAGTAACCAATATCAAAATAAGGTAACTGGGGTATCCACTTGACTGATGTAGCCCGAACCTGTGGTATACGGGGATATGGAGAACTACCCCCGAACACTCATGGAATTCGAGGCCCGTTTTTCTACGGAAGAATCTTGCCGGGATTACCTTTTTCGGTTGCGTTGGCCAGACGGCTTTGCTTGTCCGCGTTGCAGCCATGAAAAAGCTTGGCCAATAGGAACTACGCTCTTCCAGTGTGCCAAATGCGGTTACAGAACGTTTGTCATATCTGGAATCATCTTTCAGGACACCAAGAAGCCGCTCCGTCTCTGGTTTCGTGCCATCTGGCACCTGACCAGTCAGAAATATGGGGCGAACGCGCTGGGACTGCAACATGTGCTTGGTTTGGGTAGCTATCACATAGCATGGACGTGGCTGCACAAACTCCGCCGTGCTATGGTGCGACCAGGACGGGACCGTTTGTCGGATACCGTTGAGGTAGACGAAACCTACATAGGAGGAGAAAAGCCGGGGAAGCGCGGTCGAGGAGCAGCGGGGAAAGTGTTGGTTGTCGTCGTGGTAGAGGTTACAGAAGGCAAGATTGGGCGCATCCGACTCAGGCGTGTACCCGATGCCTCTGGTCCAAGCGGAGATCGCTCTGTCAAAGATAAAGCAGGTCCTTGATCAAATCGCCTGGTTGGTCGGAGGTGGTTATGCCAAACTTCAAAAAGGGAAGATAAGACACCAGCTTCTCGCAAGGACCCCAGTCCTCTTAGCGTCTTAATACACACTTTCAGAATGGAATAGAAGTTTTCCATTGGGCTTTCAGGTCTGTATAAAAGAGCCGACAGGTGTATGTTTGCTCGTATTCTTTCCTGCGATAACAGCGGGGGTTAGCATACTTGTAGATATCGAAGAATTCCCTTCTTCTTGACGTTCGGAGGCTTTGCACAAAGTGGACAAACACAAGATAGATAAAAAACTCTTGCCGGAATAATCCATCGCCTTAGATGCATTCTCCACTTGCACTTCAGATTTTCTTTTTCTGTAACCAAGAAAATGATACGCGCATTGCAGTACATGTATTCCCCGGGAGCATTGCAGGTAGGACAAGTTGTTCATTTTTCGGATAGGCTCTCTTGTGTGTTTCAGGTTTTTATCCTTTTTTCCTCAACGATCTTATGGTAATCTAAGTTGGACTTCTTCTGGGAGGGTGGAACAATTTCTGAAATCTCTAAAAATTTTCTTTTGTTTCTGTAGATAGAATCTTGAGAGAGGAAGCTAAAACTCAGTTTTTTGGTCATACCTAAGATAAGCAGCTAGACAAAGACGTCCAGAGAAAGCTTTGATTTAATGATGATTCCCTTTTGAGATATTCTCTGACATTCTTTTGTTGACTGCGTTTTTCACTAGATTAGAACAGCCGGCAAAGGGGGCAAATCCTAAGCTTATCGGTAGGTGGATAAGACAAAAAGGGGGTAAGCTAAGATTCTCATCTGCAAAGAATTTAACTCAATTCTTAAAGACAAATTTGACCGTGCTTCTTATCGACAGGGGGACAGAATGAAAGAGAAAGAGCTTCAAGAAAAACCTTGGGTCCTAGCTTCCGATGATAATCCTTATTTAAGCACGAAATCGAGCCAGGGTTGCGATGTGAAAATCTATGTACGTGGAGATAAAGTTGCCTGCGGCAACTTCGTGATCCCACCGGGGAAACGCTTGGGAAGAATCTCGGCACACTCAGGAGATGAAACTTATTATGTCGTAAAAGGGATTTTGAAGGTTGAGCTACCTAGACTAGAAGAAACCGTTGAAGTTAAAACAGGGCAAGTATTCTATATGCCTGGAGGAATGATCCACGCTCCTTTTAATGATGGATCGGACGAATGCGAAGTTCTTTGGCATTGTGCTCCTGAGTGGCCGTAGTCCAGCGCTTTATCAAAAAGAACATAGTTCAATAGAAAAGCAATAAGCTATACGTTCACTCAGTTGATCGGTACTCTGGATCTGAGAAGAATGCAAGGTGTGGGGATGTTAGAGGTAGTTACAGAACAAGAAGTTATGAGACAGCGTATCGAGTATTGGAGAGTGTAAAAATCGCGTTGGCAAGAAAAAGCAGTATAATGAAATGAGAAGTGTAGGAGAGAAAAAAGAATGAAAGATGAAAAAAGGGCGTTGTTGACTACAACAAGTAGCCTGCATTACACAAAAAATCACACAAGAAGAAATCGCCAGGACATTCTCGATCTCTACAATAACGATTTCTCTGATGTTATAACGGACTAAAGAATCAAAAATAGTCCAAACTGCAATTGAAAGTCCATTTAAATTGAATAAAGAGCTACAGAATAGAATTGCCAAGCAATACAAGATAAATGAGGCTCACGTCATAAGTAGTATAAGTGCACGAGATATTCAAGATACGCTAGCCAAAGCCGTCGCTTTTTTATAAGCATTGGCATTCAGGACAACGACGTGATTGGGATAGGAATTGGGGACGCTATAGCGAATGTTATAAAATAGATATTCCCTCGGCCTACCAATAATCTATATTTTGCAGAATTAATTGGTGGAGTAGGAGAAGTCGCAATTTATAATCCATTTACTATTTTACAGTAAATTCGTAAGAGATTTTACGCGAATGGAACGTATTTTAGTTCTTTAGCTGTGGTTAAAAGTAGAACGCTGAAAAATTGCTTATTTGCTGATTCCTCTTTGATTGAACAAGCTTTTGAGTTTTGGAAACGGTCTAATAAAGCTTTATTTGGAGTAGGGTCACTTAATGATAGACAAACCGTTTTAGTCAAAGCGGGTGTTGTGGATGAAAAAGAAACAGAAATGATAAAAAATGGAAGGAGTACGTGATATCTTGGGTCATTATTTTAACATTGATGGTAGACTCACCCAAAGCGATGTACAAGGCCGAATAGTAAGTTTTCCCATTCCGCTTCTTCCAAATATTAAAGAAAAATAGCCATTGCTGGAGGTAAATTTAAAACAAAAGTAATCTAAGGTGTCTTTCTCAGGACTGGTTACTACCTTGATCACGGATGAATTTACAGCGAAAAAAAATAATTGAGGTCAGCAAACTAGTTTTTCTGGAAAATCGTGGAAGGAGTCCAAATGAGAGAGGTAGTTCAAGAACTTACGTTTCCTGCGGAAAGGTGAGTGGAAAATTCGTAAATGAGTAGGTGAGTCGAGGAAAAAGATGGAAGCTGGATGGTGTTCTGTGTAAAAACCCTGGAGCTTTTACTTTGTTCTCATTTAGGCATATTTTTTTCTTTTCAAACTGAGACGTATGACTGTTTATACACGTACACAACACCATAACGAGGAAATAGCTGTCGAGTCGGCGGACGGAATTTTAGTGGGCTTGAATTAGATTAAAAACAGAAGAAGCGAAGGTTCTCAAGCTGCCTCGGTACGAACCAAGGAACAAAAAGTGGTAGAGGAAGTTATGAATAATGAGAGTGAGATCGATCAAGGAGTGCTAGAGGAAAATTTCATCGCAAGGTACTACATTGAAACAGGGAGAGGAAACTTTAAGAAAACCGCCCAAGATTTACCTATAATCGAGACTACGGCTGGATGGCTGGGTTCCGATGTTGCACCAAAGTTGTTTAGAAAATGTACCGGGTTCCTAGCCTCGGTTAGGCAAATAGATGTAAATCGAGGTGTCGTTACAGTAGCTTTCCCTGTAGTCAACCTTAAATTAGATGAGAATGTTGTTCCTTCAATTTGGCTATTTATGGCAGGAGGTCCTGTATTTGAACTGGAAAAACTGCGGAAAGTAAAATTAATAGGTTTTGATCTACCAACTAAAATTCTAAGATTGTTACCAGGACCTAAGTTTGGCATCCAGGGTATCCGTAAATATCTGGGTTTAGACAAAGAGGACCTAATTTTGGCTACCATTGTTAAGCCTTGCTGTGGATTAACTACCGATCAAGTAGCAAATACTTGTTATGAGGCTGCCTTGGGAGGAGTAGATTTCATTAAAGATGATGAAAAAATGGCTAATCCTGAATACTGTCCGTTAAGAAAGCGAGTTCAACTAGTTGCAAAGAGTTTGAGCAGAGCTTACGAACAGATAGGTAAAAAAGTCATATATTGTCCTCATATTTCTACTAGACCAGACAGACTAAAAACCTTTGCTGAAATTGCTATTGAAAATGGAGCAAATGGACTAATGGTAAATCTTTTTGCTGTTGGGCTGACAGGAGTGCAGATGTTAGCTGAGGATCCCAATATTAGTGTACCAATTTATGTGCACACGGGAGGGAGATCAGCTTATTCAAGAGCAGTGAGCCAAGGAATAGACACCAGAGTATTTTTTAAATTCGTTAGAATATTGGGTGGTGATTTTGTTCGTGTACATATGCTAGATAGCTATGTTTTGGCTGGCAATAGAAAAGAAGCTGTGGAAGCAGTGAACATTTTACGACGTCCTATGAATGGTCTGAGAGATACGGTACCGGCTATTTCTGCGGGGTTGAATCCTGTAAATCTCTATTTAAATTTACAGTTGTTTGGTATAGATATACTACCTATGGCTGGAAGTAGTATATTACTCCATCCAATGGGAATCAAAGCAGGCGTTGTTTCTCTTAGGCAAGCAACAGAAGCTTATTTGAAAAGAGTTAAGTTAGAGGAGTACGCCGCTGGTCATAAAGAATTAAAAGTGGCTTTGAAGAAATGGGGTAAATAAAATGGTTAAATATATCCGCAAGGTCAAGACTTCCAAGGATAACAAACCTTATCTACTCCTATTATATTCCTGATAGCACAGAGGGAGGAAGAGAATGGTTAGAGAAATAACCATCATACCCAATTTTACACAGGAATTTGTTGAAGTGGGTAACAGGATACCCAAATTTTAATTATGTCTTAATAAAATTTCGTGATTTCCGTTAAAGCGTGAACAGCATCGAAGCTCTCGATCCCCGTCTTTTGAAGAACTCCAACATGGGCCTCGGCACTAACTTTCATTGCCTCACTTTGGCACAAATGGTTGGCTCTTTGTGGAAAAAATCAGGAGTTGTAATAGAAACAGCTTCTAATTCTGTAAGTATTTGAGAGTGGTCGGTGTATACTTCCTGTAAACCAAAATATCTTGGCATTTTCTGGGCTTTTTCTATATCTATGTCTGTAATAGCGTTAAGCTCAGTCTCCCTGGCAATGAGGACTTCAAGAAGATAAAACCTGGACAAATGAAGGTGATTGGTGTACCTACTTCAGAGCCACCCGGAAAACCTTTAAGAGAGTGTAGGTTAGCCGAGGCGGTGATTACCCTTGATGGCGGAGTAGAGGATCAGGCAACTCGTATCACTGGTGGCAAGAATGGTGTTACAGCCCTTCGTCGAAAGAGACTCCTTCGTATTACCACCGAAGCGTTGGAGCAGAATGTCCTTCTTACTCGGGAAGATATCGCCTACAGGATTCTCAACTGCGGTGTACGCACCGTTACTCGTGATGTTCAGCACTTTCAGAAGTAAAGCATTCATGTTCCCCTCAGAAGATGGTGTAAGGATATTGGTCCCACCATCACCCACAAAACCCAAGTTGTGGAGCACTTCATCAAACGGATTCAGCCTTCGGAAATTGGACGTAGAACCTACCATTCACTGAAGGCAGTGGAGCGATACATCCTTCACTTTGCCAAGGTAGCCTATCTTACGTCTCAGCATGAGAGCAGTCTCTCATCCTCAGAGGTAGCCTTCTTGGTTGGCATCTCTTAAGAGACTAGTCAAAGAGTATCAGAGTCTCTACCACCAGTATGACAATCCTATCTACAAGGAACGTCTAAAGAGAAATTGTGTCGCTCGCTCAATACCCTTCCCCTACTCCTCGAGATAAAAAAAAGGGGGAACTCCCGTGAAACAAGACTGGCGAGCCACCTACTACCGGCCAA
>Ga0315543_1001195_pt1 | contig 28892 bp, 25 predicted proteins | sample SalMarSW160210MG_2_FD_203098 | JGI IMG/M metagenome (GOLD analysis project Ga0315543, IMG submission 203098) | Salt marsh sediment microbial communities from the Plum Island Ecosystem LTER, Massachusetts, United States - Salt Marsh Sediment SW1601-210 ... | reverse complement strand
CCGTTTATGAAAACCAGCGACTTTGATTACTATCTCCCCTCCGAGCTTATCGCTCAGACACCGATTGAACCCAGAGACCAATCGCAGCTTATGGTGCTAGACCGCAGCCGCGGCTCGATAGAGCACCGCCGCTTTTTTTGAAATAGTCGACTATTTACACGCCGGAGATGTCTTGGTCTTTAACGATAGCCGCGTCATCCCCGCCCGAATCATCGGCAGGAAAGCTGATACCGGGGGCAAGGTAGAGCTATTGCTACTACGTCAGATGGATACTGCCGTCTGGGGGGCGCTGGTAAAACCGGGAAAACGGGTTGATATTGGCACCAGGCTGGAGATAACCGGCGATTCTACCAGCGGCGGCGTCAAGGTCTTTGCTGAGATAACCGGGCTGGGGGAGGAGGGGGTGAAGGTGGTACGGTTTTCTGATGAAAAGCGCTTGCTACAGCTGGGCAGGGTGCCACTGCCCCCATATATACACACTCCGCTGGCTGATACTGAGCGCTACCAGACAGTCTACGCCCGGGCTCCGGGTAGCGCTGCCGCTCCCACCGCCGGGCTGCACTTTACCCCCCAGTTGCTTGAGCAGATAAAGGGTAAGGGGGTTCAAATGCTGTTTGTTACTCTGCACATAGGGTTGGACACCTTCCGGCCGGTTAGGGAGGAAGACCCGCTCAAGCACCCCATACATAAGGAATACGGCATATTAAGCCAGGAGGTAGCTTCTGAGCTATCCCGGGCTAAGAGGGAAGGGCGGAGAATCATTTGTGCCGGTACCACTACAGTCAGAATCGTCGAGCAGGCGGCTCAAAACCAGACTTCACTTTTAGAGCCCTTCGAAGGCTGGGTAAATCTGCTGGCTTTACCCGGATACCAGTTCCACATGGTTAGTGCCATGATAACCAATTTTCATTTGCCCCGGTCAACACTGCTGATGCTGGTGGCTACCTTTGCCGGCAGAGAGTTTATTCTGCGCGCCTATGAGGAAGCCATAGCCAGGAAATATCGTTTCTATAGCTTCGGCGATGCTATGCTGGTGTTATGACACGAAAATAGCTTCTCTTCGTTCTCCAAGCCAGCCAAATTCACTGCACAAGTTACTCCTATATGATCCATGTTCTCGGAAGGGTACACTTTGACATCGAGAATCTCGATGACCCTTACCTTTTCCTTGAATGTGGCATTGCAGACATTTTCCAGATGTAATCTCGCTAGAGCTTCTCTTGTTTTTTCCAGGGATTGTGCGTCTCTGGTTATTTTTTGCAGCGAGGCCCCCAGCTCCTCTTTTCTTCGCTGTGCCTTGAGCATCCTTTCGCGGTATTCGACTATCCGCCTTGTAGCTTCCTCAGCTATATAAAGCGGGCTATTGTTCTCATAAGCCTGCTGGATTCTGGTGATTCCGGATTCAGCCTGTGTTATCTGGTACTCTGCTAACCTCAAGTTGCGTTTGGTCTCACTCGCGTGGCCTAGCTCATTGAATCGACTCATTTGCTTCAGGACGAGGTCGGGGTGACTCAGCGCCTTTTTCACCCGGCGCCATACCGGCTGGTCAATTAAATCCATCCTAACCCATCTCATGTCACAGTGTTTGGCCTTCCAGCGCATGTAGTAGCCAGGACATATATAATAGACAAGATTAGGGCATTTAGGGTCCTTTCTCAAGGACATCGCTCTCCCGCATTTCGGGCAGAAAACGCGCCTTCGGAAAAGGGCTTCGATAGTTTGCTTTTTCAGCCTGCTTCCCTTGCGCTGGTCCAGGTTGTGGTTAGCTCGTTCCCAGAGAGTCTCTGACACGAGTGGCGGAACGTTGAACTTCACATGCTCTTCTTCTGGCTTTGGTTTCCTGATTGTACGCTTAATCTCCCCTGTAATATCACCTAGCGGGCGATCAGGGTTAGTTACATAGTGGGCTGTATTGTAAGCATGTTTGCCAGTATAGCTACGCTTCCTGACAAGGAATACGATTAGTGATGGTGACCAGTATTCTGCGTATCTGGGCTTAATACCAAGCCTGTTTAGTTCCTTGGCGACCCAATATGGGCTCTGGTTCTCGATGCCTATCCAACGGAAGACTCGATCGACAACCCATGCCTCACTACCGTATAAGAAGTTCCCCTCGGGGTCAACTTGGTCGATTTCCCACCAGGCACGAAGAGTGGCTCCAGATGATGGATCAACCTCTTTTCGATACCGATAACCAAAAGCAGGCTTACCAGCAGGTACCCATCCCTTGAGCACGCGGCCGATGTTACCTGCCCGGTTGCTATCCCTGTTAGTTCTTACCCTGAGCTTGTTGCTGAGAGCCAGAAACAAGCGAGCTGCTTCACTTCCAAAGTCGCTACCTGTGGGGGCATCACCAAAGAAGAATTTGACCCCGTAATGGGTGCATTCCGTCTCGAAAATCATTTGGTGGAGAGGTTCTGCAGAGAGGCGACCTTGGTGCGTAAAGATTACGCCGCCTATTTTACGCTGTGCTATCAGAGTCTTTCGCAGGTAGACCATCTGCGGTCTCTCCAAGTGCTCGCTGGACTCATGGTCATATAAGATATATTCACGTGGCACGAGTACTCCCAGGTCCTTTGCTGTCCTAGCACAGGTAAGCAGATACTCCGGGAGCCGGTTATTTCTAGACTGCTCATCCAAGCTCTGGCGGGCATAAGCTGCCCACCAGTGATTTAGTGACAGGTCACAACCTCGAATGGCGAAGCATTCTTTAAACTCAGGCTTTGTTGCTACAGTATCTATCAGAGTATCAAATTCCTCTCTGGTTATTGGATGGTTTGCTATTGTCAGCATCCTTTTCTCCTTCCTATGATGATGGGCGATTGAGCCAATCAAAGAGAGTCTCAAGCCTTTCTTCGCCATTCTCATATGGTTTGATTTCGACCGTAATTCCACTGCGCCGTTTCCAGTTGGTGATGGCTTGTTTAAGTAATTTCCTGGCCTCGTCCTCAGTGGCTCCGGGCTTGCCTGCAAGCTCCCTGACGACTTCAATACCGAGGGTGTCGATTACTTTTTGTACCTGATGGTCACTTTTAGCCATCTTCTATCTACCAGCGTCTTTCTACAATGAGTGATGTAGGGATGATTCTACGCATTATTCCAATGCTGTTGAAACTCACTGAGTGTCATCTTTGTGTCTCATCTTCGTTCTGAGATCTAGCTGTCATCTCTGCACGCTCTCGTAGCCAGGTGGCAATCCACCTTGGCAGAGGCAACCCCTCATTGGGCAGTGCCGGTAGCCAATCATGGAGGAAATCCGCAGCTGTATACTCTACCTCGTGCCCATTTGTGCTAGGTTGTATACCCCGGGTATAGGAGAGAATCGTGGTTGCACTTGTTCGGAAGCACCGGGCAATTTCGTGCAAGCTTGCGCCTGCGCTACGCATTCGCCGCATATCATTTATTTGTTCCTCAGTGAATGGGATTCTCTCTGGCATTACTGCCTCCTAATGTATATGTTATAACGAAATCATTATAACAAAATCAGTAAGTAATGTCAATATACTTACGGATATACGGATATAAAATTGTTCACTTCGAAAAACATGAAGTGACCGCATGACCTTTTGGGTGGTGAAGCGAAGAATGAATTGGTGATTGCTGAAGTGCGTTGGTTGCACAATCTGGACGATTGTGTAATTCTGCTGACTTCGCCTCAGCGGTAGCGCCGCTCTATCCCAGAAATGTATCTTCTACCAACCTTATCGTCGTTCTGTCCCAACCATACGCTAAAGCGTGTTGGCGCTGTCGGCTCACCTTTAGAGATAAGGAGGTTGGACATCAGGCCATCGATTTCGTCTCTGGTTATTACTATATCCCTGACCGCACAGCCGATTAGTCTGGCAAGCGAGTACGCCAGCTTGGGTCTGACATTCAATATCCCGGCTCGGCTGTTTATCCGGCTGGCAATCAACCTCACCAGCTCGTTAAATGTGAAGGTCTCCGGGCCGACGGCATCTATTATAGCGTTATTGTCCTGGTGGCCAGCGTTGACGGCCATCTCGGCCACATCCTCGACAAAGACAGGCTGAATCTGGTAATCTCCGGAGCCGGGGACGGCGAATATCGGGAACCTTCTTAGTAGCCAGGCGATATTGTTAATCAGGATGCCCTCCAGGCCGAAGATTACGGTCGGCCGGACTATTGTATAGGACAGCTTTGATTGGGTAATTGCCTCTTCAACAAGTGCTTTTCCTCTGAAATAAGGGAGTGTCGAGTCTGCCGACGGGTTGGTGATGCTGATATGCACGATTTGCCTGATTCCGGCTTCCTCGGCAGCCTTTATGAGTGTTCTGCTGTTCTCAACGGCCCTATCAAATGAGACTCGACTACGGGCAAAGCGAATCCAGTAGGTGTTGTACAGGGTCTTTGCCCCCCGGAGACTATCGGTCAGTTCTCCGGCTTTGTCGAAGTTTAACGGGAAAGCCTCCACCTGAGGGCCGAGGGGATTTTCACTCTCAGGACGATTGGTGAGGGTTCTAACGTTATCCCCCATAGAAAGGAGACGCTGTGCGATGTACCTGCCGGTGAAGCTAAAGGCTCCGGTTACTACATTTAATTCTTTAGTTTCTATCATCTATCCAACCCGCTCTCTTATCTAGAAGAAGCTGGCGATGATGATAGATTCTACAATAAATGCTATCAGTGCACAAAAAACCACCACAGGTATAGTTACCCACCTGGTGACGGCTCCCTTCCAGATGCCGACCGCCCCGATGGCAAGCGCGGCAATCGGGATAACAGCCACCGAGAGTAAATCGGCTGGCGTATCCAAGATATAGGCCCAGCCGTAGCTGTAACCAAACGGGCCAATTAGAAGCAGGTTGCTGAACAGGGCGGCGACGCCGATGAGTACCGGAGCAATAGCTGTGAATATTCCAGCCAGTCTATTGCCACGAAAAACCCCGAATAAAATCAGTATGGTAAGCATGATGACTCCAGAAGCTATAATCGGAAGCACCGGCGAGGAGTGCTTCATCTGGATTTCAACCCCGCTTTCTCCCCAGAGGCGGCTGCCTGCTGAATCTATCCTCTGCATATACACCGAGTCTGTTCTACTCATGTTGCTGCCTTCGCTCACCCTGGAGCCGATGATAAAACCGCCGCTGCCGTCGCTGATAACGCTGGAATAGCCGATGGTGCGGAAGGGCGGATTTCTATATACTTCTACCCCGGCCTCAGACCACAGTCGCTCCCCGTCAGGCCCCAGCCTCTGCGCGTAGACCTGCCGCACCCGCTGGCCAGCCTGGTCTTTATCAGCGACCCAGATTACGGTGCTGCTTCCATCACCATCACCGATAATATAGATAAGCCCCAAATTTGGAATGGGCGAGTCTTGAGGAATATTTGAGACCAGTACTCCGCCTTCCTGCCACAGTACCTCGCCGGAGGAGTTTATTCTTTGAGCGAATATTCCGCTTGTTTTAATATCGGTGTACTGAATCTCCGGCCAGGCGATGATACAGCCGCCCGAGCCGTCGGGGGCTATTTGCGGGTTTGACTGCCGCCCAGGAGCATCAATTACCGGAATACCTTCCTCACTCCACATTCGTTGTCCTTCAGCATCCAGCTTCTGGGCATAGACATCTTCGTCCCAGCCGGTAGCCATAGACATTTCAGTCCAGGCGATAATGAAACTGCCTGTGCCGTCATTGATAAGCCGGGGTCTCTCTTTTTCACTGGTAAGGGAAGTGACGGATATTCCGCCTTCTGCCCGCAGCAACTCACCATCCTGGTTTATCCTCTGTGCGTAGATTCGCATATCCTCACCGCTTGAATTTTCCCAGATAAAGACAGCGCCGCCAGAGCCATCGCTTACCATGGGCACGCCACGGTAGGCAGCTTTGATACCGCTGATGGGAATACCTCCTGCTTCCCATAGTAAGGTCCCGTCAGCGCTTACCCTCTGGGCATAGACCATCTCGCTGGAGGTCTCCCGCAGCAGGATGGCGCCTCCGGAACCGTCCGTTGTCATTCCTATCAAGCTGTGCCAGCCACCGGCCGGCTTGGACCAGACGAGAACCCTCTCCCCATCCCAGACAGTATTGCCCTGTGAGTTCAGCCTCTGCGCATAGATGCCGTTTCCGTCCCCCCAGGCGGTGATAGCCCCGCCGGCGCCATCGCCAACGGCTAAGGGGACGCCACTATAAATATCATGTTCACTGGTAAGAAGCCCGCCCTTCTCCCCCCAGAGGAGGTTGCCACCGGCATCAACATGCTGGACGTAGATGCCGTCGCCGTATTTAGACGGTTCTTCCAGCCAAAACATGAAAGCCCCGCCGCTGCCATCGCCGACCAGTGACGGAGGCTCCGGTGGCGGCAGCGCCATGCCGCCCATTCCGGCAAAGATTCCGCCCACCAGGATAGCCAGCAGAAAGATGGAGAGAGGGATTGTAATCAGAGCCGGGGACCGCCTCTTCGGTGCGGGCTGCTCAACCTTATTTTTTATCCCGGCCCGCTGTTTAATCCGGTCCCACGACTCCACCGGAGGAACAGCCTTCGCCGCCATTTCCTTGAGCGCCTGGCGGAGCCCTTTTTGAGTAGCAGTCAGCGCCATCAACTCCTCACGGCACTGCGGGCAGGCGGACAGATGCGCCTCAATTTGCTCGCCCTCTTTAGCCGTTACCTCTCCATCAAGGTAGGCCGCCAGAAGTTCGCTTATTGATTTACAGTCCATATCCTCCCCTCCTGCCTAGGTCGATGCCTCCGGCTGTTGGATGCTCATCTGGGCCCGCAACGACCTCAGCGCCTGGCTTATTCTGGATTTGACTGTCCCCAGAGGGACGCCTGTAATATGAGCGATTTCATCATAAGACAGGTCGTTAAAGTATCTCAGCACCAACACCGAACGGTGCCTGCCGTCCAAGGCATCCATTGCCTTCACTAATTTCTCGTACTCCAGCCTGGTCACCAGAGCCTCCTCGGGTTGTCCCTCAGGCTTAATATCCGGCAGATTGATGTTTTTCTCTTCCAAAGACAGTAGAGCCGGTCTCTTCCTGCGTCGCCGGCTCAGGCACTGATTTACGGTAATCCGGTAAATCCAGGTAGAGAGCTTCCCTTTCTTCGGGTTGAAGGTATTGCGGGACCTCCAAACGCTCACAAAAACCTCCTGCAGGATATCCTCTGCCTCCTCTTTGCTGCCGGTCATCAGATAAGCAGTCTTGAATACCATCTCCCGATAATCCTGGAAGACAGTCTCAAAGGCGCTCACGTCGCCCGTCCGCAGTGCCTCCATCAGGTCTGCCATAGCTATAACTATATAACTATACGTAGTTTGTAGCAAAAAGGTTCATTTTAGCGCAGGAGTTCTAAGTGTGGTTCAGAGTTTTAAGGAGGTTAATCTAATCAAGAGGATGTATTAATACAGGTGGAAAAAGAGGCGTGGACTGTTAACAAAACGCTACGTTGTTACACTGATGTATTGCCATCTTCCTGGGGTAGATATATCATTATTGAAGCAGTTTTGGATAGTTATCGGTGTGGGAAACCGGGCAGGAAAAAACCATTATGCGGGAAAAGACATCAGACCCAGAAAACTCCTACTTCGAAGTGCAAGCTTATTGGGGCATGACCAAACACATGGGGGGTTTAAAGGCTACAGAACAACTAGTTGAGTTATGCTACATAAACCGAGACAAATACGTATTGGTGGTCGGTTGCGGCGTGGGGGTGACTCCTTGTTACCTTGCCAAGAAATATGGCTGCAGGGTGGTCGGTGTCGACCTTTCGGCAAAGATGGTTGAGCGGTCAAAGGAAAGGGCTAAAAGAGAGGGCGTTGAGAACAGGGTTGAATTTGGGACAGCCGATGCGCAAAACCTCCCTTTCGAAGACGCCGCCTTCGACGCGGTCATTTGCGAGTCCGTAAACGCATTCATAGAAAACAAACCGAGAGCGCTAAGCGAATATGTGCGGGTGATAAAGCCAGGAGGATACGTCGGGCTTAACGAGGTAACCTGGCTGAAGGCACCGCCTAAGGAGTTAGCGGCATATCTATATCGGATAATGGGTGCAAAATTCCTGACCTGTAACAATGGCTGGAAAGAGTTGCTGGAAGGCTCTGGGTTGAAGGAGACAATGGCGTTAGTCTATAAAACCAACGCCATAAGTCAGTGGATTAACGAAGTGAGGCAGTTCAAATTCTTAGATTTCATAACAGCATGGTGTAGATATTTCTACATGTTTATCAAGAGTCCAGCTTGTAGGAAGTTCACGAAAGAAGCACTAGCTTTCCCAAGAAGTATTTTTCGTTTGTTCGGATACTTTGGGTACGGACTGTACGCTGGCCAGAAATAAAAGGAGCATTGATGCTGTTTGCTGGCTGAGCATCCGAATAGATGCTAATTCAATGATTACGCCGGAATGTGGCACTGTGGACTATTGTTACCTAGCTGAACATTCTGAGTACTTGTTCCCATCAACATCGTAGAGGTAACAGCCCTTACCTCTCTCTATTACGGTATGGTAAGGGGGATTAAAGAAATGCCCATGGGTGTCGCTTCCAGGCATATAGCGGCTGGCCCGGCCAGCCATTTCCGCTGAGGCTATCGTCTTTTCAAGGTATTTTTTTTACCAGCTGATCTGCCTTCATGCCTTACTCTCTCCTTTGCCGGCCCTTTTTGCCTCATTCATAAACGTGGCCCTGTTTGTCCAAGTACTAACTTCAAGCGTTCTGAGATTGCCCTATTTCCTCTGCGGCCTTTTCCAACCCCAAGCCCTTGAGTTTGCTCTTTACGGGGATCCCATCGCTGTTCCACTCGCGCAGCTTATAATAGATATCCAGGCCCTTTTCGAACTCCTCCTTATTGACCTTGTGACCTTCACTGGGACCCTCGGGGATAGGATCCTCAAAGACCCTGTCCGGCAGGGTATCATCCTTCCTCGATATCCCTGCCTCCCTGACATTAAAAGCCCTTATCAACTGCTCGATTCTTTCTCCTACTAACAAGAATTCATCCTTACTCATGCTTATGCCAAGCGCACTGCTCAGAAGCATCAAATGAGTTTCGACGGGGAGAAAATTGAAGATACAGCTAATCAGAGTCTCTCGCGCTGTTGCCAGGTCTTCCGTATCTTTTACGATTTTTGGCTTCCCTTCAAGGGAGAACCTATCAGCTATTCCCGGCCCTCCTAAGAACTCAATGAAATCAACGTCGGAACTCAAGTGGCAGGCACCTCTATCACTGACAGCAAAACTAAACCCGTGTCCTTGTGCACCTCTTACATCCCAGGCGGCCGGGAACCCCAGTCCCTTGACATGCATCGCGAATTTCTTGGAGCCTTTGCCTATGTTCTTTGCTACCTCCCGTACACCCCGGGCCAGCAGGCGGCCAAACCCCTTTTTGTATGTGATGTTGTTTATCAGGTCAATTGCAGCTTGTTTATTACCAAAGTTTAGGTGCATGCCATCCGTATCTTTGTCGGAAATCAAGCCTTTCTCGTAACATTCCATAGCAAAAGAAATGGCGTTTCCCGTCTGGATCGTATCCATGCCCATCCTGTCGCATAATGACCCTAAAGATGCTATCGTATCGTAATCAGTTATACCTATGTTTGGGCCCAGAAGCATGAGAGTCTCAAACTCGGTCTCTGTTTCAAATCTGTTTCCCTTGCTATCCGTTAGCTCTATGCGGTGGGCACAACCTATTGGACACCTAAAACATGACAGCTTCTTAGGTTTGTAGACACTCTCTACATCGGGCCCAGAAAGTCTTTCGGCAACTTCTTTCTCCATGATCCCGCTTGAGTAGTTCCTGACTGTGGCAATGCCCATTCCCTGGGCCATTGGTACCATGTTCAGGGTTCCAAACTTGGCCAAGCCGTCTTGAATAACTGGGTTAGCCCGTATGGCTTCATTTGCTTCCCTGACCGCCTTAGCGAAATCTGTTTCATTATAGGGCGTAACTTTGCCGCTGCCCCTCACTACTACGGCTTTCAAGTTCTTCGAGCCCATAACCGCCCCTATGCCCCCTCTCCCAGACTGTCTAAAAATCTGGTGACAGACGCAAGCATAATTTACTAGATTCTCTCCGGCGGGCCCTATGGAGGCGATCTGCACCTTTTCACCAAGGGCATGTTTTAACGCTTGTTCAGTTTCCACGACATCCTTGCCCCAGAGGTAAATTGCGTCCTCTATTTTGGCCTTGCCGTCTTCGATGTACACATACACGGGGCTTTCGGATCTGCCCTTTATTATTACAAGTTCATACCCGGCAAATCGCAACTCGGGGCCCAGACTTCCACCTACGTAACTGTCAATAAATAACCCGGTTAGAGGTGACTTGGTGGCGAACGCTGTTTTAGGAAAAGCGGGAGCGTTTGTCCCGGTAAGAGGGCCGACGGCGATTACTAGAATATTGTCGGGGCTCAGAGGATCTGCTTTTACGGGCAATTCATTGTATAGTATGGTTGCTGCGAACCCCTTTCCCCCTACGAAGCTCGTCAGAAGGTCTTGTCCTAGTCTTTCCTCGGCTATTTTCTTGTTAGACAGGTCTATCCTGAGCACCGTTCCATAATCCCTGATCATAATTATTCCTCCTATATGTATTTACTACAGGCTTCCTTATCGCTCAAGGAATGGTACCATCATTTCTCTCTACGTCACAATCCTCAACTCCAATATATGTACCTCAGAAATATGTCAAATTTGAACCAATCAACATTTTCCTGAAGTTTAACCCTTTCCACCTTCTCCTGCAATATACGAAAGTATATTAGTTCAGTCGCTTTCGGACAAATTGACTAAGGCAAAATGTCACAACTCTCCTCACTTTTAGTCACCTCCTACAATCATAGTATTTACCATCGCTGATTTTACCTTAAAGCATCTTACCCGGAAGCCATGGGCTAGCTGTGGAAGTACCATGACAAGGATGAGAACTAATACTGTAAATCGTCAGGGAAAATGGGACAGTTAGAAGACATAAGGTAATGGACACTTAAGGGGTCTTGCTCCTATTCTCTAGAAGCAGTAAATTAACGACTAAGGAAGAGCAGGGGCAATAAATCAAATTAGTCCCTATGGAACGGTAGACCCAGGTATTGGCAATTTAGTATTTATTGTTCCTCAGATACATGAAGCATTAGTTGCCGGGGTTCCTCAATCTGCTTTTTTGTATGCAGGGGTTTCGAATGAAGCTGTAGATTCTGCTGTGCTGCCCTTATAAAGGATGCCGACTACTAAGTTGAAGATACAGCTGCTCTGAGATTCTAAGGGGAAAACTGGAGAACATCGCTAGTCCTGCGCACAAGGTCAACCCGATTTATTGCATGCACCTTCCTGTAAATGTTTCCGAGGTGTTTCTTAATGGTGATTTCGGCGGTACATAGCTGTTCTGCGATTTCCGCGTTTGTTAGACCCTGATATACCCCAGCTATGACGTCTACCTCTCTATCGGTCAGACCATAGACATACTTACATATTTCGAAAACTTGTCGTTCAGGATACATGGTTTCTTTTATCGAAACTAGAAACATCTTATCGTCCGCTAGGCCCAGATTTCTAGAAATCAGTTGTGTGCAGACCCCGTAGTAACCTATGTCAGAAATTTTTATCGTCTTACACCTAGGCACATCTACGATCTCGGCTCCAGATTTCGTGATTTCATTCCTTATTGTATAGCAACCACCGAGGAACAGGCTAGGTAGCTGACAACAATTTTGTTGGCTCAGTTGCCTAAAGCCAAACCTGCTCAGAATCTGTTTAGCTTTATCGTTAACATATATAAGTTTCATAGAATAGTCCAACAACAGTATCCCTTGTGACACAGTGCTACATATGTCTTCCATTAAATGGATTTCTCTTGATAACTCTAAAGTACGGAAAAAATTGCCTAAATGGGCCGCGATTAGTGAGAGAATACTCATTTCCCTGGAGTCAAAATTTTGGCGCTTACGCGACCTCAGTAGCGCAATCTTTGCGTAACACTTGTGTTGCGACCTAAGATAACAAACTGCCTTGTAAAAGATTTCCTGCGGTCTCAAGAAATCATTATAATACTCAGTAGATAAAAGAGTCTCGTGTGGTACAAGTTCGTCTAATCTAATTACAAATCTTTGACAAATATTCTCATTTATCAGAGCATAGGGATCAAACTGGTAGTAGTATTGTTTGAAGTCTCCAAAACGGCTCTCATCAGCATTAAATGGCCTCATGTCTGCAAACTTGCCACTTTCATCCGGTAAGAAAAAGATAACCTGGTCTATTTGGATAGCTTTAGAGATCGCATGGAGTATGTAGGGAACTAACACGTCTTTGTCTGTGGAAGGGCCCACGCTCTCAGTCAGTTCCAGTATATCCTTGAATTGTTCAAAGACTGCCGATTCCTCCACTGCTCCTCCCTGCCCCCGGTGGTGTAAACTGAGGGTGTAGGTATTTTATACGTAGCGCGCTTCGTTGTCAATAATCAGACTCTCCCTGGTTCTCTTCGGACATGGATGATAATTAGTTTTATTGCTAAACTCCCACCAAGGTCTCCTCAACCAGCCCCTATGTCGATTGATAAGTTGAGCCCGACATGAGCATGCTTCTACCAATGCTAAAAACTATACTTTCGTATAATTGCGGTATGATATGAAAAGGGTTAGATTACAAATTATGAAGCTTATCGAAGAACATTTTACTACCCCACTTTCTGCCTTTATTCCAAGCGTAGCATAAAACGCCGGGATTTCCGCGATATAATAGAACCGTTAAGGAGCTTTAATCACCAACGTTGGTAAGGAAGGATTAAAAAGGCCTTAGACCCTAATAATGCTGCAGAGTGTGCAACATATGTGCGGCCTGAGCAGGGTTGACCAATTGCTATTTCAGGCTTTGTTTCGATGTAAATGTTGCACGGCATGTTGCGGGGTCGTTCCCAGCCAGATGAAATTAGGAGAAGAAGGTCAAGGATGCCTCAAAAGAGAAGAGTTGTTTGATTCCGTAACAAAGTGAAAGGAGGCTAAAATGATTAAAGAGGAGAAGCTGGCCAAGGTGGTTGGCGCTGCTAATGTAAGCCGGGAGCCGGCGGTACTGGAGGAATACGCCGCCGATATGAGCTTTGTCAATACCATGAGGCCGGCATATGTGGTAAAGCCAGCTAATGCCGATGACGTACAGAAGATAGTGAATCTGGCTAATGAGACTCTGACGCCGCTGGTACCGGTGAGTTCAGGATCCCCCCATTTTCGGGGTGACACTGTTCCAAGCGCCGGAGGAGCAGTTATCGTAGATTTAAGTAAAATGAAGAAGATTATCAGAGTTGACCGGGAGCGCAGGGTTGCCATGGTCGAGCCGGCCGTGACATTCGGTGAACTCTTACCGGCAGTGGAAAAGGAGGGCATCAGACTTAATATGCCTTTACTACCGCGGAAGTCAAAGACTATTGTCGGCAGTATGCTAGAGAGAGAGCCTGTAATAATGCCCAAGTATCAATGGGATATATCAGACCCATTGGCCTGTGTTGAGGTAGTCTTCGGTACCGGAGACTTTTTTAGAACCGGGCAGGCAGCCGGGCCAGGTACAATCGAGGAGCAGTGGGAAGTAGGGGGTGTACAAAAAGCGCCGTATGGACCTGGTACGGCTTCCTGGCACAGGCTTATCCAGGGGGCGCAGGGAACTATAGGTATCGTAACGTGGGCATCACTGAGGTGCGAACTGCTCCCCAGTCTTGAAGAGCCCTTCGTGGTTGGCTCCTCCGACCTCGATACACTGCTCGAGCTGACTTACTGGCTGGTAAGACTGAGAATGGTCAACGAGTGCTTTATACTCAATAATACCAACCTGGCGGCTATCTTTACCAAGAAATGGCCCAAGGACTATCAGAACCTTAAAGATTCCTTACCCAAATGGACTCTTTTCTATACTGTAGCCGGCTACGACGAGTATCTCCCGGAGGAAAGGGTTAGCTCTTATATTAAAGACATCACTGATATAACCCAGCGGTTGGGGGTGGAAGCACTGAAAGCAGCCGATGGAGTTTCAGCAAATGAAATCTTGAAAGCGGTGCAGCAGCCCTCCGGGGAACCCTACTGGAAGCTTCGCTATAAAGGGGCCTGCCAAGACATATTCTATTTAACCATCAATAATAAGCTCAAAGGTCAAATCGAGGTCATGAATGACTTGGCTGAAAAAGCTGGCTACCCCGCTTCGGACGTGGGTGTTTACATCCAGCCGATAGTACAGGGCACTAGCTACCACTGCGAGTTTAATCTGTTTTATGATCCCGGAAACCCAAGTGAGCAAAATCGAGTCAAGGAGTTATCCACCTCAGCTGTCATGTCTTTAGTGGCGAAGGGGGCGTTCTTCTCAAGGCCTTATGGTGAAAGTGCAGGGGTGATTTTAAATAGAGATGCGGCTACCGTTGCTGTTTTAAATAAGCTTAAGAAAATATTTGATCCAAACAATGTTCTGAATCCGGGGAAACTGTGCTTTTAAAACACGCTAGAAGAAGCCACTTATTATTGAATGAATTTAGGAGGTAGCGAATATGGGGTTAGAACAATATCAAGGCGATATGGCGATGTGCTGCCGGTGTTCGGCCTGCAAATTTATACCCATGCAAATGGTGCAGGGATTTCAGTATGCAAATGTGTGTCCCAGCATAGCTAAATATAATTACCACAGCTACTCGGGCGGCGGAAGATTAAATATCGCAGCGGCGATGTTGAAGAATGGGTTCAACTATACGGATAAGCTCCTTGATATAGTTTATAACTGCCAGATGTGTGGCGCCTGTGGTGTCTCGTGTAATTATGCCATGGACATGGAAGTCCTCGAACCCATTAATGAATTCAGGATCAAGTGTGTCGAGGATGGTCACACCCACCCTGCATTGGATAAGGTAATCACCAGCCTACGGAAGCAGGGCACGATGGTGCCGGGCGCCAAGGGAAAACGTGCTGCTTGGGCTGCTGGCCTTAACCTGAAGGATGCCACCAAGGAGAAAGTGGATGTGCTCTATCATGTCGGCTGCCTAACCAGCTATAACAAGGACATGTGGAAGTTGGCCAAAGCCACCGTAAAGATACTGCAGGAAGCAGGGGTTGACTTTGGTATCGGCTACGAAAACGAGGCATGCTGCGGCGGCCGGGCTTACCAGATGGGCTACAAAGAAGACTTCCTTAATCAGGCTAAAAGGAACATGGATATGCTTAAGAAAGCCGGCGTAAAAACGCTGGTAACGAGCTGTGCCGACGGCTATCAAGCCTTTAAGGTTCTCTACAACAAATACAACCTCAAGGGTGACCTGGAAGTACTGCATATCACCGAGTTAATAGCCCGCCTCATTAAAGAAGGCAAACTCAAGTTGAATAAGAAAGTGAATTTGAATGTTACCTATCATGACCCCTGCCACCTGGGGCGGCTGGGTGAGCCGTGGATACACTGGCAAGGGAAAAGGATTCCAGGGGAAAAGTTTGTTTTTGACCCTCCTAAGGAATATCGGCGGGGCACCAACGGCGTTTATGAACCGCCGCGTGACATACTTAACGGCATTCTTGGGGTCAAGCTTACAGAGATGGTCCGGATAAAGGAATACGCCTGGTGCTGCGGTGCCGGCGGCGGTGTTAATGAGTCAAATCCTGAGTTTGCTTTGTGGACGGCCAAAGAGAGGATAGAAGAAGCCGAGTCTACCGGGGCTGAGGCGATTGTTACCGCCTGTCCCTGGTGTGAGAAGACCTTTAACGAAGCCATCAAGGAAAGCGGAAGCAACCTGAAGGTTTACGATATCGTTGAAATCGTAGAAAAGGCAATCTAAGAAGGGGGGTTAATGAATCATGGCTTTAAGCAAAGAGGTATATAAGGAATTCGAAGATGTGGTGGGAGAGGAGAACATCTGTAATGACACGGCAATAATGCCTTCATATTATTCAACTGAGCTTTCCGCGGTAATTCTGCCCAAGAACACAGCTGAAGTTCAAGCGATAGTTAAGCTATGTAACAAACACAAGTTACAATTCAGAGCAGAATGTACAGGCTGGACGTTTATGATGCCCGGGATGGTCAGCCAGGACTTCATCTATTTAGACCTGAGAAGGATGAACCGCATCATTGAAATCAATGAGAAAAACATGTATGCCGTGGTTGAGCCGTATGTGATCTCGGCACAGCTACAGGCTGAGCTATTCAAGAGGGGCCTGAATTTTTGCATTAAGGGAGCCGGGTCTAACACCTCGGCGCTCCTCAGGGGGCATGGACATCTGGACCAGACCACCAGTGGTGATGACCGAAACCATCTGGCTGTAGAATGGGTAACCCCTGAAGGGGAAATAGTCAGGTCAGGTGCGTTAGGGTCTTCAGATGAGTGGTTCTGTGGTGACGGGCCGGGTCCATCCCTAAGGTGCATACTGAATAGTGTAGTACCGCCAGGCACAACACCGGGTATATTCACTAAGACGGCAACGAAGCTTTATCACTGGCCGGGACCGGCAAGATATCCAATAGTAGGGAAATCGCCCAAATACACCCTGAGTGAGGTACCACCTAATATGATGGTACGGTATTTCAGCTTCCCGTCAGCAGAGAAAATGTACCAGGCAGAGCGCCAGATCGGTGAAAGTGAAATATCGTACGTGCTAATGGGCTTTAACGCGTCAATGGTATCTTCCAACATAACAACAAGTAATGAGGAAGATTTTACCATCCTGGAGGAATTCCTCAAAGAGGTACAGGGGCCCGGCTTTCTGGTAATAATCGCTGGCAACTCTCAGGAAGACTTTGAATATAAAAAACGAGCATTACAGCATATTGTCAGTGAAGCTGACGGAAAGTCTTTAGAAAAAGTCGAAGACCCGGAGATTGAAGGGATCATGTTATGCCAGTGCACAAGAATTTCGGCCTCTATTCGAGAGACATTCCGTGCTGGAGGAATCTTTACTTCAATTCCTATTATGGGCCAGAGAGACTTGTGTCTCAGGTGGTCAGTAGGAGCTGGCAAAGCGAAGGAGCCTTTGATAGAAAAGGGCCTGATAGTGGATGATGGCGCGGCCTTCTTTGGATGGGGAGTTGAACATGGGCATCTTGGCAAAACGGAAATATTCTGCCGATACGATCCCCTCAATCCTGAAGCAAAGAAAGCCGTAGAAGAATGGCATAAAGAGCAAATTGCCAGGGCTTTTAATGAACACTACTTCGCAGTGACAATGGGCAGCTCACCTGAGGAAATCGGGCCGGCTTTATCCAATTACCATATATGGTGGAGGAAATTTAAGGAAGCAATTGATCCGAACGGCGTATCACCGGAGGTAGGTGCACTTGCCTAGTTCCTACTAACGGGATTTAGCTATGTGGGAGCGGAAATCTGCGGGGTGCATATCCCCATATATGAAAAGCAGCCCGAAAAGGCGCCGCGGAACATCGTATTAAGGGGGGAGAGCCATGATTTATTATATATTACAGTTATAATCCAAAAATAATCAAAATCAAGAGAGGAGCAGATAGAAATGAAAAAGCTATTATTCGTTCTTTTGGCAGTGGTGGTAGTTAGCAGTCTGGCCTTTATTGGCTGCCCCGCTAAAGAGCCAGAGGCATCAGAACCAGTAGAGTTGAGTATGGTTATGTTCCTGCCCGACTTTCCGCCGGTCAACCTCTGGACCCACATGTTAATGGACAAGGTGGCCGCCATATCTAACGGCGACATGGTGATAAATCTGATCGGCGGCCCGGAAGCAATACCAACACAGGACCAACCTGCCGCCGTGCAGAGGGGTACGGTTGATATCGCCAACGCCATGGGTAATTTCACCGACACTATAATTCCGGGGGTAGAGTGTCTGGCACGCGCCGAAATAGATCCGGCCGGTATCCGAAAGACCCCGGTATTCGCCTATATCCAGGAAAAGGCTGAGGAGTCTGGCATCTACTATCTGGGGGCATCATCACCTTCAGAGCCGCAGGACCAGACTAACTTCTTCTTCAGGGATGCAATCTCCACAATTGACGACATTGCCGGCAAAAAAATCGCTTCTACCGGCGGGACAAGTAGAGAATTCATCGAAGCCCTGGGAGCCGTCTGCGTCCCCATTGGCTTCATGGACTACTTCACCGCCATGGAACGTGGCACCGTAGACGCCTACTATATCGGCACCCCGGGCATACTGGACATCGGCTGTGTCGATGTAACCGGTTGCATGCTGGACGAACCATTCAGCTCCAGTGGCGCTCACTTTCTGGTAAACCTGGACAAGTGGAACAGCCTGTCCAAAGCACAACAAGACGTTTTGACCCAGGCAGTCATCGAGACGGAAATTGATGGCATCATAGAATGGAATAATCTAGTGGACGGAGTAAAGATGGAGATTAGCGCCGCAGGCGTGGAAATCGTCACGTTCTCCCCGGCAGAGTCCAAAGAATTCTACATTATGTACCGAGAATCACTGTGGCCCGGTGACATAGCGAGACATCCTGAAGAAGCCGCCTACATTAAAGACTTCATTGTTGACCCGGATTTCTATCGCGCCAATTAAGGTGGCGCTGTCACTAGAAGGAGGTAAAAATGGCTAACGACCTGAAAGCCGAAGTAGCCCAGCTGAAAAAGCAGGTGGCCGAGCTATCCAAGACCAAGGATTACATCGAGATATGGAAGCTGCAGTCACGCTACACTCAGCTCTACTTCATGCTCCGAAACTCGGAGATACCATCACTGTTTGCCCAGAAGACGCCGGGAGTATCCATAAGTGTTGAGGATGCCGGCGTCTACGAGGGCATAAAGGGGGTCAAGCGCTTCTGGACGGATATCCTGAGCGAAGAGCGCTACCACCAGCCGGGCTGGCTGGCAGTGCATATGACGTGCAATCCAATTATCGAAATAAATAGGGATGGGACCAAGGCCAAGGGGGTGTGGCTCTCCCACGGTAGCGTCAGCGGAAGGATGCAGATGTCGGACCCGATGAGGTGTTTGCTGTGCCTGGGCAAGTACGACATGGAGTACGTCAAGGAGGACGGTGAGTGGAAATTCCTCAAGCTGGCCTACCGTGTCTCTTACATGAGTCCCATAAACGAGAAGGGGTGGTTGGAAGAGCCGATGGCGGGCAGCATCGCCGGGCTGCCGGAAAACAATCCGGACAAACCGGCCACCGACTACCTGCCCTACAGCCCCTACCGCATCAATATATTCCAGCCGCCGCCACCAGAGCCTTATAAAGATTAGAATCTGGTGATAAGGCAAGAGGCGCCATAGATAATTAAAGAAGAGAAGCTGGCCTTTGACCCAAGCGAAACCTCCGACCCATCGGGCTATATAAGACTAGGGGGGACTAAAATAGACGCAGAACGCACAGGTTAAGGCGTGAACGAAGCTCTGCGCATGATTGGCATGTAAAAATACGGCACTATGCGCAGAGCTTGTCCTCTCTATTTATATAAGGTTAGGGCATGAAGGTAAGCGAGAGATTCTGGGCTATTTTTGATAGAACCATTACCGCTATGATGGCTATGGCAGCTGCCCTGATTGTTCTGGATGCCCTAGCGGTCACCGTTGACGTTCTCATGAGAAAGTTTTTCGGAATAACCTGTGTCTACCTCTTTGAAATGACCGAGTTTTCCCTGCTGTGGATGACCTTCCTGGGCACCGCCTGGATTATGAAAAACAACAACCACATCCGTGTCGACCTAGTGGTTAACCGATTGAATCCGAGACACGGCGCCATCGTGATTGCCGTGGCCTCCATCCTCAGCATACTGGTCTTGATGCTGATGACCGGGTACAGTGCCTGGCTCACCTGGCATGATTATCAGACCCACTTCATCCTCTCAACGATATTGAGACCACTCAAATGGCCCGTAGAAATCATCATACCCATAGGCTTTTTGCTGCTCATAATCCAGCTGATGCGGGATACCTATGGCCAGTGGGCAAACTGGAAGGCTTTCTCCAAGAGGCACACGGTGACATTGGACGGCACCCCTGGGGGTGAACCTTAATGGAATGGCCCCTGGCCCTGCTGGTTATATTCGGCTGCCTGGTAATCCTGATGGCTACCGGCATGCCGGTAGCCTTTGCCTTTATACTCACCTGCTCGATTGGGGCAGTGCTGTTCTGGGGTGGTACCATCGGTCTGCAGCAGCTAGCGATGAGTTTCTATAGCTCGGTGACGACCTTTGCCCTTCTACCAGCGCCCCTGTTCATCCTGATGGGCAACATCATCTTCGAATCGGGGGTAGGCATGAATTTGGTAGACGCCGGGGATAAAATCCTGGGGCGCTTGCCGGGCAGGCTGAGTTTACTCTCCATCGGCGCCGGCACTCTGCTGGGAACTATGATTGGTATCAGCGGGGGCAGCATAGCCATCCTGGGCAGGAGTCTGGTGCCGGAAATGACCAAAAGGGGCTATCAAAAGCCGATGAGTCTGGGCCCCATTGTTGCCAGTGGCACCTTGGCAACCCTGATTCCACCCAGCGCTCTGGCTGTCTTTCTGGGTGCCATAGGCCGCGTCTCTGTCGGCTCGCTTTTAATCGCCATTGTTATACCCGGCTTAATATTGGCTGCCCTCTTTGCTGCCTACACAATCATAAGGTGCAAGCTCCAACCCTCTATTGCGCCTTCTTATGCGGTAGCCCACGTATCGTTACTAGAGAAGGCAACTATCACCGTCCGTTACATACTGCCGGTGGGGCTCATCATATTTGCCGCTATAGGAGTCGTCTTCATGGGTGTGGCCACACCATCAGAGGCAGCCGCTCTTGGCGCCGTTGCCTGCTTTATCCTGGCAGCTGTTTACCGGCGGTTTAACTGGACGATGATAAAGAAATCGTCGGTGAGCACCGTCCAGATTACGGTCATGGTATTCATGATTGTGGTGGGGTCAATAAGCTTCAGCCGAATCCTGGCCAGCAGCGGTGCCGCCGCCGGCCTGGCTAATCTGGCAACAACCCTGCCCGTACACCCCATAGTAATTATAATAGCCACACAATTCGTGGTTATATTTCTGGGTTGTTTCGTGGACCCGGCGAGCATAGTGATGATAGTAGCCCCCCTGTTCATGCCCATCGTGACTTCGCTGGGCTTTGATCCGCTATGGTATGCCGTGATACTGCTCATCAACATACAGTTGGGACTTATCACGCCGCCCTTCGGCCTAGACTGCTACACGATGAAAGCCTTAGTTCCAAAGTCTATAAGTGTAGGAGATATCTTCCGCTCCTCCATGCCTTTCTGTGCCATAGGCTATCTACTTATGGCACTAATCATGGTCTTCCCTCAGCTAGCGACTTGGCTACCAGCTAGGATGGGAGGCTAATTCAGCCACAAAAGAAGGAGGATAGAATAACTCAGGTATGTTGGTTGGATCCACGAAAACATTATTTCTTTGTGAAATCGGAAAATTACTTCGATAAATGGCATAAAGAGCAAATTGCCAGAGCTTTTAACGAACACTACTTCGCAGTGACAATGGGCAGCTCACCTGAGGAAATCGGGCCGGCTTTATCCAATTACCATATATGGTGGAGGAAATTTAAGGAAGCAATTGATCCGAACGGCGTATCACCAGAGGTAGATGCACTTGCCTAGTTCCTACCATGACCCCAAGAGGCATCAGACCCTTCAGCGTATATATCGGCAAGAGAGTAGGTACCTCGGAACATTGTATCAAGGGGGTGAGAGCTATGATTTATTATAATCCAAATGGCTCGGCTATTTAAAATAATCAAAACCAAGAAAGGAGCAGATAGAAATGAAAAAACTATTCATCGCTATGTTAGCAGTCGGACTGGTCAGTGCCTTAATTTTAGGCGGATGCCCGACACCACCGACGACCACAACTCCACCGACGACCACAACTCCACCAACCACAACACCGCCTGAAAAACCTATAGAATTGAAACTAAGTACATGGGTACCACCTATGGCTTTACCCGCTGCCGCGATGATAGACCCATGGATGGCGGAGGTAGAAGAACGCACCGGTGGCAGGGTCAAAATAACCGCATATCACGGGGAGACATTAGGCGCAGCGGACGACCATTATACGATGGTTTTGACAGGTATGGCTGATATTGTTCAAGCATCGGGTTACACGGGTATTTTACTACGGCATGATGCGGCCTTCCTACCATTTTTGTATAGTTCAGCTGAACAGGGGGGCTGGGTGCACCATCAAATGATGGAAAAATACGCCCTGGATACTGAATTGAAGGATGTGAAGTTACTTTGGTTTATTCCAGTCGCCCCGTGCCACCTATTTACCACAAAACAAGTGCGCACCCTCGAAGACTTAAAAGGTATGAAGATAGCCGTATCAGGTGACGCAGAGATTGACATATTTAAAGCTTTAGGTGCAGCTCCCGTACTTCTACCCGTACCAGAAGTATACACCGCACTTGAGAGGGGGCTGGCAGACGGCGTTCTCGACAATTGGGAGAAGGCATTTGTTTTCAAGCACCACGAGGTTACGAAATACCGCACTACCGTTGGCATTACGGTGCCTCTAATGCCGATGTTGATGAATCTTGATGCCTGGAATAGCCTGCCACCAGATATCCAGGAAGTGTTTGACGAAACTACGGGAGTTCAGTACTCCGCGCGTTGTGGTGCTATTTTTGACGAAGCGGAAATGATGTTCCGTGGCATGATAGCCGAGTACGATGCTGATGTAGGCAATCCTGAGATTTACGGCCTTCCCGCGGGGGAAAGAGCGCAGTGGGTTGAAGCCACGGCTCCACTCCGCGAGGAATGGGTAAAGGATATGGAAGCCAAGGGGGTACCCGGAAAGGAGATACTGGAGTATATTGATTCTCTGATTAAGCAGTACCCGAAATAAGAGTTGTTGATGGTACCGAAATTGGGCAATCTTCTCACAAGAATCCTTTTCCAGGTCGGTAGTGGAGCTGTCGTTGCTGCGGGACTAGCGCTAATCTCATTGGTGCTCTTGATCGCTGTAGACGTTACATTACGACGCGCCTTCAACAGTCCACTGACATTTAGCTACGAAATTATACAGTTTGGGCTTGTTATTGTTGTCTGGGGTTCAGTACTTTATAGCACCAGCCGAGAAAGGCACATCAGCATTGATGTGCTTACATCCCGCTTGCCAGCGAAGACTAGACAATTTTTTAGGCTTACCTTTGATTTTGTTAGCGCATTGGTATTGCTCCTAATCGGTTGGCAGACTATAACTTATGCAATACTCTTATGGGATGTGCAGCGCGTGTCTTCAATGTTGGACATACCCCTCTATCCTTTTGTCTTCATAGTAGCTTTAGGCGTCATATTGGCAGGTCTTATCCTTCTAGTCAATTTTATTAATTCCGTAAGAGGTGAGGGGAAGCGATGAGTCCTGCCATGGTGGGCATAATAGGATTTTGCCTGTTTTTTGTGCTCATATTTCTGAATATGCCCATTGGCTTTGTCATGGCTCTAGTCGGTTTTGTAGGATTCGGCCTAATTAGGGGTTTTGAGCCGGCAATGGCACTCCTCAGTGTTCAGACCTATCGAACGGCGTCTGAATTTATCCTCGGTAGCATACCGCTGTTCATCGCCATGGGTTTCTTCTCCATGCGTATGGAATTAAGTACGGATTTATTCTATGCTATGAATAAATGGATAGGGCATGTGCGGGGTGGGTTGGCCATGGCTGTCACCGGGGCTTGTACTATGTTTGCTGCTATATGTGGCGACGCCGTGGCTACAGCGGCCGCTGTAGGAGGAGTAGCTCTGCCACAAATGCGAAAGAATAAATATGCGGACGTATTGTCAGCTGGCGTCCTCGCTTCAGCTGGTAATTTAGGCTTTTTAATACCTCCTAGTCTCGCCCTTATTATCTACGCTGTAATAACCGAACAATCTATAGGCACGCTTTTCGCCGCCGGTATATTGCCCGGATTGCTCCTTGCCGCCTCTTTCGTGATAACAATTTGGCTGTGGTGCCGGATAAATCCCACGCTAAGTACTGCGGCGCCCCCAGCCACCTGGGGGGAACGGTTCAGCTCACTTCGCTACGTTTCGGGCAGTGTTTTCGTGATTGTACTAGTACTTGGAGGTATCTATGGCGGGCTATTTACTCCAACCGAAGCGGCAGCGATCGGAGTTTTTGGAATCATCCTCGTTGGTTTCATATTCCGGCGCGTAACATGGCAGCGCTTTGCCGGTGGTATAAGTGATACGGCACTTTTGACAGGTAAGATTTTTATTCTTATTACTGGTGCCAGGATCTTCATGCGGCTTATTACGGTTTCGGAAGTACCATTGAATTTATCAGAAACCGTTGCTACGCTCCAGCTTTCGCCTTATGTTTTTTTGGTGATGGTGCTGGCATTCTATGTCATCATGGGTTTTTTTGCGGATATTATGGCAATTATTATGATTACGGCGCCGGTTTTGCACCCCGTGCTTGTTGGTATGGGGTTTGACCCAGTCTGGATATCTATCCTAATAGTGGTGACCGTACTGATGGGAATGATTACTCCACCTGTGGGGATGGTCATCTATGCTCTTTCTGGGATCTTTAAAGACTTACCCATATACACAATTTTCAGGGGAGTTTTGCCATTTTTCGTGGCAATGATTGTTTGTTTAGTTTTTATGGTTGTTTTCCCACAAATTGTGCTGTTCTTACCCAATCTCATGAAACCAGGATAAGTTTGTTAGGCTGCCGTGGGGGACGAATTGATTATTCTAAAAAATCTCCGGCAGGGATGACCTTCTGAAGCTGGTAGGCCGTGAAGGTCTCGAACTTGCGCTCACCTACACCACAAATAAGTCCAGGCCCCCCATCATGTTCATGGTCGCCCCACTCATATACTTAGCCTTATCTGATGCCAGGTAGGCGACGGCGTTGGTAATCTCCTCTGGGTCGGCTGGCTGATGCCACAGCAACCTCTTCCCCAGACTATCAGTAGCCTCCCTAAACAGCGGGGCATCGGTCTGGGCGACGCCCACGATGACGGCGTTGCCGGTTATGTTGAACTTGGCGCCCTCGATGGCCACCGTTTTGGCCAGAGTAATTAGATCTGCCTTGGACGCGCCATAACTGGCCTGTGCTATTTCTTGAAATTTTACCTTAAGACTTTCTGCTGGATGCGGCTAGTTTACACAAAACTGAGGATTGTTTAATGGTCATGAGAATATACAACATACTATATTCCTAAAGGTCAATAGCTCCAGCTGAATATCTTTATTCTTCTCTCACACCGGTGGGCAGACCCCAGCCTCTCTTTACCTGGCTCCCAACTTAGCTGTTAAATACGGGCTTGCTTCCTATGGAAGGTCCCATCATACCACATACGGGTTTGGCCAGGAGGGCAGGGGCACCATGTTGTGTACACGGGTTTACTCGAATGAGCTCCCAAAACGTCAATCGGCGTCTCCCTGCCCACCTGATGTGTGGTAAACACCTCCTAGCCGGTCACTTGCACTAACTGCGGCGATCGATAATAAGTCTGATTCTTCACCAGGGCAAATGATAGACGCAGCAACCTGTTTAGCGCTGCCCCCACAATCTCTCTTCCACCAAGAGGGTTGGCATGGGCCGGCCGTTCACGCCTCTGCTTCGCCCAAGCACGGAAATCAGAGTTGAATCGCAACATCGGAATGACTGCCGTCCAGGCGCAGTATCTCAATACCGGACGCCCCTGCTTACTCATCGGAGTTCGTGATTTTTTCTTCCCAGCTGATTCTGATTCGGTGGGGTTACTGCCAGCCATCTTAATCATCTGTTTGGCGCTCCGGTACGATTTGAAACAGCCGAGCTCTGCCAGTAATCCAGCCACGGCAATATAATTGAGCCCCCTTATAGAGAGCAGGTACTTGCCTTCCTCTGTTTCGTCTACCAACTTAACGAGTGTTCGCTCTATGATACAGATATGGCCTCTAATGAGCTCGTGTTTCTCTACCAGGAAGGAAATCTCGGACGATAACGATTTGGCACCCGCCGCAATACCAATTGATGACCTTGCCGCGTAATGGAGTGCCATCAGTTTCTTCCGCATAAGCCGCCCCCGGTGTTTTGCTTCGATGGTAGCTACAAATTCCTCCCCCGTCATCCCGGCAATTACCCCAGGGATAGAACCGGTGGAGAGCACACTGAGGGCTGTCAGTCCACAAGGGTCTTTGAAGACCTGGGTGAATTCCGGGAAAAGTCCATCCAATAATCCTTTGACCAGATTTATGATCCTGGTTCTCTCCTTAACCAGACGGCGATACGCATTGTGGGCGGTGCGAAGCTCTGCATAAACGCCCTGTGGGATGATACTCTCAACAAACTCTCCCGTACACAGGAGCTGCGCCGCCACCTCGCTGTCGCGATAGTCATTCTTTCTGCGATTGAGGTCCTTCCCCTCTCGCCTTCGCTTCAAGGTATACTGGTTGATGAAACGGAACGGAATCCCCTTCTCATCAAGGTAGTACGCCACATACAGGTTACGTTCTGTTCACGTAATTTTTCAAACTTGGGTTGGCTTAATCGGGGTATTTCAAATATATGATTTTTTATATCCCTACCCATGCAACCACCGAAAAGTGGGCAGTTTTTGCAGTCTCGTCTGAGTTCTGGTTGTGGCTTAGTTGGTGCTCCAGTAATTGTTTTTACGTAATCAAATAATACCGTGTAGAACTCTCCAGCTCGGGCTAATACCTCATCTGTATGATCAATTTCAATAAAAAGCTCCTTATCACTCATTCCAAGTCGATAGTCTTTTGAAATTAAAAGTAGTGAAACTCCGGTAATATTATACCCAGATTGATTAAATACCATTGTAGTATATGCCATATCATCAATGAACTCTTCTTTATCATTAACACTAGACTTTACTTCACATATATGCCAACCTTTGCCCTTTCGCTTAAGAACATCCGCTTTAGTGATATAATCGTCAATAGCACAGGTTGCCTCAAAAACAGTATTGACGCTAGAATCATTCATTAGACTAGTTGTTTTTCCTTGCATTGCAGTTCTGTTGTTAGGTGCGACTAGTATTCCATCAGGATATAATTGTCTCGCTCGCCTATGAACCTCTAGGCCTTGTTCTATCCTAAATTGTTCTCCCAGCGTCCTAGCCTTTTCGGACAATGACTCTACTTCCTCTTCGGATCGCAATAGCCATCCTAGGGTAGGGCAAACAGTGGTATTTAGGAATATCTCTTTAGTAATATTTCTCATAAGCGCTACCTTAAAACCTTTAATACTTTAGTTAATGAATACATTAAACCCACAATACGATTATGTCAACATAGCTGGAAATTTGTTGGAATTTAACAAGAAATCAAGGAATTACGTTTCACAATTCATCTTATCGTGCAATTTATCACCCTGAATAATATAAATCTTGCCAAGTGATGTGACTGTGTTAAAATAAGGCCAGTCTCGACCGGTACGGGGTAGCCATATGGCAAGCAGAACCATCATTCATATCGACCTCGACTCTTTCTTCGTTTCGGTAGAATAGGTGCTTAATCCCGAGCTCAAAGGTAAACCTGTTATAGTCGGTGGCAAACCTGACCGAAGAGGGGTCGTTGCGACAGCTTCCTACGAAGCGCGAGCCTTCGGTCTTCACTCCGGTATGCCACTGGTAACTGCCGCCCGACTATGCCCGGAAGCCATCTTTATCGAAGGGAACTTTGCCAGATACCGCGAATTCTCACGCAAGTTCATGGCAATTCTTAGTGACTTCTCCCCGTTTATCGAGCCGATGGGCATCGACGAAGCCTATCTGGATGTAACCGGGTTTGAATCAATACACGGTTCCATTCTGCAGATGGCAGTGACCATGAAGCAGCGAATCCGGAGTGAATTGGGACTCTGCGCTTCGGTCGGCATCGCGAGCTGTAAGGTAGTCGCCAAGGTTGCATCAGCCCTTTCCAAACCGGATGGGCTAATTGAAGTGGCGCCGGGTGAAGAGCGCGACTTCCTGACGCCATTGCCTGTAGACAAACTGCCCGGAGTCGGGAAGCAGGCCGTAAAGATCATGAAGAGACTGGGAGTGCACACGATAGGCGGACTATCTCGAACGCCTTCTCATACTTTGAAAAGCCGTCTCGGCACCGCGGGAGAAATGCTGCATCGTTTCGCCAACGGTATTGATGACCGGAAGGTGCTCCCACCCGGTGAAGCAAAGTCCATCAGTCGGGAGATCACTTTCGGAGAGGACACCCGAGACCGTTCGTTTCTGGAAGCGACTTTATGGGCTCAAAGCGAGAAGGTAGGCGCTGACCTTCGGAAGAAAGGCAAACAGGCAAAGTGTGTGACCCTGAAGTTGAGGTACGCTGATTTCTCAACTATCACCCGCAGCCACACACTTCGAGAAAACGTCGGTACCGATCAGGCGATATTTAAGACAGGGGTCAAGTTGCTTGAGCAGGCTCTGACGATGGAAATGCAAGCGGTGCGGCTGATTGGGATTGGAGTATCGCACCTGGTGGAGCCGGGCCGGCAGGCGACACTGTTCACTCCCTCCGCCCGGAAGCTGGAGGAATTGAACAAAACCATCGACCGCATCCGGAATCGGTACGGTTTTGGCGCCATCCAGACCGGACGGGCAATACGGCTTAAGGATATTTCAATTCAGTCTTGAAGTGAAGCGTACATGGTGAACTTTTCATCGTCTTGTACAGCAGCTAGCCAAACGCACCCATAATAAATCCCCTTCAAAAGCCCGGCAAGGGGGGTAAAAATGATTCTAGGGCTTGCCATCTCAGCCCTTGTCTTTACTCTTCCAAGCCAAGGGCAAAGTGAAGGGCAGCCGCTACCGCCTTTATCTTTTCAGGGCTAAGAGGTGACTAGCCTCTCTTGCAGGCTTTTTTTGGCATTAGTAGTAATGGTATCCAGATTAATCACACATGCATGTTCCAGCCGGCTCAGGCTATTTACCTCTAATCTGGTACCTCGGTAAATAGAGGCGTTGTTGCAATTGGTTCCAGAAGGTGCTATAAATACATCACAAAATTTAATAAAAATAAAAGGGAAACGGGGGCGCTAAACTTTAG
>Ga0315543_1001193_pt1 | contig 28902 bp, 18 predicted proteins | sample SalMarSW160210MG_2_FD_203098 | JGI IMG/M metagenome (GOLD analysis project Ga0315543, IMG submission 203098) | Salt marsh sediment microbial communities from the Plum Island Ecosystem LTER, Massachusetts, United States - Salt Marsh Sediment SW1601-210 ... | reverse complement strand
ATGTTGGATTATTGGTCATCATAGCGCTACTTGGGACTGCTCTTAAATGGCGTTTGACAAACAAGGATGCAAAACGAGAAACTATGTTCGCAACACTGTTGGGTATCACAGGCGCAATCTGTGGCACAGGAACCGGAGAGTTAGTGTCATTTCTCAACTGATATATTCACGATCATTTTTTTGACATGTAGAAAACCACCCTTGGGATGTGGAGAGAATTTCGTAGCATTAAATGAAAAAGCTACTGAGAACAAATTATGGCAAACAACGGATTTGCTTTGTAGCACATCTTGCTTATGGCGCGATGGCCGGGGGTGATAGCGGACACATTGGAGGTGTGGAAAAGCAGACATCGCTAATGGCGCGGTGGCTTGCCAAGCGAGGGTATCAAGTCAGTATGCTGACCTGTGACGAAGGCCAGGAAGATAGCATCGAGATTGGCGGCGTGCGGGTCTTCAAAATGTGCCGTAAAGAAGCCGGTATCAAGGGATTAAGATTCTTTTGGCCTAAGTGGACAAGTCTCATCGCAGCCATGAACCGCGCAGATGCCGATGTCTATTATCAAAACTGCGGGGAGTATGTGACTGGTCAAGTGGCACTGTGGTGTCGTAGACACGGCCGGAAGTTTGTTTATTCAGTTGCAAATGATCCGGATTGTGATAGCAAATTACCTGAGATGCATACTGTTCGTGAGCGAACTTTGTATCGGTATGGATTAAAACATGCGGATCAGATTATCGTTCAGACAAAAAAACAAAAAGATATGCTGCGTATTAATTTTGGGCGAGATTCTGTTGTAATACCAATGCCTTGCCCGGGGCCATCCGACGAGGATTACACTGGTTTAGAGCAGGAACGTAATAGTTCGTCTCGTGTGCTTTGGATCGGCAGGATTTGTGAACAGAAGCGGCCGGATCGTTTGTTGGATCTGGCGGAGGCCTGTCTGGACTTGCATTTTGACCTCGTCGGGCCAACAGGTGATTCAGAATATGCTCGTGTTGTTTGCGAGCGGGCAAAGCATACCGCAAATGTGACGCTGCATGGTCCTGCTACACGAGAGCGTGTTTCCGAGTTCTATAAGAAAGCAAGGATCATGTGCTGTACATCGGACTTTGAGGGTTTTCCGAATACATTTCTGGAGGCCTGGAGTTATGGTTTGCCGATGGTTTCGACTTTTGATCCTGATAATCTCATAGTTGAAAATGAATTGGGTATTGTCGCTCGAGACGTAAAAGGACTCGCATCAGGGATCCGCACGCTTCTTGGTGATAGCCAGTTGTGGCGACAGGCATCTGAAGCAGCTCGGCGGTATTACTTGGAGAACAATACAATTGATTCCGTGATGCCGAGATTCGAAAAGATATTTAGTGAGATCACGAACAAGACTTCAAGTGTTGACTTGAAAAAATAAGGGGATCATAATATGCCGATCTTAGTAACTGGGGGCGCAGGGTTTATTGGCTCTATGCTCTGCAAGCTTCTTGTTGAGCGAGGTGATGACGTCATTGTTATCGATAATCTGCGTAACGGGCGCCGGGAACTCATTGATGTTCTGAGGCCCAAAGCTCGCCTATTGGAAGTAGATATCCGGGATACGGAAGCTGTTTGCAAAATCATAAAGGATATACATCCGCAAGGCGTATGCCATTTGGCGGCGATTCACTTCATTCCGTACTGCAATCAACACCCCTTGGAAGCTCTGGATATTAACGTCCAGGGTACATTGAGTGTATTGGAGGCCTGTAAGGCCGCACCTCCAAAAATGGTGGTGATTGCATCAACTGCTGCTGTATATGGTATTTCTGATAAGCCTTATCGGGAAACGGATACTCCACAACCACTGGATATATACGGGGTCTCCAAGTATACTTGTGAGCAGTTGGCTCAGCTTTATGCTACCCAAACGAAGGCGCCTTGTATTGCGGCAAGAATTTTCAATGCTGTCGGACCCAACGAAACTAATCCGCATCTGGTGCCGCAACTGATCAATCAATTGATCCGTGGTGAAAGTACTGTAGCTTTGGGCAACCTTGAACCATGTCGCGATTATATTGACACTTCGGATTTGGCTAGGGCTTTAATATGTGCATTAGATCATAAACAGAATGGATATGATGTATTCAATATGGGCACAGGCAAGGAACACTCCGTTAAGGACATTATTCAGATATGTGAGAATATTCTCGGTCGGCAAATTAAGATCGAGCAAAGCCCTCATCTGGTCCGAAAAGTGGATCGTATGCATTTGTGTGCTAATATTGACAAGATACGGGAATCTATCAAATGGCAACCAAAGGTCACAATCCGTGAGTCATTGCAGGAACTCTTGGAAGACGGCTTGGAGTATGTTCTAGACGAAATGTGAGATATTGCGGAGAGAATATGTAGAGCTCAATTTATGAATGGAATTCGAGTAGCTATCGTCACTGATTTTCCTCATGATCCTGGTGATCCATGTGGAGGAGTTCAATCTGTTTCTGTTCATCTCGTTCAAGGGCTATGTAACTTAAACGGCTTAGATTTACATGTAGTGACAGAGGATGTTGAGTGCTCGAAGCCGGAAGAAACCGCGTGGGGTAAAGTTCAAATCCATCGATTGCCTCGGAGGGGGAAAGCTACTTTCACCAATGCCATCGGCCCAGGCCGACGACAAATGATACGCTACCTTAAGGAACTTGCTCCTGATGTTATCCATGCTCACGATGTGTACGGATTGATGGTAAAGGGATTGTCAATACCTCGTGTTTTTACCATTCACGGTCAGATATACAAAGATACTCGGGTTTCAGGAGGTCGGTTTCTCCGATTACGATCCTGGTTGTGGAAACGGATAGAGTTAACTGGTTGGGCTGATCAACCTCATGTGATATCGATAAACCCTTACGTGCGAGAGCAGCTTACGGGGATCGTTACTGGTACCATTCACGATATTGATAATCCAATCGGTGAAAATTGCTTTAATCTTGATCGTCGCGAAGAACCGGGAAGAATATTTTGTGCTGCAGCTATCTGTCCGCGAAAGAATACGCTGATGTTGGTGCGAAGTTTTGCCAGACTACTTGAGACTGGCATGAATGCTGAGTTGCGATTATCAGGTGGTGGCGATAAAGAATACCTGGATCGTATGTCTCACTTCGTGCGCCAACGCGGGTTGGAAAATAGTGTCAAGTTACTTGGGCGGGTTAGCTACGAAGCTATTCAAGACGAAATGGCACGCGCTGCGGTGTTCATCTTGGTCTCCTTAGAGGAAAATTCTCCGATGGGGATAGAGGAGGCGATGGCTGCCGGTGTGCCGGTGGTGACATCGAATCGGTGCGGGATGCCGTATATGGTCCGCGACGGAGAATCCGGTTTTCTGGTCGATCCGAACAATCCGGACGACATCGTCCGGCGGCTGGGGCAACTTTTAAAGAATGATGAATTGCGCCGATCCATGGGAGCGAAGGGGCGGGAAATTGCCCTAAATCGTTTTCATCCGACCAAAGTGGCTGCCCGTACACGGGATGTTTATTTGCGTGCCATCCATGATTTTCAGCAAAAGTGACTGATTCGGTTTTTGACTAAAGGCTTAGATAGTTGTGTTCGAGTATGTAGAAGTGTTAAAAAGAAAAGTAAGAGACTGTTTGGTTGTAACTCTATCGAGGCTTAGGGTGGCTTACTACCACTCTATGGGGATCGAGATAGGAAAAAACTGTTATATTAGTTTTGGGGCAAAACTGGATGTTGGTAGTGGAAAAATAATTATAGGTGACAGATGCACTATTACCTATGGATGCGTTATTTTGTCACATGACCGCTCTAAGAAAAGAATCAATCTGAAAGATAAAGGGACAGGAACTGTTCGACTAGGCAACGATGTGTTTATTGGTGTCAATTCAGTTATATTGCGGGATGTGACAATTGGTGATTATTCAATAGTTGGTGCTGGGTCAGTCGTTACGAAAGATGTACCGTCCAATGTCGTGGTGGCGGGAAACCCTGCCAGAATTATTCGAAAGCTCTCCAGTACAAAAAGCCTAATATGAATCCTTAATTCAAAGCATCATCACTGGAAAGATTCATCTGGCCTATATGGGGAGCACTATACATAAAGCAAATACGTCAGGTGGAGTCAGTCTGCTGAGTGCGAATGCGCAACTTCGATCATTGCCGTATCCGTACCGGGCGATGCTGGTGATTTGTAGTGACTTGGACGGGACGCCGAATCGGAGCGCGCATTGGGAGATCATGCGGTTTTTGAACACAAAGGAAGAGACAGCCATGGGGCAGGAAATTGCTCTGGATCGTTTTCATCCGTCGAAAGTGGCTGCTCGTACACGAGACGTTTATTTGCGTGGCATCCATGATTTTCAACAAAAGTAAGTGTTTCGAAAAAACCGGCGGCAGTCTACAAACAAAAAAAAGTGAAAGGTGTCGTTAGTCACCCGGCGAAATTATTAGGGAATCATAGCGTTGAGATAACAATCACGTACTTTAGAAAGGTTTTTTTATACACAATATAGAGAATTACCCTCTGGTGGGTCATAAGGAAAATCAGTATTAGGAGTATTTGAGTGGAATCGCGTCGATTTAGCCATTGTAGATAGCGTGATCCGTCGGAGTCACACAAAGGAAGAACCGGATATGAGCAAGTCAAAGAAAGCAGCCGACTATGCCTATATCGTTGGACATGGGCATTCTGGAACAACACTGTTGGAACTGTTATTAGCGCAGCATCCGGAAATTGTCGCCACAGGAGAGCTTGAGAAAATGTCTTTGCAGTTTGCGAGAGAAGAAGCACCGTATCCAGGTTTGTGCAGCTGTGGATACCGGCCAAAAAAGTGCTTTGTTTGGGCTCAAGTTGCAGATGCAGTAGCACGGCAATACAGTGTTGACATTGTCAATAATCCCTTCCGCTTTAGGATTTCAGATGTTGGCAGAGAGGAAGACTTTGGAGTTCGATCTTTCTGGCACTGGTTACTACGGACATACTGTCGCTCGTGGCGGATCCTTGCATATGGAAGAGGCTTGCCCTCTTTGCAGAGCATTAGCTCCCTATCCCTATTCCCCAGGCGCTGGGCCAAAAATAGGTTATTCGTTATCAATACGATTCGCCAGATTATGGGCAGCACGACGGTAATTGATAGTTCTAAAGATCCCATCTCAATGGTGGATCTTTATCGACTGCACCAAGGAAACATGAAAGTTATCTTTATCACAAGGGATGTACGAGGGAATGTTTGGTCATATGCAAAACATGGGAGGACCTCTGTTATCACAGCAGCAAAAAATTGGAGCAAGGTTAATCGTCGGATTCGGAAATGTCTCTGCCACGTTGCAAGTGGTGATTGGACTCAGGTGAAGTATGAAGATATGTGTACTGCCCCAGATAATGTTACAAGAAAACTTTGGACTTTTCTTGGGCATGATCATGCTGAAAGTTTGCAGCAAATGGAAAATAAGACATGGCATACCATCGGTGGCAATAAGATTCGTCGTAGTGCCTTGAACGGTATTGTGGAGGATTTTTCTTGGAAGCAACATCTGTCTGCTGAAGATTTGGAACTGATACATCATGTCGCAGGACAAGAAGCCAAGATATTGAGGTACTAATCGCATAGGAAGTTCTTAAATAACATGGGCTGCATTAACCATGTTGAAAAAATGTTTTGAAAACTGCCGTTGTTACAACCTCGCAGGATAGCCAGTAGAAAAAGTACAAACAGTCAGTGTTGATCTCATTCACGTACCAACAAAATTTGACGATCGTGAAATATGCGTAATAACGACTCAATGAACCTAAATTTCACTCGTGGATAACGGCCATGCAAATTGGACGCTTGATGAATAAAATCCATTTGGTTCTGATCCAGTATGAAATCAAACGCGAATAATGGATATGATCGTGTGAGTGCTGATGTGCAGCTGCGACCGCTGCCGTATCCTTACCGGGCGATGCTGGCTATTTGTAGTGACCTGGACGAGACGCCTAATTGGCGCGTGTATTGGGAGATCATGCGATTTCTGAACACGACGGAAGAAACAGCCATGGGCCCGGGCGTGGGGCTGGAAGTGGGCAATTCCATTTATTTCGACATGCCTCCAAACCAGTTCGCCTACTGGAATACCGATGATGTCGGACGGGAGATGGTTCGAACGTTGATCAAGAGCGGCCATATCGATTGTCTGCATACGTATGGTGACCTTGCCACGACACGCAAATATGTGACGCGAGCCTTGGACGAACTGGCCCGCTATGACTGCAAACTGGAAGTGTGGACCGATCATGGAACAGCAGCTACGAACTTTGGCTCGGATATAATGCAAGGCCATGGCGATGAGCCTGGTCATGAAGCATACCATGCCGATCTGACAATTGATTACGGTATAAAGTACGTCTGGCGCGGACGCGTGACAAGCGTCTTGGGTCAGGACATTCCAGCCAAGTTAGGCGGGATATTGAAGAAAAACCACCCAATAGCTTCAAGTCGGACGTTGCTTAAGGAGGCGGCCAAGCGAAAATTGGCCCATAGAGGGAATCATAAGTATGCTATGCATGGGCCTAATGAAACGCTGCGTCCATCTGTTTTACGGGATGAAAGGCCCGTTTATGAATTCATGCGCTGTAACCCGCATTGGGGCGGGGTTAGTTCGTGCGATCAAGGCAGGCGAATTGGCGAAGTGCTAACCGATGAGATGTTGGATCGCCTTATCGAGCGAGGCGGAACTTGTATTTTATATACACATCTCGGCAAGATAGACAATCTGATAGTTCCGTTTAACAAAATAGCGGTCGAGGCCTTTCGCCGATTGGCGGAAGCGTTTCAGAGTGGGAGTATTCTTGTCACCACAACTCGCCGGTTGTTGGGGTATCGCCGTGCCGTGCGCGAGACCGCTTTCAACAGTCACTGGGATGAGAAAGTCCTGCGCATCGATCTGAATACCCAAGTGGTTGAGAATTCCATTGGCGGATTGGCCGCCGCTGACTTATGTGGTTTGACTTTTTACGTGCCCGATCCAAAGGCAACTTGCATGACAATAGACGGGCAGGAAGTTACGGACATCAAGCGTAACCCTCCTGATCATACGGGTCGGCCAAGTGTATCGCTTGCTTGGCCTATGTTGGAGTTCCCAAAGTTATGAGTATTAGCCCCATATCTGACACCAATGTGTCTCTCAATGTGATCGCACCCACCGATTCGGATGGGGAGGAAGAATATGTGAACGAGCCTATTTCATATCGCCGGCGACTGCGGCGATGGTTGTGGCATATTGTGGCGCGACTGTTGACACTGCTGTGCGTGGTTGTGGTGGTTATCGCTGGTTGGTTTGGTCGACGCCGTCGACGTCTACTTCCCGGTGAGGGGTGCGAAATAATGCTGACAGGCCGATTTGATTCGGACAACTGGATACTGAACCACCTTGGTCCACTTTCTGCTTCGAAGGAATGCTCCCTCCTGTGGATGGTCTCGACGAATCCGGTCCCATCGCTTGCGAAGGTTGAGCCTATCTATCCATCAAAATGGTTGATGAAAATGGTCGGGGTAACGTCTGCCAGGTTGCTGACTTTTACATGGGCGTCGATGCGGAAGCGTCCGCATGTTGTTGGCGGCTTTCATATTATGGTTAACGGGATTGCGGCTGCAATTGTGGGACGCCTGGCAAAGGCTCGGTCAATGTATTTTTGCGTAGGAGGGCGAGCGGAAATTCGCGATGGCGGCATTCATAGTGCGGATGGTTACTTTACGAAAATGGAGACGGCTGACATCGTTGTGGAAAAAAGGCTAATAAAAATTGTTTCGAAGTTCGATACAACAATAACGATGGGTAGCAGAGCTGTCAGTTTCTTTCGTGATAAAGGTATCGATACTGACTTCCATGTAATATCGGGCGGCATCGATCCAATACGATTTCAGCCAGCTAAAAAAGTCGCGTTATATGACCTTATCTGGACCGGCCGTCTCGTTGAGGTCAAACGGATGGATATTTTTCTGCAGACTGTCAAAAACGTTATGGAGAGGTTTCCGGACCTCAGAGTGGTGATTGTCGGGGACGGTATATTACGTGATGAATTACATTCGTTATCTATGGATCTGGGCATCGATAGCAATGTAAGCTTTATCGGATATCAGGATGATATAGAAAACTGGTTGTGCAAAAGCAAGATTTTTGTCCTTACATCGGATTCCGAGGGGCTCGCTCTGTCGGTGATGGAGGCAATGATGTGCGGTCTGCCAGTTGTGGTTTCAGATGTTGGTGATCTTGGGGATTTGGTTGAGAATGGCGTCAATGGCTACCTAGTTCCGCGCCGTTCGCCGAATCTATTTGCAGACCGTATTATTGAACTTCTTACAGATATTCGGAAACTACAGGCATTTTCCCAGGCGGCTCGCTATTCGGCGCTTCAGTACACAACGGAGGCTGCAACTGCAAAATGGGATAATATAATCAGGCACTACCGGACTTCCTAAGTGCCAAATATGGCAGGAAGCTTTATTGTCGAGGATGACAGTCAAAGATGACACTTTAATACTTTCGGTGGTCGCCATATCAACCGGGCATGATGGGTATCCTTCGGAACTTCCGTATTCACCCGACACCGTCTACCCTGAGTATCCTTTTGGCCGGGATACTCTGGCGAAAGAGATCAATCACGCATACGAGGGAGTTCGCGATTCGCTGAGGTTATTGGGCTTTGATGCGGAGTATTACGGCCAAAAAGACTGGAATCCGCTTGGCGAGATTATCATCCCTGGCAACACGGTAGTGCTGAAGCCTAACTTTATTCGCGATTTTCGCGAGACACAGCCCGGTCACGAAAATTGTCTTATAACTCATGGCTCAGTTATTCGAGCTGCCCTCGATTATGTCTATATCGCCCTTAGGGGCAAAGGCCGAATCATCATTGCAGATGCCCCGCAAAATGATGCAGACTTCGATGCGATTCGACGAATAGCAGGATTGGACGAAATTCAAGAATTCTACCGCAGACATGCAGGTTTTGAAGTAGAGGTCTATGATCTTCGACCAGAGAAGGCACGAAAAATCGATGGCATAATCGTTAGTCACCAGAAATTACCCGGTGATCCTGCTGGTTACGTAAAGGTGAATTTGGGCCAATATTCTGCGTTTAACGAAATTTCTCATCTGTGCCACCTGCTGTACGGAGCCGAATACGATACCGGCGAACTCCGTTTACACCACCATGGTGATACGCATGAATACCTGATCTCGGGGACTATTCTGAATGCTGACTGCATCATTGACTTGGCTAAGCTTAAGACCCACAAGAAAACCGGCATCACGGTGTGCATGAAGAACCTGGTGGGAATTAATGGCAATAAAAACTGGCTTCCACACCATCGGGAAGGAACACCTGCTCAGGGAGGTGACCAGTTTGCCGATGACGGCATAAAACACCGAATCGAGCGAAAAACCATGGTATGCTTCAGGCATTTGTTTCCCCTATTCGGTCCTGTTCGAGGAATTATGGCCAGGCCTTTGCAAGCTCTCGGTAAGCGAATCTTTGGAGATACTAACACCAATACGATTCGCTCGGGCAACTGGTATGGCAACGATACAACTTGGCGGATGGTGATCGATCTGAACCGAATACTTATGTACGCCGATAAAAACGGACATCTTCAAGATAATCCAGCAAGACACATATTCTGTATTGTCGATGGAATCATTGGTGGTGAAGGTAACGGCCCCTTGGATCCTACCCCAAGTCCAGCAGGAATGGTTTTGGCTGGGACGAATCCAGTAGCTGTCGATCTGACATGTGCACGCTTGATGGGTTTTGATTACAAAAAACTGCCTATGCTATACAAAGCTTTGGATAATCATTCTTTGCCACTTACAAAATTTGGATATGACGATGTCATTTGCATGTCAAACGCTCAGCAGTTCAGTTGCTGCTTGAATGAGTCTAGCAGTATGAGCCTAGCCTTCAAGCCGCACTTCGGCTGGCAAGGACATGTGGAACTCAATTATTCCCAAGCATCTGAAAAGAAAATAGAACAGCACGTGATATAGCTGGATCTTTTAGCTTTGATAACCACGAGCTAATACAAATGAAAAAGGCGCTGTCAAAAAAGAACTTATGGGATAAAACGCCGCCGTTGCTTAAGTCCACGCTGGGAAGAGGATTAGGATTATTTCCATCAAGATGGTTATTAGGAAGTAGTTTCAGAGAAAACTGTAGGTTTATACGGGATGCCCAGTGGTGGCCAGCGGAGCTTGCTCGAGAATACCAATCGAATAAATTGCGCGAGATTCTAAAGCTCGCTTATGAGAAAACCAGGTTCTACCGTCGTTCATTTGACTCCATTGGATTCCATCCAGATGATCTTCATTCTCTGGAAGATATGAACCAACTTCGCACGATTGACAAACAAGTTATCATAGAGAACCTTTCGGACATGTGCACAAAGAGTGTTATGGTCAGGGACGTAGAGTATGGGGCTACAGCCGGCACCAGCGGTGTGCCATTACGTTTTTATATGAATGCTGACAGGTCCGAAATGGAGTATAGCTGTCTTGTTGCCAGTTGGGAACGGACTGGCTATGAACTCGGGATGCCGATGGCCGTGCTGCGCGGCCGAGTAGTTCAACCCGATCGAAATGGATTGCGCCACGAATATGACCCGATTCTCCGCCATCACTATTATAGCAGCTTTCACATGTCCGATGAAAATATGGTACGTTATTTAGAACACATTGCTACTATTGGTCCATGTTTTCTGCATGTTTATCCGTCGACTGTAACCGCTCTGGCAAGATTCATGATTCGAAATGATAGACAAGCTCCTAAGAATATACAGGGCATTATCGCTGAGTCGGAAGTCGTATATCCCAAGCAGCGTAGGATGGTTGAGGAAGTGTTTCGATGTCGCCTCTTTTCCTGTTATGGACAGTCGGAAAAGGTTGTACTTGCCGCAGGCTGCGAAAAGTCAGACGACTACCATGTATGGCCAACTTATGGTTACTTTGAACTGCTTGATGAAGATGGTAATCCGGTAACTACGTCTGGACAGCGCGGTGAGATTGTGGGGACTGGATTCATTAATGCCGTAATGCCATTCATTCGCTATCGCACAGGCGACTGGGCCACGTATATCGGAGACTGTTGCGAAGCATGTGGTCGGGGGCACACTATCATCCGTGACATTCGAGGCCACCGTACTCAGGAAATGTTGATTGCCACCGATGGCTCTGAAATTTCGTGGGCCGCACTGAACATGCACGATGATACATTCATACATGTTCGGCAGTTCCAGTTCATGCAGGAAATGCCGGGCCAGGCTGTTCTACGTATCGTACCTGCCAACAGCTTTGGTGACGAAGACTCCCGTCGAATACATCACAATCTGGGACGCAAACTCAATGGCAGGCTTACATTTACTATCAAGCTTGTCGAAGCGATTCCCCTTTCTGCCAGGGGCAAGGCCATATATGTTGACCAGCGAATTCAACGAGGAAAGAGTGTTTCGTTGGACTCAGCGGGTGATGTCTAAAAGTTTCTTTGCGATACTATGCAAACACTTGATTGGTATTATCGACGTCTAAAAGCGATGTCTCCGGGAGAAATTGCTTGGCGGATTCGGTCGTCGCTGCGCGATCGTATCGACCGGTTGCTTGTTGGCCGACGGCAGCAGTTGAGGTATCCTTCGGCAATTTTGAACGGAAACGGCAGCGATAATGGCTCGAGTTTTCGGGTAAGCGATATAGCTGTTGGGGACAGGGCATGGCTAAGAACAAATGATAAAATCGAAAGGAGGCAGTACGATTTCCTCCTGGCCCGGGCAGAGCGAATTGCCGAGCACCATCTCGACCTTTTCGATCTGAAGGATAAGTACCTTGGCGATCCAATTATCTGGAATCGCGACCACAAACGCGGCCAGAACACGCCGATGATATTCAGTCCCGCTCTGGATTACCGGGACGTAAATGAGGCGGGGGACTGCAAGTTTGTCTGGGAACCCAATCGCCATCACCAACTCGTTGTGCTTGGCCGAGCTTATCGTCTCAGCGGTGATATGCGGTTCGCAAATGCCGTGGCGAAGCAATTGGACAGCTGTCTAAAACAGAACCCATACGGGGTGGGCATGAACTGGCGCAGCGGATTGGAACTTGGAATAAGGCTCATTAACTGGGTATGGGCTTTGGATCTGATCAAGGAGTCGAAAGCTATCGACGACCAGCTTCGCCAGCGAATATTGGATTCCGTTTCACGTCATATCTGGGAAATCGACAGGAAGTATTCACGCGGCTCTTCTATAAACAATCACCTGATCGGTGAGGCGGCAGGAGCGTTTGTGGCAGCAAGTTACTTCGCAAATTTGAAGAAGGCATTGCGCTGGCGGACTAGGAGCCGGGAAATCCTCTGCCGGGAGATCCTTAACCAGACGTCCCCCGACGGCGGCACTGTAGAGCAGGCTATCGGGTATCACCTTTTTGTGCTGCAATTCTTCGTTATTGCTGGTATCACAGCACGTACAATGGGGCAGGACATGCCAGAATCGTACTGGTCAAGACTGGAAAAGATGTTCGAATTCGTAGCTAGACTGAGAGAAGGTGGCGATCGTCTGCCGATATTCGGTGATGGCGATGATGGTTATGTTTTGGATGTTGGCAGTGATCCACACAGTGTAGAGGAATGGCTAGCAGTTGGTGCTGCACTGTTTGGGCGCATCGATTTCAAAATGGCGGCCAGCACCACTTCCGAAACGGTTGAATGGTTGCTGGGTAAGACAGGACACCAGAGTTTCAAGATGATCTCACAGCCAAAGGACAAGAGAATTGCCTCCAAGGCTTTTAAAGAAAGTGGTTACTATCTTTTGCAGCATGGCGAGTTTGATTCGCCGGATCGTATCAGCGTGGTATTTGATTGCGGCCCGTTGGGAATGGAACCTCTTGCGGGACATGGACATGCAGACGCCTTGAGTTTTACGCTCCGGGCGTTTGGCAAGGATGTATTGGTTGACCCTGGGACGTACGATTACTTCAGCTATCCAAAATGGCGGGAGTATTTCCGTAGTACGCGAGCGCATAATACGATCGTTATTGACGGCCAAGACCAATCCGAAATGCTGGGTCTTTTTCTTTGGGGCAGGCGAGCAAAGGCACGCTGTTTGAGCTGGCAGCCCTCAGAAGTTGGGGGCAGCGTAGTCGGTGAACATGATGGTTACATCTATTTGAAGGACCCGGTTACCCATAGGCGTAACCTTGATCTCGATGGCCGGGCTCGCAGGCTTATCGTACGTGATGATATAATTGCCTGTGCAAAACACGAAGTAGAGATATTTTCCCATCTGGCTGAGCATTGTGTAGTTAATCCGGCAGGCGAGAATCGTTATCTCGTCGATGTCGGGTCGGGAATGATTGCTATCGAACTGGATCCCCGCCTAAAGGTCGAAGAATTCAAAGGCAGTGAGGACCCGATCTGTGGGTGGGTCAGCCGAGGTTATCATCAAAAGCAGGCAAGCACAACACTTGTTGGCCGCTGCATTTGTGAAGGTAACACATCCCTGGTGTGCAGAATCGATATTGGTAAGTTGAAGCAAACTTCTAAGTAGATAAAGGCTGAACGAATGATGAAACTGACAACCCAAATTAACCGGCCCAAGGGGACACTCACTATCGTGAATACCTCCTTCATCGATCAGGCGTTGCTTTACTGCTAAGAGCTGACGGGCAGGCTAAAGGATGATGGTTATTTATGATCACTTCAGCAATCCAGTGCACCGAGGTTCTCAGTGTCCCGATCACTTGCTTTTATTTATATGATCATACTAACCATTTGTTATTAGACTCACAGCAGTCCCCCTTCGTTCCCTCAGCCTTTAATAAACAGAGCTAAGAAGTGTTGTTTACTACTTGTTTTATATCCACAGCGGCTTTCTGTAAAAAGAACTGACTGTGAACTAGTAAAAGGGATAGAACATGCCAGGAATACTAGGGTATAAAAGTGTTTACCAACGCAGTACTATAGATACGGCTGTTCTAAAACGGATGGCGATGCCTATTAGCTACTCACCGAGTGACCGCCTAAGTACAGTCAATTATGAGTCATTTGCAGGTGCAGTCGTTGATTATGGCAAGGAATTTTCCTTGAAGTCGGCGGTCTCGCAGAATTCGGATGTATGTCTTTTGATTGATGGTGAAGTATTTCCGGATGCAGGCGAAGTACCAGAGTCATTTCGAAAGCCTGTTACCACGATACAAAGGGCTGAGTATTGTTTATATCTCTATATGGAGCATGGGCCAAAGTTCGTGCGTTGTCTAAATGGCTCATTTGCCATCGCGGTTTACGACTCTCGCGATCAAACGCTTCATCTTTACACCGACCGTTTTCTCTCACGTCCACTTTTCTTTTGGCAAAAGAACAACGATTTTGCCTTTGCATCATCAGTGCGAAGTCTGCTTTGCTGCCGCGACGACATTGGTCGTGAGTATGACCACATGGCGATAGCTGAGTTCATTGGTTTTGACAAAGTAATCAGTGAGAGAACATTGTTTGCTGATATACGAAGACTGCCTCCTGCGGCACATGCCAGACTCAGCAACGGGAAGTTTGCTATCGGACGATATTTCAATTTTGACCCATGCGCTGTAACAGACCTCTCTTCATGGCGGGAAGCAGCATGTAAACTAGCAGATTTACTAAAGAAGGGTCTGGAGAAACGCACTGCAGATGGCTGCGGAACTGGGATTTATTTAAGTGGGGGAATAGACTCCCGTCTCATTATGGCACTTGTCCCTGATAATGCTACCGGACTGACTCTCACGAATGAAGGGATGGCAAACAAGGAACGTAGGCTTGCTTTGAAGGCTGCGTCCACACGGGGCATTGCCTGTATTGAGTTACCTCGAACGCCCGATTACGCATTGCTGCAAGCCCGTGCATCTGTGGACATCAATGAGGGAGTGCTTGCTTGCTTCGCCGGGTGTCGAGGTGTTACCTTCTTTAACAGGTTGATTGAAGCAGGTATTCGCGTAACAATTACCGGCCTCTATTTTAATCAGGTTTTGAAGGAGCATTTTATTAAGTACCTTCCTCCTACTATATTGGGGATGGCATACTTGCCGGAGTGTGTTAGAAGCCGATCAATCGGCAGAGAGCTGTCGGAAACAAAATTTATTCGGGATACACATTCACTAAATTTGATATCATTGGGGCTCTCCGACAAGCTCAAGGATGCCCTTGCCGTTGCAAAGGAACATCAGATTAGGCGTCTTTCACAGTGGTTTTCCAATGGGGGAACGATTGGGGATCTCGCGGATCGCTTCCCCTTCGAGAATCTTTTGTCCGTAACCAATCTTGCTCCCGCAACAAGAACGAATCAAACACGTTTGGTCGACCGTTCTATCATCTATGACAACGATCTCGCAGAATTTGCGATTTCGATTCCGCACGAGTGGAAGAGAGGCGGCCGTCTTGTCAGGTATGCCTTGCGTAAGGTATCGCCTGAACTGGCAAAGATAAAAGACCCGCACACAGGTCTTCCAGCGGGTGTATGCCCACCGTTGTACTCGCGGACCATTCAAGGCGTTAAGGATATTTCTCGGGACGTATTTAAGAGGTCTTCACTGTGTTACAAAGTGCATAATTACCTCAGGAATAGCAAACAGGAGCAGAATGTCCATCCCTTCAATCAAACAGCCTATCATGACATCAATGCGTTATTAAAGTTTTCGCCGAAGTATCAGGAGCTTGTACGTAGCTCAATAGATCGATTGCCCGCTGAATTGTTTGATATTGAACATATAAAGTTGATGCTCAAGCAGGATCTTTCTGCAGGAAAACCACGCTTCGGAGCGCTTTTTACGCCGCTGGTCGCGTTCAGTCTTTTTGATGCAGAATGGGGGCCAAACTCAAATAGGTCGAAGATCAATTGCTACCTGGACTAAGGCTAATGGAAGACAGAGCGTGGACAACTCCTTCATCAGAACCGGCATATAATCTGGGTATAGACCAAACTAGTTCTCTTCTACACAAAGATAAGGGTTAAACAAATGATGAAGAATGACAATTGCAATCAGCAACCGGTCATTGTAGCCGCGTTAAAAGCAAATTTCCTGATGCTTATTTTTGGCCTGGGGTATTGCATTCTAAGCTAACTGTAAAATTTTTTAAACAATAAGCATATTTTGCCGATGAAACTTCTAATTATGAAATCGAAAAACTGTACCGTCGTGGGCCGAATAATCGCATTCGCAAGCGATTCGGCTCCGTATCAGGGGCTATATAGTGGAACGCGGTTCTAACATAGAACTTTTATACTTTGGTGAAAGTGAAATTAATTTATATTCCTAGTTAGTTCGGATGTGGATGCCCAAAGGCCAGTGTGTTGAAGTATCGACACCGGACAAGAATCAAAAGATCTCAATAAATGGCGGTCTAAATTATCGCACCAATTTGGTTTCCTAGCGCATTAATTATGGCAAGAACGCAGTCAAGTTTATCGGTTTTCTGGCCCGATTAACCCGTGAGTATCGCCACAGTTATCGTATCCTTGTGCTTGATAATGCCAGTTACCATACTGCCCATATCGTTCAGGAATTCTTGGACGAGTTGTATGGTTGTTTTCAGATAATTTAGCTGCCATCGTATTGTCTCGAGTTAAACGATATTGAACATATTTGGAAATATATCAAAGGCGCAAGCTTGGCTAATTTCGACTTCGAAGATACCGGTTCTTTACGTCAGGCAATTGCCAAAGTCTTCGACGAACTTAATAGTAATCCACAAAGCGATTTGACACTTCGCTTCCGTGATACACTGTCTAAAAATTTACTTAAGGTAGCTTAGAAATACAACTTATTCGAGATAGCGTGATAATCAAATTTGGATGAGGGGACGAAAGTTTCGTATAGTATATCATAGGAGCAATGTGTATGAAGACAAAAGGTCCCATATTTCTATGGATAGTCTTGCTTTTCCTCTTCTATGAGGCAGCAGAAACACAAGCTGCGACCTATACTTTAACAATAACTACAAATAATGGTTCGGTAATAGTAACCCCAGATAAAGCTCTATATGATGAAGGTGAGGTAGTCAAGCTTACGCCCAAACCGGATGTCGGCTATAACTTTACTGGCTGGGCAGGCGATGCGCATGGAAAACGGCTCGTCTTGAATCTTACCATGGATAGCGATAAGACCATCATCGCCAACTTTGACACCTGGCGGCCCCCAATAGGAATACCGGAACCGGAATTTGGCATCTTTGAAACCTACCGGATGTATGATGACCCTGCAAACAGAAACCCGGAACTTACCTATCATCAGAATGCCGAAGGTGGATATTATACTAATTATGTAGACAATACACATCCTAATGCTACAGATACTGATAATCCTTATGGGACGGCTGATAAGCCGAGGAAGACTATACTTCGTTACCCAGAAGTTATTCCTCCGGGAAGCGTTGTAGAAATACATGGAGGCCCTTATTCCAAAAAGTATGGGTGGATTCTCCATTTGAATGGTACCGCATCTCAACCGATTTTTTTCCGAGGTTATAGTTCTGATGTTACAGATATGCCAGAATTTTTGGGAATAGATTATGATGGTTATGGGCTAATACCAAATGGTCAGTATTTTATTTTAGAGAATCTTCATATGAACAGCTCAGGAATTAAAGTAAGGCCGAAGATAGCAATAGACTCTATCCATCATTTCTCTATTAGAAATATAGAGAGTTCTGGTGCAGGCATTCTTAAGTTTTATGATAACATTGTTGTGTCCGGTAGTTCTGAAACTTCCATACATGATGCTATTGTTTATAATAATCATATACACCATCATGGAGATCCTATCGATCCGGGACAAGTCGACGTTTGTGGAGTAGTTCCAGCAGGCAATATTAGTTACGTCTGGGTGATTGATAATCACATGCATCACAATGGAGGCGATTCAATTCAAGTAGCTACGAAGGGACAGGGCCACCACATTTATATTGGTCGAAATATAATGCATAGCGATGGTGAGAATGCTATTGATATCAAAGGCACTAATGATGTAATAATCTCTGAAAATACTATGTATGATTACTATACAGCTGGGCTCGGTGGTCAGGGTGAAGTAGTGGTTCTTCATATTCAAAGTAGCGAACCTGGCCCGGAAAGGAATTGGCTTATACACAATTATCTCCATGACGCAAATTCTGGAATAACCTCATCTAGTGGCACTCAATCAATATATACCATTGGTAATATTATTCATGATATTAACGGAGCAGGAATAAATGGATGGAATGGGGAATACTTTTATCACATAGGAAACACAATATATAATACAGGTGGGGGAATTAGCGCTACATCAAGTACCGCTGCTTTTATTACGAATAATATTGTTGCAAATTTGAAATCAGTTGAGTCAAATCATCTTAGAGTAAAATATTCTCCTATGTCAGATGTTTCAGAAGCAAATTACAATCTTTTTTATCAAGAGAACGGAGAAGTGAACATTGATTGGGGAACTGATACAAACTATAATGTTTCAGAATTCAAATCCGCATATCCTGATAAAAGTAAAGGTTGCATAGAAGCAGATCCATTATTTGCTGATCCGGAAAGCAATAATTTCAGTTTACAGGCAGATTCACCAGCCATAGATGCAGGAATAGAATCAGAGGTGTATCAAACATTCTATGACTTATACGGCATAGACATCAGGAAGGACATAGAGGCAAGGACACGGCCGCAAGGAGCCGGATGGGATATCGGCGCCTATGAGTATACTCTCGCCGCCATTAATGATTTAGCGGTGTCGGTGACTAGCCAGAATTCGGTGAGTTTAACCTGGACAGTACCGGGCGAGGAGGGGGTTACAGGCAAGCCAGCTCGCTATGACATTCGGTACGCAGATAGCGAGATTACAGATGCTAATTGGGACGCGGCTACACAGGTGCAGGGCGAGCCAGTAGTAGGCGATTTTGGGGATACGCAATCCTTTACGATAACGGGTCTGAATGCAGGGGCAACATACTACGCCGCGATTAAGACCGGCAATGAGGTAGGACACACTTCTGAATTGTCTAATGTAGTTTCAGGGACCACTGCTACCAGTGGCAACCATGCTCCCGTGCTTGAATCAATCGGTGATCGATCGGTCGTTGAGAACGGAACGCTCACGTTTGTAATCAGCGCCACAGATGCGGATGTAGGAGATACACTGACCTATTCAGCCACCAGTATTCCAACGGGTGCGGACTTTGATTCGGCAACGCAGACTTTTGCTTGGACACCTACGAACACCCAAGAAGGAATCTATCACGTCACGTTCCTAGTTACAGACGGCCAGGTAACCGTCTCCGAGACGATAACGATAACGGTTCTCGACAGCGATAATCGGCCCCCTGTGCTCGCAGCCATCGGCGACAAGAGCGTAAATGAGAATGCTTCGCTAAGCTTCTCCATCAGCGCTACCGATCCGGATGAAGACGACTTGACCTATTCTGCCACCGATCTGCCGAGTGGGGCCAGCTTCGCAAATCAGACATTTAGCTGGATTCCGACCTATGACCAGGCAGGGTCCTATTCGGTGACATTTGAGGTTAGTGACGGTACCGTGGCTGTTTCGGAAACTATCACGATCACGGTACACGAGTCTAACAGGGCACCAGTGCTTGCAGCGATTGGTAACCAGAGTGTAAATGAGAACGCTTTGTTGAGCTTCCCCGTCAGCGCTACTGATCCGGATGAAAACGCCTTAACCTATCCCGTTTCAGGCATGCCCAGTGGGGCCAACTTCTCTAATCAGGTGCTCAACTGGATACCAACCTATGACCAGGCAGGGTCCTATTCGGTAACCTTTACTGTCAGTGACGGTGAACTGACAGACTCTGAGCAGATAACAATCACTGTGGTCAATGTCACAGACATGGCGCCTCCTTCTGCGCACGATTTTTATCCCTTGCCCGATTCGATTCAAGTTCCGCTGAACTGCCTGATTACACTTACAATCTCAGATGACGGCTGGGGTGTTGATGCTAATACTGTTACTCTCCACGTCAACGACCAGTTAGTGTATTCAGGCAATACGGCTGCCTATGAGAGCGCCTATGGCATTTGCCGTCGCACAGGTACCCAGGCAAGCTATCGGTATTATTACCATCCTACCAACATATTCGATTTTGACCAGCAGGTGTCCGTCCGTGTGAATGCCTCGGATATGGCAAACAATACTATGGCACCCGTGTCCTATCAGTTTGTGACCGAAATGCGTTCCTTCGGCAAAAATAAAAAGGTCAGCTCATTTTCAAGTGTTTTAAGCGAAGACATTCCTGTCACTGTGACTGATAGCATTGGCAATATATGGGCAGCCTGGCATGCTGGACCATCTGGCAGTAGAAACATTTACGTCAGCATGCTCGCAATAGAAACAGATCATTTCACTGAGACTATTCCACTAACAAATGATGTGTATGACAAGTGCAATCCAGCTATGGCGATAGGAACAGACGACACACTTTACATTGTATGGCAGGACAACACACGAGGAAGCTGGGACATTTGCGTGTCTACATCGTTTGATGGGCAGAATTGGTCAGACATTATAAGGGTCACGGACTCAAACGATAACGAAGTGAATCCGGCTATTGCTGTTGATAATGGTTCTCCAAATCGCGCCTACATAGTCTGGCAGGATGGAAGAAATGGTAACCAAGATATCTATGTGGCCAGCTCAAACAATAGATTTGTTACATCAACCCTTTCTCAAATCACTTCCCATAGCGCCGACCAGCTTGAGCCGGATATTGCCATAGATTCGGATAATACAGTCTATGCCGTATGGATGGATACGAGAAATGGCTCAAACGACATCTACGGAGCAGCATCCAATACTGGTCCATGGACAAATGTACCTATTGTAAACAACACTTATAACCAAGCGAACCCTACTATAGCCGCTGAGCCCACGAATTCAACTTTGCACTTGCTGTGGGTTGATTGCACGGCGGGCAATCTGGATATCTTTTACGGAGCCTCTAATGGCCTGCCGCTCAGCCCCATATCCGGAAGCACCATTATTGATGATACCACTGATGCCGACCAGTCTGCTCCAGCGATTATTGCAGCAAGAGATTACTGGAACAACAGCCACGTTTATGCTTGTTGGCAAGACAATCGTTCAGTAGGTGAAAGCGACCTATATTTTGCAGAGATAAAATCCGGCACAGCCGGGACCAATATCCTGGTAGGAGATGATGGAACCAATTCCAATCAAAGTGATCCTGCCCTGGGATTCGACGAATATGGTCAGCCAGTAATACTTTGGGCTGATGACAGAGACAGCACGACACGGATCTACGGCGCATGCAGCACATACTTCGAGCCGGTTGCGTTAGCCTCTGCCTTAATCATAAGTGCTGAAGGTGGCAGAGTGGGCGAGGATCCTAACTTTATTGATGATAACGAGGACATCTCCATTGAGATTCTTCCAAATGCATACGACTGTGATATGGTCATCAGTATTTCAAAGATCGAGAATCCTCAGAAATTTCGATCTCCCTGTATTACCGCTTATGAAATAGGTCCAAGCGGCATGCAGTTTTCTTCGCCTGCAATTGTGACCATTCCCTATACAAGTTCTGGTTCTGGTCAGGCTATTCCCTATTGGTATAACACCCAAACCGGAACCCTGAGCCAACAGGGAATAACTGACATCACGAATACGACTCTCGCTAATGGAGTGTCAGTCGCTTCTTTCAAGACAACGCACTTGACTACTTTTTATATTCTGGAAGAAACAAGTGAGAGCGACGACAGAACTGGTAACGGCTTTAGGGACTTTAGCGGAGGAGGAGGCGGAGGAGGAGGCTGCTCACTTTCTTATTTCAAAGAAGGAAATATTGTTGAATATCTCCTTCCTTATGGTGCATTGGTATTGATTATGTTCATTCTAAAGCGGAGGGACCGAAGATATAAGGGAGGATGATGTGGTGATGTAGGGAATCTCTCACTTTTTCGTCCGCTGAAGCCCTCTGACGCTGGAGTTAGTCCTATCCAGATGTAGGCGAGCCAAGATTCTTATCTGAGCAGGTTAGTATACGATCCCAGCAGACACAGTGGTGCTATTGGCGCTTATCCTTAGGCCGGTTGCAAACGTGAGTGCTTGCCCTCCGGAGTTCAGACAAAACCATACCTCCTCAGGAGGCACTTAATATCCTGGATATATAGAGGTTCTAGGTACTGGCACGAATCAGCCTTTGAGACTTTGAACAGATGCTGAACTCAAAGGTCCTTTTAATCTCGCTTGGTCCGTTGCTTTGCAGTCTGAAGACCTCCATCCTCTCTGTAGCAGCTCTGGAAAAAAGCACGCTTGCATGATATGAATGGATCGGTATCCTTCGGTACTCGCTTCGGCACCGATAGGTTCCTGGCTCCAGACATTGGGCAAGAATTACATAAGATCAAACCGGCACCGAACAGAAAAGAGCAGACTTTCTTGTCGGTCGTTATCTGTTTTGGATTCACAGTGCCTTTCTGTAATGAAAACTGACTAAGAATTAAAGTGTTGTGCTAGTTTTAATTCACAAGTAATCTTAGTTTCAAAGGATCGATATTCGGCTTCAAAAAAACAAAAACCGTATAAGAAAGTATCTTGCGAATAACTCTACTAAGAAAATGCCACAAATCTCGAGCAAATGTCGTTTTTATCCCAAATCTTTGCTCCAGTTAACCAGCTACAGTCTCAATCAGTCGTCTTTTACCTGTAAGAGTCCGTATCGTCTCTCTGGGCAATGGAGAGACTTTCTTGTCAATTCTTCTCAACAATGTATGAAAATTTATCCTACGCTGTTACCACAGTTTATTATGCAAGTCTTTAGAACGATAACCTTTATCATTAAGAACCCCAACCACCACTAACATCGGCAAGTAGCGTCTCAACATAACCAATATCATATTCATTAGCCGGGGCAACAACAAAATTGAGAATCATACCATAGTAGGTTATCTTCAAATGAAGGCGGTAGCTGAAAAACGTCTGTCCAAGCCATTATCCGTATGCTGCTGTATCCTTAAATCGTCTGGTAGATTTGGCTCTTACAAACTTGCAAACCTCTATTGGAACTCTGTCAATTATCTGCAGGTATTTATCTTCAGAATGACTCAAGCACTCGAAAAAACGCTGTTTTGCACCCCACAGGTTGGCGCATTGACGTACAAAGTTGCTTCTGTCAGGCGGATTGTTAAACAGACAATTCCAATTGCGGTTAAAATAGTTATAAATACTTTCATTGGTGTTAAAACCCAGATGTTCTCTAACCAGTTCCATTGTGATTACTTCGCTGTCAGCCAGCTTTGGCAGTGGTCCTCTGGCTCTGATTTTGCGTCCAGGAAAATAAATTTTGCAAAAATCATCAACCATAACGAATGCCATGACGATATAATCAATAAGTTTCATTTTAGACCTCCTTGCCTAATAAAGATTACTTTTGATTTACCTTTAATATCGGTAATGAGGTCTTCTTTTATGCTGCATACAAAAAAACTCGCACAATGTGTTAAGAATTAGTAAAAAAGAATCGAATATGCCAGGAATATTGGGATATAAGGGTGGTTGCCCACGCAGTGTTATAGATACGGCTGTTCTAAAACGGATGGCGTTGCCTATCTGCTACTCGCCGAACGATCGTCTAAGTATAGTCGATTATGGTTCATTTGCAGGTGCAGCCGTTGATTATGACAAGGAGTTTTCCTTGAAGTCGGCAGTCTCGCAGAATTCGGATGTATGTCTTTTGATTGACGGTGAAGTATTTCCGGATGCAGGCGAAGTGCCGGAGTCGTTTCGCAAGCCTGTTACTACGATACAAAGGGCTGAGTATTGCTTACATCTATATATGAAGCATGGGCCGATGTTTGTGCGTTGTCTAAATGGCTCCTTTGCCATCGCGGTTTACGACTCTCGCGATCAAACGCTTCACCTCTACACCGACCGCTTTTTATCACGTCCACTCTTCTTTTGGCAAAAGAACAACGATTTTGCCTTTGCATCATCAGTGCGAAGTCTTCTTTGCTGCCGCGACGACATTGGTCGTGAGTATGACCACATGGCGATAGCTGAGTTCATTGGCTTTGACAAAGTAATCAGCGAGAGAACACTGTTTGCTGATATACGAAGACTGCCTCCTGCGGCACATGCCAGACTCAGAAACGGGAAGCTTGCTGTCGAACGATATTTCAATTTTGACCCATGCGCTGTAACAGACCTCTCTTCATGGCGGGAAGCAGCACATAAACTGACGGACATCCTGAGGAGAAGTCTGGAAAAACGCGTTGCAGATGACAGCGGATTGGGTGTATTTCTAAGTGGTGGAATAGACTCTCGTCTTATTCTGGCACTTTCCCCTGATAGTGTTACAGGCCTGACTCTCACGAATGAGGGGATGGCAAACAAAGAACGCAAGCTTACTTTGAAGGCTGCGTCCACACGGGGTATTGCCTGTATTGAGTTACCCCGAACATCCGATTATCCATTGCTGCAAGCCCGTGCATCTGTGGACATCAACGAGGGAGTGTTTGGTTCCTTCCTCGCATGTCGAGGTGTTACTTTCTTTAACCGGTTGGTTGAAGCAGGTATTCACGTAACAATTACAGGACTCTATTTTAATCAGGTTTTGAAAGGGATGTTTATTGAAGATCTTCCTCCTATATGGGGGATGGCATTATTGCCGGAATGTGTTCGAAATCGAGCAATTAGCAGGGTGTTGTCGGAGTCAACATTGATTCAGGAAACATACCCTTTGAATTTAAAATCATTAGGGCTCTCCGACAAGCTCAAGGATGCTCTTGCCGTTGCAAAGGAACATCAGATTAGGCGTCTTTCACAGTGGTTTTCCAACGGGGGAACGATTGGGGATCTCGCGGATCGCTTCCCCTTCGAAAATCTTTTGTCCGTATCCGATCTTGCCCCCACAACAAGAACGAATCGAACACGTTTGGTCGACCATTCTATCATCTATGACAATGAACTCGCAGAATTTGCGATTTCGATTCCGCACAAGTGGAAGAGAGGCGGTCGTCTTGTCATGTATGCCCTGCGAAAGGTATCGCCTGAACTGGCGAAGATCGAAGATCCGCACACAGGCCTTCCGGCAGGTGTATGCCCACCGTTGCACTCGCGGACCATTCAAGGCGTTAAGGATATTTCCCAGGACTTACTGAAGAGGTCTTCACTATGCTGCAAAGTGCGTAATTATCTCAGAAGTCGCAAACGAGAGCGGAATGTTCATCCTTTTAATCAAGGTGCCTATCATGACATCAATGCATTATTGAAGTTTTCGCCGAAATATCAAGAGCTTGTACGTAGCTCAATAGAGCGATTGCCCGCTGAATTGTTTGATATTGAACGTATAAAGTTGTTGCTCAAGCAGGATCTTTCTGCGGGAAAACCACGCTTCGGAGCGCTTTTTACACCGCTGGTCGCATTCAGTCTTTTTGATACAGATTGGGGGCCGAATTCAGATAGGTCGAAAGTAAATTGCTACTTGGACTAAGACTTATGGAAGACAGAGGATGAACTATTCTCTAATAAGAATTGGCATATAATCTGGTGACAGAGCAATGTAGTTTTCTTTTGCACAATAAACAAAGGCTAAACAAATGATGAAGAATGACAAGCCAAATCGAAGACCGGTTATTATAGCCGCCATCACAGCAAGTTTTTTAATGCTCTTTTTTGGTTTAGGCTATCGTGTTCTGGCGGCCAGACTGGAGGCTCCTGTCAACACCACGCCAATATCTCCTGAGGCATTAGCACAATTGCCTTTGCATATTGGTGATTGGATAGGCCAGGAAGTACCGCTGGACGATGCCATAGTGCGTGCCACAGATACCGACGCGCATGTCAGCCGTCGATATTCACGTCACAGTGGCTTGGAATCTATATCATTATATGTTGCCAGTGGTGTCAGAGCGCGTGACTTGATGCCACACCGTCCGGAGGTTTGCTACACCGGAGCTGGCTGGACGCTCATGAATCGCCGTTCCATGGAACTGCCCTTGAGCGATGGGATGAAACTACCGTGCAACATCCTCGAGTTTTCCCGCGGTGCTCTGAACACAAATAGAATATTCGTTCTGGATTATTACATCGTAGATGGGCAGTATTGCCATGACGTTTCACTATTGCGCTCAAAGGCGTGGCGAGGCTCCGGCACTGTTGGTTATGTCGCTCAAGTGCAAATAGCCACCCCCATCACAGCAACTCCGACTGCCGATTCTGCAACAAGGTTAGTCTCTGACTTTGCTATTGATTCAGCTTCATCGATAGCTCAGCTATTAGAGACCGTCGAAGAGAATTAACACTCGGCCAATAGATCACTTTAATGCTAACCATGTTTCTCGGAGAAATGTAAGTGACTAAGAGTCACGTTCGCCACAGACATACTTTACAGATATCCAAAGGACATAAAAAACAAGATAACCTCGTGAGACTTATCTTGGTTATATCCGTGTTGCTGGCATTGACCGGGTGGGCGTATTGGTCAACGATTGTAGGTCTTTCTAAGGAATGGCAAAGTAACGATGATTACTCTGCAGGCCAGCTTGTTCCATTGGTTGCATTGGTCTTTGTTTATATCGAAAGAAAAAACCTCCGAAAGTGCTCATTGAGGCCGTGCTGGTGGACCGGCATAGCCCTGCTCGTGTTTGCCCAGATGGGTAGGACTTTCGGACTGCTTTTCATGTATGAATCAGCAGAGCGATACTCGTTTGTACTGACTATAACAGGCTTGGTTCTTATGGTGGCTGGCTGGCAGGTATTTCGGCGTGTATTATGGATACTGTTGTTCCTCTTCCTTATGGTCCCTCTTCCCGGACGCGTTCACAACCTTATCAGCGGACCATTGCAGAGAATGGCAACGACGGGGTCGGTATTTGTTTTGGAGGCGTTTTTGGGCCGAGTGAGCCAGCAGGGAAACGTCATGATGGTGAATGGAAAGAGCCTTGGAGTAGCAGAGGCCTGTAGTGGCCTACGAATGCTTACAGCGTTCATTATTGTCGCATCATTCATCGCTTACATGATAAAACGCTCACGGCGAAAGAAAGCCGTCCTGCTTTTATCGAGCATCCCTGCGGGCGTGATATGCAATATCTTGAGAATAGTCGTAACGGCGGTACTAATGTTGCTTGTAAGCGCTGAAGTGGCAGAGAAATTCTTCCATGATTTTGCCGGCTTGGTCATGATGCCAGCCGCTGTTCTACTTATGTTCGGCGAGCTATGGCTGATGGATAAACTGACTGTGCCTGAGCCCAATCCACAACAGGAAAAGGCAATTGCGCAAACCAAGGCAGCCACCCGGGCCTGTGCGAAACGGAAGAACAAAAGAAAACAACATGCAACCTGGAGTACTTAGCTTTTTTGGGCAAATTTAGGTAAACAGCTCAAAAACGTTTTTGTTAAGACTGAACAGCCTATCTTAAAAACCAGCAATGCCCTAAAGCAAGTAAGAAAGTTCTCTGGCAAACGTTTAGAATCTTTGTTGACTGAAGGGATTTAAGTTACTACTATGAAAGAACTTATGGTCTTACGCTTCAGTTTGAAATCGACAGTAAAAAAATGTGTGTTTTTGAAAAAATTTATTGACTTCATATAAAGAAAGCCCTATAATTTATGGATTGTGGAGAAGAGTTGATGACTAACGGCAAAAAACTCTTGGCGGCGGTGATAGGGGGATGGGTTATAACCACTGTTGTTTTTGCTGATATGACTCCAGTGTCGCATTCCGGTGCTGGGGAGGGTCGGAGACAGCATATAACCTACGGTATAAGTCTAGCATATCCAAGTTCATCCAAATCGTTCAATCGCTCGGCTGTTAGTGATATAGGTCTATGGCCTGTCCAGCTTTTACCCGAGTCAAATGCTGATGTCGGACAACCTTCTGAAATACAGCATCCTATAGACTTAACGAATGGACCGGGCAGCCTTAGCTTATGTTTGTCTGCATTGATGGGCTTGGGTCTGTGCGGATCCGTTCACTGGGCAAAAAGGCTGTCCTTTGGCTTTGTCCCGGAATGGTACCACAGCGGTGGTCCCTTCCAAATTGGGCATAGCCATGCTTTAATGCCGGGATCCCTCAGCCCCGTGCCGGCTTGCTGTTTTATTCAGCCGGTCTGCATGGTGGAAGAACTGATATCTCAATATCGTCAAAGGGTCGTTATGTCCCTTTGGCGAAAATCACAATTCACGCCGGACGTAATCGCATCCCGCGGACCTCCTAGCATGTCATAAGGAAAGATTGCTTCCCTTTGTTTCTAGGTGCGAGAGCAATCAAAAGATTGTTAAGTATCTTTTAACTTAATCGGAACGATCAGTCATTAGACTGACATGTTATGTAAGGAGAAACAAACAATGAAACGTTTTTTGTTATTTACTTTAGTGATTGGTCTGTTTGCTGTGCAAGCAGATGCGGGTATGTGGAAACTGGACAGAGATACTGCTCTAACCTTAGATCAATATAAGGTGGATCCAAAGGGGAGTTCCGATATCATAGGTACATTAACAATCTATGATGGGTATGATCCTCTTTATGGGACGACTATGTCTGGACAGGTCGGTTTCGAAGGCGGAAAAGAGTATGATGATGATGGCGATTGGGTAATAACGGCTATAGTTTTTGGTGACGTTAGTCTTACCGATACTGCTACCTATGATGGAATAACGTCGTACTTCCAGAACGACAATGATAATTATTACAAGGTTCAATTGTTCTTCAATATAGGCGGAAGCTTAGACTCAGATGGCTACATATCCGGTGGCACAACATACTCTTCCAGCATCGAACAATTAGTGGGTGCTGGTGGTAGCACATATCTGACTGTAGACTATTCGGGTTTGGATATTGACGACATAGACTACATTGGCTTCAAAGTAATTGCCGAAATAACAGGCGGTACTGACTACCCAAGC
>Ga0315543_1001192_pt1 | contig 28908 bp, 26 predicted proteins | sample SalMarSW160210MG_2_FD_203098 | JGI IMG/M metagenome (GOLD analysis project Ga0315543, IMG submission 203098) | Salt marsh sediment microbial communities from the Plum Island Ecosystem LTER, Massachusetts, United States - Salt Marsh Sediment SW1601-210 ... | reverse complement strand
AAATTTAAAGAATGTCTGCTGCCAAAGAGGAAAGAGGAACAGAAGGTAATAAAAGACCTGCTGTTATCTAATCAGATAGATAAGGGTTTATCGGTAATAGACCAGCTAATCAGAAATTCCTATGACCTTAAAGAAAAAGATAATCTAGTAAAACTTTATACCTACATATCCCGTAACCGCCAGGGGATTACTAATCAGTTTAAACTAAAAGATAAAGGAATGGAAAGAGCCGGAGCGATAGAATCAAACATAAATAAAGTGATAGCCTCCCGCTTTAAAAAAAGAGGGATGAGCTGGAGTAAGCCGGGAGCCTTGGCTCTCCTCAAGATAAAAGAGACTATTCTAAATGGAGAGTGGGATAAGTGGTGGGAAACAGAAAGAGAACGAAATATTAAAGTAGACAAATACAAACCACCTCTACCGGCTTCTTGCTTTAAACAAGTGCCGGAGACTTCTCCTCTTATAGAAGTAACTCTACCCGCTTTAAGAGGACCGGATCAGGACAAACCCTGGGTGGGTGTTTTGCGTAAACTCACGGAAGCAGGATATTACAATTAATTAATCAAAAAAGTATAAGAAAGTTGAAACCGATGTATTGTCATAACCTAAATAAAATAAGGACAATTATGCTTATTCACACAAACAATAAGCTATAATAAAACAAGAGGTAGGTCTACCCGAAGCCAGAAGATATTTTTTCACCAAAGAAAACTACCCCCAAAAGGTTGACACAGACTTTATAAAAGATTAATTTGACATCTTATTTTTTTTCAGTTAAACTATAGAAAAATAAATTTATATTCTTATAGGTGAAGCAAATAATGCAAACCTCAGATGTTCTAAAAAAAATAAATATTCCCAGACACAAATTATATTATCTGGAGCAAAAAGGTTATATTAACCCTAAAAAAATAACCAGGGGCGATCTAGAGATGAGAGAATATACAGATAAAGACTTTCGCAAAATCCAGATAATATGGAAATTTTTGAAGCAGGGTTTTAAGCACAGGGTTGCCTATCAAAAAGCAATGGAAAATCTAAATAAGTCTTAAGCCGGTACTTTATCTAAAATCTAAAAAGGTTAAGATAAAATATAATCATGAATAAGGGAAATACCCAGAAATTTAAAAAGCCTAAAGTCATCGCTGTTGCCAACCAAAAGGGAGGAGTGGGAAAGACAAACATCACTTTTAATCTCTCCGGAGCCTTAGCTGAAAAAAACAAAAGAATTCTCCTTATAGATTTGGACCAGCAGGGAAATCTTTCCTCTTCATACTTAGAAAATATTTATAACCTTAAATTTACCGTTGCTGACCTTTTTTTAGATAATGACCTTGACCTTGCTAAGGTTATTCAAAAGACTTCTTTTCAGAATATAGATATTGCTCCTTCCAATATTGATTTAAGCAAAATAGACCTGCAACTAGCCGGAGAGCCAGACGCTCAGTACTTTTTAGCAGATAAATTAAAAGACCTAAAAAAAGGCTATAATTATATAATTATTGACTGTCCTCCAAGTTTAGGCCTAGCCACCAGAATCGGCCTGGTAGCTGCAGATGAGGTTATTATACCTTTAGAGTGTCAGGAATGGGCGGTTAAAGGAACCGCCTACCTAAGAGGGGCCATAACCAAGATAAGGAAAAGGGCAAATCCCAAGCTCGAAATAATGGGCTATATTATAAATAAGTTTGTCGGCAGAAGAAAGTTGGAAGAGGTTTACCACGAGACTGTTTTAGAGGGTTTTAAAGATAAAGTATTTAAAGTAGAGTTAAAGAACAGTGTTAAATACGCTGAAGCAACTACTCTAAAAAAACCAATTACTTATTACTTGCCTTCTTCAGAACAAGCAGAAACCTATCGAAAATTAGCTCAGGAGATTATAAATCATGGCTAAAAAAAAGGAAAATATTTTAAGAAAATTTGCCAAAGATACTTTTACTTCTCTTCCCGTTCAAGAAGAAGAGGCTATTAAGGAAGAAAGAAAAGGCATTCGGGAAGGAACAAAAGGGCTTTCCGGAGCCAGAATTATTGATATTTCTAGAATAAAATCAGACCCTGACCAACCCAGAAAAAGCTTAAACCAAAAAAGCTTAAATGAATTAGCAGAGTCGATAAAAAAGCACGGATTCCTACAGCCGATTACTGTAGAATATATAGAACAAGAGGATTATTTTAAGATAATCAACGGTGAGCGTAGATATAAAGCAGCTAAATTAGTTGGGCTTCAGGAATTGCCCTGTATTATTAAATATATTGATAAACATGTCCGTCTTATCCATCAGTTAATTGAAAATATCCAAAGGCAGGACCTTCCACCACTTGAAGAAGCAGAATCAATCCAAGCCTTGATCAATAAAAAAAGAATGGACAACCCAAACTATTCTCAAAGAGAAGCCTCTAGAGAATTAGGACTTCCCAAAAGTTATATTAACGAAATGCTTACTTTGCTTAAACTGCCCAAGGATATAAAAGAGAGTGCCCGAACATCGGACACTGTACCAAAATCCTTATTATTACTACTTATCCGGCAGAGTGATGAAAAAAATATAAGGAATTTTTATAGACAAATAAAGGAAGGAAAATTAACTGTCCGGGAGGCAAAAACAGAACTTACAAAGTCTAAAGATAAAAAGGGAAGGCCCAAATACTATGAATACAAATTTAAATCTCCTAAAAATGAATTTGTTTTAAAGATCAAATTTAGAAAACCTGAGGTGGAACAGTCCGAAATAATTAATGCCATTCATCAAGTATTAAATAGTCTAAATAAATAATTAGAAATACTGGATATAAAAATACTGGATATTAAAGAGGGTGTCCGAACATCGGACACTGGGCAAAAATCCTTATTGTTACTGCTTCTCCGGTAAAGTAATAAAAATATATAAGAGGATTTTACGAGCAAATAAATGAAAAAGTCCAAAGAGATTGCTATAAAAAGAAACTAAGGGGTTAAATATTGAATAAAACTTTTATTTATCTAGATGAATCAGGAGATTTAGGTTTTAAGAAAGGTTCATCTAAATATTTTGTTATATCTTTTATCACTATGGATACTAAAACGAATTTAATATTAAAGAGAAAAATAAAAAAAGTTAAAAAGTGGTATAAAATAGGTAAAAATGTAGAAATTAAGGCTAATAAAAGCAATCATTCTCTACGCGTTGATGTCTTAAAGGAGATATGTTCTTTGCCAATAGAAATTTATTCCATTACAACTAAAAAACAAGGAATAAATAAATCTTTACGTAAAGACACTAATATTTTTTATAACTATATGGTGAATTTGATATTAGTTCCATATATAGAGGAGTCAAAAATTAGTAACTTATGTCTAATAGCAGACTCAAGAATTAATAAAGTTTCTAAAGGAATGAGATTTGGGGATTATTTAAAATATAAAATTTTCTTTGAAAATAGCTTATATAAAATAAAACTTGATATCAAATATCTCGATTCGCTTACTTCGTATGGTTTGCAAGCTATTGATTTTATAGCTAATAGTATTTTTAAAAGCTACGAACAAGCGAATGATAGATACTGTAAAGCTTTAAGGGGAAGTATTATAGAAGATAAACGTTTATATTTCAATTCTTAAACACAAAAGCGGACCCTGGAGGCAACTAGCTTACATCTAGTTTATACCACCCTTCCGGTAGTATACCGATTCAGGACTTACCCGCTTTTACATAAAAATTATTATTTTATATTGTTACCTATTTATATTATATACAAATAGATAAGTTTGTCAAATTGCAGCACCTTAATAAAATTCACACTAGCTTATATTATTTTCATTTTATATGGTGCTTATAAAAAATGACCACTCTGCCTATCTTTCGAAGAGATCTCTGGTCTCTTATTAGTAGAGTGGAACCTTTAAAGCTGATTTTATAATAATACAAATGTCACAAAATATTAAATTGTCGAAAAATACATATTGTTGTTTTAATATTCAAAAAACGAAAATTAGATGAAAGAAATTAATTTGCCTAATATTATCAACCTTAATAAATTATAAATACTGTAGTTTGAATTAAGAAATAGTGGGTTTTCACTTAAGAAATAGTGGGTTTTCACTTAAGAAATAGTGGGTTTTCACTTAAGAAATAGTGGGTTTTCACTTAAGAAATAGTGGGTTTTCACTTAAGAAAAATGCTTATTCTCCTTTATATTATAAGCGTTTGCCAAAATACTAATATATTACAATATATACAATAACAACAATAGGAAAAATATTTTGTTGTTGCTTATTGTTTAAAAGGAAAATCAAATGAATAAAGAAATAAATAAAGTTATTAAAAAAGATGAAAATAAAATTAGCTTACCTAAAATAATTAATTCTGAAGTTAATCTTCTAGTTCTACCTTTCTTTTTTCTTTATAAAAATACTTTAAAAAATAAATTAGAAACAGAGTATAAGGAAATAATTCAAAGAAATGGAGAGAAAGTAGAAATCTTATGGAATGTATCAGCTAATCCTAAATATGGTTACCCCGGCCTTTTCGATAGAAAGGTTTATAAGGTAATAGAACAAATTATAACTGATATTTTAAAAGAAAAGGGAAAGATAAAAAACCCAATACCTTTAGGTTCTTTATATAATTTGTGCAAAAGAATGAACATGGAAAATTATGGCGGAGCGGAATATAAGAAAATTAAAAGAGCTTTAGAAAAGATAAGAGCAACTACTATAAAATCGGTTGGCACTTTTTATTCAAAAGGGGTTAAGCAATGGGTTGATGATAGTTTTAGCTTGTATGATAGGATAGTATTTAAAGGTAAAAAACTATCTAACAATGAAATAGCTGACAATAACTATTTATTTTTAGGAAGCTGGTATCTCCAGAGCTTAAATTCCTTTTATGTGAAGCCAATCGATTATGATTATCTACAAAGCCTCAAAAGTAAAATAGCTTCGAGGCTTTATGAAATTTTAGGGGTAAAATTCTATGGTTTGAGAAATAAGAGAGAAAAATTTATTTGTTATAGATATTCTAAATTATGCCAGCTTCTTCCGGTAACCCCTCATGAATATATTTCTTTGGCCAAACAACAATTAGATCCGGGCAATAATGAACTTAGAGATACTGGTTTTATTTCAAAATTTGACTGGAGTGAAAACGGAAATAAGGACTGGCTTATATATTATTGGCCAGGAGAGAGAGCTAAAGAAGAAATGAAAAAGGCAAAGATAAAGAGTATTAATAACCGGACAGAAGAATACCTATCAGGACCAAAAGAGGGAGTAAAAATATTTTCTAAAGAGCAGATAGATTTAGTTAGTAAATTAGTTAAAATAAATGTTTCTAAAGTAACCGCTGAAAATCTAATAAGAAGCAATGATCAAGAAGCGATAGGAAAGTGGATTGAGGCAATTCACTATGCTAAAGCAGAAGATAAAGCGGCTTATATAGTGAAGGCAATAAGAGAAAATTGGCAATTCCCGGAAGAATTTTTAAGGGAGAAAAGAGAGGAAGGGCGGAAAGAAGAAGAGGAAAAAATAGAATATATTAAAATAAAACGGCAAGAAGAGGAAAATAAAAAAAGACAGGAAGAGATTAAAAAGACAGAACAGATTTATAATTCTCTTAATTTTTCACAGCAGGAAGAGATAAGAATAGAAACAGAAAAGAGGTTACCAGATTTTTGGAAAGAAAAGTTTAATAAGGCAAAAATTAAAGGAACAACTTCAAAATTACTCGAGGTTGTCCTGGAAGAAAAGAGGAGAGAAATAATAAAAGAGTGTATTAAATCAGGAAGGATTAAAGATATTAATAGCAAGGTATAAAAAATTTGCTTTAGCTTAAGAATTCAGGAAATGGCATCCTTCATGGAAGTAATTTTTAGAAAAAAGAAGAGAAAATATAATGAAATAGGAATATAAGGTTATAAAAAATCAGAGAGTTACCAAGAGAGACAATAAGAAATTTATAGATAAGATACTTATAGATTAAGATAAAATAATTCCTATGGATAAATTAAATCTACTTTGTGGCGAGGTTTGGGAGATTATAATCTATTTTAAAGAACCTGATATACTTCATAGATCAATAGCAATATTTAAATATCCAAAAAACCAGGGATAAAAATTATTTTAACAGATGTGTTTTATATTCTAAAGAATTCCCGTTGTTTAGAAGAACGTTAAAAGGATTAACTGAGTTTCTACTATAAAACTATTTAATAAATTTTCTAAGAATGAAGAAGATTTTAAACTGGAAGTTTATTGTTACGATTTGAGGAAGGGCGAAGTTCACGAGCTGATAATATTATTCGAAGAAATCAATTCTAAATTAATTTTTGTTGGATAAAAGAGTGTTATAAGGTGATATTCAATTAATCTTAAGAGCTAATAATGTTAAAGTGGCATTCAATATATATTTGGGTGATACCTTAAAGCGGTCAAAGAGTGCAATTATCGGAAAGTATATTAAGCCAGAAAGAGATTAGAAAAAGAAGGATTTAATTAGTCAGAAAAATCATGAGTTACTTATAAGTAATAATGAATAGCCCTATGGCAAACCGTAGGGCCATTCATTTAAATCTTTTTATAGTTTCCTTAATTTTTGCCATTTGCTCATCGGCAACTTCATTTACATCATTAACAAAGAATGATTTACAATCGAAATTAAATATTTTTTTCTGAGTTTCATAAACTGAATCTGTAAAAATGATCTCTCCTTTTTTAGTAATATTTTGAATACCTCCTCTTCTCTGGCCCTCTAAATTAATTTTAAATGCTTCTTCTTGAGAAATATCATTGGGTAATGCTAATTCAGCATAATTCTTTCCTAAATGTACCGGATATCCTCCTATTAAACCATTTGGGCCTGGTACATGTGTAAATATATTTGTATCATGTAAGATTGCTAGAATATGTTTCACAAAAGACGAAGCAGTTATAGAATCACCCGGAGGGCCATCAACTCTATTTATACCACAGCCTGTTTTCATTAATAGTTTTAAACTATCATATTGATCTGTAATATCATTACTCTCTACTAATATTTTTAAATAAAATGGAGCAGGTTTTTTACAATATCTTTTTTCCAGGAAACCGCAAGATAACCATCTATTATTATAATAGTGCTGCACTAAAAATATTTGAATATCTCTTGGTTTTATTTTTCTATCCTTAGCTACTATAAGTCTTGCCATTGTGGCGATGTTATCGAGATTGCCTCCTCCCGCAAGTGGGGATAAATTTATACTTTTAAGTGCTGGATTTACCGCATCAGCATAGGAGGCGTTTATAACTTTAGAGTCAATTTTTGATAACTTTATAGCTGACATTAATCTATAAACTAATCTTAATTGTAGGGCTATCCAAGGACCTAATCCAGAAACTTGATATAATGGCTCAAGAGTCTCATCCGGTAATGAAGTCTTTATCCAAGGGGTTATCATCGACGCTGTATTAACAATAATTTTTGGATTAATATTTCTTAACTTTTCACCAATTTTTTCAACACTATCTAATAAATTAATCTTCTCAATTTTAACATCAGGATGATACCCAAGTTGATTTGCACCCGCTTTTTCCGTATTAACCTTTTTCTTTCCATAATCTTTTCTAGTAGTGCTAACTATAATTTTCGAAACCCTAGATTCTCTACATAGTTGTTCTAATATCTTTCCCCCAAGATTGCCAAGCCCAATAATTAAAACATCAGCATTATGCATTATTCGCTCATCTTCCTTAAATATTTTGTTTATAGTTGTTTGAAACTGCCTTTTTTCAATTTGTTTTAAATGATATTTTAAATTGTTGAAAGAAGAATTATAATCTTTATTTAATATAGGTTTAAATATATTCATATGCTTGAAGTCTTAATATATAAATCTTCAATACTATGATAAAATTTTGGAATAATTAATATTAATTCAAATATTTATTGTTAACTTTATTTATTAATAACCAATGAAATTCCTTACTTTTTGTAAAAACTGTGTTTTTAAAGGGTTTTTTGTTTATGTAGGTAAGTATACACCTTTTTATTATATTTTTTCAATCCTTACTTCCCTTGCTAATAGTCTTATTACTAACAAAGGAAAGCATTATTAATATATAATATTTTTTCTTTCAACTACCCCACTAAAGTTTATACTAACTTTAAGAAGAGAGGGATGAGCTGGAGTATACTAGGAGCCTTCGCTCTCCTAAAGATCAAAGAGGCTATCTTAAATAATGAATGGGACACCTGGTGGGAGACCGAAAGAGAGAAATATTAAAGTAGGCAAATACCAACCATCTCTATCTGCTTCTTATTTTAAGAAAGAGGCCGAGTCTTCTCCTCTCATCGAGGTAAGTCTACCTGCTCTTTCCGGACCAGATCAGGGCAAACCCTGGGTAGGTATTTTGCGAAAACTTACTGAGGTAGGATATTATTAATCAATTAAAAAATATTTTAAGAAAGTAGATGACTATATATTACTGTATATTACTGTAATCTAAATAAAATAAGGACAATTATACTTATTGGTAAAAACAATAAGCCTTAATAAAACCAGGGGTAGGTCTACCCGAAACCGGAAGATTTTTTTCACCAAAGAAAACTACCCCCAAAGAGTTGACACAGACGTGTAAACTGATAGTGTAAAATTGTAATATTGACAATTTATTTCTAGAATGATATTATATATGAAACTATAATTTCTTTTATTTTATAAAAACTAATTTTTGAAACTATTATTTTATTAAATAAAAGGATCATTTATGTATAAAAATATTTTATTAGAAAAAATAAAAAAAGAATATAATTCATTTACTAATAATCAAAAAAAATTTTCTAAACTCCTCACAACCAACACCCACAAATTTGCTTTATTAAACATTAATGAGCTTGCAAATTTCACAAAAATTAGTGCCCCAACAATAGTTCGATTTTCAAAAAGATTAGGTTATCCAGGATTTATTGAGCTACAAAAAGAAATTAGGGAAACGATCTTTAGTAATTTAACACTTGCAAGCAAGATAGAGAAAAGTGATTTTAATAAAAAAAATATTGAAGATGTTTTTAAGAAATCTCTTGATAATGATTTATGTTTTTTACAAGAACTAATTTTAATTAATACTATTGAGAAATTAAAACAAGCTGTAGATTTAATTTTATCGGCAAAAGCCCGTTATATTTATGCAGCACGTTGTTCCAATAGCATAGCAAATTTATTTTATTATTTCCTAAAACAATTAGAAAGAAACGTAATTAACCTATCTGATAGTAAAACATATTATGAAGAAATTGTTGGAATTGGTAGTAATGATTTATTAATTACTTTTAATTTGCCAAGATATTCAAAAGAGGTATTCAATCTTATAGATTATTTTAAAAAGAAAAATGGTAAGGTAATCCTATTTACTGATTCTAATTTTATTCCGAACTATAAAGATATCGATGTTTTGTTTCCAGTAAAATATAAATCAGTGAGTTTCTTTAATAATTATATTTTTGCCTTAACTTTAATTAATGCGATACTATCTGGCGTAATTTATAAAAATAAAGCAAAATATTTTAAAAGGTTAAAGGAAATAGATCTTTTAACGGCTAATTCAAGAATTTTAATACAGTAAGATCAATATATTTCAGACAAAATGATATAGAGGGAGGTGAGTAAAGAAACATTAATAAGGAATGTAAGAATTACTTAATGGGGAGGTGAGTAAAGAAACATTAATAAGGAATGTAAGAATTACTTAGTTATGATTATTTTTAAGGAGGTAAAATAAAAATGTTGAAAAATAGAAAAAAGTTGTTGAAGGTTTCTTTGTATATTTTTTTGTTAATTTGTTTTAGTATGATGTTAAACGTTCAAATAATTGCAAAAACAATCAATAGTGGAACGATTAAGTTAGCCCATAGTGAACCAGAAATTGATATAATTAGCACACCCTATTTTGCACTGACATCAGTTTTTAAGGATATTGTTGAAAGAGAAACCCAAGGCAGATTCAAGGTTGAGATATATCCTACCAAACAGTTGGGAGATCTAAGGTCAATGATGGAACAATGTGCTCGAGGTATAATCGAGATGACTACTGGACAAAATAGTGGTCTCTTATCAAGCTATTATCCTGACATACAAGCTTTCGACATCCCTTATTTATTTCGAAATACTGAGATTGGTAGGAGTGTGTTAAGCGGACCTTTTGGACAAAAGATGACAAAAGAAATAATAGAAGCGAGCGGTTTAAGAGTTTTGGCATATTTTCCAAGTGCATTAAGGAACTTTGCAAACAATGTCAGAGAAATTAGAACTCCGGATGATATGAAAGGTTTAAAAATTAGGACAATGGAAATTCCCATTCATATGAAGCTTGTTTCATCCCTTGGTGCTGCTCCTACTCCAATTTCTTGGCAAGAGTTGTATACTGCTTTACAGGCTGGAGTTATAGATGGTAATGAGCAACCACCTTATTTAATGAGAACTGCAAAATTATATGAAGTACAAAAATATTATACACTTGATGGTCATTTCTTAAATTTAGTTCTATTTATGGTTAACGAAGATTTTTTCCAGAAGTTATCTGCAAGTGATCAAAATGTTATTAAATATGCAGCTAAACAAGCGCAATTAGCTTTTTTGGGAATTATTATGGCTAAAGAGGCTGAAGATCTTAAATTCTTAGCAGAAAAAGGGATGAAAATTACTGCTTTAACGCCTGAGGAGTATCAGATGTTTAGGGATAAAGCCCAACCTGTAGTAATAGAAGAATTGAAGAAAAAAATAAGCCCAGCGATGATTGATGAATTATTAAAAGCAGTAGAAGAGGCTGAGAAAAAATAAATTTGTAGCATTACTTACTTAATTTTTTCAACTGGCTGCTTATATTTGCAAAGGGTAGAAATACCCTTTGCAAATATAAGCAATAGATAGAAAATTAGGTTTAAGAAGTGGAATTATAGTATGAAAAATTTAAATAACTTTAATAAATTTATATATATCGTCTCTTCTATTTCTAAATATCTCAGTGTTTTTGGCTTACTAACTATTGCTATTACGATGCTTACCCAGGTAATTTTGAGATTTTTCTTTAAATCATGTTTACCCTGGGCAGAAGAATTAACTAGATACGGAATAATTTGGATAGTAATGCTTACAAGTGGCATTTTAGTTAAAGACGATGAATTAATAAAGGTTGATTTTTTTGGCAAATTTTGGCCTGAAAATATTAGGAAATATAGAGATCTTATTTATCAATTTTTAATATTAATTATATTAGCAGTTATATTAATAGAGGGTTGGGGTCAAACAATTTCAGGATTAAAACAAAGAACAACAAGTTTAGGGATTAAATGGTTCTGGCCTTATCTTTCTATACCTATAGGGGCTATATTAATGATATTTTATTATGTTGTTTCAATAATTAATAAAATAAGATTAATTAAAAGAGAGAAATTAATTTAAATGTACATATTAATTATCGCTTTAACATTAATTGTATTACTTTTAATAGGATCACCAGTAATTTTTGCTATTGGAACAGCCGGACTAGTATATTTTTATATTAAACCAGGGATGATTGGTTTGGTTTCAATATACGCGCATAAGTTTTTTACCGGAATGGATAGCTTCGTTTTATTATGCATACCTTTGTTTATAATGGCTGGGGAGATAATGAAGAAGAGCGGGATGATGTCTGAATTAGTTTGTTTTTCTCAAATGCTAGTTGGCCGTTTTCGTGGGGGGATGGCATATGTAAATGTTTTAGCAAGTATGATATTTGGGGGAATTTCAGGTTCGGGTTTAGCCGATATTTCTGCTTTGGGTCCTATAGAGATATCAGCAATGAAAGAGGATGGATATGATACAGCTTTTGCTGCAGCTTTAACAGCTACTTCTGCAATTCAGGGACCAATCATACCTCCAAGTATTCCTATGATAATATTTGCCAGTCTCACTAATGCTTCTGTGGGAGGACTCTTTTTAGGTGGTGCAATTCCTGGTGTTATGATAGGTTTAGGACAAGCGTTTGTTATTTTAATTTTATCAAGAAAAAAGCAATTTCCCAAGCATGAAATGATGTTAAATTTTAGAGAAGTATTTAGGGTGACAAGGTCAGCTATATATGCTCTTGCCATGCCTTTAATTATAATTGGGGGAATATTGGGAGGTTTTTTTACACCTACTGAAGCAGCAGCGGTGGCAGTGGGATATTCTTTTATAATATCGGCCTTTGTTTACAGAAAAATAAAATTTAATGATCTTTTTGAGATATTATTAAATACTGCAAAAACCACAACTACTATATATTTAATAATTGGATTTGTGTCTATTATAAGCTGGGTCCTTGCCGCCGAAAGAGTTCCATCGCTTATATCAATGCTAATACAAAAATATAATCCTTCACCTTATTTTTTACTATTTTTAATAAATATTTTTTTGTTATTTAATGGAATGTGGATTTCAGATATCGCACAACTCGCTTTATTTGCTCCTTTGTTTACGCCCATATTAGCAAGATTAGGTATACACCCTATTCATTTTGGTGTAGTGATGGTAGTTAATGTAATGATAAGCATGATTACTCCTCCATATGGTATGGCTTTATATTTATCCTCGGCTATTAGCAAAGTCGAATTAAAAGAAATAGTAAAAGAGGAGATTCCTTTTCTTTTTGTAAGTATTGTAGTTTTATTTGTGGTTACATATTTTCCTCAACTAATATTATTTTTACCAAGATATTTTGGTTTTGTTTATTAAATTAAATATTAAATGGAGATTTTTAAATGTGAAAAAGAATAAAATTCTATTAATTAAACCAACAATCATGAGGGAAGGAATTGAAATATTAGAGAAGGAAGTTGATTTAATATATGCACCAGATGGTTCAGAAAAAACATTAATAAAATATATAATAGATGTTGATGCATTAATAGTAAGGGTGGAACATATTACTGCATCGATAATTGAGGCATCTAAACAATTGAAAGTAATTGCTGAACATGGAGTTGGGATTGATAATATTGATGTTCAGAAAGCAAAAGAAAAAGGAATTATTGTTATAAATGCTCCAAATGCTAATTATGTTTCAGTTGCTGAACATGTTGTGATGTTTGTTTTAAGTTTATCGAAGAATGTTTTAAGAGCAGATAAAGCCGTTCGAAATGGATATTGGAATTTTAGGAATGAGCATATACCTCAAGAAATAGACGGAAAAAATTTTTTTTGTATTGGCTTTGGAAAAACTGGCCAAAAAACTTGTCAAACTTTAAAAAGTGCTTTTAATATGAATATATTCTTTTATGATCCCTATATTTCACAGGAAGAAGCAAAAAATTATGGAGTACAAAAAATTGAAGATCTTTATAAAGGGTTAAAGCTTGCTGATTTTGTAAGTTTGCACTTGCCTTATAATAAGTATACACACCATCTTATTAGTACAAAGGAGTTTAATTTTTTTAAGGAAGGAAGTAGTTTTTTAATAAATTGTGCGAGAGGTCCTATTGTGGATTCAAAAGCTTTATATAATGCTTTAAAAAGTGGGAAGATCAAGGGAGTCGGTTTAGATGTATTTGAAAAAGAACCACCAGATGTTTCTGATAAATTGATTGAATTAGATAATGTAATTTTAACTCCTCATTTTGCTGGAGATACTATAGAATCAAAAAAAAGATGTTCTAAAACTATCGCTACAGAAGTTTTGAGCATTCTCAAAGGGAATAAACCTAAATTTGCGATAAACCATTTATAATTTTAAAAAATAATTATTATAGGAGGATTAATATGAAAAATAAATTAAAAGAAATTAAAGGAGTATATACGGCGTTAGTTACCCCAGTTATTAACGGAAATGTTGACGAAGTTGCTTTTAAAAAACTTATTGATTTTCAATTAAAAAATGGCGCAGATGGTTTTCTCGTATTAGGAGGTACTGGAGAGTATGCCGCATTATCAAGGGAACAACGTAGGAAGGCGATTGAAATTTGTATAGACATAGTCAAAGGGGAAATACCTATTGTTAGCGGTATATTATCGCCCGGATTAGCAGATGCAATAGAAATGGGCAAGGTTGCTGAAAGTATTGGTGTCGATGCTGTTATGATTATAACTCCATATTATGTTGTTCCTACGCAAAAAGGGCTAATAGATTATTTTATAAAGTTTATGGAAAAAATACATATACCTATAGTATTATATAACATTCCATATAGGACTAATGTAAATATATTACCAGAAACTTTTACGGAATTAGTAGATAAAACATCTCAAATAATTGGGATAAAAGAATGTACGCCAGATCTTAGCCAAGTTTCACACCTAATATCATTAGTTGGAGATAAAATTTCTGTTTGTTGTGGTGAAGAGCCCTTTCTTTTTACAGAACTAATTATGGGTGCAAAAGGTGCCTTTATGGCTACCTCAAATTTATTTCCGAAATTATTTAAGAAAATGTATCTAAAAGTCAAAAATGGAGATATTTCTAAAGCTAGAGAAATCCATTTTAAATTAATTCCCTTGCTTGAATCAATATTTGCGGAAACTAATCCAGGTCCGTTAAAGGAGGCATTAAAATATTATGGTTATGATTGTGGATCAGCATTGCCTCCATTGAAATCACCAAATAGGGGAATAATTAAGAAGTTAGAAAAGAGAATTGATGATTTAGATAAATTTCTTAAAACTATGAATTAATCAATATTGGTATATAATATGTCTTTAAATTTGGTAATCTATAATATTTTGGTGATTATATGGGTATAGGAAATTATTGGAAGATAGGAATACCTTGGGAAGCTTGGTATAAAGAAAATCAATTTTTTCTTAATTTTCCAAGATCTTGGAAAATTAATATCCTCAATATGGAAGATTCCCCAAGCATTAGCGATGAAATGATAGAAAAAGCGCTTTTATCTCCAATTGGAAGTAATAGGTTAGTTCATCTAGCAAAAAAGGGGAAAAATGTTGTAATTCTTATTGATGATATTTCTAGGCCAACTCCAACTAAAAGAATTTTACCTTTTATAATAGATGAATTAGTAAAAGGGGGTATAAAAAAAGAGAATATTAAAATAGTTATTAGTCTTGGTGCCCACAGACCTTTACTAAAGGAAGACATTTTAAAAAAAGTTGGTAGTAATATTTGGAAATCAATTAGCATTTATAATCATAACCCATATGAAAATAATATTTATATCGGTAATTCTTCAAGTAATAATAAAATATTCCTTAATAAAATTTTCTACCAATCAGATTTAAAAATTTGTATTGGATGTATAGTTCCCCATAGCTATGCAGGTTTTAGTGGAGGAGGTAAAATTGTTTTACCCGGTATTGCTGGAATGCAAACAATAGAGAGAAATCATGCTCCTGCTGTGAAGGGAATCGCTGGCAAGATTGGAGTAGTTAAAGAAAATAAAATAAGGCAAGAAATTGAAGAAATAGCTATAAAATCTGGTCTTAATTTTATTATTAATGTAGTTGTGAATTCTAAAAGACAAATTGCAGGATTGTTTGTAGGAGATGTAATTTTAGCTCATCGAGAAGGTGTAGAATTTGCAAAGAAGATATATAGAACTTCGTATAGTCCTGAGAAATTAGATGTTGGAATATTCAATGCATTTCCAAAAGATACTGACTTAATACAAGCAATTAATGCTTTAAATCCTATTCTGGACGGAAAAGATAAAATAATTAAAGATAAGGGTATTATTGTAATTACTACTGCTAGTCCAGAAGGAGAAGGATATCATTCTTTAGAGGGCTATGGAATGAAATTGTTTCAATTAAAAGATCGTTCTAATAAAATAAAAAAGATAATTAAAAATAGAAAATTGATGATATTCTCTCCAAATTTAGCAAGAAATTTAATATATAGATATTATTCTCATGCTGTTGATTTTTATGATAAATGGGATGATTTATTAGATAAAGTCGAAGGAATTTCTTGTTCAAAAAGTCTCAGTATTGGAATATTCCCTAATGCTTCTCTACAAATTTTAAATTGAATAAATAGAATATATTTGTGCATTTTCATTTTCATTGTATTATATCTTATTTAAATAAAAAGTATACCGTTATTAGTTACATGAATTTAGTTAGAATAGTAAAGATTTTTGAGTTATTATATTATTAGGTAATTATTGATTTTTTATAAGCAAGTTGTGAAAATCTTTTAGTTTATAGATGTTCTGTAATTACTCTATGATTTGATTCCAATACTTTTTAAATTTAGGAGTCAGAAGATAACTAGCCCTTTGGCAAGAAAGTTAAAGGGCTTTTTTATTATCTAGTCCCCAAAATTCTGTTATTGCAAAGTAAAAGTGTCATCCTTCGTAGAATTTGATATAATGCCTTCCAATAATGCATGGTGGGAGGTAAAAATGGAAGGGTGGCAATTGAGTATAAAGGAAGTAGTGAAGTATAATATTATTGGGAATGTGGCTTAAGACATCTCAGGCAGCAGAACAGCTTAATCTATCTACAAGACAGTTATTAGAGTTCACTTTTAAAACGTAGATCATTAAAAAACGGTCCACTTTTAATTTGTTAGTAACAAAAAGTTAAAAAAGTTAAATAAATTTGATAAATTATGCGGCATGTATTATATTGATTATAGATTTTAATAGACGACTCCCTGGCAATGTGCTGGTTAGGCAGCTTATATGGCTGCCTTTTTTTTGGAGGAAAAAAGCATGAGAAATAGAAGTATAATATATATTGATGGATTTAATCTATATTATGGTGCAGTTAAAAATACGCCTTGGAAATGGTTAGATATGGAGAGATATTTTTCACTTCTTCTTCCAGATGATGATGTACAAGTAATAAAATATTTTACTGCAAAAATCCTTGGTTCACATAAAGCGAATTAAGATGTATACATAAAAGCATTATCAACACTTAATAAAGTTCAAATTATGTATGGCTTGTTTAAATATGAAAAAATAAAATGCTAAAGTTTCGAATTGTGCCTATCAAGGTTCAAGATTATCTAATGTTCCAGAGGAGAAAAGAACCGATGTGAATATTGCAGTTCATATGGTTAAAGATGCTATTAATAATAAGTGCGATAGATTTATTCTTATTAGCGGCGACCCTGAATAAAAAAGTGATTGTTTATGTTCCCGTAAACAATAAAGTTGGCGGTACAGCTAACGAACTAAGAAATTCTTCTGATAGACATAAAATATTACCAAATAATTTATTGTCAAAGGCTCAATTTCCAGATCAATTAACCAATTCAAAAGGGGAAATTATTCAAAAACCAAAGTCATGGTCAATAAAATGACAATGATGAAGGAGCTAATCTTGAAATTTATTTAAATTTTATCTCAATTCTTTTTAATGTTATAATAATAAATACAAAAGGGAGCGTGATCTGCAAAATTACACTCCCTTTTAATATGACTATACCGAAAGACTTAACTTCCGTTTTCCTTTCGTTTTTTTTATTTTGTTAGACTTAAATATTTTTTCAGAAGTTATAAAAATACTACAAAAATCAGTAAATCATACTCAGCTTAAAACTAAGCAGGCCTGGAAGTGATTTATAGGTCAAGCCCTTAATTCATACCACGCCAAAGAAGGGTTTGAATTATATATAAAAGCATAAATGAGTACATAAAATACGAATATAGTCTAATACCGATTAATAGCGAAAAGAAGCCTTATATATACTGGAAATCTTACCAATATAAAAAAGCAAACATAGAAGATATTTTTGGTTGGTGTAGTAAATTTTCTGATGTAAATATTGGAATAGTTACCGGGAATATAAGTAAGTTAGCGGTTATCGATGTTGATGATCTTAATCTTTTGCCGGAGCTAAATAAATATTTACCAGAGATAAAAGAAACAACCAGGGTTAGAACAAGAAGGGGCTATCATTACTATTTTTCTCTCAACGGCGAATATGTTAAAAGCACCAGTAGCTTATTCGGCAAAAAACTCGAATTAAAAAGCAATGGAAATTATGTTGTAGCTCCCCCATCAATAATAAAAGCTTATCAATATGTTTATGAAATTCCTCTTAGCGAGATGTTGCCTCTACCAAAATTATTAATCAAAAAAGAAAAGGAACCAGCTTCTTGCGTAGAGGATAGAAAGCATAAAACCTTTAAAATACCAAAATATCACGGTCAAAAAGTTGACTGCATACGCCAGATATTAAGCAGGGATTTAGAGGAAGGAGAGAGAAATAATAGCCTATTTATTCTCTATAATCTCTTACTCCAAAATAAGAATACGGAAGAATATTCAAAAAAGTTAGTTATTCAAAAAAATAGATCACTATCAAATCCTTTAACAGAATTGGAGTTAAAAAAGGTCTACCGGAAAGCCTACAATTGTGGATGTAGTGATATAAGGGATAAGCTTACTTATATAAAATGTGAGGCTTGCGGATATAGATTTAAGGATGGCAAATTAAAAGATAGTAATATTTTGATTAAAAATATAAGAATTTTGCCAAAGTTAAGCAGTACTCAACGTGGAATAGCTTGTCTTTTAGGAACTGTTTTTGAGGGCGAATATCCTTCAATAAATAAGATAGCAAAAACAGCGAATATGAATTTTGAAACCGTTAAGCGTGCGATTGAAGTATTAAAAGAAATGAGAGTTATAGAGGAGGCCTTATGTGACTAAAATTACAAAAACCCTTCACTTTTTAAGGGGTAATTTCTATATTTTTCAAGGGTTTCAGAGGTAAAATGCCGACTAATATACTATGTATTTTAGGAATTTCTCTTTCTTCTTGTTTTTTATTTCTTATCTTACTTTTTATCTCTTAGCTTTATGATATTAACGAAATATCTAAAGAAGGATTTTAGAAAATAATAGGAGCTGAATAAAAATTGAGGACCCACTCTTTTTCTCTCTATCTCTCTCATTAATCATTGCCATGTCAGGAAGACTTTTCTCTAATATTTCACATTTAATTTTGTAATGTCGTTAACCTCCTGCAGTTGCTTAAGGTTAACAGCAATTATAGTGTAATTTTCTTATATTCTATCTAATCTAATTCAATCATTCCCGATTTAATCGATCCTGGCCACTCTGACTAATCTAATTTACCTGGCTATTTTAATCTACTTCGGCTATCCCTAATTTTACAATTACACCGACGGGGCGGGTAACTTTCCTTCCCCCTTAAATCCCCCCTAAGACCCCCCTCTTAACCCCTTTCTTTTTATTATTGCTCCTTGTCTCAAAAGCTACGCTCGCGGGGACGCTTCTAAGTATAAATGCGGTCAATATCGCTCTTATGCCCCGCTGTTGCTTCGCTTTATTCGCCACCGCAAAAAAATTAAGGTTAGGTTATCTATAATAGGGGGGAAGCATTAAGGGGGAAGGAAAAACTGCGGTCGATTCACCCCCTACTCTACAAGTATAAGCGCAGGCATTATCGAGACCCTCTCTCCCTTGCCCCGCCCCTATTTGCGAACCTTTTCGTGATTTTGCTGTCGTTTGTGGTTTAGTCTCCTCCCCGTAAAAAAAAGATAATCACAAACACCTGGCAAGTAGGGAAGAGCTAACTTGCCTGGTTTGTGCTCATCTTCTTTTTCGGTGACTATATTTTTTTGATTCTTTGTGTTTGTGCGATAAGTAAAAAATACCTCAAAACAAAAAGAAAAAACCTTTTTGCTTTTGATATTTTTTTACCTATCGCGAGGGAGAAGAAAAGGGAGAGAGAGGGGGGATCAAGAAAGAAAAAACAGAGAAAGAGCAATACACTCACCGGATAAATAGTAATTTACCTGGTGAGAGTATTGTCAGAGAGAGAGAAAGAGTATTGTTTTTGCAACCAGGGGGGAATCACCCCTCTTTTACAAAAACAATACAATGAATGAAAAAGCGAAATATGAAGCATAACACTCAAAAAATAATTAAAATTTAGCAAAAGCGGAAATTTGAATTTATTTTTATCGTGTAATGCTAAAGAGAAGACGAGCGCTTAAAAGATATATAAGAAGGGAAACTCACCCCCTCTTATATATCTTTATTCTGATATAGAATGTGTAGCGGACAACAACGATGGTTTAGTCTTTCCCCCGTAAAAACAAGATAAAAAGCAAATGAGGTAATAATTGCGGGAGCTTTTTACCTTCTTTTTCGGTGGCTAATATCTTTTAGATTCTTAATGGTTAGCGATAAGTAAAAACATCCATAAATAAAATATTAAAGAAAAGAAATATTTTCTTTATGTAGTTTTCACCTATCGCCAGGGAAAGATCATCTTTTTTCTCCTGGTATTTTCTTCTCCTGGCGTTTGTAGAAGCTAGTGCCGCAAAAAACTCGTGCTTAATTGCTTGCCTCCATTTTTTGCGGTGCCAAGTCTTCTATAAACGCCATCGATGTCGCACATGTAAACTCTTAGGATAGTTTTAGTATTTTTTTATCAAGAGATTATAAGGTGCTGAGGCACTAGATAAAAAAATATTTAAACGTAGAAGTATGGTGATCAGGAACAGGGAGGGAAGGGGGGGAGGCATTCGATTATTAGAAATAGAGGTTTAGCCCTACGATAAGAAATATCTGATTTAGCCCGCCTTTATATTTTTTACCAGGCTAAAAAAGCTTTTAGTTGGTTAAAAATATAATGCTTTTTTTGCTATACATAACAAAGCTTTATCGGATAAGATAAGCGAGAAATTATTTCTGGTAGAATGTCCGATAGAGTCTTGTTATGTATTGACAGATTTTCAATTACAACTCCTTAGCAAAAAAAAGCTCTTGGCGGGCGGTTGTGGTAGAAGTAGATATTATTATCGGAATGGTTTAGATAAGTTAATTAAGGTAGCTGGAGTATGTTTAAATCGACGAGAACATGTCCATAGGATAGATTTTACCAAGGGCAGTAAAAATTAATCAAAAAAATAACTATACATTTTAAAATATTTTTAAAAAAAAAGAAGGATTTTTAAGATTTATGTAGTAGTGCTATATATAGAACAAAAAAACAATTTATATTTATTTATCTGTTATGCGAATTATTTAGTATAAATAAATATATGAGGAGGTTATAATGGTGGAGAGGAAAGATTGGATTTTAATTGTATTAGATTGTTCTAAAGATAAAACTCTATCCCCGGTTCAACTACAAAAAAGTCTATTTTTATTAAAACATATGAACCCTGATATGTTTAATAATTTTTATAATTTTATACCATATCATTACGGACCATTTTGTTTGGATATTTACGAAGATGCAGATTTGCTAAAACTTGATGAAATAATTAATATAAATGTTAACACAATTGGAAGATGGAATATTTATTCAATAAATGACAAAGGAATAAAATATGTTGACAATTTAAAAAAGCAAATAAAACCAGAAATATATAATTATGCCTCAAAAATAGTAAAATGGGTTAAAGATAAATCTTTTTCTCAATTAATAAGCAAAATTTATAAACAATTTCCGGAATTTAAAGTTAATAGTGTTTTTAAGGGTAGTATATGACTTTAATTATTGGCATTAAATGTAAAGATGGCATAGTAATGGGGTCGGATGGAGCAGCAACATTAGGAACAATGGGCCAAAGAACAATTGTTCAACCTGTAAAAAAGCTAGAGATTATTTCAAATTCAATTATTCTTGGGGTTTCTGGTCCTATTGGTATTGGACAAATATTTAAAGGTGTAATTAAAAATTTATGGGATAAAGAGAAATTTCATGGTAAAAAAGAATCATATGAAGCAATGGAATTTTTACGAGATTCTCTTTGGGAACATGTAAAACCTGAATTCCAAAATGCTTCAATCGCAAAAAATGCCATTGGTAATATTGCACTGAATAGCGCCCTTTGTTCCACTCTTATTGCCATCCCAATATCAAAAAAAATTTGTTTATTTCAATTTAATCAACAATGCTCACCTGAAGAAGCGACGGATAATTTACCATTCGTATCTATAGGTAGCGGACAAAACATCGCAGACCCTTTTTTAGCATTTCAACGTAGGATATTTTGGCCAAACAATTTACCTTCTCTTGAAGAAGGTATTTTTTCTGTTTTTTGGACATTAGAACATGCAATAAAAACACATCCTGGTGGTGTTTCGGATCCAAAACAAATTATTACTATTAAAAAAGAAAATAGTAATTATAAAATACATGAGTTTCTACCCAATGAACTACAAGAACATGTAGAATTTATAAATGATGTAGAAAAATATTTATCTGATTATGCTTTAAAATTTAAAGAAGATACTGGTAGCGAAGAAAAAATACCTGTCCCATAATATAAAATTTTGTTATAGTAGCCTTTAATTTTATTAATAGATTATTTTATACTTTATAATAAACTTTAATAGACATTTATTATATAAAATTAACCTCGTCTATTTGGTAGAAAATACTTAACAAACCCCTTGTATTAAAAGAGCAGGGGGTTTTTATTTATACCTTAAATTATCAGATTTTCAAAGATTGCATATTAAGTAGATGAATAAGGGAGAGATAGTAGGGTTTTATAATCATAAAAAAAATGATTATAAACAAAAATAAAAAAGTGAAGAAAAACCTCTATTAATTAAAACTATCTTTACTCCTTAACTCAAAAGCTACTTTACCGCAAAAAAAGCTCCTAGCGGGCGGTCGTGGGAATGCTATGACCAGAAGTTATTTACCAGGAAGTTAATAAAAGCAAGTTAGCAGATCATTTTAATAAGATAGCGGGGGAGAGGGAAAAAGAGGCCATCCACAATCGATTTTAAGGCATTTGTTTTTTTCTTTGTTTATGTTTATACCTTCTTTTTAACTGTAATTTTTATTAATAAGGGTGAGTTAATGGAGTGAGAGAGTAGCCTCTTTACTGATTAGGGAAAGAATCATTTAAGCCTGGCCTATTTTAATAATTTTCCTAATGATTATTATATTCTAGGTAGGGAATTATACCAAAATGGTGAAAACCACCATTTCATATAACAGCTTGCGGTTAGGCGACCTGTTAGGGCAAGCCCCGATAAGGGTGCAGCGTTTTGCGAGGCTGGTTTTAATCTAATCATGCCCCACTTCCTCCCAGAATCCAGTTTACTGTTAATTCTTTCTGTTTAAAAAATTCTCGGACATGAGTTTCATTATTAACTCTCAAGTTGTTATCTACCTCTGGAGACGGATCTGTCCAAATCTTATGCTCCTCAAATAATCGCTTAATCCTTCCTCTAACAATATCCCACTTATCTTCATGAATCTCTCTAAGCAAGATTTTTCTTCTCTCTTGTTCATCGTAAAGCCCTAATATTTGAGCAATAACATCTCTCAACATGCCTGTCCATGCTTTTAATGATCCGGCGGCATAAATTCGTTCTGCTACACGATGCCAACTATCATTTGTATCTGGGTTCCATTTGTTTTCTAGAGACTCTTGAGTCAAAATATTCATTAGTTTGACTACATTTTTCCTTTCGAATTCTCTAAGTTCATCTAACTCTTCAATATCTATATCTAAAGGAGGGTGTGTTATAAAATTTTTAAAGATTGTTTGCTTCAAACTATTTATAGTTAAAGGATTTTTTCTGGTACGGTTCCGTTCTGCTATATAATCTGATACCAGGTTCTCTTTGTCGTCTAATATGCTATCGTAAATGTTACTCCTAATCATATTTAGAGCTTCTGCTTTACTTTTGCCCTTTTCCACTAAAAAGGTCACAAAACCGGCTTCTGATTTTTCACCTTTGGTCTCAATATATTCTTGCCATTCTTCTTTGAATAAATCCGCCCATTTGTTAATCAATACTGATGTAAAGAAAGCCATTTGACGCAATTCATAGTGAGCCGTCAAATTGGTCTCTTTTAGCACTTTTACATTCGGGTTTATATAGACCTTACATTCAATTTCCTTCCTTCCAGCCCATATTTGAGCAGCCGATTTATGTTGTCCATCGAATAAAAGAATTTTATTATTTACTAACCTACATATTGCTGGAGATAACTGAGTATGAGTGAATAGATGTCTATATAACTTCCATAATCTTTTCATTTCTAAAGGACGTGGTTGGATCTGGTCTCTCCCCCCTTTTGGATCATAATCATTTTTTATATACTCGATTTGCAAAATAATGTAGAAATATTTGTAACTTGTAGATGGACATTTAAACAAAGGTAATACTACGGGGTTTACTCTATCACCAAAAAATAGCCTTATTTGTTCTCCATCTCTTGAACTTGAGATTTCCGTATTAATGGGTTTGCCATATTTCCCCGATCCTAATTTTATCTCGAGTATATCGTCCAATCTTCGTGGCTCAGGATTGTTAAAGAAATCTTCCATTTCCAACCTTGCTCTAAATTCGAGAATTGAAAGAGTTCCGATTCTTTTGTGGTGTTCACGGCATACAGGTGCTAAATTTGATATTTCTGTTGGTCCACGCTGAGAAAACGGCTTGATATGGTGGTAATCTATCTCCGATTCATTGTCTATTGGGTGGTCGTTTACGAAACATCTTACTTTGCCTTCTCGTGTATGCTGCTCATTTATAATCCTTTTTTCGCTTTCGTTTGGCTCACGATGTATACCCATTTTTTTAACCTCCTTCTAATTTCAACCTTCCAGCCGAGCAAAATGTCGCCTAACTTAAAATAATCGAAGTACTTCGTTTGTGCAGGACTCTAGTTGAAGTTTCGAAAATTAACCACTTTTTTCCTTGTGGTATATCTTTATAAATTCTTATGCTTATTATAACTAATTTTATTAAATCTACAAATAATTTTATATATAGGCAAGTCAAGGGGTCCTTTCCCCGATCAGGTCGAGGACAGGCTTGTATCGGGAAGGATCCCTTTTTTAGTTGTATAAAATAAGGAGCATTTATAAGGAAATCAAAGAAAAATATACTTTTATCTTTCTAGATCAGAGAGGACGCTTTAATCTTGACTAAAATGGTCAAGTATGCTAAAATATAGTATATACCGCATAGCTTTGCTTGATTTTTTAGATTACAAAAAAGGAGGTGAAAAATAATGGCAATAGTAGTAACAGTTCCTCGTGATTCATCTTTACAGTTTAGACTGGTAGTAGGTTCCAATCCGGAAACCGGAGCACCTATCATCAACAGCAAGACCTTTACTAAGATCAAATCTGCTGCTTTAGACCAAGATGTCTATGATACAGCTAATGCTTTAGTGGGTCTGCAGAAGTACCCTTTAGATGAAATCAGACTGGAAAAAGAATCCCAACTTACTGAATAATCGCTAATAATTGTAAGCCATAAACAAAAAAGGAGGTGAAAATTATAATGGCAACCGAATTAGGAGAAGTAACTAGTTATAAAAGACTCTATATGCAGTTTAGAGATAGTGCAGCTAAAACCATAAACCTAACCCTGAATAACCCCAAGAATGTAGATGACGGAGATTATGTTGATTTTGTGGCACAAGATGCAGCTATTGAAGGAGTTATGGATACTATAATCGCTAAGAACATCTTCCATAATAACGGTAATGATTTAGTGGCTAAGGTCAATGCAAGAATCCTTGATTACAAGTCTACTGATGTTATGGATGTAGGAGCTTAATATATTATAATATTCTTCCTCGGAAGGGACCGCGGACCTTCCCGGGGAGAGAGACCTGTCGGCGTGCGAACACGCCCAGGTAGAAAGGAGTAAAAAATGATAGAAGCATTTATCACAAAATATCTATTAGATTTCATACTTGTTTTTCTTGTTGGTCTGCTCTCTAAGTTTATGATCAATAAGTTTGGCCAAGACAGGGCAGACAAAATAAAAGAGGCAATACTTTCCGCTATGCTTTGGGCTGAAGAAGAGCTGGGGATAGGAAATGGTGAGGAAAAATGGAAAATAGCCTGGGTAAAATTAATTGAAATATTAAGGAAACAAAAAGTTACCTTAAAAGAGGGTGAAATTTCCTATGTAAAGGATCTTATGAAAGCTACTGTCCCGGAGGTGAACGAAATTATCTATAAGGCTATGCCGGATGTAGTAAGAAACGGCAGGACCTTAAAATATAAATAGATTATGGATAGAATCAATGATATAGAATTAACTGAATATTTTTCTTTATATGAGTTTGAGTGCCCCTGCTGTAAGCGGGTTATGTTGTCTCCGGACCTTTTGGCCAGACTGAATCATCTAAGGATGGTGATAAATAGGCCGATATATCAATTCCGGATACCGGTGTAAAAAAGAAAATTATAGGGTCGGGGGAGCTCCCGGCTCTTATCATCTCCTGGGTATGGCGGCAGATATTCACGCAGGCGATTTTCTACTTTTCGATCTTCTCCTTTTTGCTCAGGAGATAGGCTTTACCGGTATCGGGGTTTATGAAAAGGAAAACTTTCTGCACCTTGATGTCAGACCCGGAGAAAAGCGGGTTTGGAAAGGAAAAGAGTTAATTGGATATTGAGTATATACTAAAATTAATAGCAAATAACGGCTTCCCCCTGGTACTTTCTGTGTATTTAGTATGGAAATTAGAGTTTTTTATTAACGAAATCATCAAGAATCAAAAGGAATTTTCCCACAGTATTACTGCTGAAATCAAGGAAATCAAGCAGACAATCAATGAATTGCGGGTTGATTTTGCAAAAAATCAATGAAACTGTTGATATATAAGGTTTTTAGCGTTTTTGAAAAAAGCTTCTATTTTGGCGTATACGGGGCGTATTTAAAAAATATGATGAATCATACCAGCCAACTTAAAACAAGGGCTTAAAACACGCTTAAATTAAAGATTATTTTTCGTGGTTCGTTAAATTCCCCGCTTATAGTCTTCTTTTCTCTTTTGTTCTCTCTTTTTCCCCTGAATACTCTTATTCTCTTGTATAATTACCAGAGCATTGCTTTTGTTCTACTATCTTCTTTTTTCTCTACGCGATACGAATATTTTTGGAAAATATTTTGTTAGTGTAAACTTTAGTGGGGTAGTTAGAAGAAAGAATATTATATATTATTAATACTTTCTTTTTGGAAAATTTGACTTTTAAAAAAAATATAGTATAATAATATAGAAAGAATTAAAATATTTTAATAGAGATTAAAAAATTAGTGTAAATAAAAGATTGGAATTTATTATGAAAGTACCGCGTAAAAAAATTCATCCGGAGTTAAAAAGGTTTATACCATTGGTTAAAGTATTATCTCAAACGTTTGGAAGAAAATGTGAAGCACTAATACATGATTTTAGTGATCCTCAACATTCTATTATAGCAATTGAGGGAAATGTTACAGGGAGAAAAATTGGTGATGGTATTACTGATTTTGCTTTATCTGTATGGCGTAGAGGTGGTTATGGGGAAAAAAAAGAAAATATAATAACAAGTTATAAAAACAAAACCAAAGATGGAAAAATATTAAGATCTTCAACTTTATTTATTAGAGATAGTCAAAACAAAATTGTGGGTTGTTTTTGTATCAATTATGACCTTACGGAGTATCTAATGTTTAATAAAGTAATAGAAGAACTTTGTACTACAGTTGACTTGGATAGGGATGAATCAAAAGAAGGAATAGAACATTTTTCTAGCAATGTAGATGAAATTCTAAAAGATATCATTAGAAAAGCAATTGATGAAGTAGGAAAACCAGTGTCTATGATGCAAAAAGATGATAAATTAATTGTAGTAAAGATAGTTGATGAGAAAGGAGGCTTTTTAATTAAGGGGGCGATTAATCAATTAGCTGCAGAGATTAGTGTCTCTCGTTATACTATTTATAACTATTTGGATGAATTAAAAATTAAAAATAAACAAAAATGATTTAAACAGTATTTTTTAATGTTTACATAAATTAGGAATTAGACTATAAAAAAGAAAGAGAGGAAAAATTATGGAAGAGAGAATTATTATTAGCAGTGAGAAAATTCTCCCTGCAATTGGACCATATTCTCCGGCGGTTAAGGTAGGAAATATACTATTCATATCTGGTCAGCTTCCTATAAATCCCGAATCTGGAAATATAATAGAAGGAGATATTCAGAAACAGACGAAACAGATCTTAGAAAATGTAAAGACACTTGTAAAATTATATTCTTTTACTTTAAAAAACATAGTGAAAACAACTGTATTTTTAAAAGATATAAATGATTTTGCAAACTTTAATCGAATTTACGCTGAATATTTTAAAGAAGCATTCCCAGCAAGAAGCTGTGTAGAAGTAGCTTGTTTACCTAAAAACGTTGCTATAGAGATAGAAGCAATTGCTATGCAATAATTTCTTTAAGATAATATGATAAAAATCTATAGGTCAATGAAAAATTTTTTTAAAATCGTTTTTCCTTAGATTGCTTTAACAAAACATATATATTCTATCACCGTTAAAGTTTTAATTAAATTTTTACAGCTATAAATATTAAAAATAAAATAAGAGAGGGGTTGATAACAATAAACTAAAATCGTATTAACATTTGGCAAAAAAATAATTTCATTTAAAAAGGAGGTCAATTAAAAATGAATGTACGAGAAATGATGGACCCTGCATACTCTGTATATTCAGGACTTGAAGGTCACATGATGGCATACGAGGCTCTACGACATTCGGGTGTAGACCTTTTCGGTTGGGCAGATCCATTTTATCCTGATCCAAGCATCCCACAACATGTTAAACAAGCCATAATAAAATCGCTAGATGGCGAAGCCTCCCACTACACATTACCCATGGGTAGTCTTAAGATGAGAACTGCCGTTGCAGAGAGAGTTAAAAAAGTAAATGGCATCGAGATTGATCCAAACAAAAACATAGTCATTACTAGCGGTTCTGACTTGTCGTTTATTTATGCAATAAGGCCTTTTATGGTTCCAGGTGAAGAAAACGAAGTAATGATGCCAACGCCTTCTTATGGCAATAATTTTAAAGCTCCTGTATTGGCTGGTGGTAAGAGCGTTCCGGTTCCAACTTATTCTGAGGATGGCTATGACCTTAGAATTGAGGAATTTGAAAAGCGCCTTACACCCAAGACAAAAATCATTGTATTAACCAACCCAAACAACCCAACAACTACTGTTTATA